>Ga0265316_10000669_pt1 | contig 38213 bp, 26 predicted proteins | sample 4522metaG_FD_202092 | JGI IMG/M metagenome (GOLD analysis project Ga0265316, IMG submission 202092) | Rhizosphere microbial communities from Carex aquatilis grown in University of Washington, Seatle, WA, United States - 4-5-22 metaG | ecosystem: Host-associated > Plants > Roots > Rhizosphere >...
AACCTGTCCGCCACCTTGATTCCGGGCGCGGCGGTGCCGCTGTCGATCGTCGGCACGTTCGCCGTCATGTACCTGCTCGGCTACAGCCTGAACAACCTGTCGCTGATGGCGCTGACGCTCTCGGTGGGCTTCGTCGTGGACGATGCCATCGTCATGCTCGAGAACATCGTGCGCTACATGGAGATGGGCAAATCGCGCATGGAGGCGGCGCTGCTGGCCTCCCGCGAGATCGGCTTCACCATCCTTTCGATGACCATCTCGCTGGTGGCGGTCTTCATCCCCGTGCTGTTCATGGGCGGAATCGTGGGCCGGCTGCTGCACGAGTTCTCCGTAACCATTACGGTGGCCATCCTGATCTCCGGCTTCGTCTCGCTGAGCCTCACGCCCATGCTGGGGAGCCGCTTCCTGGGAATCAGCCGCGACGCGCGGCACGGCGTGCTCTATCACGGTCTCGAGAGAGGGTTCAACGGGTTGGCGCGGGCCTACGATATCACGCTCCGCGGGGTTCTCCACCACCAGTTCTTCACCCTGCTGGCGGCCCTGGCCCTGCTGGTGGGGACAGTGTATCTGTTTTTCTCCATGCCCACCGGATTCATCCCCAGCCAGGACAGCGACTTCATGTTTGGGGCGACCCTGGCCGGGCAGGACATCTCCTTCGAATCCATGGCGAAGCACCATATGGCCGTGGCCGACATCGTCATGGCGGATCCCAACGTGCGCGACGGGGGCGCGTTTGTGGGCGACGGCAACCAGGGCTTCTTCTTCGTGCGGCTGAAGCCGCGCAATCAGCGGGCGCTCTCCGTCGATCAGATGATTGCGGAATTGCGGCCGAAGGTGGCCGTGGTGCCCGGACTCATGACGTTCATGCAGAATCCGCCGCCCATCACCGTGAGCGGGCAGAACTCTATCAGCGTTTACCAGATGACGCTCCAGAGCGCGAACCTGCACGAGATCTACCCCTGGGTGCCCCGCCTGGTGGCCAAGATGCGCACTCTCCCCGGATTCGTGGACGTGAACTCCGACCTGCAGATCGCCAGCCCGCAAGTGATGGCCAACATCGACCGCGACCGCGCCCTGTCCCTGGGCGTGACGCCCGAGCAAATCCAGGATGCCCTCTACAGCGCCTACGGCAGCCGCCAGGTTTCCACTATTTTCACGCCCGCCAACGAGTACGCGGTACTCATGGAAGTGGAGCCCCAGTACCAGCGCAGCCCAGAGGCCCTGTCCAAGCTGTACATCCGCTCTTCGCAGGGCTCCCTGATTCCCATGGACGAAGTGGTGAGTTTCACGCCCACAGTGGGACCGCTGACCGTGAACCACTTCGGCCAGCTTCCGGCGGTGAACGTGTCGTTCAACCTGCAGCCCGGGTTCTCGCTGGGCCAGGCGGCCGGGCATGTGGATGATGCCATCCGGGAGCTGCGCATGCCCGCCACCATCACCGCCAGTTTCCAGGGAACGGTCAAGGAGTTTCAGCGCTCCTTCCAGGGCCTGTCCGTGTTGCTGATCGTGGCCATCCTGGTGATCTACATCGTGCTGGGAGTTTTGTACGAGAGCTTCATCCACCCCATCACCATCCTCTCCGGCCTGCCCTCGGCTGTCTTCGGCGCCTTGCTGACACTGAAGCTGTTCCACCGGGAGCTGGACCTGTTCGCCTTCGTGGGCCTCATCATGCTGCTCGGCGTGGTGAAAAAGAACGCCATCATGATGATCGACTTCGCGCTCGAGGCCCAGCGCGTGGACGGCAAGCAGCCCTTCGATGCCATCTACCAGGGCTGTACCTTGCGCTTCCGGCCCATCATGATGACCACCATGTCGGCGTTGCTCGGCACCCTGCCCATCGCCCTCGGTTATGGCGAAGGCGGCGACGCCCGTCAGCCCCTGGGCCTGGCCGTGGTGGGCGGCCTGCTGGTGTCTCAGCTCCTGACGCTCTACATCACGCCCGTGATCTACCTCTACCTGGAGCGCCTCCAGACCCGCCTGCGCGGCGAGCCGATCCCGGCCCCTGTGGTTGCAGAGGCGTAACCGGCACGGCCGTGGAACCGGAGCTTACTGCCCGTTGGACGGATCGAGCTTGCGGAGCCAGATGTTGCGGAACCGCACCGTTTGCGAGTGGTCTTGGAGGCTCAGCGGCTGTTCCGCTGGGTGCGCCGCGTAGGTGGCCACTCGACGCCAGGCGGTGGTGCCCAGAAAGTCCTTGTGGTTCTGCACCAGCACGCCGTTGAAGAGCACCGTGACGCAGGCGGCCTTCACCAGTTTGTCGCCGTCGAACCGCGGCGCCTCGAAGAAGATGTCATAGACGTTCCATTCGCCCATCGGGCGCGACGGGTTGACCAGGGGCGGCCAGACTCCGTAGACAGCCCCAGCCCCTCCGTCCGCGTACGTCTCGTGCTCGTTCGACTCCAGTACCTGGATTTCATATCGCGTCATGAGTTCCACGCCGCTGTTGCCGACGCCCTGACCCTTGCCGGGCGAGCCTTTCGGGACCATCCACTCGACGTGGAGCTGGCAATCGCCGAATTTCTCCTTCGTGACCAGCCGGCCGCTGCGCGGGACGATCTCTATGTAGCCGTCCTCGACCTTCCACCTCGGCTCCAGCAGTGGTCCGCCAGGGAGTTGCGTGGCCCACTGCGCGAGGTCTTTGCCATCGAACAGCACAATCGCATCGGCAGGGGGTGCCTCGTGCACATAGGGAGCGGGCGTGACCTTCACCGGACGCGGACGCTCCATGTCATGCACCCTCCATTTCTGCCCGGGCAATTGGGGGGTGTCGTTGTAGCCGCGGATATCGTCGCCGGTGTCTTGTGGAGGAGCTTTCGAGGGGCCAGCCGGCGGAGTCTGAGCCCCTGGCAGTAAGGCGGCCAAAAGGACGGCAAAGAGCAGTTTCATGGACAAGACCCCCGTGAGACTTGGATGCATCTTAGCACGCCGCACTCATCGCGTTACGACTCAAAACGAGGAAACGCTTATTCGCGACTTCCCGGCCCACGGCCGGCAATCCACCACTCGTCCATCGGCCCAATTGCACCCGCGCTGTCAATCGCGGTAGGCGGCGCCTGCCAGTTCCGCCACGCGCCGCTGCAGCTCTTCGGTTAGCGCGTGCCGGTCGTGGATCTTCAACCCGTCCGTCTGGATCGGCTCTCCGATCCGCAGCACGACTTCGCCCGGCTTCATATGCAGCGAACCCATCGGCAGAATTTGGCGCGTTCCCTCCAATCCTACCGGCACGGCTGCCGCGCCGGCCTTGATGGCAATGTAGGCAGCCCCTTCCCTGAATTCGCGCATCTCGTGCGGCGAACGCCCGCCTTCCGGGAAAATCAGCACTGAAATTCCACGGCTCCGGATCATGTGGGCCGCCTCCCCCATGGTCTTCAAGGACGCCCTCACGTCTTCCCGCTCCACCGGAAGGTGCCCCGCCCGCCGCAGGTGATAGCCGATGAAAGGAGCCTTGAACAGGCTCCTTTTCGCCAGGAACCGGATCTCCACGGGCAGGTGCGCCAGAATCGCCGGAATATCCATAAAACTGAGGTGGTTCGCCACGATGACGTAGCTCGATCCGGGAGCGATCCGCTGCGCTCCTTCCACCCTGACCCGCGCCCCCGCGATCCAAAGGAGCATGCGCGCCCAGGCTCTGGCCACGCGGTGCTGCGTGCGGCCGCTGGAGTCGAAAAAGGAGACCATCATCGAGACCGTTCCCATGAGCGCGGTCGCCAGAAGAACCAGGGGGTCGAGGATCAGGAATGCTCGAATTGTCGAGAACATGCGCCGCCGGACTCCGGCCGGCTGCAACCGTTCATTTTAGCCCGCTTTCCTCACCCCGGCCAAGCGAGGCGGATCGCAGCGATCGCAGCCGGGTACTGTGCAGGCCAGCCTGGGAGTTCCATGACAAATCACCCTAAAAACCCGCACGCCAACCCACATCGGGGGGAACGCGGCGGAGTGGCCTCGCCGCTACCGAAACAAAGCTGCTGAAACCTGCCGTATTCTTCTAAGCAGCACGATTGCCGTTGCTTAGCGCTCCTCTGGCGAGTCCGTCGTCCGTCTGTCATCCGGAAAAAGAAACTAGTCCCGATGGAGCATCTTTGGACCTTTTTGGACCATATTCCTGGAAAGTCGCATGGCCAAGGTGTATCCTAACATCTAGCCTGGAACAGGGAAATGAGCGTCGCGCGTAAGACGTTTGTTCGCATTGCGTTGGATATTCCCGCGCTGGCACGAGCCCAAGCGCGCTCGAGTCACTGCCGACTTCCCGTAGCATCCCTGGCACTGGCGCTGGCGTGGGCGGCCGTGAGCGGCTGTTCGCGATCATCCCCCAGTCTTCCGGACGCTCCGCTCACCACCGTCGAACAGATACGGCAGATCGGCCCGGAAGCCGCGGCGGCGGCACAGGTGCCGGTCCAGCTCAAGGGGACCGTGACGTTCAGCGATACCGCCGTTCTCCTGCTCATCATGCAAGACGCTACCGGCGCCGTCCGGGTCGAAGGCGCGCCCCTGGCAAGCGTTCCGCTTGAATACGGGCACGCCGTCGCACTCACCGGAGTCGTTACGGCCGGTGGATTGAGTCCGTCTGTGTCCTGTGGAAGTATCGTCATCACCGGGCCTGCCAGCTCCCAGCCGGTTCCGGTGCGTGCCAGCGAGCGCGACCTGGTTGCGGGGAAGCTCCAGTACCGTTACGTCGAGATCGAAGGCCTGGTGCGATCCGCCGCCATCGATCACGCCGGCAGGGTTGCGCTGGTGGTTCGCACGCTTGGCTGGGACGTCCGAGTGGGCGTGAGAGATCTTTCGTTTGCGGATTATCGCTCGCTCGTGGACGCGGTGGTTCGCGTGCGAGGCGTGCTCGCCACCAGCTTCGACGCCACCGGCGCTCCGGCAGGCGTGAAGTTGTGGGCCAGGGGCATGGGAGAGGTCACGGTGCTGAAGGCGGCGCCCGCCGCGCTGGACGTTCCGCTCCAGACCATCAAGACGGTCCTCGGGACCGCTGGCGTCCGGCCGCCGGAGCACCGCATTCGGCTGCGTGGGTCGATCGCCATCGAGCGGGGCGAATGGGTTCTGCGGGATTCCACGGGATCTATGCCCTTGCAGCCTGCCCGATCCGAAGACCTCGCCCCTGGTGGACCGGTCTGCGTCCTGGGGTTTGTCGGCGAGGAGCGCGGCGCGCCCGTTCTTGCGGAGGCCACCATTTCGGATTGGAGCCGGGGACGCCCCAGTGCCTCGTCTCTGCCCGTGCTGACCACGGTCGCGCAGGTGAAGATTCTCTCGGAGGATCAAGCCAGGCTCGGCCACCCGATCCGACTGCGCGCGGTGGTGACCTTCCACAATCCGATGGCCGGCAACACCTTCGTACAAGACCGCACGGGCGGAATCTACCTGGTCTTCCGCCGCGACGCCCAGCCGCCGATCCACGCCGGGGATCTGGTAGAGGTCGAGGGCCGCAGCCGCCCCGGCAATTTCGCCCCGGTGGTGGTTGTGACGGGCATCCGCGTCGTCGGCCGGCAGCCGTTTCCCCAGCCGGCCCGGATTGACATGGAGCAGCTTTTTACCGGCATCGCCGACAGCGCTTGGGTAGAGGCCCAGGGCGTCGTCCACTCGATGGGCCAGGAACACGGGCTCCGCACCCTCGGCGTCAACTGGGGCGTCCACCATTTCACCGTGTATGTTTTTGGGGCCGCCAGGCTCCCTGAGCCGCTTTTGGACTCGCATGTTCGCATCCAGGGCGTCTGCGGATCCAAGTTCAATTTCAAGCGCCAGATTCTGGGCATGCATCTGTTCGTGCCCGATGCCGGCTTGATTCGCACCGAAGACCATGGAGTGCCCGAGGCTCCCCCCCTGCGCGCTATCGAGCAGCTTCTGCAGTTCTCCTCCTCGTCCCGCTCCGGAGAGCGCTCCCGGATTCGTGGCGTGGTCACTCTGGCCCATCCTACCGGCCCCACCTGCGTCAGCGATGCCACCGGGGGCGTGCTGGTTCAGAATCACGCGCCGGCGGATCTCGAGGTCGGCGACGCGGTGGAGGTGATCGGCCTGCCCGTGGCCGTGGCGGGGCGGTTCAATCCGGTCCTGCGCGATGCCGAGATCCGCAAGCTCGGCCAGGCGCCCCCATACAGGCCGCTGCTGGTGACCGCAACGGACATTCTGGACGAAGGCTACGACGCCGAACTGGTCCGGATCGACGCCGTGCTGGTGGACCAGGCCCCGGGCAAAGGGAACCAGACGTTGGTGCTGCAGGCCGGAGACCGGCTCTTCGAGGCCCGCCTCGACCGGCACAAACTGCCGGCGCTTCAGAAGGGCAGTCTGCTGCGGGTGACGGGGATCGTCTCGATCGGCACCTACGAATCGCAACAGACCGTGCTGCCGCGGTCGTTCTCGATCGTGATGCGCTCGCCGGACGACGTTGTGATGCTCCAGCCGGCGCCCTGGTGGACGGCGTCGCGGGCGTTCCGCGTGCTAGGTCTGGTGTGTGCGGTGGCTCTGCTGGCGCTGGTCTGGATCGTGGTGTTGCGCCGCCGCGTCCATTTGCAGACCGCGGACTTGCGCGAATCGCGCCAGATGCTGCAGTTGGTTCTGGACCATATTCCCCAGCGCGTGTTCTGGAAGGATCGGGAGGGACGCTACCTGGGCTGCAACAAGGCCTGCGCGGGCGACGCCGGCGTCCCCACCCCGCTGGACATCGTGGGCAAGACCGACCACGATCTGGACTGGCGGGCAAACGCCGACGCCTATGTGGCCGCCGACCGCCAGGTCGCGGAGAGCGGCCAGCCCAAACTCGGCTACGAGGAGCCCCAGATTGGGCCGGATGGAACCTACCGCTGGCTCCGCACCAGCAAGACGCCGCTGTACGGCCCCCGCGGGGATGTCATCGGTGTGCTGGGCGCCTACGAGGACATCACGGATCGCAAGCACGCCGATGAGAAGCTCCGGCGTTACAGCGCCCAACTGGCCGAGACCAACGAGGAGCTCAAGCGCTTCACCTACATCGTTTCGCACGATCTGCGGGCTCCCTTGGTGAGCCTAAGGGGCTTCGCGGCGGAACTGCGCCGCTCCCTCGAGGCGTTGCGCAAGCCGGTGGAAGCCATGCTGGCACATCTGAACGAGCCCGAGCGGAGCGCGGCCGCTCAGGCGCTCGACCAGGCGGTCCCCGAGGCCCTGGGTTTCATCGAAAGTTCGGTGGCCCGCATGGACCACCTCATCAGCGCCCTGCTGCGCCTGTCGCGTGTGGGATACCGCGAGTTCCACCTCGAGGAACTGGATACCGGTCAGTTGCTCGACGAGACCTTGCGTGCGCTCGCACACCAGATCGAGAGCCACAAAGTGGAGCTGAAGATCGGCTCCCTGCCCCGCATCACCAGCGACCGGACGGCTATCGAGCAGGTCTTCGGAAACCTGCTCGACAATGCCGTGAAGTATCTGGATCCGCAGCGGCCGGGCCGTATCGAGGTGTCGTCGGAGCGGACCGACGAAGGCATCGTGTTTGAAGTGCGGGACAACGGCCGCGGAATCGCCGACGAGGATATGGACAAGGTGTTCGCGCCGTTCCGCCGGGCCGGCCCCCAGAATGTTCCGGGGGAGGGCATGGGCCTGGCGTACGTGCGGGCCCTCCTGCACCGGCTGGGCGGTAGAATCGACTGCCAGTCCCAGCCGGGGGTCGGCACGACCTTCCGTTTCGTCCTGCCGGCGGCGCAGTAGGAGTATGCAAGGACCGGAAACTGTCATCCTCGCGGGTGGGCAGCAGACTCTGGACTATCTGCTCGCCCGAGGGCCCTCCGGGCGGGCCCGAGCCTAATGCCACCCAGTCCTGGCAGGCCGGCCCCCCGGTCGGTTTCGCCATGGCGCCCGCCCCACAAACCTGTATCGTAAAGAGGGAGGAGCCGCGCACATGCCGGACCAATTGGCCGTTCTCCTGATTGAAGACCGCCCTGACATATCCGTCCTGGTGCAGCAGACGCTTACGCGGGCGGAATCCGGGTCCATGCGTGTCGAGCGTGTAGACACCTCGGAAAAAGGCCTGGCCAGACTGGAGGCGGCGGCCTTCGACGCCATCCTGCTCGACTTGAACCTGCCAGACAGCGGCGGCCTGCTCACCTTCAACAGGGTGCGCGAGCGCCGGGGCCCGGCCGCCCTCATCGTGCTGGCATCCCCCCAGAACGAAGAGCTGGCATTGGGTGCTCTCCAGGAAGGCGCCGACGAGTATCTGATCGAAGGCGAATTCGACGAGGCCGCGCTGGCGCGCCGTGTCCGCTATGCGGTGGAACGCTCCCGCTGCAGGGCCAGGGAGACCACCCTCGCGCGTGGGCGCGCCAAGATTCTGGGATTCATCGGAGTCAAAGGCGGCACCGGAACGACCACCGTGGTGCTCAACATCGCCGCCGCCTTGGCCCGCCAGGGCAGGAGCACGATCGCCATGGAGCTGAAGCCGGACCTGGGCCTGTTCTCGTATCAGTTGAAGCACGCCCCAGCCGCCAACCTGAGCTCTCTGGCGTCCCTGCCTTCGGGCAGAATCGACGCCGCCGAGGTCGGCAAGAGGCTATGCACCTTCCCTCATGGATTGCGGGTGCTGTTCGGTCCTCAGAAGCCGGACGAGTTCCGCGACATCGATCCGCCCGCGGCGGCGGCCGTGATCCGCGCCGCCTCTCAGCTCGCGGAGTGCACCCTGATCGATCTGCCCTCGCTAGCTTTCCCCATGTGCCAGGCTGCGATCCGCCAGTGCACGTTCGTCTCGATGGTGCTGGAACGTGACGCCATGAGCGCCCACGCGGCCAAGCTGTTCCTGCCGCTTCTGCACTCCTGGGGGATCAGCGAGCAGATCACCGGCGCCATCGTGAACACTCGGGCCCTGGCCTACACGCCCACGCCCATGCCCGAGATCGCGGCCCAATTGAGCTGCCCCATCATCGGCGTCATCCCGCCCGCCGTCGAGCTCTGCGCCAAGGCGAGCGCGGCCGGCATGCCCATCGTGTTTCTGGACCCGGAGTGCACGTTCTCCAGCACGTTGACGGAGCTCGCCCTCCGCCTCGGGGCCGACACTGTCAAGCCGATGGTGCGGTAGGCCGGCAGCCACCGGGCGCGCCGAGCCTACCGCTGCGCCCAATATCGGTGTCGGGCTTGCACCGCCAGTCCCTTTTGCCGGGCCGTCAGTTGGATGCTGCGAAACTCGGAGATGGTGACCGGCTTGTCCGACACGTAGCCCAGACTGTACTGCGTGCGCAGTTCCTCCTGCAGAACATCGAACATCCGATCTACCGTGTGCGTCTTCGAAACTTCAAAAAAGCTGCCGCCGCTTTCGTTCGACATGCGCTCTAAGACGCGCTTGCCGTCGCCGTCTCCCAAGATTCCATAGGCGCCGGAGTCGGAGTACAGAATGGAATAGATGAGGGTGTCGGCGCGCTCCGCAGCCTCCACGGCATCCTTTACAGTCCCGTCGCTGCCGTGGTCCACGCCATCGGAGAGCACGATCAGAGCTTTCCGGCCGCCGAGCTTTCGCATAACCTCATCGCACGCCATGACCACGGCGTCATAGAGCAAAGTGCCGCCGCCATTCTGCGTTTGTATCTGGCGCTTCGTCTCCGTGTCCACATAAGCCAGCGCGTCTTCCAGTTTGGCGACCGAGGAGGTGAGGGCCTGGCGCATGTTCAGGGTGCTGTCGAACTGCATGATGAACACCTGGTCCTGGTTCTCCCGGACCACCCGATCCAGGAAGCGCATACTGGCGCCGCGCTCGGCGTCCAGCACGCGCCGCTGGCTGCCGCTGGTGTCCACCATCAGGCCCAGCGTGAGCGGCAGGTCCGCCTCGCGCGCGAAATAGCGGATGGTCTGTGGACGGCCATCTTCAGCCAGGGAGAAATCGTCCTGCCCGAGGTTGCCGGCCAGAGACCCGGCTTTATTCCGCACCGTCGCCAGAACGCTCACGACTTTCACTTCTGCGGAAAAACGCGGCTGCTCCTGACCGCGCGCGACCCCGGCTCCGCACAGTGTCGCCGCTCCCTGAAGGATTTCGCGTCTGGTGAAATGGGCCCGCATGGCTCCAACCCCCGACGGACGACGCGCGACTAGCGGCCGCGGAAGGCGGCCCTTACGCTCCCGCTCCCTCTTTGCGCGCGTGCTCGAACAGGCGGTTTAGCGTCTTCTCGGTGCGGATGTGGTTGGCGATGCGGCGCACGCCGTCGTCCTTCTCCAGGCGCTTGCGGGTCGCCGCCACCGGTTCGCGCTCCTGGCGCGCCAGGCGCTGCACCTCGTGGTCCACCTCGTCCTGCGTCGCATAGAGCTGTTCGGCCTCGGCGATCTTGTCCAGCAGCAGCGAAGCCTTCACGTCGTGGACCGCCTTGTCGCGCTGAGAGGCCTTCACCTTCTCCCAATCCAGCTTGATCGACCGCGGATCGACTCCCTCGGCCGCCAGCATGCGCAGGTTCCGCTCCACCTCGGCCTCGATCTGCCGCTCGATGAACGCTTCGGGCACCGCGAACTCGTGCCGCTCCACCAGCGCATCCACAATCTTGCTCTTGGCCTCCTGCTGGGCGAAGTACTGCCGCTCGGAGAAGAGCGATTTGCGCACCGCCTCGCGCAGCTCTTCCAGATTCTGATAGTCGCCCAGGTCCCGCGCGAACTCGTCGTTGAGTTCGGGCAGTTCCTTGTGACGGATGGCTTTGAGCGTGGCCCGGAAGCGGATCGTCTTTCCGGCCAGCTTGGCCTGCCCGTAGTCCTCCGGGTAGCGGACGTCGAACTCCTTCGCTTCGCCCGGCGTCATCCCGGTCAGGTTGTCGCTGAAGTCGCTGAGCGTATCCTCGCCGCCGACGTGCAGCGTCAGTTCGTCCTGCTTGATCGGTTGGCCCGGGGCGCCGGCCAGGCTCTCGAGCGCCACCACGGCGTGGTCTCCGCTCTCCACGGGCCGCGGGTCCACGTTGGCGTAATCGGCCTTCTGCTCGCGCAGTTGCTCGATCCGCTTCGCGATGTCTTCATCCGCGATCTCGGGATCCTGGTATGGAATCGTCACTTCCCGATAGTCTTTGAGCTCGATGGTGGGCGCCACCTCGAACTCGGCCTTGAACCGTAGCGGCTCGCCTGCTTCCAGCTTCACGTCGCTGACGTTAGGCCTTCCGACGACGGCCAGTCCCTCCTGTTCGGCCCTCTTGAAGAAGTGGCGCGGGATGAGCTTCTCGAGTACGTCGTGCCGGATATCCTCCTGGTAGCGGCGGCGAATCAGCTCCATCGGGACCTTGCCTGGGCGGAAGCCCGGCAAACGAATCTTCTTCTGCAGCGACTCGACCACGCGTGCCGTCTCCGCTTCCACTTCGTTCGCCGGAATCGTGATTTCGAGTGACTGCTTGGTGCTCTGAGGATCTGCCAAGGGAATGCCTCCGAAAAGCCGTCAGCCATCAGCCATCAGCGATCAGCCGGACCGCCGCGGCCCAGGCTGATGTCGCCAGCCGATGACCTTCTTGTCCGCCGTCAGACGGCAGCCGCGCCGCTGCAGCGTGAGCTGATGGCTGATGGCTGTCTTCCTACGTTCCTTCCGACCAGCTCGCCAGGTACCGCTCCTGCTCCGGAGTCAGCCGGTCGATCTTGACCCCCATGGATTCGAGCTTCATGCGGGCCACCTTCTTGTCGAGATCCTCGGGAACCGCATAGACCCGTTTCTCGAGCCCCGCGTGGTTGTGGACCAGGTATTCCACCGCCTGCGCCTGATTGGCGAAGCTCATGTCCATCACCGAGGCGGGATGCCCCTCGGCGGCGGCCAGATTGATCAGCCGGCCCTCGCCCAGCACATATACGCGCCGCCCGTCCCGCAGGGCGAACTCTTCGACATACTCGCGGACCTGGCGCCTGGAAGACGCCATCTTGCCCAGCGCTTCGAGGTCGATCTCGACATTGAAGTGGCCGGAGTTGCAGACGATGGCGCCGCTCTTGATGTGCTCGAAGTGCTCGCGCGCGATCACGCTCTTATTGCCGGTGAGGGTCACAAACAGGTCGCCGATCGCGGCCGCTTCGAGCATCGACATGACGCGGAAGCCGTCCATCACCGCCTCGATGGCCTTGGTCGGATCGATCTCCGTCACGATGACGTTGGCGCCTAGCCCGCGCGCGCGATTGGCAAAGCCGCGCCCGCACCATCCGTAACCTGCTACCACCACCGTGAGGCCGGCCAGCAGAACGTTGGTCGCGCGGATGATGCCGTCCAGCGTGCTCTGTCCGGTGCCGTAGCGGTTGTCGAACAGGTGCTTGGTCAGGGCGTCGTTGATGGCGATGACCGGGTAGCGCAGCACCCCATCCTTACTCATGGCCCGCAGCCGGATCACGCCCGTCGTCGTCTCCTCGGTGCCCCCGAATACGTCCGCGAGGGCGTCCTGCCGCTTGGTGTGCAGCACGGTGACCAGGTCGCAGCCGTCGTCCATCGTGATCTGCGGCTTGGAATCGATGGCCGCCAGGATGTGCGAGTAATAGCTCTCGTTCGTCTCACCCTTGATGGCGAAGACCGGAATGCCGTAGTCCCGCACCAGCGTCGCCGCCACGTCGTCCTGGGTGGAAAGCGGGTTGGAGGCGCAAAGCACCGGCAGGGCGCCGCCGTCGCGCAGCGTGATCATGAGGTTCGCGGTCTCGGTGGTCACGTGTAAACAGGCCCCGATGCGAATCCCGGCCAGCGGCTGCGTCTTGATGAACTGCTTGCGGATGGTCTGGAGCACCGGCATGGACTGGAACGCCCATTCCGTGCGCCGCTTGCCGATGTCGGCCAGCGAGATGTCCTTGACGTCGTGAGCGATTGAAATCTGCGTATGGGTGGACATGAGTCTCCTTGCTGCGCTATACCTGGGCCGCCGACAGCCGCGCCTCTTCCCGCAGCACGGCGGCCTTGTTCGTGGCTTCCCACGTGAAGGTGTCTTCCGTGCGGCCGAAATGCCCGAATGCGGCGGTCTTGCGATAAATCGGCCGGCGGAGCTGCAAATAGTCGATCATGCCGCGCGGCGTCAGCGGAAAGTGCGTGCGGACCAGTTCTACCAGCCGCTCCTCGTCGATCTGCCCGGTGCCGTACGTGTTTACCGAAATGGACACCGGGTCGGCCACGCCAATGGCGTAGGCAAGCTGCACCTCGCAACGGCTGGCCAGGCCGGCCGCGACGATGTTCTTGGCAATGTGGCGCGCCATGTAGCACGCCGAGCGGTCCACCTTGGTCGGGTCCTTGCCCGAGAACGCGCCCCCGCCGTGCCGTCCCATGCCGCCGTACGTATCGACGATGATCTTCCGCCCGGTCAGCCCGGTGTCGCCGTGTGGACCCCCGGTCACGAAGCGGCCCGTCGGGTTGATGTGGTACTTCGTATCCTCATCGACCATGTCCGCCGGAATCACCGGGTCGATGACCAGCCGCTTCACCTCGGCGCACAGCGCCTCGTGCGAAATCTCCGGACTGTGCTGGGTGGAAACCACGATGGCCGTGATGCGCCGCGGCCGCCCGTCGACGTATTCCACGCTGACCTGCGACTTTCCATCGGGCCGCAGGAAATCGACCAGTCCCTGGCGCCGCACCTGGCTCAGCCGCTCCACCAGCTTGTGCGCGATCATGATGGGCAGCGGCATCAGCTCGGGAGTTTCGTCGCAGGCGTACCCGAACATCAGTCCCTGGTCGCCGGCGCCGCCGGTATCGACGCCCATGGCGATGTCCCCCGACTGCTTCTGGACCGCGTTGATGACGCCGCACGTGTCGGCGTCGAACCCCATGCGCGCGTCGTTATACCCGATGTCGCGGATCGTGTCGCGAGCCAGTTTCTGCACATCGAGGTGGCAGTTCGGACTGGCCGTGATCTCGCCAGCCACGATGCACAGGCCCGTGGTCACGAGCACTTCGCACGCCACGCGACCCATGGGATCGTCCGCCAACACGGCGTCCAGCACCGCGTCCGATATCTGGTCGGCGACCTTGTCGGGATGTCCCTCGGTCACCGATTCCGACGTAAAAATAGAGCTGCGTCCGTCTGCCACCTGATTCTTCCTCCGGAACTTCTGCGAGAGTTGAACTCTCTATTCTGACAGAACCTCGGACCATGGGCAAACTGGCGCCGTGGGCTGGGTGTGGACGCGGCCGGCGGGTCTTAAGACCCCCGCCCGTTCAGGCGGCGAGGGAGATGGGTTTGACGGGCCGGAGTTCGGCCTGGGGAGCCGCGGAGTGGGCGCCGGAATCCTCCCAGGGGATGTCGTAGACGCGGTTGCAGCGGCGGCAGCGATAGTGCCCCTGCACAGGCCAGGCGACGTCGTTGTGCATGGTGCGGCACCAGAGTTGTCCCAGCGATCCCAGCACGGTCAGGCTCCGTCTCGCGGCCACCCTCGTCTTCACGGCGTCCTCCTGTCCGATTCCTCTTCGGATTCACGGAGATGGACGCAGGCGAGGCGTTTTCGGTTTCAGTACGGTGCCCAGGTGCGCGTCTGCGCTACAATGGCAGCGCGACATGGATGCGATCGGCCGCTATCAGATCCTAGGGGAGTTGGGGCGCGGGGCGATGGGCGTGGTGTATCGCGCTCAGGATCCCACCATCGGCCGCACGCTGGCCATTAAGACCATCCGGCTGGCCGACCTGAGCGACCACGCGGAGCGCGCCCGGCTGCAAGAGCGCCTGTTCCGCGAGGCGCAATCGGCCGGAATTCTGTCTCATCCCGGAATCGTGGTGGTCTACGACGTGGGCACGGACGGCGATGTCACCTACATCGCCATGGAGTTCGTCAACGGCCCCACCCTCGAGAAGCTCCTGGCGGACCCCCAGCCGCCCAGTCAGCAGACCATCCTGGGCGTCCTGCGCCAGACCGCGGCGGCGCTCGATTATGCCCACAAGAAGGGTATCGTCCACCGGGACATAAAGCCCGCCAACATCATGCTCGACGGCGAAGCCGCGGTCAAGATCACCGACTTTGGCATCGCCAAGATCACCGCCTCGCAGCAATTGACCCAGACCGGCCTGGTGATGGGAACGCCGAACTACATGTCGCCGGAGCAGATCCAGGGCAAGCCGGTGGACGGCAAGGCCGACCAGTTCGCGCTGGCCGTGGTGGCGTATGAAATGCTCACCGGCGAGAAGCCCTTCACGGGCGAGCAGCTCACCACCGTGCTCTACAAAATCGTCTCGGAGGATCCCCCGCCGGTCGAGCACCTGAACCCGACGCTCGGCTTTGCCGTTTCGATGGTGCTGACCCGGGCGCTGTCGAAAGACCCCGGGAAAAGATACGGCAACTGTGCCGAGTTCGTCGACGCCCTCGAGGCGGCGCTGAATGCGAAGAAGGGCTGGCAGGCGCTGGCGCGGGGCGCGGGCCAGAACATGCCGACCGAGGTGGTGGCCGGCGGCGTGCTCGCGGCGCGGCCGCAGGCTTACACGGAGCCCGAGCCGCCCCAGCCCGTCGGCTCCGGGCGTGCGGTGCGGTGGATCGCGGGCCTGGTTCTCGGGATCGGCTTGGTCGCCCTGTTGTTCCTGGGCGTCCAGAGGTGGTTGCTGACGGGAACCCCGGCGCGCGAGCCGGCCGCCGTGGCCACCCCGCCCACGCCGCCTCCGGAGCCGGCCAGGCCGTCGCCCGCCCCCCGACCGGTCGAGACGCCCGAAAGCGCGCACATGCCCCCCGCGGTCGAAGCCCCGAGCCCCCCCCCCCACACCAGGCCCGCGGAGCCGGCGCCTTCGTTGGCCGCGGTGCAGATCGTAACCGACCCAGCGGGCGCGCAGGCGATGCTCGATCACGATCCGACCAAGGTGTGCACTTCGCCGTGTTCGCTCGATGTGACGCTCGGCCACCACACGCTCGCCCTCACGCTCGCCGGACACCGCCAGGAGTTCCGGACGCTGGACGTGAACGGGCCGCGGGAGCTCTCCGTCAGCCTGACGCAGCCGACGGGCACGGTCCGGGTGGAGAGCGATCCGCCGGGCGCGGAGATACTGATCGACAACCAACCGCGCCCCGAGAAGACGCCGGCCACGTTCGTATTGCCCATAGGCAGCTACATGCTGGCGGTGATCAAGGACGGACGGCGCACCGAGCAGCGCCTGCAAGTCAGAGATGGCGCCCTGGTCACGTTCAACCTGCAACTCAATCCCTGATGCACGTCTTGCGCCTCGAGTGCCGCGCGGCCGAAAAGGACCGCCTGATCGCCGAGCTATGGGAACGAGGCACCGGCGGAGTCATCGAGGAGGAACTGCCGGGCGGCGGCGCGGCGCTCCGCGCCTTTTTCGACGAGCCGTTCGACGCTTCGCAATGGAGCCCGGCACGCTGGGAGGCGGCGGAGGATCGCGACTGGGTCGAGGTGGCGCAGTCGCAGTGGGAGCCGCTGCTGGCCGGCGCGAGATTCTTCCTGGTGCCTTCCTGGCGCGCGGACCCCACGCCGCCCGGGCGTCTGCGTCTCGAGATGCGGCCCGGCATGGCCTGCGGCACCGGCTGGGGGCCCGCGACCCAGTTGGCGCTCGAAGCCATGGAGAGCCGCATTCGCCCGGGGATGACCGTGCTGGATCTCGGGACAGGCTCCGGCATCCTGGCAGTCGCCGCCGCGCTGCTGGGGGCCGGCCGCGTCTACGCCTGCGACATCGATTTCGAGGCCACCCGCGCCGCCAGGGACAGGTTCCGGAGCGAGGGCATCCAGGTGAGCCTCTTCGCCGGCTCGGTCAGGGCGGTGCGCGCGGCCGCGCTCGATTTCGTGGTGGCCAACATCAACGCCGAAGCGCTGGCGAGCCTTGCGCCGGAGATCGACCGAATCCTGAAGCCCGGCGGGGGCGCCGCGCTCACCGGTTTCCCCGGCCGCAACCTCGGCGGCGTGCGTGCGGCCTACGGCGGCCGCGGAACGGTGCTCGAAAAGGATGAGTGGCGGGCGATTGTCTGGTAACATTCCCCCGATTCGTGTCATCCTTCAGGTATGAACGCACTGCGCTTCAGCTCATTGTTCGTGTTGACTCTCGTGCTCGCCGCCGCGGCTTCGGCCGCGGACGTGACGGGCAAGTGGGTCGCCCAGGTTCCCGCGCGCGACGGGGGAACCCGCGAGGCGATCTTCAATCTCAAGGCCGCGGACGGCCAGATCACGGGCACCGTGTCGTCTCCACGCGGAGAGCAACAGATTTCCGAGGGGAAGATCGACGGCGATGCGATCTCGTTTACGGTCGTGGTCGAGTTCAACGGCAACCAGATGAAGTTCCTCTACAAGGGGAAGGTGGCCGGCGACGAGATCAAGTTCACGCGCGAGCGCGAAGGCGGGCAGGAAGGCGCGCGGGAGTTCACGGCCAAACGTAGTTCCTGAGGTCCTCGACCCATGCGCGCTTGCCACTTGCTGCCGGCGGTTACTCTGGTCGCAGCAGCGGCGCTGGCGGCCTCTTCGCGCGACGCGCTGCGCAAGACCAGCGAAGCTCTCGAAGAGCTGTCGCTGAAGGTGTCGCCCTCGGTCGTGAAGGTCCTCGTAACCCAGTACGGACCGATTGGCGACGACAGCCATCAGAACACCGGGCTGATCGGGAGGCAGCACGCCATCGGCTCCGGCGTGATCGTGGATCCGTCCGGCTACATCGTCACGAACGCCCACGTGGTCGAGGGAGCGATCGAGGTCCGGATCGTGCTGGCGCCGCTGCCGGGCTCCGGTGAGAACGCCTCGTCCCCCGGACCGGCCCGAACGCGAATCCTCAAAGCGAAGATCGCGGGGGTGGACAAGGAGACCGACCTGGCCGTGCTCAAAGTAGATGCGGAAGGGCTCCCCGCGCTCGAGATCGGGGACTACCGCAAGCTCCGGCAGGGCCAACTGGTGCTGGCGTTCGGAAGCCCGCAGGGGTTGGAGGACAGCATGAGCATGGGAGTCATCAGCTCCGTCATGCGGCAGCCCGATCCCGACAAGCCGCGGGTCTACATCCAGACCGACGCCGCGGTCAATCCCGGCAACAGCGGCGGACCGCTGGTGGATTTGGACGGAACCGTGGTCGGGATCAACACCTTCATCCTGTCCGAATCGGGGGGGAGCGAAGGGCTGAACTTCGCCATTCCGAGCGTCGTGGTGCGGTTCGTGTACCAGGAGATACGGGCGCATGGCCATGTGCGGCGCCCCAGGATCGGCGTCAACGTGCAGGCCATTTCGTCCACCCTCGCGGCGGGCCTGGGGCTCAAGCGGGAGTGGGGGCTGATCGTTTCCGACATGTCGCCGGACGGGCCGGCCGGCAAGGCCGGGCTCCAGGTGGGTGACATTCTGGTGTCGCTCGATGGCGCGCCCGTGGCCAATCTGCCCGGGTTCGAGACCGCCCTGTTCGGGCGGCCGCACGGGAATCCGGTGGCGATCGAGGTGCTGCGGGGTTCCCAGAAGCTGTCGTTCACGGTGCCGGTTGTCGAGGAGGCGGAGAGCCAGTTCGACGACCTGGCGGAGCTGGTCAATCCCGACAAGAGCCTGGTGCGCGGGCTGGGGATCCTGGGCGTCGAAATCACCCATGAGATTGCCGGGATGATCGAGGACCTGCGCGTCGAATCGGGCGTGATCGTGGCGGCACGGGCCGCCGACGCCACCCAGGAGACGGAGCTCAAAACCGGCGACGTGATCCATGCGCTGAACGGCGCGAAGATCGACAGCCTGGAGGGGCTGCGGGCAGCGGTGGGCCGCTTCAAGCCGGGCGACGCGGTGGCGCTGCAGATCGAGCGCGACGGGATCCTGATGTTCGTGGCCTTCGAGCTGGAGTAGGACAAGCTTCAGCTTGTCCCTGGAGTTTCCGCATCTTCATCGCCCTGGGGTGCGTAAGCGCTCGACCAGGGCACTGCTGTTGGCGGCAGAACGGCCCGGGACAAGCTGAAGCTTGTCCTACACCACGATGTTCACGAGCTTGCCGGGGACCACGATGATCTTGACGATCTGTTTGCCTGCGACGAGGGCGGCGATCTTCTCATCGGCGAGGGCCAGGCGCTCGAGCTGCTCGCGGGGGGCGCCGAAGGGGGCGCGGATGCGGCTGCGCAGCTTGCCGTTCACCTGTACCGGGATCTCGACCTCTTCTTCGCGGGCCAGATCGGGATCGTAGGCGGGCCACGGCTCGCGGAGAACCGGGTTCGTGCCGCCCAACTCCTCCCACATCTCCTGGGCTACATAGGGCACGAAGGGGGAAACGACCAGCACCGTCTTCTCGAGGATCTCGCGCAGGGCGGGCGAAGAGAGCTGGGACTCGACGGGCACGACTTCGTTGAGCAGCTCCATGGCCGCCGCGATGGAGGTGTTGAAGTGCCAGCGGGTGTCGAAATCCTCGGTGATTTTTTTGACGGTCTGGTGCAACTTGCGCAGAGCCTTGGTGTCGGCTTCGGCCGGAGGCGAGGCCTCGCGCGCGCGTTCGGCGTTGCGCGTCACGAAGCGGTAGAGGCGGCTCAGGAAGCGATACATGCCCTCGACGCCGGCATCCTGCCATTCGAGGTCGCGCTCGGGCGGCGCGGCAAAGAGCACGAAGAGGCGGCCGGTATCGGCGCCGTACTTCTCAACCATGTAGTCCGCGCCGACGACGTTGCCCTTGTTTTTGGACATCTTGGCGCCGTCCTTTACGACCATGCCCTGGGTGAAGAGGCGCGTGACGGGCTCGTCGTTGGCCACCAGGCCGAGGTCGCGCATCACCTTGGTGAAAAAGCGCGAGTAGATCAGGTGCAGGATGGCATGCTCGACGCCGCCGATGTACTGGTCGATGGGGAACCAATAGGCGATCTTGTTGGAGTCGTAGGGAGCGCTGCTGTTGTGAGCGTCGCAGTAGCGGTAGAAGTACCAGGAGGAATCGACGAAGGTGTCCATGGTGTCGCTCTCGCGGCGGGCGGGGGTGCCGCAGCGCGGGCACGGCACGTTGATGAACTCGGGCACGGATTCGAGCGGCGAGCGGCCGGCGCCGGTGATCTTCACGTTGAGCGGGAGCACGACGGGAAGCTCGCTCTCAGGCACGGGGACGACGCCGCAGGACGGGCAGTGGATGACGGGGATGGGCGTGCCCCAGTAGCGCTGGCGTGAAATGCCCCAATCGCGGAGGCGGTAAGTGACGCAGGCTTGGCCGAAGCCGTGCTCCGTGGCATAGGCGGCCATGCGCCGGCGGGCTTCTTCGCTGGTGAGGCCGCTCCATTCGCCGGAATTCTCCAGGATGCCGTAATCGGGGAAAGCCTCTTTCATGGCGGGCTCTTCGGCCAGCGGACCGTCGACGGGCCGGATCACGGGGCGGATGGCGATGCCGTACTTGCGGCAGAATTCGAAATCGCGCTGGTCGTGCGCGGGGACGGCCATAATGGCGCCGGTGCCATATTGCATCAGCACGAAGTTGCCGATCCATACAGGGATGCGCTCGTTGTTATACGGGTTGATGGCGGTGAAGGGTGTGGGGTAGCCCTCCTTCTCGGCATCGGCGGCGCTGCCCGCCAGGATGCGGGCTTGCGGAAGGTCCTTGACCAGCGGATGCTCGGGAGCGAGGATCAGGCAGGTGGCGCCGTAGATGGTGTCTACGCGGGTGGTGAAGACGCGGACGGGCTGGCCGGCGCCTTCGAGATGGAAATCGATTTCGGCGCCTTCGGAGCGGCCGATCCAGTTGCGCTGCATTTCGAGGACGCGGTCGGGCCACCCGCCTTCGAGCCTGGCGATGTCGGCGAGCAACTCGTCGGCGTAGCGGGTGATGCGGAAGAACCACTGCTCGAGCTCGCGCTGCTCGACGGGCGTGGTTTCGTGGCGCCAGCAGCAGCCATCGATGACCTGCTCGTTGGCGAGCACGGTGCAGCACTCGGGGCACCAGTTGACCTTGGACTTCTTGCGGTAGGCCAGGTCGCGCTCGAGCATTTTGAGGAAAAACCACTGGTTCCAGCGGTAATACTCGGGCTCGCAAGTGGAGACTTCGCGGTCCCAGTCGTAGCTGAAGGCGTAGCGGGCGTGGGTCTTCTTCATCTCCGCGATGTTGGAGAGGGTCCAGTCGCGGGGGTGCAGGCCGCGCTTGATGGCGGCATTCTCGGCGGGAAGACCGAAGGCGTCCCAGCCCATGGGATGGAGGACGTTGAAGCCGCGCATCCACTTGTATCGGGCGAGGGCGTCGCCGATGGTGTAGTTGCGCAGGTGGCCCATGTGCAGGGTGCCGCTGGGATAGGGCAGCATCTCAAGCACGTAATACTTGGGCCTGGCGGAGTTCTCCTCGGCCTGGTAGAGGCCGGGCGTATTCTGCCAGCGCTCGAACCACTTCAGTTCGATGGGGATGTGGTCGTAGATCTTCTCGGGCATTGTTTTTGTCGCTTGTCGCTCGTGGCTCGTCGCCCGTCGCGGGAAGAGTTCCATCGTAGCAAAGGGCGTTGGGTGGGGGCGGAATTGGGTTCGTTTTGTCAATGGCAGCAGGTTGCGGGGCGGGTGGCTTGCGGAGGTTGGTGAGGGTGCGGAGGGCGCGGAAGTACTGGGCATTCAGCATGTTCTCGTAGCGGGTGAGGCGGGCGAAGGCGTCGTCGCCACAGTTCTTCTGGAATAGAGCACCGAGCAGGCGAGTGACTTCGTCCTCTTCGGAGACGTTGTTCCTGGGGCGCTTGGGGGGAGTGGGTTCTGGTTGGTCGTGGCCGGACCAGGTTTGGGGGTGTTGCTCCTCGTGCTGGATGCTCTCGATGCCGGCCTGGAAGAAGCCGGCCTCCATGCGGACGAGGCGCTGGATGCGCCACTGGGCGGAGGCCATCTGCCGGACGAGGAAGGTCTCGACGGGATTTTGGGGCTGGAACTGGGCTTCGAGAGAAGCGAGGAGTTCGGCGTAGGCCTGCTGGTCCTCCTGGGGCAGGACGGCATTGTGGGAGGTGAGGCCGTGGCGGACGGCGTTGAGGCTGGCGCGGGCTTTGCCGAGAGGAGTGCGGGGCCCGGTGCTGCGGCGGGCGTTTTCGCGATTGGCTTGGATCTGAAGGTCGGATGGCATTGGGGGTCTCCCTGTCGGCTTCAGGAGAGCACGGGCGGGTTGGAAAGGCGGGGGCCGGGTTTGGGGAAGTGGTTGGGGATAGGGGAGAAATGTTGGTGGAAGAGGGGTGAATGAGTGGCTGGGGTAGCTGGGGCAAGCCCGGCGAGGGGGAGATGTATCGGCAGAGGCAGGGCATTTTTGGCGGTATTGATCGGGCAGAGTTCCCAGAAGGGGGGGCCAACCACACCGCCTAATTAAGGAATTCGGTCTCAATTGTCCGAGTAGCCCGTGATCCGCCCGGGACCGTGTTCGCAAAGTAAGCGCCCGGTCGCGACCGCGTTGACTTTGGAGGGCACATGCCCTCGGAGTTGAGATCGCCTCCGGATCAAGCCCGTTCAGTTTCGCCTAGCCAATCAAGGTATGCAGCAGCCACTCTCAAACAACTACGCCGACTCGGGGGTCGATGTTCGTGCCTCCCTTGGCGTTGTCTCCCATCGCCTGCTAGTGCCTGCCAGCCGAAGTCGTGAAGTCGCACTTCTTGGCCTGTCTGTATCCCAATGCGATCATCTCGGCTGCCCGGTTGAACTCCAACGTCCGACACGCGTTCCTGGCGATTTCTATGACCGTGTCCGGTGGATAGGCGGCCAGCTTCTGGCGGGCTATGGTGCTCTGCATGGCGTCGAACGCCTGAATGGCGATTTCGTACGCTCCCCAATCCCGACTGCCGCCGCTTGTCGTGGATGGTTGGAGGCGGCCGATGAAGCGATTGATCTTCTCACGGAACGGGGACGAAGGGGACTCCGGGGCGGCACGCACGTCAACCGGCTCTATCGGACTCCCAGCGGGCCCGTTCAGATTCACGGCGATCGTCATGTCGGTTTCATCGCCAGACGTCGGTGCGATGGGCACGGGATTCAGAATCCCTCCATCGACAAGATCGACCCCCTTGTACTTGAACGGAGTGAAGAAGAGAGGTATCGCGAAAGAGGCGCGCATGGCATCGAAGAGACTGCCCGACCGTATCCAAACCTCCTTTTGGCCTCTCAAGTCAGTGGCGACGGCCGTATATGACATCGGGAGGTCTTCGATCAATTTCTCCCCCACCAGGCCGGTCAGGGTGTTGACGAGTTTCTCACCTCTCACCAGTCCCCTCTTCTCCCACGAGAGATCGAGCAGCGTGACGATGTCGACTTTCGTCAGGGAACGCACCCATTGCTCGTACTCGTCCAGTTTCCCGGCAGCGTATATGCCCCCGATGACTGCGCCGATCGAGCAGCCGACTATCGACTTGATCTTGAAATCACTTTCTTCGAGCCAATGAATGACGCCAATGTGCGCCAAACCTCGAGCGCCGCCGCTTCCGAGAACCAGGGATACGGTCTTCCTTTTCGTCGTCGACATCTTCTCACCGCATGCCTTTCACCGAGACGCCAGCATGTGCCTCACGGGCGACCAACAGGCCCATCCCGGCGCAGACTCTGCTCGGACGGTTCTACTGAGTACCAGTGCAATCGACTTGACTCTGCACTCGATCCGGTGGAAGCCGGATTGAACGACCTTCGGTCGCCTCCGGGTGCGCCTCCGAAGGCGACACTGCCAATGGAGTGGTTTGGAGACGAGGCTGAAGGCTGAACGAGAGCAGCGGACTCGGATCGTGCCGAATGAGTTTGCATTTTGCGGATCGCCGGTGACTGCAGCGTCCAGATTCGTCGGCGCCGTCGAGATCGGGTTAACCACTATTGCCTTTTTGGCCTCCCTGCCAGTGCCACTATACCACTGGCGGTTCTTCCTGGAGCTACAGAAGCGCGCCTGGATCTCGTCAAATGCACCCATCAGCCGCCAGTTCCACGCCATATGGCGGGCTGGCTTCGGCGCATGGTCCGCCATCCGGACACTGGCCAAGAGCGGCGTTGGAGGAAACCTCGAAACGGGGCTTCAGGGGAGTGACCGCAAGCGTCGATCCACGAGAGCTCCGACCGAGATTGCCAGCCAGTAGGCGATCAGATCCCAAACGGAGAAGAACCGGCCCAGCAACACGACGCCGGCGAGGGTGTGGCGAAAGGCGTCCAGTGCAGGCGAGTGAAAGAGCTTCAGGAACTCGATGGCTGTGGCCAATGTTGCGGCGAGCAGGGCCACGGTGCAGATGCGCCACGATGGCAACAGCGTCGAGACCACCCAGTAGATCATCAGGGCCCAGAGTGTCGAGCCGCCGTACTTGACGATAGCAGGCGGCAGGCCAAGCGGAACGAAGCGGACCGTCAGGCCCGCCATGACGGTTCCAAGCAGGAGCGCCACGGTGAGCGGGAGGCGACGAGGGATCACCGGCTCCAAGGGTATCAGATGAGCCGCGGACCGGTGGGCCAGTTTGGCGCTTCGTCCGGAGTTCGATAGACTTGGTCAGACGCTCAGGCCGCGGAAGGAGACCCCATGAAGGCGGTTGTTTATCAGGGCTTTGGTTCCCCCGACATTCTTAGATATCAAGACATTGACAAGCCGACTTGCGGAGACAACGAAGTACTCGTGAAGGTCCGCGCGGCCTCCGTCAATCCCCTTGACTGGAAGGTAATGAAGGGCGGGCCCTTCATTGCTCGCCTGCTACTCGGGCTGGGCAAACCGAAGATCAAGCGACCCGGAGTCGATGTGGCCGGCCAGCTGGAAGCGGTTGGCAAGAATGTAACAGATCTCAAACCCGGCGACGAGGTTTTCGGCACGTGCGTTGGAGCGCTTGCCGAGTACGCGACTTCCAAGTCGGCGCCCGGCATGAAGTCGGCGTTGGTCCTTAAGCCGGCTAACGTGACGTTTGAGGAAGCAGCCTCCGCACCGGTGGCGGGGCTAACGGCATTGCAGGGCCTCCGCGACAAGGGACGAATTCAGCCGGGGCAGAGAGTCTTGATTAACGGCGCGGCGGGAGGCGTGGGCACGTTCGCGGTGCAGATTGCCAAGTCGTTCGGCGCGAATGTGACCGGCGTGTGCAGCACGGGGAATGTGGACCTGGTCCGGTCCATCGGCGCGGACCGGGTCGTCGATTACACCCAACAGGATTTCACCCAAGGTGCGGAACGTTATGACCTCATCCTCGACTGCGTCGGGAACCATTCGTTCTCAGAGCACAGGCGCATCTTGAATCCCCGAGGAGTACTCGTCGGGATCGGAGCACCGGCCGACGTTCCAATGTTGGGCCTTCTGGCCGGTTTGACCGGCGCGCTCGTTTTATCACTGTTCGTCAGCCAGAAGCTGGCCGTCTTCATGGCGAGAGTCAACCAAAAAGACCTGACGACGTTGGGCGAGCTCATGGCGACTGGGAAGGTGAAGCCGGTTATCGACAGGCGTTACAAGTTGAGTGAAGCCCAGGCGGCGTTCCGGTATATGGAAGCAGGGCACGCTCGGGGAAAGGTAATCGTAACGCCGGAATCTTAAGAACGGAGCCGACACGAGCTGGCGATGTTCACCAGCTTCTTGGTCTCAGGTAGCGGATTCCAGGTGAGGCCCGTAGCGCCTTTCGATTCCGTTACGGACAGCCGCGTTGCCTCGGTCTATTTGGGCTGTGCCAGCACCGAGAAGGTGAGGGTGGCCTGAAGGCCCGTCGTCCCACTGCCCTCCGAGGCAACGATCGTATAGCCGCCGGACTGGACCGAAGGCGAGACCTTCTGCGCGAAGAGGCCGTCGGCGCCGGCTTTTGCATCGCCAAGCGACTGGCCCCCTTGGACCGCCAGACTCACCGTGCCTGCCTCGAAGCCCTCACCATGCAGCTCGAACGTCGCGCCCTGAAGCATCAGCACCGGCACGGCCATCGAGCCTCCTGTGTTGGTATCGACTACATACAGTTTCGGCTTGGCCGGCTGGCCGGCGCCGAGCACGTCGATCATGGCGCTCGCCGAGGCGGAACCAGAGCTTGCCGTGATGGTGTGATTCCCGCTCGAAGCCCCGGCCGGAATCGTAACGTTCGCAGTGAAACTCCCGGAGGAGTCTCGGGTTGCGGACCCCAGCGCCACGCTGGCGGAACCCGTCCCGAATGTGAGCTTCACGTCGTCACTCTTGTCCGTCTTGAGGCTCAGAGCATTGCTCGGGTCGGTATAGGTCAACAGATCGGCGTCCCGCACCTGCACCTTGTAGGTCGTGCCGGCCTTGAGACCCGTAATCGTGAAGTTGTTGCCGTTGTCGAATGGCTTGCGCGCGATATCGTGATGCTTCTCCGCCTCACCCGGCGCCGACCACTGGACGACCGACTGCTCCAGCGTGCCCGAAACCGTCTCGTTCCATTCCACCAGAAGCGCACTTGCCTGGCCGGCAGGGAAGGAGCGGCCGGTCACCACCAGTTTGCCTCCCGCTTGCACCTGGGTCAGGCTGGGGCTGATCGAGGGACCCACCAGGCGCAGCCCGTCTCGCGACGGCGTGCCTAACTTCGGACCCGGGTCGACGGGATGGATCAGCCGAATATTCAGCGTCGGAGACGGAGTCCCTTCGGTGGTGTCCAAGGGGGTGGCGCCAAAAAACACGCCGCATTTCACAAAACCGACCGGGTAGCTGGCGGTGGCAAGCGTATTGAGCAGGGTCCACAACGCCGGAAGATCGATCGCGGCCACGTCCGGCGAATCGATGTTGCCCTCGTCGATGGCGAACAGGTTGCCGCCGTCGATCCCGCTATTGGACGTAGAAAAGAACGTCTTGATCTGGCCAACGGCCTCATCCACGCTGGCCCCGAAGTTTCCCGGGCTGATATTGGCGTCGCTCAGGTTCACGGTCCCCGTAGGCACGGGGATGTTGGGCCAATTCTGCAGGGGGATGTAGACGAACAGCTCGGTGTCGAAGGTGAGGTTCCACGACGCGCCCAACGCTTCCTTGTTAAACGTGAACTGCGCGTTTGGCAGCCAATAGCTAAGGATGAACCCGCCGTCGGCTTCCACCAGGGCAAGCAGCGTTCCTTTCTCCGGGAAACTGCCTTGGACGTTGCTTCCCCCGCTGGAACCGATCTCTTTCACTGCCTGGGCCGTCGCCCGATCGCGCATGGTCTTGCCATTCTTGTCCTTGGCGCCGTTCCAAAGGCTCCCGAAGATCTCGCTGAGGGGCCTTTTTTGCTCCACCTCGAGGTTGATTACGCCGATCGCGTTCGACAGACCGGCGGAAGCGTCTGCCGCCGAGTGGTCGGCCGGCGCGTTGGAAGTCTTGTCGCGGTAGTTGGCGACTATTTTCACCTTATAGCCCGTGATATCGACTACAGGTGAACCATAGCTATAGATCGAAGCAGTCCCCATGGTCGGATCATAGGCACAGCGATCCTGCCTGTCAACGGGCGCATTACCACATCCGAAAAGCCCATTCCTCTGTCCTAATCGTGGGGCGGCCAGCGCCGGCGCTATGCTTGGGCCACATGGGGGCCGAGCCGGCTATACCACATCGTGGTTTCGTACTGAAAGCATACGGTGCCTTCGGTCTGATTGCGGTCGAACACGGTGCGGAGATCTTCGAGCATCGGTTCGTGAGCCGGATGGCCGCTTAGCGGAGCGTAGCTGGAGGACAGCAGCCGCCCCTTGAGGCCGTCGAAGTCGAAGGACTGGGCGTGCTTGAAAGTCGCTCGCCGGACTTCTCCGCCTGCGAAGAATCCGCGGATCGCTTGCGCATCTTCGCGGCTGGCGCGGATCTTCTGGTAGTCGATGCCGTGCTTCAGGAGGATGGCTTCATAGGCGTCGTCGAACGCCGACCCGCCCGCGCGTTCATTCCAGATCAGCGCCACCCACCCGCCGGCCTTGAGGATGCGGCGGAACTCCGCGCGCGCCGCGGCTGGCTCGAACCAGTGGAAGGCTTGGCCGGCGACGACGAAATCCACGCTGGCCGAGGGCAGGTTGGTTGCCTCCGCGCGGCCCTCGATCGGATGGAACCGAGGGAAACGTTGCAGCGCTTTCTCGCTCGCCGTCCGCATGGCGGCGTTCGGCTCGACGCCGAACACCTCGTTGCCATTCTCCAGAAAGACCGCGGCCAGATTGCCGGGGCCGCAGCCGATGTCGGCAATCGCCGCATCCTTGGTCAGGCCGCAATCCCGGCGGAGCACTGCAAGAAGGTCGCGGGGGTAGCCGGGCCGATAGCGAACATAGTCTTCGACACGGTCCGAGAATCTCTCGGCCGGGTTCAATCCATCCGAAGGTGACTTCATCTGCTATCCATCTTCGCTCAAGCTGCCCGTCCCAGAATCGGACACGGATAACCGAAAACGGACACTGGCGCGGGGGGAAAGGCCGCATAATCAGTAACTTATACATGGCATTCCGGTTGCGACCCAGAGCGAGAACATCATGCGCACTCTTTACGAGGATTTACGGTATGCGATCCGGCTGCTGCGGGGCAGCCCGGGGTTCACGGCGGTGGCCGTGCTCACGCTGGCGCTCGGCATCGCGGCGAACACGACGGTCTTCGGCTGGATCGACAGCTTGCTGGTGCGCCCGTTCCCCGGCGTGGCCGGGGGCGGACGGCTGGCGGCGCTCGAAACCGTGTCGCCGACCGGCGAGTACTCCAACACTTCCTACCGCGATTACCGCGACTATCGCGACAGTCTGAAGTCCTTTTCCGGGCTGGCTGCCTCGCTGCTGAACGCGTTCAACGTCGGCCCGGCCGACAACCCGCGCCGGATTTATGGCGAATACGTCTCCGACAACTACTTTGCGGCGCTGGGCGTGAAGCCCATACGCGGACGCGCGTTCGTGGCATCGGAATCCGGCGACAATGCGGGCGCGGCTCCGGTGGTGGTCATCAGCTACCGGCTCTGGCGGAGCCTGTTCCACGGCGACCCGGGCGTGTTGGGCAAGACCATTCGCGTGAACCGTTACGAGCTGACCGTGGCCGGAATCGCGCCGGAGGAGTTCCGCGGCACAATGCCCGGCATGCGGATGGAGATCTGGATCCCCATGAGCATGGCGCCGGTGCTGAACGGCCAGGGGACGTGGCTCCTGGACGACCGGGGCGTGCGGCAGATGTGGGTGACGGCGCGGCTGAAGCCCGGCGTGACGCTCGAGCAGGCGAACGCGGAAGTGGAAGCGTGTTCGCGGCGCCTGGCGGAGGAATCGCCCCGGACGAGCAAAGGCTTCCGCGCGAGCCTGATGCCGGTGTGGAAGGCGCACCTAGGAATGCAATCGGTGCTGCTTGCGCCGCTGCGGATCCTGATGGCCGTTTGCTTCGTGCTGTTCCTGATTGTGGGCGCGAACGTAGCCAACCTGCAGCTTGCCCGCGCCACCACACGGCGGAGAGAGCTAAGCTTGCGCATGGCCCTGGGCGCGGACCGCTGGCGTCTGACGCGGCAGCTTCTTACCGAGAGCCTGTTGCTGGCGGCGATGGGTGCGCTGGCGGGCATTCCGCTGGCGGCCTGGCTGGGACGCTCGCTCCTCTGGATGCTGCCGCCGATCGGGTTTCCGGTGGAGGTCGATTTCAGCCTGAACGCGGACATGCTCGGGTTTACCGTGCTGTTGTGCTGCGCCGGCGCTCTGCTGACCGGCCTCGCGCCCGCCGTCCACTCGGTGAGAAGCGATGTGATGGAAGCTCTGAAGGAAGGCGGGAGGAGCGGGACGTCCGGCGCCGGCCAGAACCGGACGCGCGGGCTGCTGGTGGTTTCCGAAGTGGCGCTGGCGCTGGTGGCGCTGGTGGGCACAGCGCTGTTCGTGCGGAGCTTTCAAAACGCGCGGGCCATGCATCCAGGCTTTGACACGACCAACCTGCTGTTCGCGCAATACCACCTGGATGCGTTCTGTCAGAATCCGGAGCAGAGGGAGCAGTTCTGCACCCGTCTGCGCGACCGGATCCGGGCGCTGCCCGGCATAGCCGCGGCGAGCTTCGCGAACTCGGTGCCGCTGGCCATCGGGACCGGACAGCGGTCGGAAGTGCAGGTGGAAGGATACGTTGCCGGGCCGAGCGAGCAAATGAGCGTATCGAGCGCCACGGTCGCGCCCGGCTATTTCGAAGCGCTGCGGATTCCGGTGCTTGAAGGGCGCGACTTCATGGAACGGGACGACCGCGCTAACGCGCCGGTGGCGATCGTCAATCAGGCCTTCGCGCAGCGCTACTTCGGAGGCGACAGCCCGGTAGGGCGAAGGATCCAGGTGGACGGCGCGTGGTCGACGGTGGCCGGCCTGGTGAAGGACAGCAAGTATTACAAGCTGACGGAACCGCCCACTCCCTACGTCTACGTGCCGTACCTGCAGCGGCACGGCGGCGAGTTCTGGACGGCTTTCTTCATCCGGACGGTGGGGCCCGCGCGCGGGTCGGTCGCCGCGGTCCGGCGCGAGGCCGTTGCGATCAACGCGAATGCCGGCGTCTCGGAGGTGGTGGAGTTCGAAGAGATGGTTGCCGGCTCATTGTATGCGCAGAAGGTGGCGGCGGCGCTGCTGAGCGTGCTCGGTGCGGTGTCGCTGCTGCTGGCGGCGCTGGGACTGTACAGCGTGTTGGCGTACGCGGTGAGCCAGCGCCAGCACGAGTTCGGCATCCGGCTGGCGCTGGGCGCCACGCCGTGGGATGTGGTGCTCCTGGTGCTGCGCCGAGGCATGGCGCTGACCCTGGCGGGCATGGTGGCCGGGGCGGCGCTGGCGATCGCGGGGATGCGGATGGCGGCGGGGTTGCTGGTGGGCGTGAGTCCGAGCGATCCGGCGGCGATCCTTGGCTCGGCGCTGTTCCTGGGCGGGATCGCGCTGCTGGCCAGTTATCTGCCGGCGCGGCGCGCTACGAAGGTGGATCCCATGGTGTCGCTGCGCGAGTCGTGAGATCGCAGCGGCGCGCTGGGGCGGGCGCTATCCGGTCAGGATCTCGCGCGCGGCGTTGTAGCCCGGCGCGCCCATGACGCCGCCCCCTGGGTGCGTACCGGAGCCGCACAAATAGAGGCCATGGACTGGCGTGCGGTAGCGGGCCCAACCCGCCAACGGCCGCATGACGAACATCTGATCCAGGCTCATCTCGCCATGGAAGATGTTGCCGCCGGTGAGCCCGAAGCGGCGTTCCAGGTCGAGCGGCGTCAGGACCTGTACATGGTCCACGATGGAGTGGATGTTGGGTGCGTACTCGGCGATCAGATCGAGCACGCGCCGCCCGTAAGGTTCCCTCAAGTCATCCCAACTGCTCTCGCGCAGCGTGTAGGGGGCGTACTGGAGAAACACGCCCAGGATGTGCTTGCCGGGAGGGGCGAGCGAGGGATCGTAAAGGGTGGGGAGGGTCAACTCGAGCAGCGGGCGCTGGGAGGGCCGGCCGTACTTGGCGTCGTCCCAGGCGCGCTCGACGTACTCGATCGAAGGGCAGATGTGCATGGTGGCGCGATGCTGCGGCCCGGGCGCGCCGGGGAGCGCGCGGAACTCCGGGAGGCCGGAGAGCGCCAGGTTCATCTTAAGCGAGGTGCCTTCGGAGCGGTAGTGGCGGATGGCTTTGACGAAATCCGGATCGAGCTCGGCTTCGCCGATCAGGCCGAGGAAGGTGCGGCGCGGGTCGAGGTTCGAGATCACGGTGGCGGACTCGATCCGCTCGCCGCCCATGAGCACGACACCGCGGGCGCGGCCGTCGCGAACGTCGATCTTCTCGACCGCCGTGCTGGTGCGGATTTCGGCGCCGGCTGCGCGGGCCGCGGCGGCGATGGCTTCGCTGACCGCGCCCATTCCACCGCGCACGAATCCCCAGAGCCCGCGGTGGCCGGCCACGCCGCCCATGCAATGGTGCAGGAGGATGTAGGCGGTTCCGGGCGAGCGCGGTCCTCCGTTGGCGCCGATGACGCCATCGGTGGCGAGCGTCACCTTGAGCTCCTCCGACTCGAACCACTCGTCGAGGAAGTCGGCGGCGCTTTGGGTGAAGATCTTGACCAGCGCGACCAGGTCGTGGCGCGCGAGGCCGTAGAGCCGCGCCGCCAGCTTCACGTACTGGATCCAATCGAACGCCCCCGAGGGCGGGAACCGCGGCGGCGTGGTCAGGAGCAGGAACTCGGCTACCCGCGCCAGGCGCTCGATGTGGTCCTCGTAAGCCGGGTAGGCCTCGGCGTCGCGGGCGGAGAACTTGCGGATCTCTTCGAGCGTTTTCGAGCGATCCTGCCACATGAAGAAGTGGCGCCCGTTTGGAAAGACGGAGAAGAAGGCGGGGTCTTTGGCGTCCACCCGGTAGCCGTAACGCTGGAGGTCCAGTTCGCGGACGATGCGCTCCTGCATGAGGCTGACCAGGTAGGCCGCGGTGGAGACGCGGTAGCCGGGCCAGATTTCTTCCGTGACGGCGCAGCCGCCCACGAGTTCACGCCGCTCCAGCACGAGGACTTTGCGGCCGGCGCGCGCCAGATACGCGGCGCACACCAGGCCGTTGTGTCCCGCTCCGGCGATGACGGCGTCGTAGTTCCGCGGCATGGCTGCGCCCCTATCTCACCGCGTGCAGGATGGGGCGTTCGAAGGCGAACCCCGAAGGCCGCAGGCGGCCCGAATTGGTGCCCACCTCGACCACATCGCGAAAGCCCAGTTTCTTCAGCAACTGCACCAGGCAGGGCTGATTGGGCCACCACCAGGAGACCTCGTCCGAGGCCGGCTCGTCGCCGCCGACGTACAGCATTGCGGGCTTCCCGCCGGCGACCACGGGCATGACCTGCGAGAGGATCAGCGTCTTCCGGCACAGTGGCGCAACCGCCGCAAGCGCCTGGAGCGGGTTGAGCGTGTGCAGGAGAATGTCGCCCAGGAACACGCAATCGAAACCAGAAACGCCGAGCAGCGCGGGCGAGAGGTCGTAAACGCTGGCATAGCAGCGCTCGACCTTTGAGCCGAGCAAGCCCTGGCAGAACTCGAACGGACCCTTGAGCAGGTAGAAGTACAACTCCTCTGCCGTGTACGGTTTGACGTACCCGTCGAGGCCGGCCACGTTCCGGGGGGCGATCATCTGTCCGATCTTGCCGATCGCTTGTTCCGGGCTCTGGCCAGGAAAACGATCAAGCGCCTGGAGCGAGGGGAGCTCCACGGAAACGACCCGAGCGCCACGCCGTTCAAACTCAAAGGCAAAGAAGCCCGTAGCGGAACCGACGTCGAGAACGGTCGCGCCGCGCATGTCCTGGGGGAACTGGAAAGCCGGGACCGTACGGCGAAAATCGTAGAGCCCCGGCGTGACGAGCCCGTGTGGCAGGTCGATGGTGTGATACCAGTAATACTTGTCGATGCCGTCAAAGCCGAGCGACAGCGCGCGCTGGTTGAACTGATCGACCGCTATCAGGAAGTCCGCCGCGAATTGTTGCCGATCCGTATCCACCATGCTTCCGGGGGTCCGAGAGAACCACAATAGCACCCGAGGGGCAGGGCGTTGCACCAAGGAACGCTCCTGCGGTCGCTGCTGGGATCCGGCTTCGGAGGGGCCGCGAGTTCAGGCGCGGTGGAATGAGGCATCAACGGCCGGCAGGGCAGAGTCGCCGAGATTCCGCCGATCTACATAGGAAACCTCATTACGCGGGGGCTGTCTTTGCTCCAACGCAAACAGATACGCGGGTCACTGCGGTAATAATATGTATAGACTTTCATCATGCGCAGGGTGTGCTTGCTCCAGGAGCAGGCAGATGCGTGGGTTGATGATGCGAGAGGAATGAAGCACTCTCGGGAAACGAAACCGGCTCGATAGAGACAAGGGCTATGGTCAAGCATCAAAGACTGGTTATTCTGTTGACGGTCGCCGCCGTGTTGAGCCTGCCGGCTTACGCGGACCGTGGAAGCGACGCCTACAAGCACGGGGTCAAGGCGCAGCGCGAGGAGAACCTCGATGCCGCGTACGGGTATTACAAGCAGGCCTATACGCTTGTGCCCGGCAACGCGAAGTACTTCGTCGCCTACACGCGCACGCGCTTCAACGCCGCCACGCTGCATGTCCACAACGGACAACTCCTGCGCAATTCGGGCGCCCTTACGGAAGCGCTGGCGGAATTCCAGCGCGCGGCCGAGATAGACTCCACGAACTTCATCGGGCAGCAGGAACTGCGGCGTACGGCCGACATGATCCGCCGGCAGGAGCTACAGAAGTCGGCACCCAAGGTCGAGCAGCCGCCCGCCAAGTTGTCCGAATCGGTGGAGAAGTCGGTGGAACTGCGCCCTCTGTCGGGTGCTCCCATCACCTTGCGCATGACCGCGAACGCGGACGTGGCTTACAAGACCATCTGCAAGCTAGCGGGACTCAATGTGCTCATCGATCCCGACTACAAGGGGCAGAAGATGACGGTCGAGCTCACGGACGTGACGCTGCGCGAGGCATTGGACATGGTTCGCCTGCAGTCGAAGACCTTTTGGCGTCCTGTGTCGTCGAACACGATTTTTGTCGCCGCCGACTCGCCCGGGAAGCGCAAAGAGCTTGAGCAGAACGTCATGAGGACGTTCTACCTTCGGAACATCTCCACCCCGGCCGAATTGACGGAAGCGGCCAACGTGGTCCGCCAAATCCTGGACGTCACCCGCGTTCAACTCCTCCAGGGCCAGGACGCCCTGATTGTACGCGGCACGCCGGACCAGTTGACCCTGGCCGAGAAGCTGTTGGCGGACATCGACAAGCCCAAGTCCGAGGTCGTGATCGACATCGCCGTGATGGAGGTGAGCCGCGACCGGATTCGCAACATGGGGACCAGCGTGCCTACGTCCTTCAGCGCGGGCTACCTGGCGGGCACCTCGGCCGGAAACAGCGGCGCCAGCGGCGCGTACACCGTGCATGTCGGCAGCTTCGCGGTGAGCATTCCGGGGGGTGCCTTCACGGTGCTGGCAAGCGACAGCAACACCAAACTTCTGCAAAGCCCGCAGATTCGCGCTCTGAACGACGAGAAGGCCACGCTGAGAATAGGGGACCGGGTGCCGATAGCCACGGGCTCGTTCCAGCCTGGCATCGTGGGCGGAGGCGGCGTCAGCCCGCTGGTCAGCACTCAGTTCCAGTATCTGGATGTCGGTGTAAACATTGATATTACTCCGCACATCCATGACCACGAAGTCACCCTGAAGATGGCGCTGGAGATCTCTTCGGTAACCGGTCAGGAGAACATCGGCGGAATCACCCAGCCAATCATAGGCCAACGCCGGATCGAACATGAAACCCGGCTGCAGGATGGCGAGGTCAACCTGCTGGGCGGCATTCTGGAGGATACGGAGACCCAGTCCCTGAGCGGCTATCCCTGGATCAGCAAGATCCCTCTCCTCAAGTACTTGTTTGCGCAAGACAACAAAGAACGCACGGAGAATGAAATCGTCTTCGCCATCACCCCGCACATAGTGCGGACGCAAGAGGTAACCGACGAGAACCTGGCCGCAATCGAGATCGGCACCGGCAGCTCGATCGAATTGCGCCGGAAGCAGCCCGCTGCGGCGGCCGCCCCTGCCAAGACCGTGCCCCAAACGGGCGCGCCGGGCGCGGTTGCACCCGGGCCGTCACATCCGGCCGCGCCACCGGCGCAGGCCAGCCCGCAAACGATGCCCGTAGCACCGTGACGAGCGGATGGCTTTGAGGTCGCGTGGATTGAGGGCCGGGTGGGGAAACGGCATTGGCCGGCTGGTAGTACTCCAGGTCGTACCGGCCTAATCACAGAATGGTACTTGCATCGCAACGACAGTTGTGTTAAAAAATATTAAGACCCAAACAATAGTGAGAAGCGAGTGACGCTGGGGAGCCACTCCGGGGTGGGCGTTGCTTTGCAGCCCTGCACCGGCAGCGGCCGAACGGCGGCGAGCTGGAGGTGTGCCAGGGCGCAGGTCCTGGCCGGCACTGGGTTCGGGTTGACGAGACAAGGACATTGGGGCGGCGGGCCGCACGAGGTTGATTAGAGTTATGGCGGGATATGCAAACAGTCCGAGAGTATCGGAAGAACCCTTCCGCTCTCGGCCCAACGGCGCCGATCGCCCGACGATCGTCTACCGCAATCACGGGGACAACCATGGGGCGGCGGCAGCGCTGCGCCCTCCGCTGTTCTCCAGCATTTCGGCGGGCGACTATGCGGCGATCTCGGCTGCCGCGCGGGTCAAGGATTTCGCGCGCGGTGAGATGCTCTATTTCGAGGGCGACGCTGTTCGGCAGGTCTTACTGCTGACCTCGGGTTGCGTGAAGATCACGCAGCTCGGACTGGGCGGGGCGGAGGTAATCCTCAGGCTCGGCGCCGTCGGTGACGTCATCGGCGCAGGGGACCTGTTCTCTATTGGCAGGCACCGCACGACGGCGGAAGCGTTTCGGTTGTGCCGTGGGCTGGTCTGGGATGCAGCGGCCTTTAGGGCCCTAGTGGAGCGGTTTCCGGTGCTGCATCAGAACATGGTTCGAATTCTCGACGGGCACCTGCTGGAACTGGAACAGCGATTTCGTGAAGTGGCAACGGAGCGAGTTGGTCCGCGGGTGGCCCGTCAGCTCATGCGATTGCAGGAGAAGATAGGCCAGTTGGTCAATGGCGTGATCGAAATCGGCCTGTCGCGGGAAGAACTGGCGCAGATGACCGGCACGACGTTGTTTACCGTCAGCCGGCTGCTCTCGGCTTGGGAGGCGCGCGGGATGGTGCGGCCTCGACGCGAGAGCGTGACGATTTGCGACATCGAGTCGCTGCGCGCGGTATCCGAAGAGGGCTAGCCTGGCCCTCTAGCGGTGGTTGCCGATGAAAGCCTTTAAATGCAATGGCTTCCGGCCGGAGACAGGCCGCTCTGGCGTATTTGCGCGTGCGCAAGCCCACACTGTCATCGTCACGCTGGTGATTGATCTGGGACAAACGTGCAGGCGCGGCGGGGCTCTCCACGGCAACGAACCCGTGCAGCCGTTGCCGTCATCCAATGGGTTTGAAGCTCCTGGCCAAACAGGAGGAAGGGAGAGAGCCAAATGCGGCGGATAATTCTCGCAGTAGCCGTGGTAGCGGCGATCGCTGCGTCTTACGGACTCGGCCGGCGCCATTCCCAAGCGCAGGAAGGCGGCAAGGCGGGAAGGCACGTACTTTACTACGTGGACCCCATGCATCCGGCCTACAAATCCGACAAGCCAGGCATCGCTCCCGACTGTGGAATGCAGCTTGAGCCGGTCTATGCCGAAGAGGCCGGGAATCGGCTGCCATCTTCGTCGCAGGCGGAATTGCCGGTGGGGGCAGTCGGCATTGATGGCGCCACGCAGCGATTGCTGGGGATCCGGGTCGCATCGGCGGAAAAGAGCGGCGCCACCCGCCTGATCCGCTCCGTAGGCCGCGTGGCTCCGGAGGACACGCGGATATACCGGGTCAACTCCGGCGTCGACGGATTCATTCGAGAGACCTACAACGATTCGGTGGGCGTGCAGGTAAAGAAGGATCAGAAACTGGCGACATACTATTCGCCGGAGTTCCTGTCGATCGCTTCCGGCTTCCTGGCTGCCAGCGAGCGCGTTCCGGGCTCCGTGGGCACCGATGGAAATCGGACCATTGCGTTTCCCGGCGCGGTCAACAAGCAAGGGGTGAGCAGTCTTCAGGGCTACTCCGACCGCCTGCGTAATCTCGGGATGAACGACGTACAGATCAAGCAGATCGCCGACAACCGCCAGCTTCCCTCGAGCGTCGATGTCTTCGCGCCAGCGGACGGATTCATTCTCGCGAGGAACATCACGCCAGGTCAGCATTTCGAGCACGACATGGAGTTTTACCGTATCGCGGATCTGAGCCGGGTGTGGGTGATCGCCGAGGTTTACGAGCAGGAGTCGCCGTATCTGCGTCCCGGTGGCCGGGCCGAGATCGCCTTGCGAGAGGGAGGACGACGGTTGCCTGCGCGCATTACCGACAGTCTGCCGCAATCCGAGACGGGTGGCGGAACGGTCAAGCTGCGCCTGGAAGTCGACAATCCGAGCTTTGCGTTGCGGCCCGAAATGCTGGTTGACGTCGAGTTTCCGGTCCGCCTGGCGCCCGCGGTTACGGTACCGCTGGACGCATTGGTCGATTCCGGAGCGCACGCGCGTGTCTATGTCGAGCACGGCGAAGGTGTCTTCGAGCCTCGCGAGGTCGAAACGGGATGGCGTTTTGGGGAGCTGGTCGAGATCCGGCACGGGGTTCAGCCCGGTGAGCGCGTGGTGGTCGCGGCCACCTTTCTCGTCGACTCGGAAAGCCGGTTGAAGACACCGGCCGCGGCGCCTGCACCCAGGCCAGGCAGCGGCATGCCGGCGGGCGTGCCCCAACAGATGGCGGCGGCAAAAACGGTGAAAGATCCGAACTGCGGCATGCAGGTGGATCCGGCCAAGGCGGCGGCTTCCGGCAATACTTTCACCTATCGCGGCGCCACCTACTACTTCTGTTCCAGGCAGTGCAAGGAGACGTTCCAGAACGATCACGCCGCCTCAGCCAGCAGGCGCCGCGGAGCTCGCAACGATGATTAACCGGATCATCGACTTCTCCGTAGAGCACAAGCTGGCGGTGCTGGCTACGATCGCGGTCGCGTGCATCGCCGGATGGTGGGCGATGGT
>Ga0265316_10000670_pt1 | contig 38212 bp, 24 predicted proteins | sample 4522metaG_FD_202092 | JGI IMG/M metagenome (GOLD analysis project Ga0265316, IMG submission 202092) | Rhizosphere microbial communities from Carex aquatilis grown in University of Washington, Seatle, WA, United States - 4-5-22 metaG | ecosystem: Host-associated > Plants > Roots > Rhizosphere >...
CGCGGCATGAGCGAAGCGAGGGGACCAGGGCGCCTCTCCCGGCGGAAAGCGAAAACTGGCCACGCCAGCGGCGCCATGGGATGGCCTGCCCGCGCGAACAGCCGTCCGAATTTCCCGACAAGCTCTAACTAGTCAATCTGATACGATTCCCAAGCGCCGTCAACTGCGATGAAGAACGGCAAATCGACAGAAGCTGTCATCGTTCCCAAGCCCTTTGGTCAGTGTCCATGATTGGTCACATCGGAACATAGGCGGTGTCCAAATGACTCTTCTGCCCCAACGAACCCACCGTGCGCGTTGCTTCGTCTCCCTGTCGGCCGTCATGCTGCTGGTTGGATGTTCCGACGCGACTTCCAATGGCTCCTTGGGTGGATCCGGAGGCCACGATTTGGCGGGCAGGATCGACGCCCAGGATGCGCCAGCAAGCCTGGGTGGATCCATCGCCCCTGCGAGCACGGGCGGCACGACGATCGGCGACACCGCTGCCAGTGGTGGCCTTGCGACGGGCGGACTGAGTGCGACCGGTGGCACCACGATCACCGTGGAAGCGACGGGCGGCAGCGCGGTTGACGCGGACACAGCCGGCGGCACCCTGGCAGCAGGCGGAACAACCGGCGGCAGCCCAGGCACAGGTGGAACAACGGCGAGCGGCGGGAACTCGGGTGGCTCGACAAGCCGGGGCGGCACCACCGCGAACGGCAAGGGTGGCTCCTCTGGCGGCACAGCCACTGGCGGGCTGGGAGGCAGCGCTCCTGCCGGAGGTGCGCTGACAGGCAGCGGCCAGGCAGCGACGCCTCCCATGGGCTGGAGTAGCTGGAACAAGTTCGGCGGCGGAATCACCGACACGCTGGTCAGGGGGATAGCCGATGCGCTGGTCTCAAGCGGTATGCAGGCCGCTGGCTACCAGTACATCAACATCGACGACATGTGGCAGGCCTCCAGCCGCGATTCGAGCGGCAACATCGCGCCTGACAGCCGCAAGTTCCCCAATGGAATGAAAGCTGTCGCAGACTATGTGCATGGCAAGGGCCTGAAACTGGGCCTGTACTCCGACCGCGGAACGAAGACCTGCGCTGGTCTGCCCGGATCCTATAATTATGAGACCAAGGACGCGCAGACCTATGCAACGTGGGGGGTGGACTATCTGAAGTACGACAACTGCAGCCCCGCCGCCGGCTCGGACATACAGACCGACTACACGAATATGGCCAACGCCTTGAAAGCGACGGGACGCCCCATCGTTTTCAGTGTCTGCGCTTGGTGGTTCTACAGCTGGGAAACGAAGATTGGCCAGCTCTGGCGGACGGGCACTGACATTGTGGACACTTGGGACGGGGGCGCGGACAAGACAAAACAGAGCCACAGTTTCATTACGCTCCTCAACAACAATGGCGGATGGTCTGGCCGCTACACGGGTGCCTCCTACGCGTCGCCTGGACTTGCCCAGTACGCCGGACCGGGGCACTGGAACGATCCCGACATGCTCGAAGTCGGCAACGGCGGCATGACAGACACCGAGTACCAGTCGCATTTCAGCCTTTGGGCGATTATGGCGGCGCCGTTGATCGCCGGCAACGACGTCAGAAGCATGAGCCCGGCGACCAAGAACATCTTGACCAATGCAGATGTCATAGCGGTGGACCAGGATCCGCTGGGCGTCCAGGGCAAACCCATCAGTACGAGCGCGACACTGGAAGTCTGGTCGAAGAAGCTTTCCGGCGACCAGACCTATGCGGTGGTCTTGTTCAACCGGACCGCAGCCAGCGCCGACATCACAGTGACCTGGGCCAGCCTCGGAATCACGGCTTCATCGGCCACGGTGCGCGATCTGTGGGCCCACAGTGATTTGGGGTCGATCTCCACTGAGTACAAGGCCACGGTTCCGTCGCACGGTGTGGTGATGCTCAAGGTGGTGGGCGAGTAGCTATCTGCTATTGCGCCGGCGGCGGATCGTCGCAATTGCGCCAAGAGCAACGAGCAGCAACAGCCTTGTGCCTTGGTCGCCACCGTCGTCCGCGGTGTAGGAACAGCCTGAGGATGAAGACGGGGTTGGAACGCTGGCCGCGTCGGCCCTTCCACTGATGCCACCGCTGGCGAAAACTCCCCCTGAGCCGATGGTCCCGCCGGCGCTGATGACTCCGCCTGAGTCAGTCGCTCCGCCTGCGCTAGAAATTCCACCCACGTTGATGACCCCGCCCAAAGCGGATCCGCCCGAGCCGCTGGGGCTAGTGTCGCCGGCTCCGCCAGCGGCAAGGATTCCACCAGTGGCAACGATTCCGCCGGTGCGCGTGATTCCGCCTGTCGCCGAATTTCCGCCTGTCTTCGCAGGCCCGTCGGTCGCAGTGCTGCCGCCGTTTCCTGAAGCCCCGCCAGTCGCCACGGGTCCGTCAGCGCCCGTGCTGCCACCCGCGCCGCCATCCGGCGGGCTTTGCCCGTCTTGCGGGAAGATCGTGGGGTCGGGCTTGGCCCCGCCCACCTTGTTTACGATCAGATTGTCAAACAGGGCAGTCGTCTTGGCGGCCGTGCCAAGCCCGACGTTGCCTTTGGCGTATTTGCTATTCGTCGTCGTAAACACCTGCGTGCCGTCAATCAGACCCTTGATGGCGCTGCCCTGGAAGACAAGCTTCATGTTGTGCCAGCTGCCAGCGGCAAGAGTGGCCTGTCCGGTGGACAGAGCCGCCCCGGCCCCGCTTCCTGTGGCCGACGCATAGAAATTCCAGGCGCCACTTTGACTCAAGGTCATATAGTAGCCATTGGGACTGGTGCCGTAACCAGTGCCCGTCGAGGCGATCCGACCCAACAGCGACGCCCAGCCCGAAGACGTTTCGATCGAAACATCCGCGCTGACCTCATAGTCCGCCCAGGTGGTATCGCCGACAATAGTGTACGGATTGCTTTCGGGCGCCCAGCTTTGGGCTGGCTGGCTGACCACCTGGCGCACGCAGTTGCCGCTTCCATCCGGACGCTTGAAGAGCTCGAAGCCGCCGGCGATATCGTTGTGGTAGTAGGGTCGATAGCCGACGGACTTGAAGTCACTGTAGTGGTCGTAGGTCTCGTAGTAGGGCAAAGGGAAACTCGCGGCTGCTGGAGACGTGGCCGCGCCCTTCTGCTGACCGGTTGTTGTGCTGATCGAGTAAATGGAATTTGCATCGAGCGCAATGGTGAACGAGCCGTTGGTTTGGGTGACATCGGGCTGCTTCTGGAACTGGGCTGTCGCATTGCTGCGCCAAACGGACACAGTCCCGGTGGAAAGGCTGCCGGCCACCTTGAAAGTGATGCTCTGCGCGGCAGTTGCCTTTGATGTCTGTGCGATGACGCTGAAGTCCTTGCCGCTGGGATCCACCATGGTCACGTAGTTGCCGCCGCTCGTGAAATTCCCGGACGCGGCGTCCAGATACTTCCAGCCCACCTTGGTGAACTGGCCTACGTGGGCATAGCCCCACAGGGCTGGATTGATGGTGTAGGCCCCGCTCCAGGGAGAGCTGGCCACGGCCATGGTCACGTCATAGAACGGCTCGTTCGGGTAAAAGGCGGTGATGAGATACCAGTAGACGGTCTTTGTGATCTTGCTGTTGACGTAGTTGAAGTTGAAGGCGCCAACAATGTCCAGGGCGCACTGGAAGCCGTGTTCGTACACATGCTCCTCGGTGTCCCAGATGGGTTTGCCGATGGCGATGACGTTCGCCGGCGGCGGTGTTCCCTTTTGGCTGCCGAAGGTCGCCGTGGTGTGGCTACCGATGGCATAGACCGCTGCTTTCAGGGTGGCATCGGTGTTCATTCCCGTGGCCCAGTTCCAACTTGTTGCGCCCCAATTGTCAAAGGCGTGGATGCCAACGCTGGTGAGGCCATCTTTGTCCAGGGTGGGCCGGAAGGTGTTCTTCAGCCAGGTCGTGTTGTCGCCCTTTTCGTTGCGACATCCGATGTAGTTGATGTCCAGGCCATGGGCCGACTTCGCGCCCATGATCCACTTGGACAGGTAGTCGGCCGTGTCCTGCGACCAGAAATTGCCATTGCCGAGCCACCCCGGGGCCGACCACGCCGCGGAATCTAGCACCAGAACAGAATTTCTCTTCTTGGCCTCTCCCATCAGCCACCACTCGTAGCCACGGTCGTAGTTTTCGTCGGTTTTCGAGTGCATGTGGCTCAGTTCAGAGCCCTGCGTGGCGTTGCCGTCACCCGGTATCTCGGTATACAGCACTTGCAACCCGGCTCCGTAGTTCGGCTTGAACAAGTAGTCGAGAAGCTGCGTGCGCTGGGGCTCGACGTAGTCGTGCAGCAGGGGTGATGTCCCGCCGCCGCCGCTGACGGCTCCTATGCCGTCATAGGTGCGTCCCGTGCCGCTGCTGTCGATGGTGATGGTTTGGTCCGCAAGAACGAGGGGACAGCTGGCCATGCAAACCGCGGCCACAGCCGCCTGCACGGATCGTATCCCGGCTCGCGAAATGGTCGTTGTCGACACAGTCTGGCGAACAGAGGTCTTCATGAAACTTCTCCGATGATCTTTGCGAAGCCAGGAATCGAGTGGTTTGGCAACCCGCTTAACAATAGTAGGGCGGCCGTGCCCCAGAACCTTCTCCCCTTCTGCACATCACGGCCGCAAAAGCCCTCGGCGCGCAGCGTCGGTCAGGCCCTGCGCGTCGACGACTCTCCCCATAGCTCCGAACCTGCGGCTCAGTTCAACTTGCGTCTGCTGGAAGAGCCGCCGCCACGGGCGGACCCACCTCAGCTCTCGTTCTGTCGGGAGTGGATGTGGTTTTTGGACGGTAAGCCGCCGCCGCCCGCTATTGCGCGATGACGCCGAAACGGACGTTGACGAATCCGGCGTGGCCGGCGGTTTTGAGCACCTTGGTGATGACGTCGGAATCCGTGTCTTTGTCGGCGAGCAAGAGAATCCCGGCGGCTTCGGGTCCTTGGTCTTGCCCCGACTTGGCGCGCTTTTCTCTGGTGCTGACCAATTTTTCGTAGAGGCCCGGGATGCGGCCCTCTTCGTCGACCGGATCGACCAGGCGGCCCTTGGCCACGCGGGCGAGCGGGATATCGGCGACCTGGATGGTGTCTTGGGTGATCGAGATGGTGAGCTGCAATTGCAGGCGCACCTGACTGGTCGACGCGGGCAGGCGCATTTCGGACTTGTCTTCGACTTCGGTGGCTTGGGCGGCGTAGGCCGCGAGCAGAAAGAACAGCAGGTTCGATAGAATGTCCATAAGCGCGGTCAGGTTGAGGGCGACCACGGGCGTGCCACCGCCGCTTGCCTGGCCACCGAATACGCTGCGCTTGCCGAAGCTCATTTGACCACCGTGGAGACGACGACCGTGGGAAAGAGGCCGACGGTTTGCATGGCGTTGCCCTGCTTGACCTCGTACTCGCGGGCTGCGTCCATGGTGCGAACCAGGACGTCGTATTTCACGCCGGCCTCAGGGGTGAGGATGACGGTGTCCGACTTTGGGTAGTGTTGCTTGATGCCCCTCAATTCGCGCGTCAGCCTGGCGAAATCATGGGTGGGGCCGTGCAAGGGGATCTGGCGAGCCATGGCGTCGAGTTCTTCCTGGGAAAAAGCCGTGCCCAGCGCCGCCACTCGAAATCCGTCCTTCTGCACCGACACGTTCACCGTCACGGCGCGCTTCATGTCGGCCACGTCGCTGTTTTCGGCGGATTGCACGGGAACTGTGCCATTGATGACCATGACAATCGTCGCGCCGAAGGCTGCCAGCAGGAAGAAAAGCAAGTTGGACAGAATGTCCATGAGCGCGGTCAGGTTGAGCTGCACGAGCGCGACCGGAGTCTCGCCGAATACATTCGTGTGCGGGCCTGCCGCTTCTTCTTCGCCGGTGTCACCGCCGCCAGACATGGCGGTTACCTCGCTCCAGCCGATCCACCGCGGGCGGCGCCGCGTGCGTCCGGGTTGGTGAGCAGACGATCCACCAGGGCCGCAGTCGCCTGTTCCATGCGGGTCATCTCGCGGTTCTGTTTGGCCGACACCAGCAAATAGGCGACGACTGTGACTGTGGCCACCGTCAGCCCAAAGAAGGTGTTGTAGAAGGCGACAGCCACACCCTTTGACAGGGCCGCCTGGCGAGCCGCCGCGTCCACTGCCTGCATACCCGAGAACGAGATGATAAGGCCGTGGATGGTTCCGAGTAGCCCGAGGAGAGTGGCGAGGTTGGAAATGTGGGGCAAGGCTGCTGTGCCACGGCGAAAGCGCGCCAGTTCAGTGACCGCGCAGGTTTCGACGTTGCGGCGGATTTCCTTCTCGCTGCGGTTGGCGCGCTCGATTGCCGCCAGCATCATCTTCTGCAGGGGATGGTGGCCCCCACACAACTGCGCCGCCTTGCCGAATTCGGCCTGGTCGACATAGCCGAGGACCTTGTCGCGCAGGCCCTCGATGTTCAGGCGAAAGCCAATCCAAAGCGTGTAGATGCGCTGGATGATGATCCCCACCGCGACCAGCGAGGTCGCCAGGATCCCGAACATGAACAAACCACCGGCCAGAAGTAGCTCAACAATTACGAGCATCGGATTCCTCCATGGGATGCGCCGCGAGCGACGCGGAAAGAGAATCGCACGGCGCGATCCGGGTCAACAAGGGAGATTCTCATTCGATCCAGACCCCGCTGTCGAAGTCGCTGGTTTGGCTAGCGTAGTTTTCTTGCGCGGCCTTCCAGGCGTCCAGGCTGGTTTGCGCCTTGGTTCGCAGATCCAGGGACGAGGCGCGCTTTTCTTTGGTTTTGGCTTCTTCAGCCTCGATAATCTTCTCGAAGTCTTGGAGCGAAGCCAGTGGCTCTTTGCCGATGCGCACGAGTTGGCGCTGCTTGACCAGGTCCAGTCGTGCGCGTGCCGTGACGGTCTCCTGCGTGGCCACTTCCACCTCGGCCTTGGCCACATCCCGGCGTGCATCGAGGTAGTCCTCTTCGGCACGGGCGACCTGGCGCAGGGCGGAGATGCGCGACGAACCTCCCGGCGCGGATGACAGGCGTTTCTCGCTGCGCCCCTGGCGCTCGTCCAGTTGATCGATGGCCTCGCGCACGGCGTGCAGGCGATCCATGGCCTCGTCCTGGCGGTTGCGGGCGATAACCAGATCGTTCTCGGCGTCGAATATCTCCTGGCGTCCATCGCGCGGCAGCCGCTCCCGCTCGGTGCGAGTCAGGCTAGGTCCACTGGTGCCGCAGGCCCCGAACAACAGCACGGCCAGCAACGGCCAACGAAGAGAGATCATTTGCCACCCTCCTTGTGCGTGGGCTGGGCTTCGGGCGATGTCCCCAATTTCAGCAGCAATCCCAGTTCAGGATGGTCCGCTGGCCCGCCCACCGTGGCAGGAAGTCCACCAGCCTTTGCCAGTTCAGCCTTGGCCTTGTCCACGTGACCGTAGAAGGCATAGTGCGCGGCCAGGTTGAAACGAGCACTGCGATCGGCGCCATCGAGCGAAACCGCCTTTTCAAAGGCGTCGGCGGCTTCTTGCGGTTCGGCCAGGCGCTGCAGGGTCACGCCGCGCAGATTCTGCACATCGGCCCGTTTGGGCGCCAGGGTCTCGGCCCGTTCCAGCAGCAAGAGCGCCACACCCAGATCCCCAGCCGCCAGGTGCAATTCGGCGAGCTTGAGCAGCGAGGGCACGTCCTTGGGGTTCTTCAGCAGCACCTTGCGCAGGGGAGCGGCGGCGGGCAGGTCGGCGCCGGCGCGCGATTTGGTCTGCGGGTACATGGTGATGACATCGGGCATGGGCTCGCCCAGGAGACAACTGCGCGCTGCCTCGGTCACGACCATGGCGTCCTTGGCCTTCTTGCTGCACAGGGTGCGGGCCTCGGCCGCGCGGGCATCGGCATCCGCGGCCTGACCCTCAATCGCGCTCTTCAACTGCTTGGCCTCGTCCGCCCCAAGTCCGGTGGGCAGTTCCAGCCCACGCAAAAACACGGCGTACTTGGCGTAGGCGTCGGCCACGCGCGAGATTCCGGCCATGGCCCAGCGGGGATCGCGCGAGCCGATCACCGAGGCAAAGGCGCGGTCCACCGTCTGCAAGAGGCCCACCTTGCCGTCGACGGTGCCCACCACGTCGTCGGGCTTGGGCGCGAAATTGCGGAACTGGGCGTAGGTGATTTCGCCGAGGAGGAAGCGCGCCCGCGACGCAGCCTCGGCGGCCGGGCCGGATGTGGCGGGGTCAAAGGCGACGCGGGCCAGGGTGCGCCCGGCCTCCTCAGAATCGCCGCGCTGATAGGCGAGGTAACCGCGAAAGAAAGTCGCCACGGTGCTGGTCATGCTGTTGGCAGCCAACACTTCCTCAAGCACGCTCAGATTTCCCGAGCGGGCCAGAAGCAAGAGCAACTCGTCCACGCGTGCGCCGTTGGCGTGCTCGGCGTACTTGACGATTTCCTTGGCCGCCACGGCCTCGCCCATGACCGCGTGGATGGAGGCCGCGGTGTACAGACGATCGCTGGCTTCTTTGGCGCCGGGATTGGCGGCCACGGCAGCCGCCATGTACTTGCCCGCCTTGCCCAGGTCAGCAATGTCCGATGCCACGGTGGCCAGGGCGGAGAGCACGTCGATGCGTTTGCTCGACTGAGGATAGTCGACCAGAAACTGATCGCCGAGTTCATAGAAGCGCTCGATGTCCCCGTTTGATCGGGCGACGAGCAGGGTGTTGTAGAAGGCCTGCTCGCCGAGCTCGCTGCCCTTGTGTCGCTTGGCCATGCCGAGCAATTGCTCTTCGCGATCGCCGGTGTCGGTCACAGTCACCTCGGCCACTTGGCGTTGCGCCGCCTTGCTTACGATGTCGCGCAATTCGGCTTTGAGGCCCTCGTTGCCCAGTCGCGCGTTGGCGATCAAGCGTTTGCCGAGCGTCGCAATGCCTTCGAGATCGTCGGCCTGGCGCAGGGAATCCAGGGTCAAGTGCGCGGCCGCCGCGCCTTCGGTGGTGGACGGGTATTGCATCGCCACCGCGAAGAAAAGCTGGGCGGCGTGGTCGTATTCCCCTGATTCATAAACGCTGCGGGCGATGGACAGCTTGATGCCCATGACGGCTTCGTGCCCCGGTGTTTCGAGGATGATCTGGCGGCCGAGAGCGCGGATGCCGGCCCAGGCCATGGCGCGTTCCAGGCGGCCCAGGCTGGAATCCTCCAGCGCTTTCTGGAAAGCCGAGATGGCGTTGAGCCGCGCCTCGGTGAGATCCTTGGGGTTGCTGGCGCCGATCGCGACGTCTTCGTAGGCCCGGCCCGCATCGTAGTAGCGCCGGCTGCCGAGCAGAGTTTCCGCCAGGTTCTGTTGCATTTCACTGCGCGAGGCGGACGTGTCGAAGCGCGCGAGGTAGGCGCGGTACGCGTTGGCCACCCCGCCGAGAGTTTGCGTATCCTGGGAATCCTTGGCTGCCAGGTGCGCGCGGGTTGCCAGATCGCGGGCGTAGACCTCGACCTCGTTCACCAGATTGTCGCGCTTGTCAGTGGGCAAACGGTAGTCGACCAGTCGGGCGTCGAGCACGCGCACCATGCGGCCAATGTCCTCGGCGGGTTGGTCGAAGACCCGTCCTTTGGTGATGCTGTCGTGCAGCCGGCGCGCCATCTCGATGGCGTCGTCGTCGCCCGGCGATGCATCCATGACCTCGCGGATCACCGACACCGCTTGTACGTTCATCTCTTTCAGGGTGAAACGGTTGGCCAGGCGGCGCATGGCCGCCAGATAGTCGAGCGACGAGGCCGCCAGACCACGGAAATACGGCACTGCCGGCTTGTCAGGGAACACGTCGGGATAGCAGTAGGCCAGATCCACCAGGGCCTCGCGGACCACGTTCAGGCTCTTCTGCGTAGAAACCAAGGCCTCCTCGCTCTTGGTTTGCTTGCCCCGATCGCGCAGCACCTGTTCGAACAGGCGAACCGCGCCCTTGCAGTCCTGCCGGTTCACGCGCACCCATGCCAGTTTGTAGCGGGCCAGGGCATGCACGTGGCTGGTCGGAGCGGCCAGGATCAGATTGTAGTAGCGCTCGGCCTTGGTCAGATCGTTGGCATCGAAGGCGTGGTCGCCGAGCGAAAGGTACGCATCGAAGCGATAGCGGCTCTTCGGGTAGGTGTCGATCAACTTCTCGTAGGTCTCGCGCATATTGTCGAATTCGCCCAGCTCGCGGAATTCGTGCGCCATGAGGTAGGTCGCCTCGTCGGCGCGCGCGTAGCCCGGAAATTCGCGGAGCAGACGCGCGTACACGCCGATGGACAGGTTCTTCAGCAGGCGGGCCTCAGGGGCCTCGACCGCGCGCGATTCATCGCCGCGCGCCCGTCGCCGTTCGTACATGACCAGCCAGGCGTAGCGCGCCCGCTCGGTGTACAGCTCGGCCAGACGCATGTGCAGGTCAGGCATGTAAGAGGCGCCGCGCGCCTTCTGGATCATGACCTTGGTCTGCGTGATGGCGAAGTCGACCTTGCGGCCGGCCTGCACCCACTGCGTGGCGGGATCGACCGGTGGTGGCTTGAGGGGTGGCGCCGAGGCACAGCCAAGCAACAGGCCGGCAAGAGCCAGCCGGACGGCGATCGTTCGGCCCCTCATCGTAAACACCTGTCGTCAGAGATGACGGCGAAATCGCCGAGTTCGTCGGACCAATATTCGCCGTCGAAGCGGTAGAAGACCCAAGACGATCCAAAGGGCAATTCGCCGGATCGCGCGGTCAGATGGCCGGCTTTGTTACCGCCGGGCTTCATCAAGCCAGCGCCGATCTCGTAGTCAATCAGGCTCATCTGTTCGTCGACGCGCAGAAGTTCGTCGACTACGTGGTCAATGGCATGCACCAGGCCCCGGTTCAGGGTTTGCTCGGTGTAGGCGAGTCGTGCGCCATACAGGTTTTGCAGATGCTCGGCGAGCTGGCTGTTGCCGACCTTTGACACCAGGCCGAGTTCGGTGCGCAGGCGGGTGCGCGTGCGCGCCCAGGGCGCCAATCGGGTTCCCCAGGCGGCCCATTCGGTGATCTGTGGATCTTCGCGCAGGCCGGCCCGATCGCGCGCCTTGCGCACCAGAGCGCCGTAGTGCGCCCGAAAATCCCTGACCGCCAGGTGGGCCGCGCGGTACTGGCACAAGCGGCGCAGGGCCATGGCGCGAATCAGATCGCGTTCCGGGGCGAACACGCGGCGATAGATGGGAGCGCCCAGGCCAACCACCATGCCGAGCGCGCGCTGGTTGTCCTCACTGGCGATGCGGTCCCAGGCCCGTTCCAGAAGGACGATGTCCTGTTCCACCAAGGGCAGGCGGACCTGCGAATACAAGGTCCACGCCTCTTCGTAGTTCTTGTGCTCGTAGAGCAGTCGGGCCAGGGCCAGGCTGGCCAGGTTGCGCACATCGGCTGGCGCGCCGGCATTTTCCAAAATCTGGCGCAGCAGCTTTTCGGCGCCTTCGTCGTTGCGTTGGGATACGCGGTCCACGGCCAGCAGATAGCGGGCTCGCCAGCCGTACAAGCGGTCGCTGGCGGCCAGGGCTTCAAGTCGTGCCCGCCCCCAGCCACCAAAACCCAAACGCAGATCGCCGAGTGCCTGCAGATATTCAACAAAGTCCGCCACCGCCGGGTCGAGATCGCCGTACTGACTGCCGTAGACCACGCCATCGAGAAAGCGCCACTCCTCAATGAGGCCCCGCTCGTAGAGCGGCTTCAATGCCGCGAGGGTTTTGCCGAGCAAGTCGGGCGAGCGGCGGCCGGTGAGGACTTCCAGATAGTATTCGATGCCGGCCTGAACCAACCCCAGGTCAACCAAGGCGCCCGCCAGGCGAAAGGCCGCGCCGTCACGTCGTAGATCGGTCTCGGGCAGGGCCGCGTACAAGGCGTAGAGCACCGCCGCTCCTTGCCGCGTGTCTTTGGCGTTCAGAAGCTCCAGGCCGTGGTCCATGCGTTCATCGGCATCGGCCGGAGCTTCGGCGGGCACGGCGGGTGGAGTCGCAGCAGGAGCGGCGGCCGGAGTCGGCGCGGATGCGGCGGGCGGCGTCGGCGCCGGCGCGGCGGGCGCGGATGGGGCAGGGGTGGCCGCCGCCAGCCACGACCAGCACAGGAGGAATCTCGTCATCGCTCGTCGCCTCCCCAAGCAAAGGCCACGCCCACGGCCACATGCACCTCGTTGCGGGTGTTCCAATGGTTGAAGAACACATGGTCGCGCACGTCCAGGCAGAACGAAGTGTGCGGGCTGATGAAGATGCGGAAGATGAGCCCGAGATTGGGGCCGGGTAGATACGCCTGCGGATTGCTATAGCGGGCCAGCGCCACGCCAAAGGGCACTGACAATTCCATGTGAATCACGCGTCGGTTGAACACCGCCAGTTTTCCGTAGAACGGCTTCAGCACCAAATCGGACGACAGGATGAAATCGAGGGCCGAGATGTCGGTGGGCTGGACATCGAAATTGTCCAGCAGTTCCTTCTTCAGCCCGGTGTCGAGTTGTTTGTACACATAGGCCCCGCGGATGATCTCCCAGGCCCAGGAATTGCTGATGTGATAGGTGAACGATCCGCCGATGGTCAGACCCTTGTTAAAGGCGTTGATGGGCAAAAAGCCGGCCTCGACCCGCAATTCGCCGCCCAGGCGGAACAGCCGGCTTTGCACGGCGTAGGCCGCGACCTGCTCTTCGTCCATTTCATCGCCTGCGCGGGCGACGGGGCTGGCCAGGCAGACGGTGACAAGGGCCAGGAAAGTCGTGCGGAAGAAGGGGAAGCGTCTCATGCGTGTCTCCATGTCTAGGTGCCGGAGCTGGCCAGAGCGATGGGATAGATGACGGTGACCGAGCCACCCTTGGGTGAGGGGAACTGCCAGCGACGAACCGCGGCCTGCATGCAACTCGTGGCTTCGTTGCTCGACAGGGTGGAAGTCTTGATCTTGACCGAGGTCACGGAACCGTTCGTGCTGATCACCCATTCAAAGGTGACTTTGCCGGACAGGTTGGGGCTGCTGATGAGCTGGCGTTCGTAGCAACCCTGCAATTCGTGGATGTGCGAGTTGATCACGCGCTGGATCTCGCCGCGATCGAGGTGGCCTTCCACCTTCATCGTGTTGGGTTTGGCGGTGACCTGGGCGCGCACCTGCCCGGTGGGGCCACGCCCGAGAATGCGGCCCAGGTTCTTGCCCACGTCGTTGGCGGACTTGGTATCGAGGCGTCCGATGCCACTGCCCGCCGAGGCGAGACGCAAAGAATCGCCCGGCAGTTTGCCGATGGCGCCTGACACCTTGAACCCGCCGCCGCGCACCGGGGCCACGGCATCCAGGTTGCTGATGGCCGTGGCCATCGAGCTCTTGGGTGCGGCGGACATGCTGCCCAGGGCGGAAAGAAGCTTCTGCGCGGTGGCCGAGGCCGGAGTCACGGCGGCAGGGCGCGCGCGGGGAATGTGCGCGAGCGCCACCCTCTGCGCATTGGCGCTGGGCGCGGGTTCACTGGATTCGGGCTTGGCCTTCTTCTTTTCATGCGCGGGCGGCGGCGTCGGAGGTTCAAGCTCGATCTCTTTGAGCGCGATGCGGGCGAAACGCCCTTCCTTGTTGTCAGCCAGGTATTCGCGTCGGACCAGACTGGTCAGGCCGATGACGGCAAAGACCACCACGTGGACCAGCAGGGACAGTCCCCCGATCCACATCATCAACTTGCTCAGCTTGAGACGCAGAGGTTGCTGGGGCAGCGGCGCCGCCGCGGGCACCAGGTGGACCAGGACGTCTTCGCCACCGGGCAGGGGGAAGATCACCTGCGTGCCGGGATTGAGCGCGACCTGGCCGCGTTTGTCGGACCGGCGCCTCCACTCGACGCCATCGATGGGCTGGCCAGCATGGCTGACGGCTGCGTTGGTCGGCAAGGCGTCGCTGAAGAAAGAAAAATCCCCGGGCCGCGAGGATCGCCCGACGGGCTTGCGCAGTCCGGGCAGGCGCAGTCGCTCGCCCTGGCGCAGGTGGCGCAGTTTGGTCACGCAGCCATGGCGGAATCGAATGATCTCGACAGCGTGATGGGTCGAGGCGGCGGTCAGCCCGACCTCGAAAAGGCCAGTGAGCAGAGAGAAAGACGGCTCGAACGGAAGATCATCATCATCATCGTCGTCGTCGGGAAAGACACGGGCCGGCGGCAGGGGCTGGGCAGCGGGGACCGCCGCCAGCTTGCTGACGGGAATCGACTGAGCCTCGGAGCGCAGGGCCGGTGCCGTGGCGGTGGCCGTTGCGGTCTGCGCGTCGTCCGGCGCCAGGTCAGGCAGTCCCGAAAGCACCATCGTCCCGCTGGAGCGGGCAGGGACGATCGCCTGCGGCGCCGGCGCGACCGGAGCCGCGGCCCGTGCGACCGGCGCCGCTGGCACCACGGGGCGAACCACCGGGCGCGGCTGAACCGTGGCCGTGGCCGTGGCCGTAGTCGTGGTCGTCGCAGCCATCGATCGCGGGCCCGCAGCCGGCTTTGTCGCCTGTGGCGCCGTGGCCACCGATGATGGCGGCCAAATCGGGCCTGTTCCCCGGGGCTGTGCCGGCGCGGACGGTACGGGCAGCATCGAGGGCCGCACCGGAGGCCGCGGTGCCGGGCTCACGGGCTTGGCGATAGGGCGCACGGAAACCGGGGGCGGCGTCGCGTCCGCCCGGTGCAGGGTCACGCGCAGGCGGAAGCGTCCGATCGAGATCTCGTCCGTCGCCTCGACGGCCTGCGTGGCCACGGCCTCACCATTGATCGCCGTGCCGAGCGCGGTCCCACAGTCCTCGATCCAGGCACACTCGCCGTCAAAGCGCAGGACCGCATGACAGGGCGCCACCTCGGGATCCGCCAGGCGCACCATCACGCCCGGATCGCTGCCGATGGTCACCTCGGGCGAGGTGAACATGAGCGAGCCGCGAAAGCGCGTTTCCTCGAAGAGGATGACCTCGATCGCGCCGCGAGCTTTGGCCGGCCTCTCTGTCATTTCCTATCCTGGCCCGGCGCAAGGATTTCCACGGTGCGCGGCCGGAAGCTGTCGGGAACTTGCACGATGCTCTTGAACTCGCTGGGTGAGCGCTGGAAGAGATAGATCACGCCTGAGGCAGATTGCCCGCGCAGCATACGCTCGTCGAATTCGATGCGCGATTCCTGTCGAACCGTCTCGCGCGTGGCCGCACGGGTGTCCACGGGTTGCGGTTTGGCCTCGGCTCCGGGCTTGGCTGCGCCCGCCTTGCCGTCCAGGTCAGGCGCTGCACTGGCGTTTCCGTTTCCATGTTGGGCCGCGGGCGCCTTGCCGTGCGCGCCGGGCTTCCGCTTGGATGCGGCCCAAGATGTGCCCGCCACGCTCGAAGTTAGCCAGACGGCAAGCAAGGACAGGACGATGGGATGGCGTGTTCTCATGAGATCACTGTGGGGCAAGGAGAAGGAGATCATCGTCAGAGACCTGAATAAAGGGAACGTTCGGGGTCTTGCTGTCCGGGGCGACGAAGCGAACTGGCACGGTCATGGCCTTGACCACGGTCTCGCCATTCGGGGAATCGAGCGGCACCTCGCCCATGTAAAATTGCAGGGTGTTCCATCCGCGGCCTGGGCGCCCGGTCGGCAACTCGGCCGGCTCGACCAAGGTGATGTTGCGGACATCCATGTGAAAACAGGTTCGCAAGGTGGTGCGCAGGATCACACGAACGTCAGTCGCAGGCGAGCCCGGCGGCGGCAACACGCTCGGATCGATGCGGACCAGCAACTGGCCGCCCAGCGATGAATCCAGCGTGACGTCCCCCGCGCTGGTCAGCGCGATAGAAGAGGTGGGATCGTCCTCGATCCCAGCGGGCAGCGTGGTTTCGTTTTCGACCCAGGCCAAACGTGGCGGGTTTTCGCCCGAAAGCCGCAGCATCCAAACCGTGCCGGTACCGACCTTGGCGTCCACGATGCGCACGCCGGGAAAGGGTTCATTCGGCGTGGCCTCCAGACGGTGGGTCTCGCCCTGGTCCACGATGCGGTACTGATAGGCGTATTCCAGATCGCGCGAAGAATCGTTGGTCCAGGGGTCGAGTCCCTCTTTCACCTCGTCGCCGTTGCGGATGCCATCCTGATCGCTATCGATCAGGCGATCGTCGACCAGTGGATTGCTGCCCAGGCGAACCTCCACCACGTCGGGAATTCCGTCGCGATCGGAATCGACCAGATAGGGATCGGTACGCAGCACAGCTTCCTCGCAGTCGTTCAGGCCGTCAAGATCGTGGTCTGCCAACAGATCGGTCAGCTTGGCGCAGGCCTTGAATGTTCCTGCCACCAGAGGGTCGAACTCGCTTCCCGCTGAGGCCAGCCGGGCCTCGATGCCATCCCCGACCCCGTCGCCGTCGGTATCTGGATTCAGGGGATCGGTGCCCGCCCTGGCTTCTTCGTCGTCGGACAGTCCATCCCCGTCGCTGTCAGCCACCGGCGCCGGGCCGCGCAGCAGGGCGTTGCTGTTGGTCACCACGATATCGCGCAGGACCAGGCGACTGCCCGGCCGGGCCACGTCGATGGCGAGAAAGTCCAGCGTGGCGGGAGTCTGTTGCACCTGTTCGCCCAGCCCGGCGCGCGCCATGTCGCCGAGAATGTCCTTGGCCCGCTGGTCCGTGCTGAGCGAGAAGGTGTGGAAGACAAGATCCTGCCCACCGTGATCGCGCACATAGCTGCGCAGATCCGAGACGGATTTTTCGTAGAGTGAAAGCTCACACTCGGTGGCCGTTGGGGTCGTGCCGGCGGCCGCTTGGGCCTCTACGAGCTCGGGGCAGAAGCTAGTGGAAAATGCGTTGTCACACTCCTTGCTGCCCGGCGTGAGCGACTGCGAAATGCACCATGGAACGGGCATGGCCGGCGTGGGCGGTCCCGCCGCGACGAACAGCACCAGGTAGCGGGTGCGGCTGCGTGTGCCTGGATCCGATGCCAGCAGGTCGTCTTCAATGATGGTGGAGAGCACGCGCAGGGTATCCAGGTAGTTGCGTTGCGCCTGTCCCACGCTGGCCGCCATGGCTTCCAGCGCCGGATCGATCTGCAGCGAATCAGAGGAAAATCCCGGGAAAAGGATGCGCGTTTGCGCCCCCATGAGCAGCAACGAAACCGACTGGTTGGGATCGCGATGGCTGCCGAGAAACGCGCGCAGGGTTTCGATGCGATGGCCCGCGGGATCGCCGGCAACCATGTCGCTCGAACCGTCCATCACCACCAAGGTCTTCTGCGGAAAGGCGATGGCTGCGGGATCGTCGGTGCACAGATCGCCTTCGAACGAGATGCGGTTGGCCTGGTTGGGGGTGTAGTTCTTGCCGTACAGATCGGCGTCCGTACACGCCGTGCCCAGGGCCAGCGTGGCCATTGCGAAAGATGCGAATCGGGTCAATTCACGCCTCCATCCGCAACCCCGCGCACACCAGGCGGGCCGCGCAAGATGGCGCCAGAGCGACCGACGACCCACAAGTCAGAGGCCGAGGCCGCATACACGCCCACCAGCCAGCGTTGGTCAGGCGTGGGGATTGTGGTCGGGCTCTGTCCCGCGGTCACCTTTGCGACAAAGCCCTCATGCCCAACCACCCACGCGTCGCCACCCGCCACCGCCACCCCGCGCAGGAAGACCGGAGGCAATCCCGCGGTCTTGGCGGCGTTGCCGGCGGGCCAAGTGAAGAATCCGCCGTCCACGCCCACAAACAGGGCGCCTGCCCCCGAGCGTGTGGCCCCGGCCAGGACTTTTGCATAGCCGGGAACTTGCGCCGAGGTGATGACCGTCAGGGCGGGGTTGACCTGCGACACCACGCCCATGGTGCCCACGACGTACAGGCCATTCGTGCTGTCGGTAATGGCGTAGTAGTTCTCTTTGCAAGCGTGGTTGGTGTCGTTGCAGATGTTGGGGACGAGCGACCACACCCCGCCCGTCAATCCCAGCACGACCCCCTGCTCGCCCACGGCGCAGGCGGTGGCAGCGCCTGCCCACACGCCATTGAGTACCGCCGTGGTGACCGGTGCCTCCGCGGTCCACAGGCCGTCTTGTCGGCGAATAATTGTTCCTTGCTCACCCACGGCATAGACCACGGTATCGCTGCCCACGGCCACGCCGCGCAGATTGGTGGTGGTGCCGCTTTCCTCGCGCTGCAGGGCCGTGCCGTCCCAGTGCAGGACGGTGCCCTGGTCCCCGACGATGAAGACATTGTCGGGCGCACTGCCCGCTACGGCGTTGAAATTGGTCGGGCCTGCATCCACCGCTTCCCACAGGGTGGCCAGCGAATCCGGGCTGGCATCGCCCCGCGACGGCACAGTGACCTGGTCGCAGCCGGCGCCGGCGACGAGCAAGAGCGAGAGAAGTGAGAGGGTGCGCATGGAAAAGTGAAACTAGAAAGCGAGCCCCGCAGGACACTGGTTCTGCGCTTTACAGAAGCAACCACAGATGACCTCGGCCGCGGCGTCTCCGGAAGGGGTGCTGCTGCCCATTTCGGAGCAGGAAGCGGGACAACCGGTCGTCACGGTCTTGAGGCGGAATTCATAGCGGCCACTCGTAGAAAAATCCCAGTCATCGGCCCCGGCGTCGCGCACTTGCAAATAGTACCTGTAGTTCGGGGCGCCGCCGTCCGTGACACCTCCGTCCACCGCGCCCCCGTGCTTGGCGGACGCGAACGAGCATTCCGTGCAATCGCCGTCGCCAAACACGTCGGTGACCGGCGCCGTCGTGGGAACCGTGCCGGCGTAGGTCCAGCTTTCGTGCAGGGTCAGGTCCTCGTCGCGCATGAAGAATACGGGCCGCACCGGCGACGGCCCGGGCTGCACATATTCAAACACCAGCCCGCAGTCCTTGCCTGGACAGGGGTGCGAAAACCAGTACCAGTCTTCGTCTGTCTGATAGGAAATGAAACCGGTGACGCTGGTGCCCGCATTGATCTGGGCCGTGATGTCCTTGGCCCGGGCCTTGCTGGAATCCAGTTTGGTGGTCTGGACGGGATAGGGATTGTAGAAGTTGTTGCGGGCCGCGGGATCGGTGCTGGCGTCGTTGGCATCGGGTTCGGGCGCCACCCGCACGTCGAGGGTGTATGAGGCCTTGGCATCGTACTGATTGTCCTGGGCGTCGTGTACGACCACATAGACGGGCCCAATGCCTAGGATCGGCTGTGCGGTCTGAACCAGGTTGAATCCGTCGGCACCGGTCTTCATGCCTCCGTCGGCATCGTGCACCGAGAACAAAGTCACGCCGCAGGCCTTTTGCCCAGGACTGTCGGGCAGCGACAGACACAGGTTTGCTGCCTGACACTTCCGACACGCAGTGCTGGTGCAGGCACCGGCGCTGGCGTTCACGCACTTGTGCGACCATTCGCAGTCGTCATCGGTCGAGCAGGCCACATTCATCACGCTGCAATCCGCATCGGTCTTGCACGGGCTGGCGGCGTGTACCTCCACGATGTCGAGCGCCAGATCCACGGCGGTCGCGGGAATCTTCACCTTGGCCTCGACCACGCCAGGAGCGCTGGTGGCACGCACCAGGAAGACGTCGCGATCGCCGCGCGACCCGATCGCCCCGGTTTGGGTTTTGAACGTGACGGCCGTGCCACTGAACACGGCCGCGCAGGTCGCTGCCGGGCCTGCCAGGCAGGTTGCGGTTGCCGGCGTGTCGTTGCGGACCGGGACTTCGTTTGCGTCAGTTTCGGCCCGGCCGCCCAGGGTCACCGTGTATCCCGCCTCGGGGCGACGATCAGGGGCGACGCCGTCGGCATGGCCAAAGGTCACGTACAGGGTTCCTGTCGCGGACGTCGCTTGCGTGAGATCGAGCGGCGTGGCGGCAGGCGGGACCTGGCCCGTGCCGAGAACCTTGCCCGTGCTATCCGCGATCGAGTAGGTGAGCGCCGCTGTGGCCGCGGCCGGGTTGTTCACCTGGAAGGACAAGATGCCGTCGCCGGGGGCCAGCGTGACCGAATACACGTCGGTGTCGCCCACAAATGAAATGAAGCCCGGTTGACCGTCGGCCGCCTTGGCCAGCGCCGCCGTGCCGTTGGGTTCGTGGGTGTCAGGATCCACGGCCGGCGCCACCTGCAGCACGTAGAGATTCATGTTGTCCCCTGCGGCGTTACTGGCATCGCCCACGCGCAGGATGTAGCGCCCGGGCTGGGGAATCGCGAAGGTCGTGACGACGGCGCTCCTGCCGTCGCTGGCATTGGTGTCACTGGCCACCGCGTCCGGCACCGCCGTGACGCCGTCTGCTTGGAACAGTTGAACCTGCAGGTTCACCTTGGTCAGGGACGAGGGATAGGCCAGGTTCACGTCGAGCAGGTTCATGCCCGCCTCGACGTCGATGGAATAGAAGTCCTGATCGCCGCGCGGACAGATCTGGCCCGAAACCTTGACGCCCGCCTGCAGGGCAACGGCGCTGTCCCCGCCCTTGGAATCGTCGACAACGCACCCGCCTGCCGGTGTCGCGGCATCGGGCACGACACTGGTCTTTTTCGAGCTGCTGCACCCGAGCAAGGCCAGCGTGAAACTAAGGAACCACGCAGTCGCGATTCGCATCGAAGACCTCCTCGCTCGGCGTGGGACCGAACGCTTTCTTGAATGCCGTCATGGGAAGAACCATCTGTCCTGAAGAGGGCGTCTTGACCTCGGGGTCGCGCCGGTAGCGCGGGCGCGCACAGGCGACCTGGTGGCTGCCGAAGTCCTCGGGAGAATCCGCGGGTGTCGAGGCGACTCGGACCAGAATCGTGTTGGTGCCCTCGGGCAGCCCCATCGCCGTGCCGGTGGGAGCCAGGGTGATGTTGCTGACCGAGAACTCGTAGCACAGGCGTCCGGGCACCGCGCGCTCGTCGCGCAGCAGGCTGATGCTGGTGCGATAGGCGATGCGCGAAAAATCGGCGACGTCGTTGTGCAAGGGATCGGTGTGGGCGGCCAATTCGATGCCATTGCGGGCGCCGTCGAAATCCGAGTCGTAGAGAGTGTCGGCCGCTGCCGGGTTGGTGCCCATGTGCACCTCTATGTCGTCGGAAAATCCGTCGGCGTCCGAATCGATCAGGCGAGAATTCGTGCCAAAGTAGCGCTCTTCGCAATTGAGCAAGCCGTCGCCGTCGTCGTCGAGACGATCATTGGCCATGCGGCAGTCGGCATCGCCCGAAAACAGCGGATCGAACCCGGCATTGCTCTGCCGCACTTCCAGCAGGTCCGAAAATCCGTCGCCGTCGGTGTCAACCAGCGCGGGCGATGATCCCACCAGTTCTTCCTCGGCGTCGGACAGTCCGTCGCCATCGGTATCGACCACGGTTTCGCCCCCGACAGCCAGCGCGTTCATGTTCACCGCGACCAGTTGCTTGAGGGCAAATGTCCGGATGAACGAAGTGAAGTCGATGTAGAAGAGATTGATCCGCTGGGTGGCATCAAAGGCGCGATAGGTGCCGCCCGCCAGATTGGCCATGTCGGCCAACAATTGCTTGGCTTCCAGTTGCACCGAGTCCGGCGTGTTGGGTGCCGCCAGGTACACCGTGTGGAAAGCAACCTCGGCCAGACGCTGCTGCTTCTGCAGGCTGGCGATGTCGAGCACGGCCAACCGAATATCCTCGGGCATTCCGTAGTCCTGGCCGCGCGGGGACGGCAATCCGTCCGAAATGAAGACCACCACGTAGCGGGCACGGCTGCGCGCAGTGGTGTCGAGCGCGATCATGTCTTGCTGGAGCATCGTGTAGGCTGTTTCCAGCGCGCCGACGTAGTTGGTCTCGCCCACCGCGGAGTTCAGTGCGGGCAAGCGCGCCTTGACCTCATCGCTGGAAGCGGTGAAACCGCCGAGCAGCCCCGAGCTGTCGCGCGTCTGGATGGCGACGCTGCTTTGAAAGGTGATAAGCCCGTATTCCACGCCGTTGCCCGCCGGGTAGGTGTTGAGGATCTCCTCGACCGCGCTGGCCCGGCGGGTGAAGCAGGCGGCTTGCGGGCAGGGATTGGGCACGGGATCCGTGACGTTCATGCTCTGCGAGATGTCGACGATGAAGAGAATGCGCACAGGAAATTCAGCGGGCTGCGGGGCGTCGGTGCAGAACTGCCCCTGGATCGTCAGGCGATCGTCGCGCACCTCGGGCTGGTGTTCCGCCGGGTACAGCGACGCATTGGAACAAGCGACCAGCCACAGGGCTCCGAGTCCGACTCCCTTGCGCACCTACGGGCCTCCAGGGCTCGGGGCCGCGTCCGCGCCCGCGTCCACGGGAAGTGGGACCGCCGTCAAATCCTTGCAGTCTTTGGCTTGTACAAATCGTCCAGCTGGCACGAAATCCGCATCGTTGAACGCAACCACGCCGTCCCAGGGTGATTTGAACAGGCCGTCCACGTAGCGCACGTCCACACACGCCACTCGGAAACGTCCAGGGTCGAGCACTCGTCCCACCGGCAACTCGTCGAAGTAGACCAGCACGCGGTTCAACCCCACGGCCGGGGCTGTGCCCACGACCGGGGTTGTGCCCTTGCCCGTGGTGAGCAGCTTGATGTGGCGGATGTCGAGGTTGTAGCAGCTCTCGCCCGTTTCTTTGGTGAAAGGCGCCAGATCATAGAGGTAGCGGAGCGGCTGGTAGCCCGGGGGCGGCGCGACCTTGGGATTGGTGTGGGCGGTCACCTCGTCAAGGTTGAGATCGCCGTCGCCATCGAGATCGCCAAAGGCGTCGCTGGCATCGAGAGGATTCATGCCCGTGCGAAATTCCACGCCATCAGGAATGCGATCCCGGTCGGTGTCGGGATCGTTGGGATCGGTCCCGAGAAATGCTTCCTCGCACGCGCGCAGCAAATCACCGTCGGTGTCGCTCGTGTCTGTGCAGGGGGTGAGCGGCTTCTTCGGATCGAGGGGATCGAAGCCCGAAACCCGGTTGCGCTCTTCAAAGAGATCGGTGTAGCCGTCGCCGTCGCTGTCCGCGGGATTCTTGCATGTCGGGGTGGTCGCCGCGCAGGTCAATCCGGTCTGCTCTTCGTCGTCAGTCAGCCCGTCCCGATCCGTGTCCGGCTTCAACGCGTCGCCGATATCGATGACCGATAGGTTAGTCGCCAGCACCCCCGCCAGGGAATTCTCTTCCTTGAAGGGCGTGTAGTTGATGCTGAGAAAATCGATCTTGTCGGCCGAATCGAATTCCGTGAAGGTGCCGAGGCCGTGCTCGGCCATGACGGTCATGAGCGCCACGCCGCCCTCCCGATCGAGACCAAAGGGCACGGCCAGGGGGTCGGCTGCCGCCGCGGGATCGTAGAGGAAGGCCGTGTGCAAACGGATTTCGCCCACGTGGTAGAAATCCTGCAGCTTCATGATGTCGTCCACCGCGCGCAGAATCTGGGAGGTCTGGTTGTAGTCGGCGCCTGCGCCCAGGTCGGGATACATGGTGGGGACCAGAAGCGGCTGATCGAAGGCCGTGCTCCAGTCCTTGCGGGGCACGGTGCAGATCAAGTAGTCGTCCTTGCAGACAGTGGCCCGGCAGTGCTGATGAGCCGGACACGTTCCCGTGCCACAGGGGGTGGTGCTGGCGCTGCACTGGGGATCCGGCGTGCCGTCTGAGAAGAAAATGATGATGTACTTCGAGCGGGCGCGCTCGGCCGGCGAGCTGGCGACGATGTCCTCGGAGATCATCTCATACGCGCGGCCGAGAGCGCCCTGGTAGTCGGTCAGGCGATCCGCCTGGGTAATGCGGTCGTCGATGGCGGACCGGTCAGGCGCATTGGTAAAGGTTCCCTGCTTGGGAATTCGGTCGACTTGCGAATCAAAGGCTATGACCCCGAAACTGACGCCCGGATGGGCGCCATAGCGGTCGAGCACGGCATCCACTGCGGCCTTGCGCTTCGCGTTGCGGTCGGTCACGCTCATCGAGTCCGACGTGTCGACCATGAACAGGACCTTCACTGGGAAGGTCGCGTCGGTGTCGGGCGACAGACAGACCTCGGCGGTCAGGCGCAGCTCATCGTCATAGACCGTGGCGCCTGGTCCGCGGGCCGGCTCCAGCCCCGCGTCCGTGCATGAGGTCCAAAGCGCGAGCAGCCCGGAGACTGCCGAGAGAAATGAGGTCGCTGCGCGGGTGCTGCCAGAACGCATATGCTTTGCTACAGAGGTCACATCACCTTGTGGTGGTTCGTGGATGGGCGAGTGACAAGCGTGAAAGAGGGCGCAGAGAAGGCCGCGGGAGGGCAGCCTTCCCTGCCTGATTGACACCTACCGGCGGCGCCGCCAGAGCACCACCACCAGGCCTAGGCCCAGGATGACAAACAGGTTTGCTTGACGCTGGCCCGAGATCCGGCAGCCGCTGCTGCTGTCGACCGAGGGTCCCTCCGCAGTCACCAGCAGCGTCGTCGCGGCCGTCTTGACAGAAGGATAGTTGGGGTCGTCAAGGGCAAGGTCTGCGGTCAAAGCGAGCATATACTCGCCCGGGTTGTGTGGGCTGAATGACGGCTGCTTGCCGGCGGGTACACATTCAAAGCCATCCTGACAGGAGGCGCTGCCACTTGGATTCTTGACCGTGTCGTCGGACCCCTTGGGCTGCGAAAGAACCGACCACTTGTAGCTAACGTTGACGCCTTGGCGGTTGGCAAAAAGCGAGAGGGGGAGGGTGTCGCCGGTGTTGGCCTTGGCCCGCGGCGATCCCACGATCTTGAACACAGTCGTCGGATCCAGGCACTGTTGCGGATCCCGGTTGTAGGGAACCATCACGCAGAAATAGTTGTCGCAGGCGTCGCCGATGCCGTCAAAATCCGAATCCTTCTGATCCGGGTTCGAAACCAGCATGCAGTTGTCGTTTGCATTGGGGATGCCGTCGCCATCCGCGTCGGGATCGCACTTGTCGCCAATGCCGTCTTTGTCAGCATCGGCCTGGTCCGGGTTGTAGGTCAGCAGGCAATTGTCCTTTGAATCTGGGATGCCGTCGCCATCGGCGTCGATTGAGCAGGTGGTCGAGTTGGCCACGAAGGGACAGGGATCGTCCTTGTTGAGCAAGCCATCGCCGTCGATGTCGGGGTCACAAGCATCGCCGATGCCATCCTTGTCGGTGTCGACTTGCGACTTGTTGGGAACCATCGGGCAATTGTCCAACTCGTTGGCAATCCCGTCGTTGTCGTTATCCGGGTCGCACAGGTCTCCGATCCCATCCCCGTCGTTGTCCGCCTGATCCTTGTTCGCGACGAGAGGGCAGTTGTCACACACATCCCCGACCCCGTCGGCGTCGGAATCGGCCTGGTCGCGGTTGGAACGGAAGGGGCAGTTGTCGAAGTCGTCCTCGATCCCGTCGCCGTCATAGTCGTCCGACGTGGAGTAGGTGATGCCGATGTCCGTGTTGTTCACGAGGATCGCGCCGCCGCCGCCGCCGCCACCGCCGCCACCGTTGTTCTTGGGCGTGCCACAAAACCCGGTGCCGCACTCGCCATCGGTTTGCGCGAGGACGGGCAGCGCCGTCAGCAAGACGGTGGCCACGAGTTGGACCGAAAAGAACCGTGCCTTTTTCATCGGATGTCTCCTTTCGTGGCTGGAACAAAAAACCACGTCAACGACTGACCTAGGGTAACACGTCTTAAGCGACGTCGATCGCCGAAATCTCCTTTTGTTTTCATACGTTAACCGACATTAACACACCTGAGATATTTGTATGGTGAATTACAGTCGCGGGCAAGTGAGTAAGCTAACTCACTATGAAAACACCCCAATTACGAGTCAGGGCGACTGCTGTGTCACGTTGAAACGCAGCACATATGAGCAGTACGCGTCGCTCGACAGCTCGACCAAGTGGTCGCCAGGGCGGGTGGTGTGAATGGGCATCGTGATGATTCCGTCCGCGCCCGCCGCTTGAAAGATGTCGACGCCATCGCTGTCGTAGGTGGCCTTCTCGTTGCAACTCGGCTCTGAAACCACCAGTCGCAACGAGGTGCCGGGCGCGTGGCGATCATCAAGGTAGATCTCGAATTTCAGATCGGCTTCACCTGTGGTGCGCACGATGAAGCGGCGGGAGCTGGGAAACTCGCCGTCGAGGTAGTGGCTGGTGTCGAGCACACAGCGGGCCGTGGCGCCGCAGGCAGTGGGGATGTTTTGTTCGCAGATCGTGCGATCGCGGCCCACGGTGAAAAACGATGAGTTGGAGCAGGCAGAAAGCCCGAACAGCGCGAACGCCAGCGCGATCCGGCCTGTCACAGGGCCTCGACCTTGGTCTGGAAATCGCCATTCAGGGTGCGGCCGTCTGGATCCGACAGGGTCGTTCGGAACAGACCCGAGAGGTCGGCGTTGGCCACCGGCTCTTGGTCGAAATGGATCTTGCCCAGCTTCATGGGGAAATCGGTGGTGGTGGATTCCACGCGCTGAACCGTGCCGCGCGCCAGTCCGTTCACCACTTCGGTCATGTCGATGTCCACCCCCGCCGCCTGCACGAGATCGCCGATCTGCACCGTCACCTTGACGGTCTTGGCCAGAACGGTCTGCCCGGACATGCGCAGGTACTCGACGGAAACCTCGCTGCCCACCAGGACGGCGCGGACTTTGTCGAAGCCCAGGCCGCCGGGGTAGACCTGGGACACGCTGCCGTACAAACGATTGGCGGGATCGCCACAGCCGGCGAGAAAGAGAAAAGGAACGAGAAAAAGGGCGGCACGCATTAGGGCTCCTTGGCCACGCTCAACATGGTCTTGCTGGATCCGGCGACGAAATCGTAATAGCTCGACTGAAAGGCAATGACGGCCTTGCCGTCGGCAAAAGCCAGGGCAGGGTACTGGCCATCGCTGATGCCGCTTTGGCTGCTGATCTTCTGGGGCGCGCCCCAAACGCCGCCGCGACGCCGGATGAGGTACAGGCCGTCCTTTTCCGGGTCGCAGCCCGCATCCGCACCGTAGTCGTTGCAGCGGTAGTAGGCGATGGCGGGCTCGCCGTTGTCGTCAAAGGCCAGGGACGGGGTGTAGCCGGTGAGCCCGTCGCGATCGATGTCCTCGGTCGTGGTCCAGGTGCTGCCGTCGCTTGACTCTCGATAGGACAGGACCGAGCGCGCATCCTCGCAGTAGGCCAGCGCGTGCAGGCCTTGGCGACTGACGGCAAAGCCGATCTGCTCGCGGATCGTCCCGACGAACAGCTTCTGCGATTCCCATGTCTGGGCAAGCTCGTGGTCGATCCAGATGGCCGGCTGGTACGTGTTGTAGTGGACAATGGCTGCCTTGCCCGCGGGCGAGAAACCCAGCCGAATGTAGGTGCCTCCACCCCGGGCCACATCGGCGGTGAAAACTGGGAAGGCATCGCCGCGGGCAAACTCGACGTCGGAACTGTTGAAGTCTGTGTCGGCAAAGCCAAAGTGCAGATCGCGGAACGCCACCGCCAGAGTGCCCGACACGGGATCGAGCGCTGCTGCCGGCCAGTAGCCTGTGGCATCGCCCTGGTTGCACACGTTCTGGGCCGCGCAGGCGATCGTCTGGTCAGCCGGCATGCCGCTCGACTGGGATCCCGTCGCAATGGTGATCGGCGTGCCCAACTTGCCGCCGCTCACGCTGGCCAACATCATGTCTGAAGCCCCGCAGCGCTGCGCCGCCGACGGGCCGCCGGTGTAGGCCAGCCAAGGCTCGCCGGCCTTGTCAAACGCCAACCCCACGCCCATCATCGCGGCGTAGGGCAAGGACGCAGCGATCGTCCCGTCGAAACCGCTGGCAGACGGCAGCACAAGGCAGAGGCCGGTGACGCTGGCCGTGGCACCCGGGCGGCCCTCAATGGCGCAGGGGGCTTGGTCAACGGTTTGGGTCAGGGTAGCGAAGGCGACCTTGCCTCCAGACGCCGCGGCAACGGTCTGGTAGCCGGTCTGGTCGCTCGCTAGCGGCGCACAGCTGGGGACGTCGAAAAGCTGCCAGGCCGTGGAAACAGGGGCCCTGTCGGCCGCAGCCGACCCATCCTTGTGCTGTGCCGCAGGGGCATCACCCCCGCTCCCCGGGCAAGAAACGGTGAAGGCGGCGAGTATGGCGATCGACGAGACGATGATGGTGCGCACGAGAAACTAGTGTCCACCCGCCATGCGATCCCGTCAACCTGGTGGGCAATCAGTACGACACGAAGATGACCTTCTTGCACGACGTCGTGCAGGTACCGGTCGGGCCATTCAGGGCGCCGTCGTCGCATTCCTCCTGACCGTCTTGGTGGCCGTCGCCGCAGTGGGGACCTAGCTTGCATTGTTGGGTGCAGCCTCCGTACGAGCCGTCGCGGACGCCGTCGTCGCACTCCTCGGGACCGTTGGGGATGCCGTCGCCGCAGTGGGGCGCGAAAATGCAGGACGGAGCGCAGCCACCATAGTCGCCCTTGTTGTTGGCGGCGCCGTCGTCGCACAGCTCGGGCGGCTGGATTCTGCCGTCACCGCAGACGCCGGGCTTGCGGCACAGGTTGGTGCACGCGGGGTCGTCTGACATGCTCGGTTCGCATTCTTCGCCGTACTCCGATTGAACCACGCCGTCGCCGCACTTCGGGGCCGGCGTGCAGTCAGGATTGCACGTTCCATAGGTACCGTCGTTGGCGCCGTCGTCACACGTCTCGGGGCCATTGACCTTTCCGTCACCGCAGCTCGCTCCGGCCTTGCAATTCGCCAGGCACTTGCCCCCGTAGGCGGCGTTCGCGTCCGTGCTGGTCAGGTTGGCCGGCCCGTCGTCGCATTCTTCGTCCCATTCGGGCTGCACCACGCCGTCACCGCAACGGGCCGGTGCTTTGCACCCGGGCGCACATCCGCTGGCGGCGCCGTACTCCGTGTCATTCACGCCGTTGTCGCAGGCCTCATGATCGGCGTCGACCTTGCCATCGCCACAATAGGGTCCGAGCAGACAGCCCGACGTGCACTGATTGTAGCCGCCCAAATTCTTGGCAGTGCCGTTGTCACACTGTTCGCCAGGCGCTACCACGCCGTCGCCGCAAATGGGCTTGCATTGGCTGGCGGAATCGTTGAAGCCGCTCAATGTGAGCTTATACGTGGATGAAGTCGTCTGTCTTTCCGCCTGGAACACGGCGATCTCGTAGACTCCGCCGCTTGTCATGCCCAGGACCACCGTCTTCGTGGTTGACGGATAGGTCGTCACGCCGGCCACAGTTGTTCCGCCCTCGGTTTGGGTCGTGGTCACTGTGCCGCCACCTGTCGCATTGAGCACCAATCGCCCGTTAACCGGCGTGTGAATGCCGCCCAAATCGACAGCGAGCGTCCGGTTGACGAATACCCAGACGTCGTCGTCGCCGGTGAAATCCAGGGTGTACTGCTTGCTCGACACATAGCCGAACCAGTAGCGCACTTCGCTGGTGAAGCTGAAATTGTGCAAGGGCTTGCCTGGTTCATCGCCAAATCCGCCGCCATAGGCAGTTGGGATGGTGGCGGACCTGTACTGGGTGATCGGCGTGATCATTCCCGGCACGTTGTCGACCGGGTAAAATACCGGGTTGCCCTCGTAGGTGACGATTTCGCCGATACAGGTGTTGGCGTTGCCAATGCCCCACGGGGTGCAGGGGTGCATGCAGGTGCAAGTCATACCCGTCCGGCATCCGGTGACGTTGCCGGGAACGATGGCCGCGTCGTAGGGATTGCAGCTGGCGCAAGTGGTGTCGGCGTCTGGGCACCAGCGGACATTGCCAAAACCCGACCACTGCTTGTCATTGAGCAACCAGTTGACGTAGCCGCCCCGGCCATTGTTGTGCAAGGTCAGCGTCGACTTGTAGGTGGTGTTGGTCCCAGGCACGTCGCGGTACCAATGGGAAAAGCTGTCCGCGGTGGTGAGGTACCCAGGTTGGCCGAGAACCCCAGAGGAAACCGGCTTTCCGTCAGTGTCCAGGGTGTTCTTCACCAGGCCGACAACCGCGGCATTCTTGCCCGTCGCCGCTGGTTCAAAGTCGCCGCCGAAGAGGAAGTCGCGGTAGACAACCGGCGCGGTCATGGTGGCCGCCGTGTTGGGAGGCTGTTCGCACTGATAGCCGGCCTCCACGGTGCAGGTCGCCGAGCAGCCATCACCATCGCCGGTGTTGCCGTCGTCGCACGCCCCACCTGGCATGACCGGTCCATCCGGCTGCGCCGGCATTACAATGCCATCGCCACACTTTGAAGTGCAAGTGCCGGTGGCGGAACTGCAGCTCGGCTCGACCCGGCAGTTCGGCGAACAGCCATCGCCGGGCAAGGTGTTGCCGTCGTCGCAGCCCTCCTTGCCCTCGACCTTGCCGTCGCCGCATGTGGTCTGGTGGCAATTGGGCGGCGTTCCGGTGCAGGCCCAGCCTTCGTTCCACTTACAGGTCGCTGAGCACGCCTGCGCCATGCCGGTTCCCTTGGCGCCCGGATCGCACTCTTCCATGGGCGAAAGCACGATGCCGTCGCCACAGTCGGGCACACAGGGGGCGTTGCTAAAGGGGCAGGCGTAGCCCGACTCGATGGTGCACTTGCCCGAGCAGCCGTCGCCGTCCCTGGTGTTGCCATCGTCGCACGCCTCACCGCCCTCGATCGCGCCGTTGCCACAAATGACAGCCGCGCATTTGCACGGCGATCCGGGCGTGCAGACGCAACCCGGACCCTTGGTCTTGCAGTCCGCGGAACAACCGTCGTTGTCTTTGGTGTTGCCATCGTCGCACACTTCACCGCGCGACAAGTTGACCACGCCGTCGCCGCAGGCAGGAGCCTTCTTGCAGGGCGTGCCGGGCTTGCCGCAAACCCAACCCGATTCAAGCTGACAACCGCTGCTGCAGCCATCGCCGCTGGTGCTGTTGCCGTCATCGCAGGTTTCGCCGGCTTCGATGCGCGAATTTCCACACTGAGAAATCCGCGTGCAGGGCTGCCCGGCCACACAATGAAAGGCTGGGTCTTGAACTGTGCAGGTGGCATTGCAGCCGTCATTGTCCGTGGCGTTGCCATCGTCACACACTTCGCCTGGGCCGATGACACCGTCGCCGCAGATGATCTTGCGCTTGCAAGGCCCGGCTGGCGGACAATCCCAGTTGATCTCGACTTTGCAGATGCCATTGCAGCCGTCGCCGGGCACTGTGTTGCCGTCGTCACAATCTTCGGTTCCAGCCTGATTGTTGATTCCATCGCCACAGCCCTCGGGTGCCTTGGCCTTGCAGCCGGTGGTGCTGGTGCTGCTGCACCCTCGGGTCGAAGCTGTGGAACCGCCGGTCGCCGTCGTTTTGGTGAGATCGATGGGTGTTCCGCCGGCGCCGCTGCTGCCGGTGCCGCTGGTCGCACCCGTCGCGCCCGAGCTTCCCTTTCCCTCGTCATTTACAACGGACGCCGGGCCGCAGCCAAGAGCCGCCAGCGCGAAGATCGCGGCGACGCTCGCGCAAAGGTATGGAGACTTCGGGGCCGAGCGAGCCATGCGGTTCTTTGTCATTGGAGGAAGCCTTTCAGGTCGGGAGCAAACCCAATAGCTTGCGTCCAAGTTCAGTGTACCAAGTTCTGCAGAGGAACTGTGTGGCCGTCGCAGGTGGGCAGATGTTGCTAAGGTGGGGAAGAGTCCGACACTTCACGATTGGCACTGCCTGGCACGCGCTTTTCGGCTAGAAACTCTGCCCAAGCCGCATGGATTTTCAGACCCTCGATGCTCTTCGCAAGAACCACCCCGCGTGGCGGCTGCTCATGGCGGACAGCGGGCCGTTGGTGGCCAGTTTTCTTCACCGCAGTTTCATCGCGCGCAATCTGCGCACCATTTCGCAGCAGGAGCTTGCGGCAAAACTCGATGACTATCTTTTTCACCTGCGCGAGCGACTGGGCGACGGCAGTTTCCCGCGCAGCGCTGCTCAGTACCTGGACGACTGGGCCTCGGAGGGGCGGGGCTGGCTGCGCAAGTACTATCCCCAGGGCGACGACGAGCCGCACTTCGACCTGACCCCGGCCACCGAGAAGACGCTGGCCTGGCTGGCGGGCCTTACCCAGCGCCAGTTCGTCGGCACCGAGTCGCGCCTGCTCACCGTCTTCGATCTTCTGCGCCAGATCGTCGAAGGCACCAAGGCGGATCCGCAGGCCCGTATAGCCGAGCTGGAGAAGCGCCAGGCCGAGGTGGCCGCCGAACTAGAGCGGGTGCGCCACGGCGATTTCGAGGTCATGGATCCGGCGCAGGTGCGTGATCGCTTTTCGCAGATGTCGGGAACGGCCTATGCCCTGCTGGCGGATTTTCGCGAGCTTGAGCAGAGTTTTCGCGATCTCGACCGGGCGGCGCGCGAGAAGATCGCGACCTGGGTCGGCGCCAAGGGGGCGTTGCTCGACGAGATATTGGGCGAGCGCGACGCCATCAGCGACTCTGACCAAGGGCGGAGCTTTCGCGCTTTCTGGGATTTTCTCATGTCACCGTCGCGCCAGGAGGAACTGTCCAATCTGCTCGCTTCGGCCTTCGCACTGCCGGCGGTGCGCCAGCTTGCCCCGGATGAGCGGGTCTTGCGTGTCCATTACGACTGGCTGGAGGCGGGCGAGGTGGCCCTGCGCACGGTGGCGCGTCTGTCCGAGCAGTTGCGCCGCTATCTGGACGACAAGGCGTGGCTGGAAGACCGGCACATCATGCAGGTGATCCGCAGCATCGAGCAGCACGCCCTGGCGGTTCGTCCCCACCTGCCCGATGGCGCGTTCATCGAGATCGACGAACCGATCCCGGGGATAGAGTTGCCCATGGAGCGGCCGCTGTATTCTTTGCCCTGGAAGCCGAAGATCGCGGATCAAATTCTGGTTGAGGGCGGTACCGACATCCCGATCGATGCCCTGTACGAACAGGTTTACGTCGATCGGGCCGAGCTGGCGTCGCGCATTCGCCGGTCTCTGCAGGTGCGGCCCCAGGTCTCGCTCGGCGAGTTGCTGGAAAGCAACCCGCTGTCGCTCGGCCTAGCCGAACTGGTGGTCTATCTTAGCCTGGCCGCCGACGATCGCCGAGCCATCATCGACGACGGGCAGAAGCAGACGGTGTCCTGGACCGACGCAACCGGCTGCCAGCGCCGCGCCACGGTGCCACTGGTCATCTACAGTCGGTGATGGGGTCACTGTCCAGCACTTCGCGGACCTTTCTCGCGAGATTCGCCGCACTGAACGGTTTGGCGATGAAATGGGTCCCTGGGTTCAGTGTACCGTGGTGAACGATGGCGTCGTCGGTGTAGCCGGACATGTAGAGCACCTTGATCCACGGACGGGCCACCACCAAGGTCTCGGCTAGTACCCTGCCGCCCATCTGCGGCATCACGACGTCGGTCAGCAGCAGATCGATCTTGCCCGGCCGCGTTTTGCACGCCATCAGCGCGTCGTCCGGACTCGCAGCGGTCAGCACGGTGTACCCAGCCTCGCGCAGAATCCGTTTGGCAATGTCGCGTATGGCTTCTTCATCCTCAACCACGAGAATCGTTTCAGTTCCGGTTAGCGGGGTCGGGACTGCCGCGAGTTTGCTGGCAGTCGCCGTCAGCTTGGCCGAGATCTCCCGCGGCAGATAGATCTTGAACGTGGTCCCATGGCCGGGCTCGCTGTCCACCCAGATGTTGCCGCCGCTCTGCTTGACGATGCCATACACGGTAGAGAGCCCAAGTCCGGTTCCTTTGCCTTGCTCCTTGGTGGTGAAGAATGGCTCGAAGATCCGCGCCTGCGTCGCAGCGTCCATGCCGCAGCCGGTGTCGCTGACCGCGAAGCGGACGTAGGACCCGGCCTTCACGGCCACGTGGCGTGCCGCGTATTCCTCGTCGAGATCCACGTTGGATGTCTCGATGGTGAGCTTGCCACCGTCGGGCATGGCGTCGCGCGCGTTGACCACCAGGTTCATCAGCACCTGCTCGATCTGGCCTGGGTCGGCCCGGACCTTGCCCAGGTCGGGCGCAAGCACCTGGACATAGTCGATGTCTTCGCCGAGGATCCGCCGGAGCATTTTCTCGACCCCCGCGGCGATCTGGTTCAGGTCGAGGACCACGGGTTGCAACACCTGCTTGCGACTGAAGGCAAGCAGTTGCCGGGTCAATGCCACCGCACGCTCGCCGGCCTTCTTCACCTCCAGGAGGTCCTCCCTGGTACGGTCATCCTCGCGCACCCTGGCCATTGCGAAATCGGTGCAGCACAGGATTACGGAAAGCAGGTTGTTGAAGTCGTGCGCAATGCCGCCCGCGAGGGTGCCGATGGCTTCCATCTTCTGCGATGCCCGAAGCTGCTCTTCGAGTTTCTCGCGCTCCGCCTCCGCCTGCTTGCGCTCGGTGATGTCACTGATCACCATACGACATACCGGCGCGCCGCTTTCGTCCGACGTGACCGTCGCTTGCAGATGCGCCCAGAATGCGGTGCCGTCTATGGTCACCATCCGCAGCTCGCACGCTTGCGGTTTTCCGGCCGCGAAGGGCTGTCTTCGGAACAAGTAGTAGATGTCCTGGTCTTCCGTGAAAATGAACCGGGAGATCGGTTGCTTGAAGAGCGCGTCCCGGGCCACGCCCAGCAACGTGGCGATGGCGAAGTTGGCCTCGACGATCAGTTCCTGGTCACTGACGGTGCAATAGCCAACCGGGGCTTGGTCGTAGAGGTCCACGTAGCGCTCTCGCTCGGCGCCGAGCGCCGCTTGCGTGCGGCGCAGCTCCTCGTTCTGCATATCCAACTCGATCTGATGGACCCGCAGCTCGTGCAGCGTCACCAGAAGATGTTCGGGCGACGGGGTCTCGAGCTGTTCCGACGCCCCTTGCACCTCCCCAACGGGGGATGACGGGACGCCTTGATTCCGGAGCATCTCTTCGACCTGCTGGCGCAGCTCGGCGTTCTGGCCCAGGCGTCTATCCCTGCCGGTCATCATGAGTCCTCCCCATCCGTCGTGGATGGCACACGCCGTTCCGTGGTCGCAATCGCGTACATCTGCCCGGCCTCATTGATCAAAGCGGTGGAGACGATCGCGACCTCCACCACCGCCCTTTGGTTGGTGAGGCGTTCGGTGCGATACGGCTGCAGAACTTCCGCCCGACTCAACTTGACGAGCTTTGCCAGCGCGCCCTCGCGCTGCGGCTGCGGGATGCGGTCGCGCACGTTCATCTGCATCGCCTCGGCTTCGCTCCAGCCATACAGCCGTACCGCGCCCGGGTTCCAGGCCAGGGTGCGGCCAGTGAGATCCTGCACCGTGATGGCATCGCCCGAATCGCGCACCACCACGGCCAGCCGGGACAGGCCGTTGGCTTCGCGCAGTGCCTCCCGCGTTTTCACCATTTCCGTGATGTCCGCAAAGGTAAGAACCGCGCCTTCGATGACGTTGTCGAGGGTGCGGTAGGGATGGATTTGCATCGCGTACCACGCGCCCGCTGCGTTCTGCACCTCCAACTTCTTGGGGATCAACGTGTCCAGCACAGCCTGCACGTCTTTCACCAGAAGGTCGTAGCCAACCAGGTTGGGGGCGAAATGGCTGAGCGGCCTTCCTCGGTCGCTCGAAACCAGATTGATGATCGCGCTTGCGTTGGGTGTATGGCGCAGGACGCGCAGGTGCCGGTCCACGAAGATGGTGGCGATGTTGGTGCCTGCCAGCAGGTTGTTCATGTCGGCGTTGGTCTGCGCCAGATCCGTCACCTTGGTTTGCAGCTCGGCGTTGACCGTGGCCAGCTCCTCGTTGAGCGATTGCATTTCTTCCTTGGCGGTTTCCAGTTCCTCGTTGGTCGATTGCAATTCCTCGTTCACCGATTGCATCTCCTCGTTCAAAGAAGTGAGTTCCTCGTTGCTGGCCTCCAGTTGCTCATTGGCGGTACGGAGGTATTCCTCCTTGGTCTGCAGTTCCTGCTGAACCGCCGTGAGGCGCGTCTTGGTGTCCGTAATCGGGCCATCCGGTCCTCGGCTGGCGCGCAGACCCCCCGGCTCGGCTTGTGCGTGCTCGCAGGGCAACCCTTCCTGCAGGAGAACCAGGTACAGCGGGGCTTGATCGGGTAGGGCCGAGGCGACCGCCACTTTGGAGATGGTCAGATCGACGGTGGAGAAGTCGCCGTTGGTTTTGACTCGGAGGCCACGGCAGCGCTGGGTCTCGTTCGTCCGTGCGGCGTTGTGCAGGGTGGTGGCCAGCGCGAACTGCAGCCCTTCGCGGGCCATCTTCAAGATGTTGCACGTGCCGGTCTCACCCGCGGCCGGCTCCAGGTACATCCCCGTGCGGCCGTGGAGGTAGAGAATGTCCCCCTGGCCGTTGACCAGGGCAGCGGCCGGCGCGATCTCTGCAAGGAGCGCGTCTTCGGTCAGCGCGCGCAGCGGAAGCTTGGCGGGGAATGCCGTCTTGCCGGTAGGGCGCAGGAGCGCTGCCTCTGTCGCCGTGATGAGGGGAACAAAACGGGCCAGGCTCATGTGCGGCCCGCCCTGGGTATCCCGCCTGCGCTGATACAACCTCGATTTGCGGTCCAACGTGGCAAACAGATCGCCAAACTCACCCGCGCTCTCGGAGCTGCCCAGAAACAGGATTCCTTCGGGGTTCAGCACGTGGTGAAACAAGGGAATGATCCTCTTCTGCAAGGCCCCGTCCATGTAGATGAGGAGGTTGCGGCAACTGACGAGGTCGATTTTCGAGAAGGGCGGATGCTTGATCAGGTCCTGCTCGGAAAAGACCAGCATGTCGCGGATGCTCTTGTGGATGCGGTACTCCCTACCACCGGGCTCGACTGAAAAGAACCGCGCCAGCCTTTCCGGCGAGACGTCGGCCGCCACGCTGGCCGGATAGACACTGGCGCGGGCCAGGGCAATCGCCCGGCGGTCGATGTCGGTGGCGAATACCTGCACGGTGTAGGCTTGCTTCAGCACCGCCATGCGCTCTGCCAGGAGCATGGCGATGGAATACGCCTCTTCGCCGGTGGAGCATCCCGGCGACCAGACACGAATCACGCTGCCGGCGTGCCTGCCGGCAAAGAGCCTGGGGATGACCTGTTCCTCAATCGCCTTGAAGGCCTCCGGATCGCGGAAGAACCTGGTCACGCCGATCAGCAGATCATGAAAGAGCATCTCCTGCTCGGCCGGCGTCTCCTCCAGGATCCTGAGGTACGCGCCGAGCTCATCGACCAGATGAACGGCCATGCGCCGCCGGATGCGGCGATGGGTGGTGCCCGCCTTGTACTGGGAGAAATCGTGGCCGGTGTGGTGGCGAAGGAGGATGAAGATCTTCTTCATCTCGTTTTCGTGGGCGGGGAACGGGGCGGTGGCAACCTGGGCGGTCTTGCCGAAGGCTGCAACGTAGGCAATGAGCTCGGCGGCCATCTCGGCCGGCGGAAGCTCATGGTCCACGAGGCCCGTGGCCACCGCGCTTCTCGGCATGCCGTCGTATTCCGCCGATTCGATATCTTGGGCCATGACCATGCCGTTTTCGCCCTTGATGGCCCGCACGCCCAGGGTGCCGTCGCTGCCAGTGCCGGAGAGCACGATGCCGATGGCCCGCTCGCGCTGGTCATCGGCGAGTGAGCGGAAGAAGAAGTCGATCGGCATGCGCTGGCCGCGCGGCTGCAGCGGTTCCAGCAAGTGCAACGTGCCATGCAGGACGGCCATATCGCGCCCCGGTGGGATGATGTAGGCGCAGTTGGGCTGCACCACCATTCCGTCCTCGACTTCGAAGACAGACAAATGGGTGTAGCGCTGGACGATGCTGGCAAGGATGCTCTCGTGATCCGGGGCCAGGTGCTGCACCAGCACGAATGCCATGCCGGGGTTTCGGTCGGCGGGCATGCCGGAGAAGAAGGATTCGAAGGCCTTGAGGCCCCCTGCCGAGGCGCCGATGCCGACGATGGGAAACCCGGCCGCCGAGATTTCGACCGTCTCTTGCAACTCGACCGCTGGCTGCTCTCCTGTGGCGTCGCCCATGGATCCCCCCTGTGCCACTGACTTCTGGGGCGCAAGGTTGCCACGCCGACCCGGATCCGCCAGAGACAAATCTACGAGAGGTCGAGCACCAGCGACACGCCCGTGAGGCCGAGGTGAAAATCGGTCGACCAACAGGTGTGGATTTTCAAGGCACGCATGAGGTGCAGCGGTAGCGGGAGATGTCGCTGACGGCCGCGTCGGCGGGTGAGGGGTCCCGTCGCGCCGGACTCCTCATCCCAACCTTCTCCTCGGCAGACCGAGGAGAAGGAGTTCCAGATTTCTCCGTCATGCGTCGCTTAACGCCTATGCCACCCACCCGCCCCTCGCGCTTCGCGCTCGCCCGTCGCGCTAGCGCGAGCCGCCCACGCAAGCCGCGATCCGCTCATCGAACACGCTCACGCTACCGCTCACGGGCACGCTGGCCGGCCTCCGCCTGACGCCAATGGGGAATTGCGGATCCCAGCTCAGGCTTGCACGCGACCCTGGCGCCGCTCTAGCACTACTGATTCAAATTCGGACCGAGTCGGCGCGTCGCGAGGGCCTCGACCGCAACGAACGACGAGGGCGAATACTTGACGTATTCAACCGAGGAGTGAGGCAGCGGGCGAGGACCGCAGCAGC
>Ga0265316_10000671_pt1 | contig 38182 bp, 33 predicted proteins | sample 4522metaG_FD_202092 | JGI IMG/M metagenome (GOLD analysis project Ga0265316, IMG submission 202092) | Rhizosphere microbial communities from Carex aquatilis grown in University of Washington, Seatle, WA, United States - 4-5-22 metaG | ecosystem: Host-associated > Plants > Roots > Rhizosphere >...
GCCCAGTGCGGGAAATCCGCACGCTGGGTGCGATGTGGCGGGGGCTGGAAACGGATTTACGGTTGGGCTACTGAGGCACTCCCAGAGGAAACGGGGAGAAACGGCTAGACCGGACCTACGGAATACCGCGCCAGTCCTCGACCCGACCGGCTTGTGGGAATCTGTTTTGCTCCCCCCGATAGCTGGGGAGTTGATTGGATTGTCATTCAGTCAGGTATAGAGACAGGGATTTAACGCGGTTCGCGCCACGTTGATTGATTACCAAAATCAAGTAGTGGGTGTTTGTCTGGGCTGAAGCCCGTACCCTCCCTCCGAGGATGAATGGATGGGTTGAAACCCATCCCTACCAGCCCGTTTTGATTGTGTTGGTCTTATGCGGGGGTTGAAACCCCCGCCTCCCTCCGGATTGAATAGTTGGGTGGGATTTATGTACGGGCTGAAGCCCGTACCCTTCAGAAGCCCTACTCTTCAAAGGCGGGAGGCCTGAATTGCTTAGAAATGCTGGCGGGGTTGTAAACTTGCGCGCAGGGGTGTCGTCTACCTAAGTGATGGCAGCCGGCACTGCAGTGGGACCGATGGATATGGTCACGGCGAACGAGATTGCCGCGCAGGAGTTTTCGGCTGTCGTCACGGCGCACCGGCCGCAGATCTTCCGGTTTTTGCTAGCGTCGACGCGGGATGTGGACCTGGCCGAGACGCTGACGCAGGATTGCTTCCTGAAGGCGCACCGGAATTGGGGAAACTTCAGGGGCGAGTCGAGCGCGATGACGTGGTTGATGCGGATCGCGATCAACCTACAGAAGGACCACTGGCGGAACCGCCGGATGCAGTTCTGGCGGCGGACGCAGACCAACGCGGTGGACCTGGACGAGGCCAGCGAATGGCTGCCGAGCGGCGAACGGTCAGCGGAGCAGCAGATGCTGGCGCGGGAGCAGGTGGGCCGGGTTTGGAAAGCGGTCGAGGGATTGAGCGAGCGGCAGAGAACGGTTTTTCTGCTGCGGTACGTGGAGGAGCAGGAGTTGAGCGAGATTGCGCAGGCCGCTGGGTTGAGCGAAGGCACGGTGAAGGCGCACCTTTCGCGGGCTCTGGCGAAGGTGAGAACGGAGCTGGGGGGAAGGCGATGAGGGAGAAAGACGGCGGAGTGAGCGGGGTTAGCGAGTTGGATGAGGCGTTGAGCAACTTCAAAGCCAGCGTGTGCGCCTGGAGCGATGCGGAGTACGCCAGTCCGCGGACGGCGGAGAGGACGGTGCGGCACCGGAGCTGGCGGCTGGCGGCGGGATGGGCTCTGGGATGCGTGTTGGTGGCCGGCAGCGTCTCCGGCGGGGTGCACGAGCGGCATCAGCGGCAGGAGCAGGCCCGGATTGCGGCAGCGCAAGAGGCCGCACGGCAGCGTGTGGCGGCCGAGCAGCGCGCCAGGGATGAGGAGTTGCTGGCCAAAGTGGACAGCGAGGTTTCGCAGGAAGTTCCGAGCGCCATGGAGCCGCTGGCTCAACTGATGGCCGAGGACGAAGCGGAGTAAGACGGAAGATTGGAAAACACGAGCAGGGCCCTCGGAACAACGAGGGGGAGGAGAATTCGATGAAGGTATCGACGGCATTACGGTTGGGAGTGGCGATTGCGGGCTTCCTGATAGGCGGATCTGCGCTGGCGCAGGGTCCGGGGGGCGGGCAGGGCGCGATGGGCGGACCGGGATTTGGAGGGCATCGGCCTCCCATGGAGAGGGCGCTCGGGCCCCAGGGCAACCAGGGCCGCTGGTGGAACAATCCGCGGATGGTTGAGCAGTTGAAGCTGACCGACGAGCAGCGCAAGTCAATGGACGAGATCTTCTACCAGCATCGCGAGAAGCTGGTGGACCTGCGGGGCGCAGTGCAGAAGGCGGAGCTGGAGATGGAGCCGCTGATGCGCAACGACCAGCCCAACGAGGCGAAGATTCTGGCGCAGATCGACAAGGTGGCCCAGGCGCGCGCGGAGCTGGAAAAGGGGAATGCGCACTTCCTAATGGACATACGCAACAAACTGACGCCGGAGCAGTGGAAGCAGGTGCAGGCCATACAGGCCAACCGGCAGCAGGGACAGCGCGGCTGGGAGCGTGGCGGCCAGGGACGCGGCGGGATGGGACCGGGCGGCCAGTACCGCCGTCAGGCGCCTTCTTCTTCGCCTCCGCCTCAGGCACCACAGGCATCACCGCCGCAAGGCGTTGGACCGCAGGGCAGGGTTGACGGGGGCGTCGGTCCTAAAGATTCCGGGGCGATTGGAGACGGAACCCTCCTGTAGCGGGAGGTTTTATAAAACAGGTTTCAGGCAGAGAGCAAATGCGGTTGTAGTTCAGACCGGTGGCGGCAGGGGGTAATCCTCTTGCCGCCGTTTTTTGCTGCATGCCGTGCACGCCCTTACTCGTTTGCTTCGATGCGGCGGCCGTGCGTATCTTGCAAGGGGCGGGAATTCATCTTGAAGAGGGCCGCGAAGACGCGCAACTGGTCGCGGCTGAGGCTCAGTTCCTGCTCAAAGACGAACCAGCGCACGCCCTCGGTGCAGGGCGGAGTGGTCAGCGAGCCGGAGTAGGTCCAGTAGCCGCGGTCGGCAGGGAGCAGGCCGCCGGCGTTCACCAAATCGGTCACCTTTTCGATTACGCCCGCGGTCCTGGGCAGGTGCGGCCAGAGGGTGGCCAGCACGGCATTGGGCTTGTTGATATCCTCCACCAGCCGCACAGCCACCACGGCCAGCTTTCCGTCGGCGCTCTTGTGCACCAGGTGGATGTCCATATCGGTTAGCTTCCCCTTCACCGCCTCTTCGCTGGGGTGGTGGAAGTGGAACTGGATGAGGTTGTAGCGGACGCCGCCAGCCACCATATAGCTGCCGGGGTTCACGACGACCTCGATGGTGTGTTCAGTGTTCTCCACTGTGACCGCGCCGGCGATGTAGTGGAATTCGATGGGCTGGAGCGCCTTGTTCAGGTGGGCGCCGCGTATATCGACAGGCGACTGCTCATGGCCCTGTGAGCAGGCTGCGTAAGCCGGGTCGAGCTTGCCCCAGCGCAGCGGGCCAGTCTTGCCCTCGTAGTCCCAATGGGCGGCGGTTTGCGCGGCAGCTATGGAGGCAACGCAGAGTGCAAGAACGGAAAAACCAGGAATACGCATCTGACTCTCCGGAATGAAAGGGCTAGGAATAGTACGAGAGGATTTTATTCGATGGACGCAGTTTTAGGGAAAAAGAAAAGGGACGTCTCGAGCGAGAAGTCCCTTTCTTTTAGCGATTCGGGTTCGGCTTACTTGGCCGCGGCCAGCTTACCGGCCTGTTCGGCCAGGGCGGCGGCTTTGTCTGTAGCCTCCCAGGTGAACTCCGGCTCGGTACGGCCGAAGTGGCCGTAGGCGGCGGTCTTCTGGTAGATGGGGCGGCGCAGGTTCAGGCTCTCGATGATCTTTTTAGGGGTGAGGGCGAAGTTCTTGCGCACCAGCTCGGTCAGTTTGGCGGGGCTGAGCTTGCCGGTGCCGAAGGTGTCAACCAGGACGCTGACCGGCTCGGCGATGCCGATGGCGTAGGCAAGCTGTACTTCGGCGCGCTCGGCCAGGCCGGCGGCCACGATGTTTTTGGCGATGTAGCGGGCCATGTAGGCGGCCGAGCGGTCGACTTTGGTCGGATCCTTGCCGCTGAAGGCGCCGCCGCCGTGGCGGCCCATGCCGCCATAGGTGTCCACGATGATCTTGCGGCCGGTGAGGCCGGTGTCGCCCATGGGACCGCCGATGACGAAGCGCCCGGTGGGATTGATGTGGTACTTGGTGTGCTCGTCGAGCCAGGCGGCGGGCAAAACGGCCTGGATGACGTATTTGAGGATGTCGGCGTGCAGCTCTTCGTTGCTGACCGTATCGGAATGTTGGCTGCTGATGACAACTGCGTCGATGCGGGCGGGCTTGCCGTTCTCGTCGTACTCGACCGTGACCTGGCTCTTGCCGTCGGGGCGCAGATAGGGCAGCTTGCCGCTCTTGCGCACCGCGGTCAACTGGCGGCAGAGTTTGTGGGCCAGCGAGATGGGGGCGGGCATCAGCTCGGGAGTTTCGTTGGAGGCGTAGCCGAACATCATGCCCTGGTCGCCGGCGCCGCCGGTGTCAACGCCCTGCGCAATATCGCCGGACTGCTTATTGATGGTGGAGATGACGGCGCAGGTGTTGGAGTCGAAGCCGTAGAGGGCGTTGTCATAGCCGATGGAGGCAATGACGCCGCGGACAAGACTTTGGAAATCGACGTAGGCCTTGGTAGTGATCTCGCCGGCGATGACCACCAGGCCTGTGGCGGTGAGGGTTTCAGCGGCGACGCGGCTGTAGGGGTCCTGCTCCAGGCATGCGTCGAGAATGGCGTCGGAGACCTGGTCGGCAATTTTGTCCGGGTGGCCTTCAGTGACTGACTCAGAGGTAAACAAGAAACGGTCGCTCAACTTCGGACTCCTCCCCATTGAAGGGATTGATGTGTTTCTCTATCGTAATTGCGATGGGCGGCAGAGGGCAAAGACTCTCAGTGAACGGCGAATATGCGGCTGTAAAGGGGGCTATTGGGCGTTTGAACCGCAGTTTGGGGCCGGCGGGCTGCGGAACGTATGCCTTGATTCGGCACTAGCTGTTAAGCCAGGCGACAAAGCGGGCAAAGAGAGAGTGCACGGAGGAATACACCGCTTGAGATGCGGCGGAGAGTTCCTGGGTGGGCCACAAGGTAGACCACCAACCGGCGCGAAGGCCGAAGTAGCGCACCGTGAGGTAGCCAGCAGCGACGACAACGAGCAGCAGCAGGATAGCGCCCAGCCAGCGCAGGCGGATCTCAACAGCATCGCGGCGTAGGATGCGGGCTTTTCCCACGTTGGCAGCGAATGCCATCCAACTTCGATCGTCGTCGATCACCTGGCCGGAGGCGATGTATGCCTGTAGAAACCGCTCCGTCCAGTCATTTTGATCCAGGCCCAGGGCGCCGGCATAACCGCGCACAATACCCTTGCTCAGGATGCCGCCGGGAAGCAGGCGATACCGATCCTGCTCCAGCGCAATCAGGTGATTGCGACTGATCTTGGTGATCGCGATGATCTCTTCCAGCTCAATGCCGCGGGAGATCCGCTCATTGCGCAGGTCTTCTCCAAAGTTTCCCATCGGTGACCTGTAAGCAGAAGAAACCCCGGAGGATTTCCACCTCCACGATAAACCGGGTTCCGGTCCCCGTCAAAGAAAGTTTTGGTATTTTCCTTTTCTTTTCTTGAATATGGAGGGGCTGGCTTACTCGCGCACGCCGATGCCGAGGGCTTTCATCTTGCGGTAGAGGTGGCTTCGTTCCAGACCGAGCAGCTCGGCGGCGCGGCTGATGTTGTTGCGGGCTTCCTCAATCTTCTTGAGGATGTATTCGCGCTCGTAGGCGTCTCGGGCCTGTTGCAGCGAGGAAAACTCCTCGGTCGAGCGGGTGCCGGCCTTGTGGGTGAGCGGCGGCAGATGCTTGCGCTCGATACGCAGAGTGCGAGGGTTGAGGATGAGCACGCGCTCGATCACGTTTTTCAGTTCGCGCACATTACCTGGCCAGTGGTACTGAGCCAGAATTTCCAGCGCTTCGTCGGCGATCTCCATGCGGGGGCGGCCGTACTGGCGGCCGAACTCGGCCAGAAACTCGCGCGCCAGCAGCGGAATATCCTGTTTGCGCTCTCGGAGCGGCGGCACAAAAAACGGGACAACATTGAGCCGGTAGAAGAGGTCTTCGCGGAAGTTGCCCTTTGCAATCTCCTCTTCGAGATCCTTGTTGGTGGAGGCGATGACGCGCACGTCAACGCGCAAAGGCTGCGTTCCGCCCACCGGCGTGAAGAGCTGGTCGTCGAGGGCAGAGAGCACCTTGGCCTGGGTCTTGAGGCTCATGTCGCCCACTTCGTCGAGAAAGAGCGTTCCTCCGTCGGCGCGCTCCAGGGTGCCGCGCTGTTCCGCGGGGCCGCCGGGTTGGGCGCCGTGACGGTAGCCGAAGAGCTCGGCCTCAATATGCGCCTCGGGAATGGCCGCGCAATTCAGCTCGACGAAGACCTGATCGCGGCGCAGGCTCTCAGCGTGGATGGAGCGTGCGATCAGCTCCTTGCCGGTGCCGGACTCGCCGTAGATGAGTACCCGGCCGTTGGTGGGCGCCATCAGCTTAATCTGCTGGCGTAGCGCCTTGGCCGGCACGCTATCGCCGGTAAGCACCAAGCCCATTTCAAAGTGGCGCTTGAACTCGATATTTTCAGTGCGCAGCCGCCGCGCCTCTACCGCATTCTTGACCACGATGAGGGTGCGGTCGAGCGAGAGCGGCTTTTCAAGAAAGTCGTATGCGCCCAGCTTGGTGGCCTTGACGGCGGCTTCGATGGTGCCGTGGCCGCTGATGATGACCACCTCAGGCCGCATCTCCAAAGCCAACTGGTGCATATCGGCGAGCACATCGAGCCCGTCGCGGTCGGGCAACCAGATGTCGAGCAGGACCACGTCGTAGGGGGTGTCTTGCAACAGCACCATTGCCTCGGCAGCGGTGGCCGCAGAGGCCACGCCGTAGCCCTCCTCGCTCAAAATTTCTTCAAGAGAGGCGCGAATCTCGGCTTCGTCATCCACCACCAGAATGTGATTCATGAGGACAATCCCTTCATGACGGATTTTCCCTCGAGAGAAGGCTGCGACGCCTGCGGCAGTGCGCCAGGTTCCATCAGCGGCAGGCGCAGCAGAAAACGCGCGCCCTTGGGGGTGTTGGGCTCGGCGCGCAGCGAGCCGCCGTGTTCCTGCACGATCTTGGCCGCGATGGAGAGGCCCAGCCCGGTGCCGCGATGCTTGGTGGAGTAGAAGGGCAGAAAGAGCCGCTCGCGTATTTCATCGGTCAGGCCGTGGCCGGTGTCGGAGACAACGACCTCGACCGCCCCGCCGTCCTCGCTGAGCGTGGTGCGAATCCCCAGTTCGCGGAGCAGGCTGCCCTGCATGGCCTCGGCGGCGTTGTCGATGAGGTTGGCAAGCGCGCGGCGGATGGCGTCGGGATCGGCCAGCACAGTGGGCAGGCCCGGCTCCAGATCCCACTGCACCGTGATGCCATCGAGACGGCCGACAAAGAGCGCGAGGGCCTCTTCCGTAACTTGATTCATATCGCAGGCGCGAGGCTGCGGCGCGGGAAACTGGGCCAGCGCGGAGAACTGGTCCACCAAGGTGCGCAAGGTGCCCACGCAGCCCAGGATCACCTCGCTGCATTTGCGGATGATCTTCGGCGAGTCAGCCTGGCCACGCTCGAGGTGCCTGGCGATCCGCTCTGCGGAGAGAGCGATGGGCGTGAGCGGGTTCTTGATTTCGTGGGCCACGCGCTGCGCTATTTCCTTCCATGCCAACTGTCGCTGCGCGCGCAGCAGCTCGGTGGTATCTTCAACCACCAACACCGTTCCCGGCCGGCCGGGGGCCAGTTCAAGCCGGGCGCTGGTGACGGCCAGATGAACGGTGCGGCCCCGGAAATGGAAATCGATTTCGGTGGAGGCAGCGCCCATGCGCTGGCCGCGCCGGATGACTCCGGCGAGCTCTTCCGCGCATTCGGCGGGCAGCAGCGCTTCGATCTTCTCCCCGCCCAGGCCGTAGTCTTCGCGGCGGCCCATCAGCGCGGCAAAGGCGCGATTGGACTGGAGCACGACGCCCGCGCCGTCTAGCGTGACCACGCCTGAAGGAATCGTCTCGACGATAGTTTCTAGTTCGCGGCGGCGCTCCTCGATGGAGAGGTTGGCTGCTGTGAGCTGCGCGGAGGAGCTTTCGGCCAACTGCCGGCTGGCCTCCAAGTCGGCTGCCATATGGTTGAAGCTGCGGACCAGGTCGCCCATCTCCCCGCTGGCGGTCAACGCCACGCGTTGCCCGTATTTTCCGTCCGCAATCTCATCCATGGCGTCGGCCAACGCCTCAACGGGGCGCGTGATCTGCTTGGAGAGAAAGAGTGCCAGCCAGACGCTGGAGAAAAAGACAAACGCTGTGATGAGCAACAGCATGAGGAAAAAAGTGGTGCGGATCTGATGGCGGGAGCGGAAGAGCCCCCAATAGACGGCTGCGCCGGAGCGAATGCGCGTGGTGGTCTGGCTGAGCCCCTGGGGCATGGGCAGGGCGGCCACCACCACCTTGCCCGAAGCGGTTGCCGAGATGCCCAGCGCGTACTCCTGACCAAGCACCTTGAGCACCGGCTCATCGCTGCGCTGTGCCGCGGAGATGAGATTTGCAGAGAGCGGCCCGTGAAGTTGAACCGCCGCGCCACGTTGTCCTTCTTCAAGCCAGGGAGCCAGAGTGGCCGGGCTTGACTCCGGCGGAGCCTGAAAGTCCGCCAGCATACGCCCATTCTTGTCGTAGACCACAACAAAGCCGCCTACGAGAGTGATGCGGTGTGAACCCAGCACGTCGCGAAGTTCGGCCATCCCTCTGTCGGGCGCGCCAGAGGCCGCGATAGACTCCGCCTCGCTGCGCGCATTGCTGGTGACGTAATGCGCCAGTTCCAGCACTACGCGGGTCGAATCCTCGCGCAACTGCGAAGTATTCGGCGAAAACCAGCGGTCAATGGAATTATTCATCAGCAGGACGCTGAACAGGAACATGAATACCGCGGGGGCGAGCGCAATCAAGGCCGCGCCCACCACCATGCGGGTGCGCAGCCGTGTACCCAGGGCGCTCGAGCTCTGGCTGGCATAGAGCTTGAGAACGTTTCTGAGCAGCAGCATCATCAGCACCATGAACAGCAGGAAGACCAGCACCGTGATTGCTGTAAATATCAGCGTCCCCCCGGATGTTTCCGGGTTGAGAAAGCCTATATTCGAGGTGTTGAATGCATTGAGCGCGCCCAGCGTAGCGAAGAACACGAACACCCCGCACGCAAGCAGGGCGACCGTCCGGCGCCGGGGATCGCTGAAGAACGACATGCGGCGATTATAGAGCGGACAGAGGACAGAGGACAGGGACAAGGGGCTAGGGGATAGCCCGTTCCCTGTGAATTGCAGCCGGCCTCAGATTTGCGAGCAGGCGAGCGGGCTGAGGATCAGGTTGGTAATGTTGTCTACGATATTGTCGTAGCTGTAGCGCGGGTTGGCGGAGAGCTTCTTCCATGCCGGATCGTTACGAAAGAGGTCCCACTGCGCTTCGAGCTCGGCCATGCCGCTGAAGCTGAGCATGTAATGCAGATTGGGCAGGCGCGGGCCAATCAGCGCGTCGCCGAAGAAGACGGGATGGAAGCCTGCCTTGAGGAAGATTTCAAATTCGCCGGAGTGGAACATCTCCACCTTGCGCACATGCTCCCCGTTGCTGGGGCTTTCGTAAATGCGCAGTTGAAAGATGCGCGCGGCTTTGGCAGCGGAGGAGGCCGGTGGCGTCAGCTTCGGCCAGCCTGAAAATGCCGCCAGAAGAGTGCTCTCAACCCGCTGAAAGGCTGGCGCGGCGGCGGTTGCATTCCAGAAGGGTTCGGCAACCTTGAGGAAGGCGTTGTCCTGGGCAAGGCGCAGGTCAAGCTCCGCCTGAGCCGCAACTGATGAGCCGGGAATTAGCAGGTAGTAGGAGGGCGTCTCGGGCCCGATGTCGAGCTTGAATGCGCCCACGGGGCCCAACCCCAGGCGGGCCAGGGCGGGAATAAGTGCGTCGCCGAAGTAGCTCTCGGTCAGTTTTAATTGCGGCCCGCTCTTCAGGCTATAGCGGCGCAACTGGTAAAACTCGCGAGCCGGAGCGGTTGGGGCCTGCGCGGCGACGTTGCCGGCAAGAGCAAAGGCTGAAGTAGCAAGCGAAGCAGCGAGAAAGTGGCGGCGTTCCATGGTGACCTCCGGGCGAAGGATCATTTTACGGCAGGCGGGGGCCTACGCGATCACGGTTGCCGCGGCGGTCCACGGCCGTTGCTGGCTCTCTGCCACGCCGCGATGGGTGAGCGTGCCCATCCAGGTGTTCAAGCCATCGGCCAGCCCTGCATCCTGGCGGAGCGCCTCGCGCGCGCCCAGGTTTGCCATGCGCAAGAGATAGGGGAAGGTCGCGTTGGTGAGGGCCAGCGTGGAGGTATTCGGCACCGCGCCCGGCATATTGGTGACGCAGTAGTGAACGACGCCGTCCACGAGATAACTCGGGTCGGAGTGCGAGGTGGGCCGCGCCGTCTCTACGCAGCCGCCTTGGTCGATGGCCACATCCACAATCACCGCGCCTTTCTTCATCTCGGCCACCATGGCGCGGGTGACGATGCGGGGAGCCGTTGTGCCGGGAATCAGCACGGCGCCGATGACCAGGTCTGCCTCGCGCGTGACATGGGCCACGTTGTAGCTGTTCGAGGCCAGGGTGTAGAGGCGGCCGCCGAAGATGTCGTCGAGCTCGCGGAGGCGGTTCAGGTTCACATCGACGAGGGTAACTTTTGCTCCGAAGCCGAGAGCGATCTTAGCCGCGTTGGTGCCCACTACGCCGCCGCCAAGGATGGTGACGTGAGCCGGCGGCACTCCGGGTACGCCGCCCAGCAGAATGCCGCGGCCGCCGTGCTCCTTTTGCAGATAGGTTGCGCCTACCTGCACGCTCATGCGGCCCGCAACCTCGCTCATGGGGGTGAGCAGCGGCAACGTGCCCGCGCGATCGCGGACGGTCTCGTAGGCGATGCCGATCATCTTCGACGCAAGCAGCTTGTCAGTCAGCGCAGGCAGCGGGGCCAGGTGGAGATAGGTGAAGAGGACCAGCCCCTCGCGGAAGAAGAGGCACTCCTTCTCGATGGGCTCCTTGACCTTGACCACCATCTCAGAGTGGCCCCAGACAGCGCCGTCTTCACGCACGATTTGAGCGCCGGCATTCTGGTACTCCGCATCGGGAAAGCCAGAGAGCGCGCCGGCCTGTGTCTCGACCAGAACCGTGTGGCCGACCTCGGTGAGGGCTTTCACACCTGCCGGGGTAACGCCGACGCGGGCTTCGTTGTTTTTGATCTCTCTGGGAACGCCGATGATCATGTTGGCTCCTGCAAAGTGTTAGATGCGGGTTGGGGAGGGCCGATGTTGGAAAAACCCCGGCGCCGGGGTTCTCTTTGGAGGAGGGAAGGTCCGGGCCGGGGTTGCGTCCAAGTTCAACTGCCAAGAATCGTACGGCGCAAGGAGCTGGCAATGTATGCAAACATTGTGGTAAAAAGGCATTATGAGAACGAAACGTGATGAAATAAGCTCTCTAATGCAAGAATCGGGCGAGACGTTGCCGGAAGACGGGCTACAAGATGCGCCCAGGGCTGGAAACGGCGGAGTGGACGAGCTGGACGCGGCGATTCTGTTCCACCTGGAGCGTCATGGCCGGGCGACGAATTATGAGGTTGGCGAGGCTGTGGGGCTGTCGGCTTCGGCGGCCTCGCGGCGCATTCAGGCGCTGGAAGCCTTGGGGGCCATTCGCGGCTATCGCGCGGTGGTGGACGACCGGCTGCTGGGAAAGCGCATGACGGTGTACATCCGCGTCAGCCTGGAGCGGCAGTCGGCGGCAGTGCTGGCGGCATTTGAGGCCGGGATTCGCAAGTGCAAGGGCATTGCGAGCTGCCACCTGATGGCCGGGCAGTACGACTACATGCTGGTGGTGCGCGTGGCCGATATCGACGACTACGGGCGGCTGCACCGGAACGAGTTATCGCGGTTGCCGGGAGTTACGCGGCTGGAGACTAGCTTTGCGCTGCGGGATGTGCTGGGAGGGAAGGGCTAATGGCGGCCCAGGGACGGGAACGGCAGACTGCTTTCAGGGCTTGTACGGCCTTTGGATACGAGATTGGCCCTCTGCCGTACAATAAGCCTTGAGGTAAGAACGGTTTCCCAATGTCATTGAATGGTTATCCTTCGCGCTCTTCACGGTCGCATGGCCTGCGCTCGCTCTTCAGTATGTTTTCAAGCGATCTGGCCATCGATCTCGGCACCGCCAACACGCTGGTCTTCGCTGCCGGCAAGGGCATCGTTGTGAATGAGCCCTCCATCGTGGCCATCAACAAGAGCACCGGCGAGGTGGAAGCCGTAGGCACCGAGGCCAAGGAGATGCTGGGCCGCACTCCCGGCAACATCGTGGCCATCAAGCCGATGAAGGATGGCGTGATCGCCGACTTCAAAGTCACCGAGAAGATGCTCAACTACTTTATCCAGAAAGCGCACAACCGCAAGATGCTGGTGCATCCGCGCATAGTGATCGGCGTGCCTTCAGAGATTACTCAGGTGGAGAAGCGGGCGGTTGAAGACTCGGCCTATCGCGCCAAGGCCAGCGAGGTTTACCTAGTGGAACAGGCCATGGTGGCGGCTATCGGCGCGGGACTGCCGATTACCGAGCCCTCGGGCAACATGGTGGTAGACATCGGCGGCGGCACCACGGATATCGCGGTCATCTCGCTGTCGGGCATCGTTTATTCGCGGTCGGTGCGCATGGCCGGCAACCAGATGGACGAGGCAATCACGAATTATTTGAAGCGCAAGTACAACCTGCTGATCGGCGAGCGAACCGCCGAACACGTGAAGATCGAGATCGGGTCGGCCTTCCCGCTGGACAAGCCGCTGAGCATGGAGATCAAGGGGCGCAACCTGATTGAGGGCGTGCCCAAGACGATCACGGTGGACGACAGCGAGATTCGCGAGGCGCTAGGCGAGTGCATCGCGGTGATCATGATGGCCATCCGCGTGGCTCTGGAGCGTTGCCCGCCGGAGCTATCGGCAGATATCAGCGACCGCGGCATTGTGCTGACCGGCGGAGGCGCACTGATCAAGAATCTGGACAAGCGCATCCGCGAAGAGACCGGACTGCCGGTGTCGGTAGCCGACGATCCGCTGGCCTCGGTGGTGCTTGGAACGGGCAAGATGCTCTCCGATTTCAAGCTGCTGCGCAAGATCAAGATCGACTAAACAGGGACTAGGGGCTAAGGGACCAGGGGCTAAACCTCGACTGTCATGCTGCCGTGCGGATCGCCACACAGGTACAAGCGATTTGCCCAACATCAACCTCTACCGCGTGCTAGTCCTTAATCCCTTGTCCCTGTTTTTCGGCTGCCATGGAATCGTTTTTAATCCGCTATCGGAATCTGCTGGTGCTGCTGGCCATCGTGGGGGCGCAGGTCATTGGGCTGGCCGTGCAAGTGCGGCGGAGCGATACCGGGCGCACCAGCCCTGATGTGCAGGATGGATCGGGAGTGCGGCTGGTGCGGCTCTGGGCCAACGGGCTGGTCTCTCCCCCGGAGCGGATAATCCACCTCGCAAAGCTGGGCGTAGAGGACCTGTGGCAGAACTATCTTGCGCTGCGCCGCGTCCGCGAACAAAACCAGGATTTGCAGAAGACCATCGACCGGTTGCGACTGGAGCAGGCCTCGCTGCTTGAGGATGCGCGCCAGGGACAGCGCCTGCAAGGCATACTCGATTTTCAGCAGAGATACATCTATAAGACACTGGCCGCGCAGGCCATCGGAACCAGCGGCAGCGACCAGTCCAGGGTCTTTTATCTGGACAAAGGTTCGTCGAACGGGTTGGACCGTGATATGGCGGTGATAACGGCGGACGGGATTGTGGGCAAGGTGCGCGAGGTGTATCCGAACTCGGCGCAGGTGCTGGCCATTAACGATCAGACCAGCGGCGCGGGAGTGATTCTGGAGACCACGCGGATTCGCGGCATCCTGCGCGGCAACGCCGCCGGCCAGCCGCAGATTGTGGGCATCCTCTCTGACCAGCGCATCCAACCGGGCGAAAAAGTGCTCACTGCCGGTGGCGACCAGATCTTTCCGCGCGGGTTGCCGGTGGGGGTAGTGGAGAAGGTGGTGCGGGATCCGGAGCGCGACTCGTTCATCGACGTAATCGTGAAGCCGGCCGCGCATCTCGACCGGCTGGACGAGGTGCTGGTGATTACCTCGACTCTGCCGCGATTCTCGCCCGAACAGCAGCAGGACTTGGCCGCCAGCGAAGCGCTCAAGGGCGCGGAGGCGGAGGCCATTAAGGAGCAGAAGAAGGCCTCGGAGATCATGGCCGAGCGGCTCCCCGGGCTCACCGATCCTAACCTTCCGCCCGAGCAGCAACCCCTGCTGAGCAACTCGAACCCGGAGCCTGTGACCCATCCGCCCCTGCCGCTCCACCCGGACCGGTTCACGCCCGGGTCAGCCGCAGGGACGACGCCGGCGGCAGACGACGCCTCGCAACCCGAAGCCAGGCCGAAGCCTCCGCAAGTGAAGGGAACCTCCGTGCCGGCAAGCAAGCCGGCCCCGATGACCGGATCAAAGCCTCAAGCGAAGCCCATCCAGCAAACCAAGCCGGGAGGGAATCCATAACCATGTCCCTCCTTGGCGCAGACTTCCGCCGCGATCTGGAGATTCGCCGCTATCCGCTGCTGGTCTATACACTGGTGCCGCTGCTGGCGCTGGTGCTGCAGGCGTGGCTGCCCCGCGTTGTGGGCCGCTACGCATGGTTCGACCTGCCGCTGGTGATCACAGTCTACTTCGCCCTGGGGCGGCGCAGCCCGATGCAGGGCACGCTGATGGGCGCGGGGATGGGCCTCTTTGAAGACGCGCTCTCGCACCACGCCATCGGCATCAACGGCATTGCCAAAACCATCGTCGGTTTTCTGGCCGCCTCGGTGGGGGTGCGCATCGACGTGGAGAACCATAGTATCCGCCTGGTCTTCAACTTTTTGCTTTCCCTGCTGTGCAGCGCGATTTATTTCTTTATCTACCGCGGCCTGCTGGGAATGGAATTGGAGTGGAGCTGGCTAACCGAACTCTTCAAGGGGTTTGGAAACTCGATTGTCGCCATGGTGCTATTTCCCTTGCTGGATAGTTTCCAGATTAGGGAGTAGGGGGTAGGGGCCAGAGTATGCGCAAACCGATCTTTTCCAGCATGATCAATCGGTACGAGAAGCTCTCCACCTTCAAGTTGGCGATGGTGCAGTGGGGCATTTTGCTGATCATGCTGGCGTTGGCGGGAGGGCTGTGGCGGCTGCAGGTGCTGGGAGCGGACAACTACCGCCTTGCCGCCGAGCAGAACCGCATTCGCAAGGTGCCGGTGCTGGCCGCCCGCGGCAAGCTCTTCGACCGCGAGAACCGGCTTGTGGTGGACAACTACCCCTCAGTCTCCTGCTTCATGGTTCGCGAGCAGGGCCGCAACGTAGACGCCGACCTGCCGCTGATTGCCCACGGCCTGAACCTGGACCTGGAAGACCTGCGCGCCACCCTGCGCCGCTATCGCACCGCGCCGGGTTACCAGCCTATCCCCATCAAGCTGGACATTACCGACGATGAAAAGGCCTTCATCGAGGCCCATCGCAACGAGCTGCCGGAACTGGAGACGGTGGATGAGATGCGGCGCCTCTACCCGCGGGATGGATTTGCAGCCCACCTGATCGGGTACGTGGGTGAGGTGAGCGAGGAAGATCTCAACAAGCAGCGCTATGCGGCCTACGAACCCGGCGACGTGGTGGGCAAGGCAGGAGTGGAGGAAACCTACGACGGGCTGCTGCGCGGAGAGGACGGCTCCCGCGACGTGATAGTGGACAGCCACGGCCGCGAGATGGGCTACCTGGGCATCCAGCACGCCACGCCCGGCCAGGACATTCGCCTGACCATCGACAACGACCTGCAACGCGCCGCCGAGCTGGCCTTGGGCAGCCGCAACGGAGCTATTGTCGCAATGGACCCGCGCAACGGCGAGATACTGGCCTTGGTCTCGCGCCCCAGCTACGACCCCAACGCCTTCTCCATCCGCATCAACCGCGCCGATTGGAACCGCCTCATCACCGACCCAGACCATCCCCTGATGAACAAGGCCATCCAGGCCCAGTTAGCCCCCGGCTCTACCTTCAAGATCCTTATGTCGGTGGCCGGCCTCCAGGAAGGCATCGCGCAGAACCTCAAGGTCAACTGCGCGGGCGGAGCCAATTTTTACGGCCACTTTTACCACTGCGACGAACACCACGGCGCAGTGGATATTCACAATGCCATTCCCATGTCCTGCGATACCTTCTACTACACCCTGGCCGACAAGCTGGGCATCAGCCGCATTTCCCAATATGCCACTAGCTTCGGCTTCGGCCAGAAGACCGGCATCGATCTGCCTGGTGAGCAGTCCGGCCTCATGCCCTCCGAGCAGTGGGCAATGAAAAACTATCACCGCAAGTGGTACGCGGGCGAAACCATCTCAGTCGGCATTGGCCAGGGAGCGGTGGAGGCTACGCCGCTGCAATTGGCGCGCATCATCGGCGGCATCGCCTCCGGCGGTCACATGGTCCGCCCCCATGTTGTCTTCCCCGATCAACTTCCAACCGACTTCCGCAAGGCAATCACGGATAGCTTTCCTGGATCGGGTGAGTCCAACCTCCCCATCGACCCTGAGAACTGGATGACCATCACCGACGGCATGGAACAGGTGACAGAGCCCGGCTACTTGCACACCGCCGGCTCGGCTCACCTGGAAGGCATCGACTTCGCCGGAAAAACCGGAACCGCACAGATCGTCAGTCACGATACTCTCAGCCACATGGCCAAGAGCAAAAACAACAACCCCAACGTCTGGTTTGTCGGCATTACCCCCCGCCGCAACCCTGAACTGGTGGTTGCGGTCCTCTGGCAAAATGGCGAATTCAGCTATTACCCGGCCCGTATCGGCGCGCAGGTCGTCTCTGCTTACGTGGAGAAGCAGCGCCGCCTGGCAAACAATCTGCAACCATCCAGAGCAAAGGCACCTATCGAAGTGGGCGCCGTTTGGACCGCTCCCGCCCCGGCTTCCGGCCCCTATTCCGGAAGCTCCAGCCCAGCCAAAGAAGAGGCTCAGGCGACGCGCATGAAATCCGGCCACTTTTTTGTGCAGAACGGCCAGATCGTCGCCAGCAATACTCCGGATCGGCCGAAGCAGCTGGCTCACCCCAGAGTCCAGCCCAGCCCCCTCCCCGCAACCTCCGTGAAGGGACAATAGCCCCCCATGCGACGCTTTCTGAGCTTCCGCGACTTCGACTGGGCGCTGCTGGCCATGGTGATCGCGCTGTGCGCGGTTTCAGTCTTTGAAATCTACTCCGCCACGCTCCACACCAAGTATTCCGGTTACCACACCAAGCAGATGTTCTGGATCGCCGCTGGGCTGGCGGCCATGTTCATCTTCGCCAAGATCGACTACCACCACTTGCTGGATTGGGTTCCCTGGGCCTACGGCGTTTGTATTGTAGCGCTGATATCGGTGCTGGCCGTGGGACACAAAGTGCTGGGCGCACGGCGCTGGATCGGCATTGGCTCCATGCGTTTTCAGCCTTCGGAGTGGGTCAAGCTGGTGCTGATTCTGGCTGTAGCCCGATACTTCGCCAATCTGGGAGGGCGCAGCCTGACCTGGAAGGACATCCTCAAGGCCTTCGCGCTGGTAGGCGTTCCCATGATTCTGGTTATCCGGCAACCCGACTTGGGGACCACTCTCACCTATATGCCGATCCTCTTCGCGGGCCTCTTCCTGGGCGGCATCAATATCCGCCAGGCGTTGATTTTATTGACCTGCGGAGCGGTTCTGGTGACCGGTGTCTGGACCAGCGGCAAGTTTCTCAAGCCCTATCAAAAGGCGCGGCTGACCAGCTTCCTGAATCCCGACAACGACCCCAAAGGCACCGGCTATCAGATACGCCAGTCGCTCATTGCGGTTGGCTCCGGCGGGGTGTGGGGTAAAGGCATGGCCAAAGGAACTCAGACCCAGGGCGACTTCCTCCCCATTCCCCATGCGGACTTCATCTTTGCCGCCTTCAGCGAGGAGCACGGCTTCGTGGGCGCGTTTTTGGTGCTGCTGTTATACTTTTTCATATTGATGCGTTTGATTCAGAACGCACAAACAGCCGCCGACCTGTCCGGCGCCTTGATTATCATGGGCGTAGTGGCTGTGTTGACCTTTCAGATTGCGGTCAACGTGGGCATGGTCATCGGATTTATGCCAGTCACCGGAATTCCTTTACCGTTAATGAGTTACGGCGGGTCTTCGGTGTTGTTTACGTTCCTGGCTCTGGGCGCCGCAATGAATGTGCGTATGCGCCGGTTCGTAAACTAGAGATCCCGGATTAGAGGTCCGGATGCTGTTCTATCAAGTGTGCCTCTTGTGCACCCCCGGAGATGTCCGGACCGCAAGAGATTGAGTTTGAAGTAGTTAGCCGGCCAGGGTCGAATGGAATTCGGGCCCGGCAGGACAAGGGTTCATGAGCACGCAGAGACGGGTAAACCGTTGGCGGCATATAGGTTGCACTAATCGAGCGGAATCATTGGGTAAGGTATTCCCCAGCCCCATTTCGCGGAGAGTCAGTGCAAACGCCAGCGATGGAACGGCCCCGCCAGAAATATCGGCAAGCTTCCACCCCAGCGACGAAGACCTGTCGCCGGGGCCCCCGGAGCGATTGGCCACAAACTCTCTGCAATCGGATCACCGTAACGGACCGCTGACACGGCCGGATAACCTCCGCGGCACGCCGCCCTCAGGGGCCGGCAGCCGCAGGTCAACCGGCACACCAGCGACTCCCGGGTCATCCCTTCCGCACATTCCCTCTCCTCCCGATCCCTCACGTTTCCATCCGGCGTTGCCCTAGATTCCAGCAGGCGAATGCCGCTGGACGGAAAGGTGTGATGGCAAAAGAGATTTGCATCTCCAGCACGCCGCATGAGACGCGGCTGGCAATTCTTGAAGACGATCAACTCGCGGAGATCTACTACGAACGCGAAAACGAGTACACCCTGGCGGGGTCGATTTATAACGGGCGCGTCACCCGCGTCCTGCCGGGCATGCAGTCCGCCTTTGTGGATGTAGGCCTGGAGAGGGATGCGTTCCTCTATGTAACCGACTTCATGGAGCTGGAAGACGCGGAAGAGACCGACGAGCTGGAAAAGGCCGCTGCCAGCGGGGGCAATCAGGCTCCGCGCGAAGTGAAACACACAGGCGGAAGGCAGAAGTCTGAGCAAAAGCAGGAAGCGAGACCAGCGCAGGAGCGCCCGGCAAGGGGCAGCCGCCTTGTGGTTGAGGCCGCACCGGAGACCGCGGACGCATTGGGAACAGTTCCCGAGTCTCAGCTCGCTGCCGAGCAGACAGAATATGCGCAGGATGAGAGTGGAGCCGGCGCGAAACGCTGGCGCGGACGCCGCCGCCGCCGAGGCAGCCGTGGCCCTGCCGGCTCGCCCGAGAGCCAGGCGGAGAGTGAGGAGTCCGCACAGGTATACACCGTGACGCCGGAAATCACTGAGGTTGCGCCGGAGATTCAAGCAACCGCTCAGCCCGGCGGAGCATCATCGAAGGAGCGTACACCCCGACATTCTCACGCTCCGGTCCCCTTTGTGCTGCCGGGCGAATCGCTCTCAAAGTACGGCGGCACACCTGCGGAGGACGCCCCACAGTCCGCGCCATCTTCCGGGCCAGCCGCACCGGTGCGCCCGGCCAGCAGCTTTAAGCCTGCGACGCTGATCGAGTCGCCCCTGACTTGGGACGGCAGCGGCCTGCTACCCGGCGAGTCGATTTCGAGGCATCGCCGCCATCCTGAGCCTGCTCAGGATGCCGAGCCCCAGGAGAACGGCGTCGCCGCGGACGCGATTGAAGAAGAGGCCTTGGTTGCGGAGAGGATGGAGCCTCAAACGGAGTATGCCGCCGAGGTTACGCAGGAAGAGCTTGCCCCTGAAGCTAGCGAAGATCATTTGGTTGAGGAAGAGCTGGACGAAGACGAATTGACCGAGGAGACGAACGAAGCGCCTGACGAGACTCAGGAGTATGCGGTTGAGACGGTGATCGAAGAAGCATCGGCGGATGAGGCCACTGCCGAGCCAGAACTCGATACTACCGAAACCGCGGAAGATGCGTCCGATGCATCCGCCTCTCACAACGTCGATCCGCTGCCGCCCAGCGGATTCCGGCTCTTCGGCTTCGGCAAGAAGAAAGACGAAAATGCCGCCCCCAAAAAGACAAAGTCCACCTCTGTTTCCTCATATGCTCCCGGCAAGGGCCTGATTGAGGAAGAGGTCATCGAGGAGGAGGAGTTCGAGGCGGTTCCTCATCGTCATCGCGGCAAAAGCGACGAACACGACCTGGACGATTTTGAAGAGGAGACGCTTCCCAACCAGATGCGCTCCGGCGACCTGGGCGAGATGCTCCAGGAAGCCCACCTGGACCACCGCATTCAGTTGAACTTCGACGAGAAAAATGGAGACGAAGAGGCATTCGACGGCGAAGAGGGCGACGAGGAGATCAGCGGGGTTCAACCCGCCACCGGCGCTGCCTCGGTCCAACGCCGCGATCGCGGCGTTCGCGGACGGCGCGGCCAGGGAGGCGCCGCGGCACAGGGCAGAGGCCGGGGAATGACGCGCCGTTCCGCGCAGACCTCAGACCTGCCCATCATCAGCGACCTGTTGAAGTCTGGCCAGGAGATTCTGGTCCAGATTGCCAAGGAGCCCATCGCCAAGAAGGGCGCGCGCATTACCTCGCATATCGCCCTGCCGGGACGCTTTCTGGTCTTCATGCCCACTGTTTCGCACATCGGGGTGAGCCGCAAGATCGCGTCCGATGAAGAAAGACAGCGGCTGAAGCGGGTGCTGGTGAGCGAACGCGGCGAGGCATCGGGCGGCTTCATTGTCCGCACCGCCGCCGAAGGCGCGTCAGAGGAAGATTTGCGCGCCGACCTGCGATTCCTGCTGCACCTGTGGGACGAGATCAAGCAGCGCTCCGATTCTTCGAAGTCGCCTGCGCTCATCTATCACGATCTGTCGCTAATCGAGCGCATCCTGCGCGACCAGGTGAGCGCTAACTTCGCCAACATTTGGGTGGATTCAGAGGCCGACTACGAGCGCATCGTGCGCTTCCTCAACCGTTTCTCGCCCTCGCTGGTGCGCCGCGTCAAGCTCTACACCAAGGAGATTCCGCTCTTCGAGCACTTCGGGATTCAGGATGAAATCTCCAAAGCCCTGCGCTCCAAGGTGTGGCTCAAGAGCGGCGGCTCCATCGTCATCAACCAGACCGAGGCGCTGGTAGCCATCGACATCAATACCGGGAAATATGTGGGCAAGTCGGCCCGGCTTGAAGACACCATCGTCAAGACTAACCTCGACGCAGTGCCGGAGATCGTGCGCCAGATCAGGCTGCGCGACCTGGGTGGGATCATCGTCATCGACTTCATCGACATGGACGATCGCAAGAACCGCTTCAAGGTTCTGGCCGCGCTGGAAGATGCTCTCAAGAACGACCGCGCCCCGACAAAGGTCTTGCAGTTTAACGATTTCGGACTGGTGGCCATTACCCGCAAGCGCGTGAAGCAATCGCTTGAGCGGACCCTCAGCGTGCCCTGCCCCATCTGCCAGGCTACCGGCATGGTGAAGAGTCCGACGACGGTTTGCAACGAAATCTACACCGAGCTGCGCAAGATGCGGAAGCACTTCGAGGGGGCCGACGTGATGCTGCGCGTGAACCCGGAAACGGTGAAGGTGCTGAAATCGAACAACGCAAGCTGGCTGGTGGAGTTTGAAGAGCTGACCGGCAAGAACATCCTGGTCAAGAGCGACGCGACACTGCATCCGGAGCAGTTCGACATCCAGGGCTAAGGCAACTGCCTGCTACAAACAGCAAAGGCCGGAGCGATGCTCCGGCCTTTGTGCTTATTCGCGATTGCGGTGCAAAAGTATTCAACTACAGAATTCCCAACACACGCAGCCGTACCAGGCCGCCCGCGAAGACGCCGATGGGCGAGATAGCCAGCAGCGACAACGCATACCAGATGGGCTGCTTGCCGCGGGTTTGCAGGGCGCTGAGGGCGGCCAGCGCCAGCACCACCATGGCCAGGGCCAGCACTTGAACCAACGGGTTGCCCGCTGCGATCCAGGCAGTTATGTAGCCTCCGGCCACAGCGGCCAGGAAGGAATAGCCGAGGTTGACGAAGACGTAAGCAGGCTGCGGGCGGCTCTCTGAGCCAACCCAGCTCGGCACTAGGCGCGTGAGCAGAGCCGTTAACACTATCACCAGTACGACCATGGTGGCATAGCCGGCTAGCAGCGCAAGAAATGCGTGGAAAATTACCATGGTTTTCCTTCCTTATTCGGTTTGATGCCCACCTCGCCCCGTTCGATACGCTCCAGAAAGGCCCGCGCCAGCCTGCGTTCGCCGGGGTTGCTTTCGCCGTGGATGGAGCAGAGGTCGAGGAACTCGTCGCAGAGCGCATTACGCTGTTCCTGCTGAGTAAGAACGCCCTGCAAGGCAAGTGCCAGCTCGCGCAGCCGGGCCGCCTCGGGCCAGTCGTGAACTTCGGCCCCATCGCCCAACAAAGCGACATCGGAAAACAGCCCCTTGCGGCCGCGGGCGCACTCATCCAGGCAGGCCAATAGCTGCTCGGTGAAGGCCTGGGCCAGCATCTCCAACTGAGAGGGTTCGATCTCGTCGCGGGGGTCCATGTTTTCCCTACTTGGCGCTCATCGCCGCTTCCACATCCTCGGCGGTGTGCGGCAGCGCGGCGGTCAGGTCGATAAGTTTGCCATCGGCACCCACCAGAAATGTACACTCAACGCGCACGCCGAGCTTCTCTTCGGGAATGTAGACGCCAGGTTCGATGGTGAAGACCATCCCCGGCTTGAGCACCGCCGGATACTCAGCCGGGTCGTGCACGGCAATGCCCACCATGTGGCCCAGCCCGTGCAGCCAGTACTGACCCAGCGGCTTGCCGTCGAGGCTCTTTCCGTGCGTATTGATGTAGTTGAAGGCGGCATTGTCGAGCGAGTCGGGATCCTTGCGGTCGCGGTCGTTGATCTTGGATTTTCCGGCCACAAACGCGTCGATAGCTGCCTGCTGCGCGCCCAGCACTACGTTGTAGATCTCACGCTGCCGCGGGGTGAAGCGGCCGTTTACTGGGACGGTGCGGGTAATGTCACTGGCATACATCGAGTACTCGCAGGCCGCATCGACGAGCAGAATGTCGCCGTCTTCGAGGGTGCGCGTGTTCTCAGAGTAGTGCAGCGTGGTCGAGTTGATGCCCGAGCCGGCGATGGGCGCATAGGAGGGCCGCTCGCAGCCGTTCTCGAGCCACGCCGCGGTCATCTTCCCGGCCAGGGCGCGCTCGGTTACACCGGGCTTCACGGCCTTCATCATCGCCCGCTGCGCGGCGATGGAGGCGTCAGAAGCCTTCTTTAACAATGCAATTTCGCCTTCATCCTTCACCACGCGCAACTGCGCCGTCAGCGTCGTCACATCGCGCGACGCCACGGGCGCGTCCATACCTAAAGTAGTTGCGGTCCAGTTCGCGAGCGCTTTGGCTGGCAGGGCCTCTGGCTGGGTCCACAGGTTAAAGGCCCGCCGCCGGTCGGCGTCGATCAGCTTATTTAGCACCGCGGGCAACTCCGTCATCGGCTCGACGGCATCCACGCCCGCTGTTTGCGCCGCGTTCGGCGAGGCCGCGTCGAGCTTGGCCCCGGTGTATGTCTCCATGCGCAGATTGCGCGTGGGCAGAAACAAAATCTCCCGGTAGGCGCGCGGAGCCTGGGCCTTCGGGTCGTCAGAGACAATCATCAGCGCCGCACCGGGCTCGTTCCAGCCGGTCAGGTAGTAGAGGTCTTCATCCTGGCGGTACGGCATGAAGTCCAGTTGCGGCTCCGGGGCGGCAAAGAGCACGGCCACGCCGCCATGAAGTCTGGCGGCCAGAGCCGCGCGCCGCGCATGATAGACGGCGGCAGGCTGCTTTTCAAGGGAGTGCAAAAGGGGCGTTGCCGCTAGCACGGCCAGCAGGGCGAAGAGGGTGAGGCGAAGCGGCTTCATTCCGCTATTGTCACCGGTCGCGCTCCCCGCGGCAACTTTTCGCGGGCCGAAAGGTGCACACCATGCACGTGACGGCTCTATAATCCACGCAAAGGGGAGGACCTCTTGAAAACGAATCGACTCAAAGGCTTTTGCGCCTTCGCTCTTGCCCTCTTCGCGCTGGTCACCGTTGCTCCGGCCCGCGCGCAGCAACTCTCGCCGAAGCTACAGAACGCCATTGGCCGCTGGCAGACCTACAGCGACGGCAAGCCCGGAGGCCAGGTGGAAACCTACCTGGTGAACGGCGTGCTTTTCGGAAAGGTCACGCAGGTGCGCCCCGGCCGCACTCCGCAGGACCTGTGCGAGAAGTGCTCCGGCGAGTTGAAGAACAAGCTCATCCTGGGGATGGTCATCCTGCGTAACTTCCATGCCGTAGGGGACGACTGGGTGGATGGAACCGCCGTGGACCCGGAGAATGGCAAGGAGTACAAGGGCAAAATCTGGTCCGTGGGGAATGACAAGCTAAGCATGCGCGGATTTATCGGCATCTCGCTGCTGGGTCGGACGGAGAACTGGGTCAGGATTCCGTAAGCGGGGAGAGCGGGTTCCTAATATAGACAGCCGGTTGAGGGTAGTGGTTTCCCAGGTCTCAGAAGCGAGACCTGGGAAACCCGGCGGCTTAGTATGGATGCACGAAGCAACCGGCGAGGTTTTAATATGCTACTTTTCAGGTGTGTTGCTGTGACTCTGATCTTTGTGTCTGGAATTGCAGTGTCGTCTTTTGCCCAGCGATCCACGCCCCGAGTTCATTTCAGCTTTGATAGTGGGAGCTTCTATGCGGATGGAAGAGAATCTGAAAAATCTCAATTCCCAAGCGAGACTCAGATTAACTGTGATCGGCAAAGGAAAACCTGTATCGCTGCGACCGCAGAACACTATTCCGGCCATCCCCACGTTTCAATCGAATATTTCCAGATTTTGAAATGGGACGCGGATGGGGTTATCGCTACGTCTGATGCAATCTGTATGCAGAGAACAATGATCGTCTCCTTTCCAAACAAGGCCATTTCTATTTCGGGGACGCTAAAAAGCTTGCCCAAAGAGAAGACAGAAGCCTGCGAAACACTCGGAGCGAGTAAGCCCTATACGGACGTATTTGTTCTCAAGAACTCTCCGGAGTGGAACAAGGACCCCTACGGCGAGAGCAGCGATAAATGATCTAAACGTGTTTGGAGCCGGGAACAGTGCGACCATTCAGTGACCCTTCGGCAGGTGGCCCACTCATCAACCCCGAAGAATCGCCAAGAGCCTTGAGAAGCTGTGCCCCGTTCATCGCGGCTTCATCGCGATGAGCGGGTTTTGGGGTCAGAGCGTGGTCACGGCTATGATTGAGCCATGCCGTACGGTCTGAAACGGTTCCAGAAAGCAGAAGCTCTCCACTTCATCACCTTCAGTTGCTTTCACCGTCTCCCTCTCCTCGATACGCCTGATCCCAAGAACACTTTAGAGGCTGTACTGGAACAAACTCGTGCACGGCACCAGGCGAGGATGTATGCCTACGTCCTGATGCCCGAGCACGTCCATTTGCTCATCAACGAGCCGCCATCGATCCTCGTGGCCCAGTTTCTCAAGGCCGTAAAGCAGATTACTTCACGCAAATTGAGAGGCCAGCACGAGAAGTTCTGGCAGGAGCGCTACTTTGATCGTAATGTCCGAGGTGAATCTGCGCGCTCCGAAGTAATTCGCTATATTCATCGCAACCCGGTAAAGCGCGGATTGGTTGCATCTCCCGGCGACTACCAGTGGAGCAGCTTCAACCACTACGCGACCGGCATTCGAGGAGTCGTTGAAATCGAATCAGAATGGACGGCCAGCCTTCGCGGCCCACTCATCGCGATAAGGCCGCGATGAATGGGGCACAGCTTTCAATCTCGGCTAACGATAAATGCAGGCAGGATCGATGTCAGGGCCATCTGCCGTTTGTTCATTGATGTAAGTCCTACATCAGCCTTCTGCGGATCAGGTCGAGGGCTTGCTGGGAGGCGTATTCGCGGATGCGGTCGCGGTCGCCGCGGAAGTTCTTTTCTACCACTTCGTTTTTCTGCGCGTCGCTGAGGGCGATGTAGACCAGGCCGACGGGTTTCTCTTCGCTGCCGCCGGAGGGGCCGGCAATGCCGGTAACTCCCAGTCCTAAAGTCGCTCCGGTGCGGAGGCGGATGCCCTGGGCCAGGGATTTGGCGACCTCGGCGGAGACGGCGCCCTCTTTTGCGATGAGCTTGGCGGGGACGCCGGCGATGGCGGTCTTGAGGGCGTCGGAGTAGACGATGGCGCCGCCGAGAAACGAGCGGGATGCGCCGGGAACAGAGGTAATGCGCTGGGCGATCATGCCGCCGGTGCAGCTTTCGGCGACGGCCAGGGTCGCCTGGCGGAGGCCGAGGTAGTAGAGAACGATCTGTTCGAGGGATTCTCCCTGAGAGGAATAGAGCCAATCTTCAAGCGCCTCTTCCATGCGCGAGGCCAGCTCATCAACACGGGATTGGGCGCTGCTGGCTGTTGTTTTGGCGCAGAGCAGGGTGAGCTGGATGTCGCCGGCGTGGGAGAGGATGGTGGTTTCGACGTCTGTGTATGCGGTGTAGATGGGGGCCAGCAGCTTGTCGGCCTGGGACTCGGGAATCATGGCGGCGCGCAGGGTGCGCTTGGCGATGGAACGCGGGGGCACGACGGCGCGCAGGAGGGGCAGGCAGGCCTCATCAAATAGAGGCCGGCACTCGCCGGGAGGGCCGGGAACGAGCAGGATGAGCTTGCGATAGCCGGCGAATTTGGTGTCGAGCCACTGGCCGGGTGCGCTGCCGTTGGGGTTGACGAGGACGGTTGCGCCCTCGATGACGTCGGCCTGCTTGAGGTTGTTCTCGGCCAGGGTGATGCGCATGGTTGCGGCGCGGGCATGGAGAGAGCCGACCACGGAGGCGTCGCGGCGGAGAGTGAGCGAAAGGGCCTCGGCGACGGCTTCGCGGGTCAGGTCGTCCTCGGTGGGTCCCAGGCCGCCCATGAGGACCAGAATGTCAATGCGGCCGAGCGCGGCTCGGATGGCGTTTATGAGGTCTTTGCGGCGGTCGCCGACGATGGTTTTGAAACTGACGCTGACGCCGATTTCATTGAGTTTTTCCGTGATGTAGAGGGAGTTGGTGTCCTGGCGGAAGGGGGTGAGCATCTCGGAGCCGACGGCGATGATTTCGGATTTCATAGGGCAGAGATCAGGGGGCAGAGATCAGTTGTCTGAGCCTAAACCAGATTCAGGCCTTCGACTCCCAAGTCCACATCATAAACGGCTTCGCTGGTGGCGAGAATGGCAGAGCCGAGCGGGGAAAAGGCGACGCCGATGAGGTTGGCTCCGGCGACGACCAGGGTAGCTTCGCCCTGGGGCGTGACGCGAACCAGGCCGCGGCGGCCGTGGAGGCAGGCGGCAAGGTATACATTGTCATCGCTATCGAGCGCAAGGCCCTGGGGACGGCCCAGGCCGCGATACCACGTGCGGGTGTCGCCGTTGGGTTCAATGGCCCAGATGGCATCGTTGGAGCAGAGCGTGGGGCCTGTGACGAAGAGCGTGCCTGCGGAGCCGATGGCCAGGTGGTAGGCTGCGACGCTGGGCTCCAGCGTGGCGTGGACGAAGATCTGGCGCTCAGGATTGATCTTGAAGATGGTGCCGCTGCGATCGCCGACGAAGAGGTTGCCTTCGGCGTCGAAGGCCGCGCCGGTGGCCACGCCCATGCCCTCGGCGTAGACGGTGAACTTGCCGCCGTCGTCGACGCGGTAGACGTTGCCCTCAGCGCGCGAGGTGACGAAGAGGTCGCCCTGGGGATTGAAGGCCAGGCCGGTGGCGTTGAGGATGCCGGTGACAAAGGGCTCGCCGCGGCCGTCGGGGCTAACGCGCACTACCGAGACCGAGGTCTGCTTGCCCCGTTGGCCTGAGATGGTGGCGTAGATCATGCCGGTGCGGCTGACAACAGGGCTGGTGACCGGGTGCAGGCCGTCGGAGAGTTGGCGGGCCACGCGTAAGGGCACGGTGTTGCTTACGCCGGAGGAGTTGCGGACCTCAACCAGGCTGGTAGAGGCGTCCTGGGGTACACGGAAGGCCAGGCGCGTGGGACGGCTCATGAGCACCTGGGCCGACTGGCCTCCGACCAGCACGGCGGGCGAAGCGGAGGCGGAGGGACCGAGACGGGCGCCAATCACTTCCACTTCGCCGAAGGGCAGCGCGGCAGGGGGATCGATGGAGTCGATGCGCGGCTCGGGGAGGATTTCAGCGGCGGATTGGGCGCGGAGGCTGGGCATTTATCAACCTAAATCCAGATGCGTAACAGCGATGCTACACCCAAAGCATACAGCCCTGCTGCAACGTCATCGAAGACGATGCCCCAGCCGCCGGGCAGGTCTTCAAGCCGGCGAATGGGGAAGGGCTTGGTGATGTCGAAGAGGCGAAAGAGGAGGAGGGCGATCAGCGCGTGATACAGGTCGAAGGGGCTGAAGAGCAGGGCGATCCACTGGCCTGCGACTTCATCGATGACGACGAATTGCGGGTCGTGACGGCCGGATTCACTGGCAACGATAGTGGCGGCGGGGATACCGAAGATGAGCGTGAGACTGACGCCGGCGAGGAGGGCGAGAAGCAGGGCGTGCGGAGTGGGATGGAGGAATTGGGCATAGGCGGCCCAGAGCAGTACAGCGGCTACGGAGCCCCAGGTGCCGGGGCCGGGCTTACCGAAGCCGGCGCCGAAGAAGGTCGCCACCGTCCATGCCCACCACTTCGTGGGGTTCTCGTTTTGGTTGAGAGTAGTGGAAGAGCTATTCGTCATGGGAGTCTCCGCTGTGGCCGCCGGTGAGGCCGCCGAGGTCTTCGAGGACTTCAGGGTCGAGGACCGGCGAGCTAATCTTGTAGACGCCCATGGCCCATTTGCCCAGGTCGATCTTGCGGCAGCGATCGCTGCAGAAAGGGAAGTCCTCGTCTGCGTGGCGGACCAACATGCCGCAGGTGGGGCAGCGGAGGAGTTTGGCGGATTTTTTCTTGGTAGCCATCGGTCTGATTCATTTTACAGCGGCTTCACTTTACAACGGGCCGGAGAGGATGCGGGCTACCACGTCGTACTCGTGGGCTTCGGTAATGGCTGCATTGTAGAAGCGGCCGGGTTCTAGGGTAGCGCAATTTGGACCGGGTTCGCCGAAGTCGTTGATGTAGAGTTTGCCGTCGATCTCGGGGGCATGGAACTGGGTGCGGCCCTCCCAGAGCAGCGGAGTCTCTTCGCTTTCGCCCTCGGCAAGCAGGACCATCTCGCGGCCCACCCATTGCTGCTTGGCGCGCTTGCTGATGGACTGCTGGAGCTTCATCAGGCGGCACTTCCTCGATTCGATGGTGCGTTTGGGAACTTTCTGATCGAGCGAGAATGCGCCGGAGCCTTCCTCGTCGGAGTAGCTGAAGACGCCCAGCCAGTCGAATCTTGCTTCGCCGATGAACTCGGCCAAGATTTCAAAGTCGCGGAGCGATTCGCCAGGGAAGCCTGCGATGAACGAAGTACGCAGCGCGATGCCGGGGACGGCAACACGAACTTTTTCAAGGGTCTTGAGGAAAATGTCGGCGCTGCCGCCGCGCTTCATGCGCTTCAGAACCGATGGCGACGCGTGCTGGAGGGGCACATCGAGGTATTTGCAGATGTTGTCGTGGTGGGCGATGGTGTCAAGTAGACGGCCGGTAATGCGGTTGGGGTAGGCATAGAGGAAACGGAGCCAGCGCAGCCCATCGATGGCGGCCAGAGCGTCGAGGAGCGTGGCGAGGCCGTCCTTGAGGCCGAGGTCTTCACCGTAGCAGGTGGTGTCCTGGCCGATGAGGGTAATCTCGCGGACGCCGCGGGCGACGAGTTGTTCGGCCTCGGCGATCACCGATTCGAAGCGGCGCGAGCGGAACTTGCCGCGCAGGTTGGGGATGACGCAGAAGCTGCAGGGATGGTCGCAGCCCTCGGCGATCTTGATGTAGGCCGAGGATTTCGGAGTGGTCAAAAAGCGTGGTGTTGTCTCATCGTAAAGATAGGTGGGCAGCAGATGCGTTGCACCCTGCCACGAATCACGGCGGAAACGGCCTTGGCGCTCGCGGAGGTTGCCTTCGGGTCTAGAGATTACCTCAGGGGCTAAAGCCCCAATCATTTTTGCGGGCTTAATACCGGGGCTAAAGCCCTGACCTACCACCCGATACTCCGCAGCCTGTTTATGCGTTCCGGCCTGAGACTCCTGGCCGGGGCGGGTTTCGGCGGCTTTGCCGGTGAGGATGTTGAATAGCTGTGGCGAGGCCGCATTGGGTGGGTCGGCGAGGCCGGCGGCTTCGAGGATGGATTCCAGTTCGCCGGTGCCGACGACGGCGTCCACCTCCGGAATGCTCTTCTGAATCTCGTCGCGGTAACGCTCGACAAGGCAGCCGGCGACGATGAGTTTCTTCGCGGTTCCGGCCAGTTTGTGACGGGCCATTTCAAGAATCGTGTCGACCGATTCCTGCTTGGCGGTGTCGATGAAGCTGCAGGTATTGACGATGAGGATTTCGGCCTCTTCGGGACGGGCGGTCAGCCGCGCGCCGGCGCGGTCGAGCAAGCCCATCATCACCTCGGAGTCAACGAGGTTTTTGGGGCAGCCCAAGGAAATAAAGCCCACGGAAGGGGCCGTGGGTGGGGGATTTTTGCTCACAGGTCTATTGTAGCGGGGAGCAGTTCGCAGAGGCAGAAACAGCGTGCTCGCTTTGCGTCTGTTCTGCCAAGGATGGGACGGGCAGTCGGGTGATAAAATCGACAAGTGCCGGGTCCTACGCGACGCAATCCCGCCAATCCCGCCAGGTCCGGAAGGAAGCAACGGTAACGGGCTAGTACGGGCGCAGTAGGTCACCCGGCGCTTTTTGCGCCGTGGGCGCTTTTGCGTTCTGGACCGATTGAGTTGAAGCAGAAAAGCAAATGCAGGTCCTTCGACTCGCTGCGCTCGCTCAGGATGACAGCCTTTATTGGCTAGGAGATTGCATTGAGCCTTATCGTTCGCCCCGTGGTAGGCCGGCGCGCCAAGATTACAGCGCTCGGGACCTACGTTCCCCCGCAGATTCTGACCAACAAAGACCTGGAAAAGATGGTCGACACCAACGACCAGTGGATCATGGAGCGTACCGGCATCCGTGAGCGGCACGTGCTGGCCAAAGGGCTGGGCGTGAGCGATATGGCTGCCGAGGCGGCGAAGAAGTGCCTGGCGGCGCGGGGGATCGAGGCCGACAAGATTGGCGAGTTCGGGGTCGAGGTCATCATCGTGGCCACGGTGACGCCGGATATGATGTTCCCCTCGACGGCCTGCCTGGTGCAGGACAAGATCGGGGCGAAGAACGCATGGGGTTTCGACGTTTCGGCGGGCTGTTCGGGGTTTGTCTTTGCGTTGCAGGCGGGCGTGAAGCTGGTGGAGAGCGGGGCGCACAAGAAAGTGTTGGTCATTGGAGCGGACGCCAACACGAGGATGACCGATTACACCGACCGGACGACGTGTGTTTTGTTCGGCGATGGCGGCGGGGCGGTGCTGATTGAGCCTGCCGCAGAGGGCGAGATCGGTTTCATCGACTTTGTGCATGAGATTGACGGCTCGGGCGGACCGGCGCTGAACCTGCCCGGCGGCGGCAGCCTGAACCCATCGAGCCACGAGACGGTGGACAAGAAGATGCACTACATCCACCAGGATGGGCCGGCGGTGTACAAGTTTGCCGTGAGGAAGATGGCCGAGGCTACTGTCAAAGTTTTAGAACGCAGCGGCGTGACCGGCGCGGAGCTGGGCTGCTTTATTCCTCACCAGGCCAACAAGCGGATCATTACCGCTACAGCGGACCGGCTGGGTGTGGCCGCGGATCGCGTAATTATCAATATCGACAAGTATGGAAACACTTCGTCGGGAACGATTCCTCTGGCCATGGAGACGGCCATCGAAGAGGGCAAGATGAAGAAGGGCGACCTGGTGCTGCTGGCGGCGGCGGGCGCGGGGTTTACCTCGGGAGCAGCGCTGCTGCGGTGGGAGATTTAGAAGCAGCGGAGCTAGCGGAGTTAGCAGGTTAGCAGGCGGACTTGCTAAACCGCCATCTCTGGAACTGAGAAGTGATATTCCGGCAGCACACCGCATTCCGAAGCCATGCGGAAGAAGCCCCTCATGCCATCCAGGCAATCCTCGTCTAAAACATAATGAATGTTGGCGGTCAGGTACGTGCGGATGGTCTCTTCGGAGATGGGCATCTTGCGGGACCACTCGTCCGCGAGTGCGTCGACGTTCTGGAGGCCGTGGTCGCGGGAGCGTATGAAATCTTCTGCGACGATCTCATCCAAAATGCTGCTGCACGCGGTGCCCCAGACGGCGGAGACGAAGGTCAGGCCGGTGAGGGCGCGCCACTCTTCGGCCAGGTCGTGGTAGACCAGCTCTTCGCCGGTGCGCTCAAAGCGGTTGGCGCGTTCTTCCAGGGCCAGCAGGGCAGGGTCGCCAATGAGGATGGCGGCGTCGGCCGCATCAAGCATGGCGTCGAGGTCGGCGGGACAGGGCAAGAAGGGAACAGCCGGGTTGCCCCACTTGTGAAAGAGAATGCGCGCGTAGGCGAGGGTGGTGCGGCTGGCAGTGTCGGCTGCCACGGTGCGAAGAGCTGATAGCTGCCGGTTGGCGCGGCGGACGAGAAGCAGCGAGCGCACGCGGCCTTTGGAGGCGATGACGCAGCCGGGCAGGATGCGCAGGCCAGGCGTGGAGGCGAGAGCCGCAATGGGCGTTAGGCCGATGTCGGCTAAACCATTGGCCAGGCGCGCGGCGCATTCCGAGGGCGACATACGGTCGATCTGGTAGCGGGCAGCGAGCGAGCCGGCCAGCGGCGGGTGCTCGAAGTCCCACATCAAGGGCGCGGGATTGAGAAAGCCGATGGCGGCAACGCGCAGGCGGGATGGGGAGAGGAGAGTCACGCACTGTTAGAGTACAACCGCAGGCATAGGATTCACAGCCACCTGGGAACCGGCCATTCACCGGGTGCGGTAAGCTGGTGCGGATGGTCTGCGACGACTGCAATGCAGGCAAGTGAAGGAGCAAGCGAACGATGAATGTGATTTTGGGAATCGACGGCGGAGGAACGCGGACACGCGCCTCGATCGTGGACGGCGAGCGGGTTCTGGCGCATGGGGAAAACGGCTCCATCAAGCGGCTACGGGTGGGCGCGGAGGCCGCCGAGACGCATCTGCGCGCGCTGCTCAAGGATGTGTACGCGCAGGCCGGCGTAAGCGGCGTGCAGGCGGCGTCGGTGGGCGTTGCCAGTTGCAGCCTGCCGGGCACCATCGAGTGGATTACCACGGTCCTTCAAGATTTTCACGCCGAGCGCTGCGATATCGTCGGCGATGAGGTGATCGCGCTGGACGCGGCCTTCCGCGGAGGGCCGGGGATCCTCCAGATTGCCGGAACCGGCTCGAATACCATTGGCCGCGCGCCCGATGACAGTCGGGAGTGCGCGGGCGGCTGGAGTTCGCACCTGGGCGATGAGGGCTCGGGCTACTGGATTGGGCTGCATAGCGTACGGCGGGCGCTAAAGGCCTATGACCGCGAGCAGCCGACGCGGATTCTGCAAAAGGTGGGCGAGATCTGGGGCACGCCGGAGATTGGCGAGCTGGTGAATCTGGGCGACAGCACGCCGGGACCGGACTTTGCCGCGCTGGCGCCGGCGATCGATGAATTGGCGAATGCCGGCGACCCGGTTGCGCGGGAGGTTCTGCAACAGGCGGCGGCGGACCTGGTGGAGTTTGTACTGCTGGTGCGCGCCAAGCTGCGCCGCAAGCACTCGCTTGCGGGTGAGGTTCCGGTGGCCTGGACCGGCGGCGTGATTGAAAAAATGACCCTGGTGCGCGAGGCTTTTTTTGCCGGACTCCATGCCGCTGCACCGGAGATGCCGGTGGGGCGCGAGGCGGTGGTGCCGCTGGAGGGCGCGCTATGGCGGGCGAGAAGGCTGGCGGAGACGAGTTAGCGAGTTAGCAAGTCAGAAAGTTAGTAAGTTAGCGAGTAGGCTGTCCGTCGATAATGGAGGCAACCAGCTCCCCCGCCGCATCCACGGCGACTAGATTAGCTGGCTGGCCCACGGCAACGGAACCCACTTGATCGCCCAGCCCGGTCATCGCGGCAGGGTTAGTTGTGACCAGGCGCAATGCGTTTTCAACCGAAGCGCCGGTAAACTTTACAAAATTCTCCACTGCACGGTCGAGGGTGAGGACGCTGCCGGCCAGCGCTCCGCCGACCGTGGCTCTGCCGTTTGCCACCTGCACCGCGAATCCACCCAGGCGATACTCCCCGTTGGGCATGCCAGCGGCGCTCATGGCGTCGGTTACCAGAATGGCCCGTTCCGGTCCCTTGGCCCGACCCCACAACCGGACTATCTCCGCAGTGTTATGGATGCCGTCGCAGATGAGTTCGGCGAAGAGAGCATCATCGGTGAGCACGACACCCAGGATGCCCGGCTCGTGGTGATCCAGAGCGCGCATGGCGTTAAAGGTGTGGGTGGCGCTGACGGCCCCGGCGGTAATGGCGGCGCGGGTCTCGGCGGCGGTGGCGTTTGAATGCCCCATGGAGACTCGGACGCCGCGGGAGGTGGCGTGGGCGGTCAGTTCAACCGCGCCGGGCAGCTCGGGCGCCAAGGTCATCAGGCGGATATGGCCCTCTGAGGCTTCGAAGAAGCGGTCGAAGAGGGCGATGTCTGGCTCGAGCAGGTGCTCGGAGGGCTGAACGCCGCGCTTCACATGCGAGAGAAAGGGTCCCTCGAGGTGGATGCCCAGGGGCCGGGCCTGAGCCGGAGTTGGCGGCAGGGCGATGAGCTTTGCCAGGCCTGAAAGCGCGCGGAGGGTCACGTCGAGCGGTGCGGTGACCGTGGTAGCTAGGTAGCTGCCCGTTCCGCGAGCGGCCAGAAAGCGGCCGATGGCATTGAGGGCTTCTGGCGTGGCCTCCATCGCGTCGTGGCCAGCGGCGCCGTGGATGTGCACGTCGAAGAAGGCGGGGGCCAGCGTGGCGCCGGGATAGTCGAGGATGCGGGGTGAGGCGGGAATCTCACAGGCTTTACGTGCAGAAAGCGAGGCGATCCGGCCGTCCTCGATCCCGACTACGGGGTTCGAGAGCAGTTGGGTTCCGTCCCAGAGCTTATCGGCGGTGACAAACCTGCGCATACCGGAGATTATTGCAGGCGCGGCGGGCGTAATGGCGCTTTAAGCGAAAGGGCCGTCGGTTTTGCTAGAGTTCTGGAATGCATACCAACGTACTGTATTCGGTTATCTGCACGACTCTCGTCTTCGGGCCGCGGCCGCTCGCGGCTCAGACGATTGATCTGCCGACGAGCAAACAGTTGATCGGAGAGATTCCGGGGCGTCCGCAGCGGTTGAACAGCTTGCCCATCTCCATGGCCGTCTCTCCCGACGGGCGTTATGTGGTGACGGTGAATGCGGGGTACGGAACCTACGAGTCTAACTATGAGCAGTCGCTGACTGTGCTGGATACGCAGACGGGCGCGCTAGTCGATTTTCCGGATGCCCGCACGGGGGCGAGGACCGCGAAGCAGACGCTCTACTCAGGCCTCGCGTTCAGCGGTGACGGAAGCCACCTGTATGCGAGCATGGGCTCGACCTCTGACCCGCTCGGCGACGGCAAAGACAAAACCGGAAACGCTGTGGTGGTGTACAGCTTCGCCGCGGGCAAGATCGCGCCGGAGCGCATGATTCCTTTGCCGCTTCAGCAGTTGGCGCCGGGGAGAAAGACGAAAATACTCGGCGATGCGGAGGGCGACAAGGGAGTGACTTTCCCGGCGGCAATTGCGGTAGTTGGCGGGGCGGGATTGAAAAAACTACTGGCCGCTGACAATCTGTCGGACGATGTTCTGCTGGTAGACACTGCAAGCGGCACGATCGAAAAGCGCTTCGATCTTTCGGAAAACGATGCCGTGCCCGCAACCTATCCGATTGCGTTGGCAGTTACGAAGGACGGCGCACGAGCCTTTGTCGCGCTGTGGAATGCGTCGGAGATTGTGGAATTGAATCTGGCCAGGGGGACGGTGGTCCGCAAACTGGCGCTGCTGAAGCCGTCCAGCCCGATAAAACCGGGCACGCACCCTTGCGCGCTGGCATTCTCGCCGGATGGGAAGACTCTATATGTCGCGCTGTCGAACCGCGATGCTGTGGCGGCCGTAAATGTGGCCGCTGGTCAGTTCTCGGTGAAGGGATACTTCGATACACGCCTGCCGGGGCAGAGCTACTTTGGCGCGGAGCCGGAGGCTCTGGCCGTCAACGCGGACGGCAGCCGCCTGTATGTGGCCAACGCCGTCAGCGACGCCATTGCCGTGATCGACACGAGAAAACTGACGCTGAAGGCGTCGAAGCAGGGGATGGTGGAGCCGATCGGATTTGTGCCTACCGAGTGGATGCCCATGTCGATGGTGTTTCTTCCTTCGGCATCCGGCGAAAAGCTGTATGTGGCCACCGCTAAAGGGAAGGGAACCGGGCCAAATAATATGCCGAATCTTCGGCCGGGGATGCCCAAGGGGAGCCCGCCACTGCGCAGGACCGCTTTCATCGGCACGATCTTGTATGGCTCGCTGGCTGCGCTGGATGCTGCCGAGATTGAAAAGAACCTGCCCCAATGGACAGCGGTGGTGATAAAGTCGAACCGAATGAAGGCGGCCGAGGAGAAGATCGCTTTCAGCGGCGGAGCGCGGAATCCCATCAAGCACGTGATTTACATCATCAAAGAAAACCGGACCTACGACCAAATACTCGGCGACCTGAATAAGGACGGAAAACCGGTGGCGAACGGCGACCCCAGCCTGACCATGTACGGCGAGGCAGTTACGCCGAACCAGCACAAACTGGCCCTGCAGTTTGGCGTGCTCGATAACTTCTTTGATTCGGGGGAGGTATCGGGCGATGGGCACGTATGGTCGACCGCGGCCATCGGCACGGATTATCTGGAGAAGACCTGGCAGCAGGAGTATCGCGGCGGACAGCGAACATACGACTACGAAGGCGCGGTGGCGAATAACTATCCAATACTGCAGAAGATTCCCGACGTGAACGAACCGGCCAGCGGCTATCTGTGGGGCAATCTGGCCGCCCACGGCAAAAGCTACTACCACTTCGGCGAGTACGTCTCGACTACTTTTTGCAACGAAGCGCGCGTCGCCGATCCTCAGATGGGGCCGTTGATGCAGGGGCGCGACTGCGCCCACAAGGCGATTGCGCCGGGCGAAGCGCTGCCCGCCGAGTGGGGCGGAGGCGTGAGCAAATGGCCCTGGCCTATTCCCCTGATCGCCGCCAATGTTCCCACCAAGCCGGAACTGGTGGGCCATTTCGCCCCGGAGGCGCCGGACTTTAACCTGATGGTGCCCGACCAGATTCGAGTGGAGGTTTTTCTGCGGCATCTGAAGGGATGGGTTGCGGACCGTGAGAAGGGCAAAGAGACCATGCCGGAGTTCGTGCTGCTGCGGCTTCCCAACGACCACACCGCCGGCACGCGACCCGGCGGACCCACGCCGAAGGCTTCGATCTCTGACAACGATCTGGCCGTGGGACGCGCCGTAGAGGCGGTCTCTCACTCGCCCTTCTGGGACGATACGGCGTTCTTCATTCTGGAAGATGATGCGCAGGATGGCGGCGACCATGTGGACGCGCATCGCAGCATGGCGCTGGTAGTCAGCAAGTATGCCCCGCACGGAGCAGGAGGCCGGCCGTTTGTGGATAGCCGATTTTACTCGACTGTGAGCGTAGTGCGGAGCATCGAGACGCTGCTGGGGCTGCCCCCGATGAATAACAACGACGCCTTCAGTCCGCTGATCTCCTCTTTATTTACCGGCCCCGGCGATCAGCCGGCCTATCAGGCGGATTACTCGAACCGGGAGAACGGCCTTATCTATACGGCCAATGCGAAGACGGCCCCCGGCGCGAAGGTGAGCCTAAAGATGGACTTCCGCCACGCCGACCAGGCCGACGCGCAAAAGCTGAACGCCATTCTTTGGAAGGACGCCATGGGCAGCGTGCCAGAGCCCGCGATGATGAAAGAGCGCAGAAAGAGGGCGGCGAAGGACGACGACGATTAGAGGGGGATGAAAACACTGAACTCAACTGTCACTTTGATTGCCATCCGCTCCGGAGTCTTTGGAGTGAATGGCGGGGACGACGAGACTCGAACTCGCGACCTCTGCCGTGACAGGATGTATGAAACCCGTAACTTATTGAAACTAGGCGTAATGGATGGCTCCTTTTAGCGCCTTGAGGGCACATGGGAACGCTTATTGTGCCCTTAACGTGCCTTTCTGTAGACCTCTGCCCACTGCCCACGACCTCTGCCTTTTCCCGGAATGTGCTCACGACCTCTTCGTGTAGACCTCTGCCCACGACCTCTGCCTTTTTTCGCAAATGTGCCCACGGCCGTTATTTCGGCAGTTTCCAGTGACAGAATTCTCTCCTG
>Ga0265316_10000674_pt1 | contig 37982 bp, 27 predicted proteins | sample 4522metaG_FD_202092 | JGI IMG/M metagenome (GOLD analysis project Ga0265316, IMG submission 202092) | Rhizosphere microbial communities from Carex aquatilis grown in University of Washington, Seatle, WA, United States - 4-5-22 metaG | ecosystem: Host-associated > Plants > Roots > Rhizosphere >...
TCGCGGAGAACACCTTGATCCCGACCTACGTCGACCAGGCGCTGGCCAACGTGGCCGCCAAGTATCCGACGCTGGTGAAGGTCGGACCGAAGACCGAGGCAGCCGCCTGCAGCGACTTCATGGGCACCGGCCCTCACCTGACGACCGCAGGCGACTCCGCCGCCGCCAAGTCCATCGCGACGTTCTTCGCCGGCCAATGATCTAGCCCCGTCCCCGTCCTCGTCATCGTCCTCTTGCCCCGCCGACCCTGACCCGATCCCCGCTCACCCGACGGTCGGCGGACGGCGAAGGCGCAGCAGCGGGGCCGCGCTCTCGGGCGTTGGTGCCGCACCCTCGATCGCCGGCGATTCGCCCGCGCGCGATTCGGCGGCGGAGCGTGCCGCGTGCACGAGATCGTGGCGCGGGGCGAGGCCGCAGGTGGGGTCGGTGGCCTGCATGTCTCCGGTCAGCTGAAAGGCCTGGCAGCGACAGCCGCCGAAGTCGATCCGCCGGCGTTCGCAGCTGCGGCACGGATCCGGCATCCAGCTCTCCCCGCGAAAGCGCGCGAAGGCATCGCCGTCCCGCCAGATCTCGCCGAGCCCGCGGGTCGCCACGTTGTCGAAGGTGAGACCGGACAGGGTGTGGGCGGCCTGACAGGGAAGCACCCGCCCATCCGGCGCGATGACCAGGTAGCGTCTGCCCCAGCCCTCCATGCACGCGCGCGGCCGATCGGAGAAGTAGTCCGGCAACACCGACAGGATCTCCATGCGGTCGCCGAGCCGGACGCGCGCGGCGCTCACCGTGGCCCGCGCCCCGGCGATCATCGCCGCCGTCGGCAGCAGGACGTCGCGGTTGAGGAGCGCCCATCCGAGATACTGGACGTGGGCCAGCTCGAGGCGGTTGGCCCCGAGCTCCTCCGCGAGCGCGATCAGCGCCGGCAGGCGCGGCAGGTTCTCCCGGTGAAGGACGATGTTCACCGTGAGGGGCAGCTCGAGCGCCTTGACCCACCCGGCCACCTCCTGCTTGCGGGCCAGCGCCTCGATGCCGGCCACCCGGGCGGCGGCGGCGGGGTCCACGTCCTGAAAGGAGAGCTGGACGCCATCGAGGCCGGCGTCGCGGAGCCGGAGCAGCCGCTCCCGCTCGAGCGGGACGCCGCTCGTGATGAGCGTGGTGAACAGATCGCGCTCGCGCGCCGCCCGCACCAGTTCCTCGAGATCGGTGCGCACCAGCGGCTCGCCGCCGGTGAGGGTCACCTGCATCACGCCGAGTGCCTCCGCCTCGCCGAAGACACGAGCCCAGGTCGCCGTGTCGAGCTCGGCGCCGAGGCCGGCGAGCGCGATCGGGTTCGAGCAGTAGGCACAGCGGAGGGGACAGCGGTAGGTGAGCTCGGCCACCAGGGTGTACGGACGCGGCGGCCCCGGTGGAGGTGCCGCCGCCCCGGCCGGGGGCGAGGTCGGCGTTGGCGTTGGCGTCGGCGGCGTCGGCGTCGGCGTCATCATGGCCTCGGCGCCCCCCGCGTCGGCGTGGCTGCCACGTCGTCGTCGGAGGCGTCGGCGTCGTCGGCGGCGCCGTCTTCCTGCATCACCACGAGTCCCCGGCGCCCGAGCTCGGTGAGCAGCCGCTCCACGTCCTCGGCGATGCGCGCGCCGGTGCTCTCGTGGTACATCCCGGCCAGGCGATCCACCATCGCCGCCACGGTCATCTCCCCGGTGCACAGCTTCACGATGTCGAGCGCCGAGCCTTGCAGCTCGAAGCCCTGCTCGGGACGGAGAAGCAGAGTCTTGCCCGTCAGGCGGTCGAGCCGCAGCCGGACCCCGCGCCCGAGGCGTGGACGCGCGGTGGCCGCGAGCCGGGTCACGGCGCGGGCGCCCGCAGGCTGCCGACCCCGCGCCGGTCCGCGGCCACGCAATCGAGCAGGTGCCACAGGATCTCGGTCTTGCGGATCAGGGCGGCGACACACGCCTCCTGCAGCGCCCGCGTGGTCGCCTGCGCCACCACGAAGGCCACCGCCTCCTCGGAGTCGCGGCGCGCGCGCGGCACCCGCCCGCGGAAGTAGGCCAGGCCGGCCGCATCGACGAACGGGTAGTGTCGCTCCCAGGCGGCGATGCGCTTCGACATCAGGTCCGGCGCGAAGAACTCGGTCAACGACGAGGCCACCGCCACCACGAGAGGGCTCTCGCGCACCAGCGCGACGTAGGCGTCGCAGGCGAAGCGCACCCCGGGCAAGACCTCGGTGCAGGCGGCCACCGCCGCGGCGTCCAGCCCCACCGCCTCCGCCAGGCGAAGCCACTCGGCGAGGCCACCCGCTCCGGCGAGCTCCCCGTCGTGATCGTGAATGCGCCGGATCCAGAGCCGACGGAAGCCCGGATCCTCGCTCTTGGCGAGGATGAGCGCGTCCTTGATCGGGATCCTGGTCTGGTAGTAGTAGCGGTTCAGGATCCACCGCGCGAGCTCGTCCCGCGACAGCCGCCCCTCGTGCATGGCCACGTGGAACGGGTGGTGATCGTGGTAGCGGGCCGCCCCCTCGCCCCGCAGCCGCTCCACGAAAGTCTCTGGGGACCAGGGCGGGTCGGTGTGGGCGGTCGTGGCCGTCACGGCGGCTGCGCCATTCACAGCGGCTGCGCCATTCATAGTGTCAGCTCCATCCCGTCGAAGGCGATCTCCACCCCCGCTGCCCTCACCTCGGCGCGCTCGGGCGCGTCGTCGCGCAAGAGCGGGTTCGTGTTGTTGATGTGGATCAGCACGCGCCGCGAGGCCCCGAGGGCCGCCAGCCGCGACAGTCCGCCTGCCGGTCCCCCCACGGGCAGGTGGGCCATGTCCTCGGCACGCTTGTCGCCTACGCCGGTCGTGACGAGCTCGGCGCTCGACCAGAAGGTCCCGTCGAAGAACACGGCGTCGGCGCCCGCCAGCTGGGCGTCGAGCGTCTCCGTCCAGGCCGCCGCGGCGGGCACGTACGCCAGCGTGCGCCGCGGTTCGAGCTCCCGGACCAGGAGCCCGACATTGTCCTCGGGTGACGCGCGGCCGCGTCCCTCGAGGTGAATCGGGCGCTTCCCCGGAACCGCGAACGCCTCGACCGCGAGGCCGCTCGCGGCGCCGCCGAGAGCCTGCTCCTCCCCCAAGACCAGTCGCCGCCACGTCACCTGCCCCGGGAAGCGCTCGAGGGTCCGATAGAGGACGTTTCCCTCGCAAAAGCCCCGGGCCACCGCGTTCGTCGCGTGGAGGGTGAGCGGGTGGGATTCACGCAGCGACAGCAGTCCGAGCACGTGGTCGAGATCGCCGTTCGTGAGCACGATGCCCGCGATGGGCGAATGGCGGGCCCGGCGCGGCCACAGCGGCGCGAAGGATTCGAGCTGCTCGCGAATCTCGGGCGAGGCATTGAGGAGGAACCAGCTCTCGCCGTCGTGGCTCACGGCCACGGACTCCTGGCGGCGCCGCTCGGCAGGGACACTCCCGGAGCGAACGCCCGCGCAGTTGGGACAGCCGCAGTTCCACTGCGGAAAACCCCCACCCGCCGCCGAGCCCAGCACTCGAATTCGCACCGGCAAGATCCGGGTTGGAAGTTCCGCGGTCAGGCGACCGGGCGGTCAGGCAGCCCGGGAGCTACCGGGCGCGACGTCCCGGGCGGCCGAGTCGGCGACCACCGGGCCTGTCGGTCCCGCCGGCTCCTGGTCCCCGAAGTCAGACTGGTACCCACCGATCTCTGCGTTCATACCGATCTCGACGAAGTCAGGTCGCTCCCAGGTCATCATTCGCTCTCCTCGCGGGTACGGGTTGACGGACTTTAACACGCGGGCGGGCAAGGGCTCGGGGCCGAGAAACCTTCATGCCGCGCTCCGTCAGTGTTGCCCGTCCTTCGAGGAGCTTCCTCAGTCGTCGATGTGATACGGGACGTCCACGATCACCAGCCGGGGCCCCCCCCGCCAGCGCAGCAAGGATCGCAGGAGCGCCCCGCGGTTGTTGTGCAGCAGCCCCTCGTACCAGTGCCGCAGGATCACGTCGGGGATGACGACCACGATGTCCCGCGAGGGGTTGTCGCGTTCTAGCCCGAGCACGTAGTCCACGAAGGGCTTGAAGAATCGCCGGTCCTCCGAGGTCAGCCGCACCAGGATCGGCGCCGGGATGCCGACCGCCCGGGCGCGACTGGCGATGAGCAGCTCCCAGTTGTCGGCCAGGTCCTCGACGCTGTCGGTCTCGGTCTTCACCTGGACCACGTGGACCTGGGTGGACAGGCGCAGCGCGAACTTGAGCCCGTGCTGGGTCATCCGGTTCCACGACGCGGCGGGGACGACCACGATGGGGCTCTGGGGATCGGGGATCTCGAGCGGAGCTATCGTCGCGACCTGGGAGGCGATCCGCCGGTAGTGGCCATTCACCCGGCTGAAGAACGCCGCCAGCCCCGGGATGACCGCCACCACCAGCCATGCTCCCTCCACGAACTTCGAGACCGCCACCACCAGCAGCGTGATCCCCGTGGCGCAGGCTCCGAGCCCGTTGATCGCCCCCGATCGGCGACTGCCCCGACCCGGGTGCTTTCGCCAGTGCACGACCATCCCCGCCTGCGAGAGCGTGAAGGCCAGCAAGGCCCCGATGGCGAAGAGCGGAATCAGGCGGTCCGTCACGCCGCCGAAGCCCACGAGCAGGCCGCCGGCCAGGACGGCGAGGGTCACGATTCCCGACGAGAACACCAGCCGTCGACCCCGAACGGCGAACACGTCGGGGAGAAAGCCGTCCTCGGCCAGCACCCGGCACAGGCGTGGAAAGTCCGCGAAGCTGGTGTTGGCAGAGAGCGCCAGCACGACGCCCACCGAGCCCATGGTCAGGAAATAGAAGGGTCCGCGACCCGTGACCGCGGCGACCAGCATGGACAGGATGCTCTGGTAGCCGGTCGCACCAGGCTCGGTGGCTCCGATTCCATAGGCGCGCGTGAGCAGGGCGATGCCGAGCAGGAACACCACCAGGATTGCAATGATCGCGCCCAGCGTGCGCTGGGCGAGGACGGTCCTCGGTGGGCGAAACAACGGCACACCGTTCGAGACCGCCTCTACACCGGTCATGGCGGTGCATCCGTTGGCGAAGGCTCGCGCCACCAGCCACAGGCCAAGGTGGGCGCTGGCGCTGCCGCTGGTGTCCGCGCTCGCGCCCGCGCCGACGAGCCCCGGTGGAGCGACCACCGGAACCGGGTGACCGCCGGCAGCGATGGTCTTGACGAGCCCGAGCGCCACCACCGCGCCGAGGGTCACCACGAAGGAGTAAGTGGGGAGCATGAACGCGTTCCCGGACTCTCGCACGCCGCGCAGGTTCACCACGGTCAAGAGCCCCAGCGTCGCCAGGCCGAGGGACAGGGTGTGAGGCTGCAGCGCGGGGACCGCCGAGACCAGCGCTCCGACCCCGGCGGAGATTCCCACCGCCACGTTCAGGATGTAGTCGAGGGCCAGGGCCGCCCCCGCCACCAGCGCGAAGCGCGCACCGAGGTTCTGCTTGGCCACCGTGTACGACCCGCCGCCCCCCGGATAGGCGGAGATGGTCTGCCGATAGGACACGAAGACGATCAGCAGGACCCCGACGATCAGCGCGCTCAGGGGCCCGATGACCTCGAGCCCGAGGGCGCCGACCGGGATCAGGACGGTGAGCGCGGCCTCCGGGCCGTACGCGGCGGAGGACAGGGCATCGAGCCCGAGGACCGGGATACCGGCCCAAGGTCCGATCTGGTGCTGGTCCTCGTCGAGGGTGGACAGACGCTTACCGAGAAGCCAGTCGAGCCCGGGCATTCCGCCCAGTCTCATCGATCGGCGCGGCAATCACCAGGCGGCGATCACGCGACGGGCGCACGCCTTTCACGGTGGCCCCTCAGGAACCAGCTGAGGAGGTGAAAGGAGATCGCCAGCGCCGCGCCGACGCCCACCAGGGAGCCGAGCAAAGCGAGCAAGATGAACCCAGACTTGGAGAGCGAGAGCAACGTGACGGCGGACGGGGACATCGGGATCCTCCACGAGCGGCTGCCTGCGCAGCGACTCTTTCTGCCCACCCGATACAGCATCGGTCGTGCCGCGCATGGAGGCCGAAAAGGCCCGCCTTTGCGGGGGTGAAGCGGGTCCGGGCCCTGCAAAGTGCGCCTTGGCAAGCCGGAAACCCTTGCAGATCGAGGGGCGGGGAGGTCCCACCTTGGCGCCGAGCGGGGAGTCTCGACGGGACCGTCGAAACGCGGGACAATGCCTCCCTTGGGCAAGAAGGCGCGACAGGCGGCAGCGAGCACCCCGGTGAGCCTACCCGGACCGCCCTCCTCCGATTCCTTCGATGTCCTGCTCGCCCAGCAGCGCCCCTTTGGCGACAGCGCCTACCTGCACGAGCAGGTTCAGGCGCGTTATCACCAGCGCCTGCTCAAGATCGCGGCGGATCTGCCCATCGCCGGCGCGCTCTCGAGCGCGCTCGAGAGCGCGACACCCTACCGGCAATACCGCACCCTCGGTGATCCGGTGGTGCGGCACGCCGTCCATCAGGTCCTCCGCCACGTGTGGCACGGCGCGGGGGAGGGCCGCCTCGCGACCGAAGGTCCATCCCCGATACACGGTCTGTCCCTGGCGGGCTGCGAGGAGATCTTCCGCGAGACCATCGGTCACCTCGAGGGAGGGGGCCGCGGAGGTCCGCTCGAGTCCAGTGGGCCTGGCCTGCGTCGGCTCGGCGCCGAGGTCTGTCATGGATCGCTCTGGAGCGAGGAGCACCGCGACGACGTGTTCGGACGCTCGTTCCGGGGGATGGTGCACGACAATTTTGGGGGTGCGCCGCTGTGCGTCCCGACGGCCGCCGAATCGGCCCGCATTTCCCTCGGCGCCGAGCTGCTCGGCATCCTCATGCCCCACTGCGCCCGGAGTGTGCTCAGCCACGCGCACCTGACCGTCATCGTCCCCCACGTCGGGAGCTGGAAGCGGAAGGGATCGTGCTCCGAGTTCCGGCTCTCCGGGACCATCTTCCTCAACCGGGAGATGCTCGCCAACCCCTGGTGGGTGGCCGAGCACCTGCTGCACGAATCCCTCCATCAGAAGCTCTACGATTTCCGACACACCCACTCGCTCCTGGCGGAGGATCTCTCCGCCGACTGGCAGCCTGGGCCGGGCGCGGCGGCCGTGCGCGCCATCTGGAACGTCGGGGGAAATTCCGCGGCGAACGCCTGGGATACGTTCCGCGCCATCGCGGCGTTCCATGTCTACGTTCACCTCGCCGCGTTCTCGGTGCAGGTCGAGCGGCGTCGCACCGAGCTCGCCAGGCGCTTCGGTGCGCCCCCCGAGGGCACGGGCCCCGCGATGACCCACAGGCGTGAGGCCTTCGAGCGGGCGCAGTTTCTCGGTCGGCGCATCAAGGACACCTGCTGGCAGGAGATGGGCCCAGCCGGGCGGCTGCTGGTGGCGTGGCTCGGCTCCGTCCTCGGCGGCATCGATCGCGCGCCGCCGCCGCGCGACTCGCTCTACTTGCACCTCCTGCTCGACCGTTACCTGCTGGAGGCGAACCTGGTGGCCGAGAAGACGGGCGACAAGGCGGGCGACAAGACGGGCGACAAGGTCGGGCCGTCCGCGCAGCTCGAGGCACGACTGGCCGAGGTGCTCGGCCACGAGATCGAGATCCTCCGGGGCGTCCTGGTGGCCGTCCAGGCGGATCGCGAGGAGCTCGAGCGCCTCGACCAGGCGGGGTCCGCGCGCCCCGAGGAGCCGGCGGGGACCGCCTTCCAGCGGTTCCGCCGCGTGGCGGCAGGAATCCTGCGTGTGCACTCCCCCGACGGCTACGGCTTGCGGATCACGTCCAGCATCGGCGCGCCGGGACCCTCGACGGCGGCACTCGACGAGCTCGTCGAGGGCATGGTGAATCGCTCGACCGAAGCGCTGCGGCCCGTGCTCGAGCTCGCACCTCCGCCTGCACGCTGACGGTCACCCGCGGAGCCCGCGCCCGTGGGCCCGCCGATGGGCCGAGCTCACCTGTTGTCTCCGAGGCATCGCTTTTCGCGGCGACGCAACACCCAGTACGCCCGACCCCCATCAAAGGAACCATATTTGGTGGTTTAACTTACACTTTTACTTGGCACAGTCCATGCTGAGTCCTCGGTCATGGAAAAGCCCCGCGTATTCAAGACCAACTCCGCGACCAAGTTCGAGATCAAGGCCGCTTCGAGATTCGCCATGTCGTTCCTGGCGCTCGCCCTCACCGGGTCGGGCTGCGTGGCCCCCGGGGGGGAGCAGGCCGGACAGGAGAGCGTGGCCGAGGCGCCGGCGACGGGATCCGTGAACGGATTGTCGTCCATCAACGGCCTGAGCTCGATCAACGGCCTGTCGTCCATCAACGGGTTGAGCTCGATCAACGGCCTCAATTCGCCGACGGGCCTGAGCTCGACGACCGGCCTCATGACCAGCGCCGCCGGACGCACGACGATATCCTACATCGTTCGCTGCGCGCTGCCGGCCGGGCACAGCATCACGAAGAAGGATCAGTACGGCAACAACTACACCTTCAACGGCGCGCTGGGACTGGCCCCGGGCTGGGAAACGGGCCCCACCACCCAGAACGACCGCTACTGGATCTCCTCCTGTCTGATGGCCCACATCAACACGAGCGGGCAGCACATTCCCCTGTACCTCGATGGACCGAATCCCCTCGGCTGGGGACGCAACGGCGGCTATCCCATCCAGGAGGGTACCTTCGTGGGTGATCTCTTCGCTTCCCCTCCGGTGGGGCGCTACTGCGGTGGTCGCGGCTTCGGCAGCAACGTGGTCGCCGGACGCATCGGCGACGACAACCAGCACGGGGTACCGTACGCCGTCATGAAGTCCTCGTCTGGCGACACCAGCTGCGACGTGGTCTGCTCCGGCACCGCCAACAACGACGGATACACCAACTGCGGCGGCGTGACCGGGAACCCGATCACGGTCTGGCGCCAGCTGGCGGCCCCGCCCGCGATCGGCTTCGAGGGCAACCTCGGAGGCTTTGTCGCGAAGGGAGACCAACCGCTTACGCTATCCGTGGCGAGCGATCGCTTCGTCGAGGGCTCGCACTCGCTGCTCGCCAGCATCAACGCCAAGGGCAGCGGGACTGCCTCGATTCAAACCAACGCGCCCTCGAGCATCCACGCGAACCAGACCCTGACGGTGTTCATCAACGTTCCGTCCGGGACCAACTGGAGCTACGCCCAGCTCTTCCTGCAGGAGCCCGCCAATAACTATCGCTGGACCAACGTCGGGTACACCCGCAGCCAGGTCACGCCGGGGGAGTGGAACAGCATGGTCCTCAAGGTCCCGTCGGACTACAAGGGGAGCGGCACACAGCTCGGGGTCAACCTGGTCACCACCGGGCCCGGCGCCATCAAGGCCTATCTCGACGCGGTCTACTCCGAGGACTAGCGGCGCCTCTGGCGCCCGCGGGAAGGGGCGGACCCCTCCCCGCGGGCCCCTCCAGCGGACGACGAGAACGAGTCCGGATCTGCTTCGCCAGTGGCATCTCCGGTTGGCAAAGCCAACCTCCGATCAACCCCATGGAGGGCGTGGACGCGGGGCATGACTCAACCCGAGACTGAGCCCCAACCCGGTTTCTAATCCCCTCGCCCCACGGAGCGGGAGAGGGTCCGGGAGAGGGCCCCACTCTTCCCCGAGCTCAGGATTCTTCAGTCTTCAGTGGGCGAGCGAAGCGCGGCTTTGCCGCGCCGAGCGAGAGGGGCGCGGGGACGTGCGAGCGGCAGCGAGCCGCGTCCCCGATTGAATCGCCAGCCGCGTCCCCGATTGAATCACCACACCCGGTCGAGCAACGGTTGGCCGGCGGTGTAGCGCACGAGGTTGTCGAGGAAGTGGTGGACGAGCCGCACCCACTCGGTCGCGTGGCCCCCAGCGATGTGCGGGGTGATCGTGCAGCTCGGGGCGGACCAGAGCGGGTGATCCACGGGGAGGGGCTCGGGATCGGTGACGTCGAGATAGGCTGCGGCGAGCTGGCCCGAGTGCAGCGCCGCCGCAAGCGCCCGCTGGTCGACCGTCGTTCCTCGGCCGATGTTGTAGAAGACGGCCCCTCGCTTGAGGGATTCGAGCCGGGCGGCGTCGAAGAAACCCTCGGTCCCCGGGCTGGCGGGGAGGATGTCGATGACGTGGTCGGCCCGCCCGAGCGCCTGGGCGGCTTCAGGGCTGCCCAGGGCGAAGGTCGGAACGCCCTCGTCACCCGCCACCTGCCGCCGGATCGCCTGGATCCGGAGGCCGAGCGGTTCGAGGAGCTGCACCAGGTGGCGGGCGATCGAGCCGAATCCGACGATCGTCACGAGCTCGTCGCGCAGGATGCGGCTCTTCGCCCGCAGCGCGAGTTGTGGCCAGGCCCGCGCGCCCCGCTGATCCTCGAAGGCGTCTCGCAGCTGGCGGGCCTCGGCGCACAGAAAGGCCAGCACGTGCAGCGCGCATGGCTCGTCGAACACCAGGGAGCTCTTCGTCAGGGCGGCGCGCCGGGCTCGGAAACCCTCGCGGATGGCGGGCGTGTCGAAGGCCGTATAGCCGGCGCTGATCAGGTGAACCCAGGCGACCCGTCCGGAGGACGCCACCTGAGCGGGGTCGGGTTGCCCGAAGACGACATCGGCCTCGTCGATCCGTGGGTCGGGCCCGGCGCGGCCGAGGACCCCGACGGGGCCGCCCGAGGGTCGAAGCCACCGATGCCCCTCGATTCCGGCGGCGAACTTCGCCTCGGCGTCGGCTGGCAGCGCGGCGTTGCAATAGATGTCGAGCGGCTTCATGTCGGCGGTGTTCGGACGGAAAGTATCACGCCGAGGGTTGCCGCCGCGAGTCTCCGGCCCGTCGTCGTCACGGAGGGCCACCGGCCCTCCTGTTCGTCACGGAGGGCCACCGGCCCTCCTGTTCGTCACGGAGGGCCACCGGCCCTCCTGTTCGTCACGGAGCGGAGGGGAAGACGATCTGCATCCCGTCGATCGGGGCGCGCGCGGGGGTGGTGGTCCCCGGGGTCGCGGTGAGCGTGAAGGCGGCGCCGGTCAGCTTCCGGAAGACGATGTAATTTCCGGTGCCCCCGTCGCGGGCCTGGCTGAAGCCGGTGAATGTGGTCGGCGTGGGACCGACCTCGCTGACCGTCAACGACGTGGTCCCGAGCGTGTACCGACAGGTGCGCGTGCTGGAGGATTTGATCTCGCCGCTCACGTAGACGTAGACGTCGTAGCCCGCGGCGGTCAGGTCGGTCGGTAGCTTCGAGACCATCACGGTGGCCGGGCTCGTCGAGGAGAGGGGATCGAGGTACCCGTTCATCATCTTGACGTCGCCCGGAGCATCGGAGTACTGGTGGTTCCACTCGCCTGGACCGGATGCGGAGCTCGCGGACTGCCAGCCCACCGTCGCCGCGGTGACGCCGCCGTTCGACAGCGTGAGGTTCGCGAGCGAGCCGGTGGGCCCGATCGCCGCGTTCCATTGCGCCGCGGGCCTGGCCCCCGCGACCTCGGAGGCCGCCATCGGGACTCCCGGCACCAGCGTCATGCCACCCGTGCCGTTCGACATCCAGCGACCGCCGACGAAGTCGATGCTGAGCACCACCTCCGAAGCTCCACCGGCTCCCGCGGCACCCATCGTCTGGTCCCCTCCCGTCCCCGGTGCCGTGGTCCCTCCCTGGCCACCCGTCCCGGTGACGGCGCCGTCGCCCCCGGTCGCATTGCCGCCGCTCGCGCTCCCGCCCGTGGCGTCTGCACCGGTGGTGCCGGGGCCTCCACCTTGACCCGCGTCGTTGCCAGAGCCGAGACCTCCCGTCCCGCTCGGCCCGGCTCCACCGCTCGCTCCTGGCGCTCCGGCCCCTCCATTCGGGGCCCCGCTGCCACCCGCGGAAGACGCCAGCGCCCCGCCGCCAGTGCCCGCGGTCGAGCCTCCGCCCGCTCCGCCCGACCCCCTGGGACCGACGGTCCCTCCGGACGCGCCGGTGACGAGCGCGCTTTGACCGCCCTGGCCACTCAGCGCGGCGTAGTCGTACCGGCAACCACAGAACAAGGTGGCCAGCAGCAGCGACAGGACCACCTCCCGCAGGCAGGTGCGGCTGCTCCCCTCCTCCTCACGCAAGCATTGGAGCATCGGCGAGCCGCGAGCGTGTCGGATTTGCGGGGGAAGAGACCTATCTCCGTATGCGCGGTTCGCGAAAACCAAGGATCCCACCGGAACTCTTTAAGTTTCCGAGGTTGCCGGCGATCGGCCTTGCAGGCTCAGGCGCTCTGGAAGGCGTATCGAAACCAGTCAATGTCGACGTGGCCGGTGTCGCCGAGGTCGTTGTAGGTGTAGATGCCGACGAGGTCTCCACGGTAGTTGCCCCACCTCAGCTCGTAGGGCAGCCCGAAGTCCACGAAGATCTCTCCATCGAGGCTGTACTGGCAGCGGCTGATGAAGGCGGCGTCCACGCACGAGCGGAGCCAGATTTCGGCCGTGTCCTCCGACAGGGAGGGGCCAGGCACGATCGTCGCGTCGTTCTGGTAAACGAGGCGCCGTGCGCCGCCTTCCCGACGGACGCTGATTCGAGCATGGTGGAGGCCGCCGTTGAAGTGCACCAGCCCGGCCACCTGGCCCTCGTCCATTCCGGTGACGTCCATCTTCAGGGTCACCACGGCTGACGTTTCTCCGCCGCCTCCGCCGCCGCCAAAGGTCCGCTGCGCCAGGGTGTTCCCGGCGCTGAAGAAGTCGCCTCGGGTGAGCGGTCGAAACGCCCGCAAGCGCAAGTGCCCTCTGCGCTCGGTGAGCGACCAGAAATCGGCGCGCGGCTGGTGGTTCCACTGCCACTGGGGGGAGAGCACGGCGGCGTCGAAGTCGTCGCTTCCCTGAGGGAAGCATCTCTGCCCCCCCGCCACGGGCAGGGCGCCCCCGCCGAGATCCCCGCCGATCGCCTCCGAGCCAGCCGCGCCAGCCCCGGCATCCGGACCATGGGAGCTCGGGGTCCGCAGGCCAGGGATGGGCCATCCATCGAGCCAGGTGACCGGCAGCAAGGACAGCGGCCGGCCATCGGGGAAGCCGCCCTTCCCCTCGTGGGTCACGAAGTACCATTGCCCGCGCTCGGTCTCGACGAGGCCCCCCTGATTGGGCTCGCGATCGCTTGGCCCGTGGCCGCGCATGATCTGCCGGACCTCGTACGCGCCAGGAGATCCGGGGCGGCCCGGGCTGCCGTCGGGATGGGTCCCGAAGAGGTGGCGCGCGCGCTTCATCATTCCCACCCGCACGCCGTCCTTGACCTCGTTGTGAAACAAGTAATAGAGGCCGTCGATCTTGTAGATCTTGCTGGCCTCGCTGGTCGGGCGATCGTAGATGATCGTTCCTTCGCCGTAGGGTTGCGGGCCCTCGCGGTTCATGGCGTCGACGTCCGCGTCGAGCAGGAAGGCGCCATCGGCGCTCATCTGGAAGAGATGCGGGCACCACGGGCCCGAAACCTTGCTGGCGGCGAGGTAGGCGGTGCCGTCGTCCTCCCAGAAGGGACAGGGATCGTCCCACTTCATGACCCGCAGCGGCCGTCCCTTTGCGTCGCGCATCTGCCGCAGCTCCCAGGGCCCGGTGGGATCACGCGCGGTGCTGACGAAGAACCCTTCGCCGAGGTACGACGTGAAGAACACCCAGAAGCGCCCCGCGTGAAAACGAATCGCGCCCGCGTAGATGCCGTGGTTGTAGCGATTCATGCGCTCCCAGCCCAGCTCCGGGCCGATCGCGCGCAGGTCGGGGACCGCGTAGCCGATGGTCGACCAGTTGACCAGATCCTTCGAGTGCAGCACCGCCACCCCGGGCGCGAGATGGAAGGTCGAGGAGATGAGGTAGTAGTCGGGCCCGACCCGGATCAGGTCGGGATCGCTGTAGTCCGCGGGCAAGATCGGGTTGCGGTAGGTCCCATCGCCCTGGTCTCCCCAGGCGCGCCGGCGGGTCGTGCGGGCGGAGCTCAGCGGCGCACCGTGCTGGCGTCCTGTCCGTAGAGGACACGGCGTTCCTCTTCGGTCATGACGGGAGGGGTGTCCTTCGGCGGATTGATCTGGTTCGCGAGGGCGTAGGCCCGCGCGGTGGCAGGGCGGGCGCCGATGGCCTCGAGCCAGCGCGCGATGTTGGGGAAGTCCGCGATGTTCTGGTTGAGGCGGGCGTAGCCCTTCACCCAGGGGTAGCTCGCGATGTCGGCGATGCTGTAGGTGCCCCTGCCGGCGCCGGCGACGAAGTCGCGCGCGTCGAGGCGCTTGTCGAGCACCGCGAACAGGCGGGCGGTCTCGCGCTCGTAGCGGTTGATGGCGTAAGGGATCTTCTCGGGCGCCGCGTGGTTGAAGTGGCCGTTCTGACCGGCCATCGGACCGAGCCCGGCCATCTGCCAGAAGAGCCAGGCGAGGGTGTCGGTGCGACCCCGCAGATCGGGCGGCAACAGCTGGCCGGTCTTCTCGGCCAGGTACAAGAGGATGGCCCCCGACTCGAAGATCGAGAGCGGCGGCCCACCGTCGGCCGGGGCGTGATCGACGATGGCGGGCATGCGGTTGTTGGGTGCGATGGCCAGGAACTCGGGCCGGAACTGTTCGCCCTTGCCGATGTTGACCGGAACGATCCTGTAGGGGATCCCCGCCTCCTCGAGGAAGAGGGTGATCTTGTGGCCGTTCGGGGTGGTCCAGTAGTGCAGATCGATCATCCGGGGAGGATGCCGCCAAAAGCCCAGATTTCAAGTTCAGTGGCGCGCGCCACCGCGGTGGGCTCAGCGCTTGTCACATCTTCGCCAGACCACTTGCTCGACCACGACCGCGGCTTGTCGGACCAGCTTCGTCGTGGGCTCATGTAGACTGGCGCGCCGTGCCGGATCGCTGCTCATTGGCCACCGCCCTCGCCGTGCTCGGCTCCTTGTCCGCCACGCTCGGGTGCCTGCCGACGGTGGAGCCACGCTATCCCCAGAACGTGGCGTCCGCGCTGGCACGGCATCCGATGCGCACGGTGGAGAGCGAGCATGTGCTGCTCGAGTACCCCGAGTCACGGCGCGAGCTGGCATACCGGGTCCTGCCGCACGTCGAGGATTGCGCCGCGTACCTCGAGCGCGTCGCCCAGGTGCACAACGACGTGGCCGATCGCAAGTTGACCGTGGTGATGCCCGAGGTTCCCCTCAACAACGCCTTCGTGTCGGGCGGTGGCGACGGGGAGGATCTCGACGCGGTGGTGCCCTCCTACGACACCTCGGCGGAGTTCGCCCTCGAGCTCGGGATCCCGCCGTCGCCCGCGGCGATCGCCTGTCACGAGATCACCCACCACGTGCACTTTCTCCAGATGGCCGGGTTCGCCTGGTTCATCAACCAGCTCGGCGCGGTCTACTCCCCGCAGCTCGGGCTCGATCGCTGGTTCGACGAGGGGCTGGCGGTCTACTACGAGACCAAGCTTCAGCCCGGCATCGGTCGCCTGGCGTGGCCGTTCTGGCGCGCGACCTTCGCGGCAGGGTACGCCGGCCGCCGCATCGATGGCGGCGCGCTCAGCGAGCTGCAGCGGGATTTCCACGGCGGCAACCACTACCTGGTGGGCAGCCACTTCGTGCGGTTCCTGGCCGACCGTTACGGCGAGGACCGGCTCTGGAGGCTCATCCAGGTCCAGGGCCGCTCGATCCTGTTTCCGCTGCTGGTGAACGTGCGCTTCTGGCAGGCCTACGACAAGAGCCTGTCGACCTTGATAGACGAATTCGCGGAGGCCATGCGGACGGAGCTCGTGGTGCGGGCGCGGCCGCCAACCCAGCGTCGCCTGCGCCCGGCGGGCGAGGTCGCGCGGTACGCCCGGTCCGCCGACGGCTCCGAGGCCCTGCTGACGTCCGACCGGGATCACCCGGCCCGCTTGGTGTTGACCCGCTCGGCGGGGCGCTCCGAGCTGGTCCTCGACCTGGTGGACGTGCTGCCCCCGAGGCGGCTCCGCGACGCCGGGATCCCCGACACCAGCGGCCTCGGCTTCACCGCCGACGGGCGATGGCTGTACTTCGTCGCGGTCGACACCGGCGTTGTCGAGCCCGTCGCGCGCCTCGTGCGGGTGGAGGTGGAGACCGGCGCCCTGTCGGTGGTCCGGCCGGATCTGGGGGGCACCGGGGGCTCGATCAGCCCGGATGGGGGCCACTTTGCCTTCGCCCGCGCGGACGGTGATCACCACGATCTCGCGGAGCTGGACCTGCCCTCCGGAGTGGTGCGCCTCCTCGAGGTCGAGGCCCCCGGCACCTTCGTGGCCGAGCCCCGCTACTCTCCGGACGGCCGGCGCGTGCTGACGTCCTTCTTCGATGGGCAGGCCTTTCGTCTGGCCCTGTTCGATCGCGCATCGGGCCGGCGGCTCCGGGTGATCGCCACGGTTCCAGGGCCGGTTCACGACGCCGCCTGGGTCGACGACACCCGCATCGTCTACCTCGGCAGCGGCCACGACGACGTCGGCTTCCAGGTCTTCCTGCACGAGCTCGACACCGGCGCCAACCGCCGACTCACCGACGCACCCTACCTGGCGTTCCAGCCGCGGCCGGTCGGCGCCTCGCTGCGCTTCTTGAACCGAGAGGGCTGGGGCTGGACGATCGACGAGGTTGCCTTGCCGGCTGCCTTCGCGGCGCCGACGTCGGCAGCGCTCCCGTCACCGTCACCGTCACCTGCGGGTGCGGGTGCGGGTGCGCCGGCGGGTGTTGCACCTGCGCCTGCGGATGCGTCGGCGGGTGTTGCCCCGCCGCCGGCGGTGCCTGCGCTCGCCGAGTCGCCCACCGCCTGGCTCTCGCGGCCGGCGGAGACCGCGGAGACCATGCGGCTCTCGGATCGCCCCTACAGCTCCTGGGAGCGTCTCTTCGCGCCACGCCTCTATGGACCGACGCTCGCGGTGGTGGGTCGCCAGGACCTGAGCCTCGGGCTCGTGCTGCTGGGCAACGATCGGCTCTCCCTGCACCGCTGGGGGGTCGCCGGCCTCTACCAGGTCGTGGGAGGCGGCTCGCCGAGCTTCGCCGCCGGATACCTGAATCAACAGCTCGCGCCCCTCGCGTTCAGGCTCACGGCAAGCGAGTTTCGCGTCCACGACACTCCTCCGGTTCCGCTCGGGACGCCTCCCCCGGCGAACCCCACGTACTCGCTCCTCCGACGCGATCGCTCCGCGACCTTCGACGTGTTCCGCGCCTTCTACGACAACCCGATCGATCTCGGCTTTTCCTTCCTCGAGACCTACCGTCCCGCGGATCCGAGCGTGCTTCTTCCCTTGCGGCGATTCGCCGGGCCGTACCTCTCCGCCAGCTTCGCCGGGCTCGAGTCGACCCCGGACAGCGGAATCCGGCGCGGGCTCTTCCTGTCCCTCGACGTCGCGCCCTACCCGGCGGGCTGGAACACCCTCGACACGGGCTTCGTCGACCTGCGGGGGGAGGTGGCGATGGTGCTTCCCCTGCCGGTGAGCCAGCGGCACGTCGTGACCCTCGGGCTGCGGGGGCGTCGGCTCGACGGCCTTCCGCCCGAGCTGCCGCTGCTCTCGGTCGGCGGCTACGGCCTGCTGGCGCTGGTCAGGCGCGAGGCGAACACCGCCGAGCGCCCGGTCTACGCGAGCCCGCTGCTTCCGCCCGGGGTGCTCTTCTCCGAGCCCCTGCGTGGTTTCGAGGATCACGCCCTGTACGTGAACGGCGTGGCGATCGCGGACCTGGCCTATCGGTATCCGCTGATCGTGGACTGGGGATCCGCCTCGACGTTGGGGATCCTCCCCGCCTTCTTCTGGCAGCAGGTCGATCTCGAGCTCTTCGGCTCGGCCGCCTTGACCCGGGACACCCGGATCGAGGATTCCTTCCTCGACGCACCGGCCCCGAGCCGACACCTGGCCGTCGGCGCGGCGGTCAGCTTGAAGGTGGTCCTCTGGGTGCTGCCGCTGGTCCTGCGCTACCAGGCCGCCCGAAGGCTCACCGATGACGCGGGCGTGGTCCAGCTCATCACCCTCGGCTCGTGAGCACCCCGCACCCGGACGCGCCACCGTGGCTCCCCGCGAGCTCGCGAGCCAGCGGGAACCGCACCGTGAAGGTCACCGTGCCGCCTTCGCTGCTGGCGCTGACGGTGCCGCCGTGGGCCACCGCGATCTGCTGGACGATGTACAGCCCGAGCCCGAGCCCGCCGCCTGCCGCGGTGTCCCGCCGCGCCGCCGCCCCCGAGCGGAAGGGATCGAACAGCTGGCCGAGCAGCTCGGGCGGGATCTGGCCGTGGTTGGCGACCGACAGGATCGCCGAGGTCGGGGTCCGCGACAGGGTCACGACCACCGGGTGTTCCCGGGGGCCGTGCTCGATGGCGTTGATCACCAGGTTCCCCACCAGCTGCGACAACCGATCGGCGTCCCACGTGCCGACGACAGGTCCGGCAGTGGCCTCGGGGATGCGCAGCACCAGCTCGCGCCCTTCATGCACCAGGCGCAGCTCGTCCACCACCCGCTGCACCAGGACCGACAGGTCGGTCGGGCGCGGTGTGACGGGGATGCCCCCGCCGAGCCGGGCGCGCGCCAGATCCAGCAGGTCGGTGATCATCCGCCCCATGCGGGTGCCGATCGAGCGCAGGCGCTCGGCGGACTTCCGGACCACGGCGGGATCCTGGGTGGCCTCGAGCAAGGCGGCGGTGGTGACCACCGCCCCGACCGGGTTGCGCAGATCGTGTCCGAGCACCGCCATGAACATCTCGTTGAGCCGGAGGGTCTGCTCGAGCTCGAGGCGCTGGCGGTAGAGCTGCACGAAGGTCCCGACCTTGTTCAGGAGCACCGCCGGCTCGATGGGCTTGAAGAGGAAGTCCACCGCGCCGGCCTCGTAGCCACGAAAGACCCGCTGGGGATCCCGCGAGCCCGCGGTCATCAAGATGATCGGGATGTGCTTGGTTCGCTCGGCGCCGCGCATCAGCTCGGCCAGCGCAACCCCATCCATCTCGGGCATCTGCACGTCGATCAGCGCCAGGGCCACCTCGTGGCTCAGCATCAGCTCGAGGGCGGCGACCCCGCTGCCGGCCTTGAGCAAGGTCAGGCCCGGGCCCTCGAGCAAGGCCTCGAAGGCGAACAGGTTCTCCTCGAGATCGTCGACCAGCAAGACCTTGGCGACGGTCGGTCGGGCTGGGCTCACGGGAGATCCTCCGGCAATTGCGGTGATGGGCCGGCGCCAGTCGAGCTGGCCAGCCGGTTCAGAAACGGCGCGATCGCGTCGAGCGGGAGCACGTGGGCGCCGGGGCAGAGGGCCAGTCCCGCGCGGGGCATCTCCGCGGCCCGCGCGGTGCCGGGATCCTGCACCACGACGGTTCCCCCCGTGGCCGCGATCACCGCCAGCCCGGCGGCCCCGTCGGCGTTGGCCCCGGTCAGCAGCACGGCAGCCAGCCGCGGCCCCAGCGCCTCGGCGGCCGACTCGAAGAGAACGTCGATCGACGGGCGCGAGTGATGGACCGGCCCGTCCCCCGAGAGCGCCAGGCACAGCGTCCGCTCGATGAGCAGGTGGTGGTCGGGTGGCGCGAAGTAGATGGTCCCGGGCGCGAGCGGCTCCTTGTCCTCAGCCTCCTTGACCGGGAGGGCGCAGTGCGCGGCGAGCAGGTCCGGCACGAGGCTCGGCCGCTGCGAGGCGAGGTGCAGCACCACCACCACGGAAGGGGCTCCGGTGAGGCGTGGCAGGACCTGCCCGAGGGCCTCGATGCCGCCCATCGAGGCCCCCATCACCACCACCCGCCGCGGGCGCCCGGCGCCAATCAGCATTTCTGGTAGATCCGATCCTCGGCGGCGAGCTCGCGGAACCACGACCGATCGGTCGCGAACCGCAGGCTCTCCTTGGCGCCGAGGCCAAGGAAGCCCTTGCGACACAGGGAGCTGCGAAACAGCCCGATGGCGCGATCCTGCAGAGACCGATCGAAGTAGATCAGCACGTTGCGACACGACACCAGCTGCACCTCGGTGAAGGCGCTGTCGGTCGAGAGGCTGTGATCCGAGAACACCATGCGCTCCTTGAGCGAGCGGGCCATGGTCGCGGCCCCGTATGCGGCGGAGTAGTAGTTCGAGAAGCTCTGGCGCCCGCCCGCCCGCTGGTAGCTGAGGGTGAAGTCCGCCATTCGCGTCAGGGGATAGACGCCCGACGCCGCGCGCGCCAGGCTCTGGTTGCTGATGTCGGTGGCGTAGATCAGCGTCCGTTCGAGCAGCCCCTCCTCTTGCAACAGGATGGCGAACGAATAGGCCTCCTCGCCCGTGCTGCAGCCGGCCACCCAGAGCTTGATCGATGGGTAGGTGGCGAGGTGGGGCACCACCATCCGCCGGAGCGCCGCGAAGAAGGTCGGATCCCGGAACATCTCGGTCACCTGGACCGTGATGAAGGTGAGAAACTGGGTGAAGGTCCCCGGCTCGTGCAGCAGCCGCTCCTGCAAGCGCGAGATGGTGGAGCAGTCGAACTTGAGCAGAGACTGGGCGATCCGGCGCTTGAGGGAGGCCCGGGCATAGCCCCGGAAGTCCTGGTGATAGCGCAAGAAGATGGCCTCGAGCAGCATCTCGAGCTCGATGTCGCTCACCCGCTCCCGCTGGGGGTCGGCTTCACCGATCATCTCGGCATCCAGACTCGAATCAACGACAAGAGCTTGTCGATGTCGATGGGCTTGGCGACGTAATCGTTCGCGCCGGCCGCCAGGCACCTTTCCTGATCGTCGCGCATGGCCTTGGCGGTGAGGGCGATGATGGGGAGCTTGCGGAGCTCCGGGCGGCCCCGGATCTGGCGGATGGCTTCGAGGCCATCCATCTCGGGCATCATGATGTCCATCAGCACGAGATCGATGCCCGGCGCGCCATTGCTGGCGGCGCCGGCGCCGTCGGCGCTGACTCCGCCGCCAGGGGCATGGCCCGACCCGTGCGCGGTCCGCAGGACCCGCTCGACGGCCTCGCGGCCGTTGCGGGCGATCTCCAGCTTCGCCCCTCGGGGCTCGAGCACGCTCGACAGCGCGAAGATGTTCCGCACGTCGTCCTCGACGATCAGGATCACCCGGTCCTCGAACAGCGCCTCCCGATCCCGCGCCTGCTGCAGCATCTTCCGGCGCTCGGGGGGCAGCCGCTCCTCGACCTGGTGCAGAAACAGGCTGACCTCGTCGAGCAGGCGCTCGGGCGAGCGGGCGCCCTTGATGATGATCGAGCCCGAGAAGCGCTGGAGCCGGGCCTCCTCTTCGGGGGTGACCGCGCCCGCCGTGTACACGATGACCGGCGGGATCGCGTACCGCTCGTCGGCCGCCATGGTCTCGGGCATGTCGTACCCGGTGACGTCGGGCAGGTTGAGGTCGAGCACCATGCAGCTGTAGGTCATCTCGCGCAGGCGCGCGAGGCCCTCCGTCACGGTCGCCACCCCCACCGTCTCGACGCCGTCCCCGGCCAGCAGGTGGCAGATGCTGTCGCGCTGGACATCGTCGTCCTCCACCACCAGCACCCGCCGGACGCCCCCGCCGATCGCGCTCGACAGGCGGCGCAGCACCCCGAGCACGTCGTCGCGCGCCACCGGCTTGACCGCGTACCCGATGGCCCCCATCTCGAGCGCGGCGTGGCTGGCGTCGGCGGCCGAGATGACGTGCACCGGGATGTGGCGGGTGGCGGGGTTTCGCTTGACCCGGTCGAGCACCGAGAGGCCCGAGTGGTCCGGCAGCCCGATGTCGAGCAGGATCGCGCTCGGGGGATCGGAGGTGGCCATCTGCACCGCCTGATCGGCCCCGGTGGCGATCCCGCAGCTGAACCCCTGCTCCTTGCCGAGGGTGCTGAGGACCTCGGCAAAGGCGGCGTCGTCCTCGACGATCAGCAGGCGGCGCCCGGTCCCGTTGGCGTGCGTGGGCTCCGCGACGCTCGCTGCTCGCGCATGGGCAGCTGGTGGTGGAGGTGGTGGTGATGGGGGCGCGGGGGTCCACGCGGCCGGCACCAGGCCCGGGCGCACCGCCGCCGCCGCCGGGGCATGGGTCGGCACCTCGGGCAAGACCAAGGTGAACGTGCTCCCCGCGCCCGGGGTGCTGGTGACCAGGATGTCGCCACCCAGCAACCGCGCGAGGTCGCGCGAGATCGACAGCCCGAGGCCGGTCCCGCTGTAGCGCCGGTTCGCCCCCGCGTCGAGCTGCTTGAAGGCCTGGAAGACCGCCTCGAGCTGATCGGACGGGATGCCGACCCCGGTGTCCTTCACGCTGAAGGTGACCCGCTTCCCCGGGGCTTCGGTCTTGGCGACCGCGACCGCGAGCTCGACCTCGCCGTGCTCGGTGAACTTGAGGGCGTTGGACAGCAGGTTCTTGAGGACCTGCTCGAGCCGCTGGGGATCGGTCTCGAGGGTGACCGGCGCGTCCGGCGCGATGCTGACCCGAAGCGCGAGCCCGCGCTGGCGGGCCGTCGGGCGAAAGGTCTGCTGCAACCGCTCGACCAGCGCGGCGATCTCCACCCGCTCGAGGTGGACGTCGAGCTTGCCCGCCTCCACCTTCGAGAGATCGAGGATGTCGTTGATGAGCGCGAGGAGATCGTTGCCGGCGGTGTAGATGGTGGAGGCGAAGCGCACCTGCTCGGTGGTGAGGTTCCCGGACTTGTTGTCGCCGAGCAGCTTGGCGAGGATCAGCGCGCTGTTGAGCGGCGTGCGGAGCTCGTGGGACATGTTGGCCAGGAACTCGGACTTGTGACGGTTGGCGCGCTCGAGCGCCTCGTTCTGCCGCTCGATCGATCGCTGCGCGTCCAGCAGATCGTCCCGCTGTCGCTCGAGCAGCGCGGCCTGCTCCTGAAGTTGATCGTTGCTCTGCTCGAGCTCGGTGTGCTGCGATTCGAGGCGGGCCTGCGATTCCTGGAGGGCTCGGCTCTGCAGCTCGAGCTCCTCGTTGGTGACGCGGAGCTCCTCCTGCTGGGTTTGCAGGGCCTGGGCCTGCTCCTGGGTCCGGCGCAGGAGCTCGACCAGGCGGCCTCGAAAGATGGCGGTGCGCATCGCGATGGCGACGGACTCGGAGATCTGCTCGAGCCAGGCGCGCACGCGCGGCGCCGTGCGGGTGAGGAACGCCAGCTCGATGAGCGCGTAGACCGTTCCGTCGGCGTGCGCCGGGACCACCCACACCTCGAGCGGGGCGGTGGCCCCCAGCGCCGACGAGACCCGCAGGTACGACGGCGGGAGGCGTTCGAGGCGAACGACCTGACGCGACTGGATCGCCTGACCAGCGATCCCGGCCCCGGGCGCAGGGGGGCCGGCGAGCTCACTCGGGGAGGCGGGGGTGAGCGAGAGCGCGTGGGAGGCCACCCGGCGAAGCCCACCGTCCTCCTGCACGACGTGCAGCGTACCCACGACCGCGCCGGTGTGGCGGACGCACTGGTCGAGCACCTTCTGGGCCATGGTCTCGATCGATTGCTCACCGGCGACGGCCCGGGACAGCTCCGCCTGCCCGTTGCGCAGCCAGGCCTGACTCTCGCGGGTCTCGAGCTCGCGAAAGGTCCCGATGCCTGCCCCCATGATCAGGACCAAGAGCAGCCCGGTTCCCCCGAGCGCCACCTCGGTCGCGCTCGTCAGGGTCGCGCGCCACTGGTCCGAGCGCTGATCGAGGAGCCGTTGCTCGTTGTCCATCATGACCTGCAGCTCGGCGCGCAGCCGCTCCATGATGCTCTTGCCCCGGCCGGTGCGGACGATGGCCAGGGCGGCGGCCGGATCTCCCGCGCGCCGCAGCTCGATGGTCTCGCGCAGCTCGGAGAGCTTCTCGCGGACCAGCGGAGTGACCTCGGCGATCCGGTCGCGCTGCAAGGGGTTGTCCGCCGTGAGGTCGCGGAGAGTCTCGACCTCGGCGGCCAGGGTGCCTGCCCGCTCGAAGGGCTCGAGATACTCCGGTTGCCCGGTCAAGAGGTACCCGCGCTGGCCGGTCTCGGCGTCCTTGATCCCCGACAGGATCTTGTCGATCTGTTCCCGGACCCGCATGGTGTGGGTGACCAGGGCGGCGGCCGCCGCCTGCTTGTCGGTCGAACGACTGGCCAGCACCGCGATCGTCACCACGGCCAGGATGGCCGAGGCGAAGCCGGCCATCAGCAACGTCGAGGTCGCTCGGTGCGTGAGGGGCGCCGCGTGGGGTGACGGAGAGTCCAGCATGCCGGGACCGCGTTTCCGGCAAGTTAGGGTCGCCCCCCGCCACCCGCAAGCCGATTGGTCTTCGTTACGAAACCGAAACCAGTGCTCCTGGGACCGGAGGGCCGCACCAGGGGGCAGGCACATGGGGAGGCGCGCCTTCGAGCTCGAGGATGCTGGATGCCTCGAGCAGGCGCCCGGGGCCGCTGGGCGGGGGCTCCGTGCTCCCTTTATCGATCGTGGTCGTGACCGCCGTGTCCGAGATCGTCGGCAGGATCCCGCTCGTCGTCGCGAACATCGTCGTGGCCGCGGCCATGGCCGTGGTCGCGTCGGCCGCGGCGAGCCTTGGCCAGCACCACGGTCTCGAACAGCTCGTAGTCGGGGGTCGGCACCTTGTCGGCGCCGGGCGCGTGATAGTAGTTGATGGTGATCGAGGTCTTGCCCCCGTGCTCGCCGGGATCGAGATCGAACACCGCGATGCCGTATCCGGTCCCCGTGTCACGCTGAGCGGACCAGATGGCATCTTCCAGGGCGTCGGCGCCGCGGCGGATGAAGGTTCCGGCGGTGCTACCCGCCACGGGGCGATTGGCCGTGGTGAAGATCTTGGCCTGCGGCAAGCCGTTGGCCGCGTCCACCCCGTAGACATCGAGCGGCGCGCTGGTACCGCCGCCGCCCAGGATCAGGTGGATGGTGCCGTGGGTGGTGTCGAACGTGCCGTCGGACCCGGGCGCGGTGGCCACCGGGCTGGGCTGACAGGTGTCGACCACCGCTCCCGTGACGGCGTCTTGCCCGACGCCGTGGTTGCAGCCTCGCACGGGCCAGCTGCGCTCGTAGTCATGATCGTGCCCGCACAGGACCAGGTCGACCCCATAGCGATCGAAGAGGGGCAGCCAGGCCTGGCGGATACCGAGATCGGAGCCGTTTCCGGCCCTGGAGGAGGAGAGGGCATCCTGGTGCATCTGGACGATGATCCAGTCGATGTCGTCGTCCTCCCGGGCCTCCCGCAGCGTCCGTTCCAGCCAGAGTGTCTGGACGCCCCCGCTGTAGCCGTTGATGTAGAAGGAGGTCCCAGGCTCGATGGCCTGATTCCCGGTGCTGGCCGCCGGGGTGAGAGGGGCCGGTCCGCCCACGAACGCCCCCCCGTCCTGGTAAATGACGTCGTCGGCGGACAGAGAGATGAACAGGGCCGACCCGACCCGAAAGCTGTACCAGCGGCCGGGAAACGGCGTCCGGTTGTCGGGCAGCGTGTAGCGCGTCAGGTACGAGGTGAAGCCCTGCGCGCCGTTCTTGAATTCGATCTCGTGATTTCCCACGCAGGGCATCCAGGGACGGAACGCGGCGGAGGTCTGGTTGTTGTTGCCAAAGTCGGCCCAGACCGCCGGCTGTGCGGCGGGATTGAGGTTCGCATAGCAAAGATCGCCGTTCAGGAGGTGGAAGAGGGGTTGGAACCGCTCCACGGCCTCGACGGCGTACTGGCTCTGCGGATACGACAGCACCCAGGCGGTGACGGGCGTTGCCAGATCCCCGTAGCTGGTCCAGCGAAACGCAGCACGATTCCTGGGCGCCGTGCGGAAGGAGGCCTTGAACGGATCGGCCCCGTGGCTGTCGTTGTCGGCGGTGACCGCGTAGTGGTGCGGTGAATCCGGGCGCAGGTCTTCGAGCCGGGCGTGGTAGGTGAACACCGTCTGCCCGTTGAGTCCGTCGGTGTAAGTGCGCTGGACGGCCGGCACCGTCCTGCCGAAAGAGCAGTCGCCCCCGAAGTGGACGCGCGGGTTGATGGCCTGTGCCGCCGACGCCCAGGAGACGATCACCACCCGGCTCGGGTCCTCGCCCCAGGTCAGGTGAATCTGCTCGGGTGTACCGTCCGGCGTGGCAGGGCCGGCGCCCCGGGCGGCGCGCGTGGCCGCCAGCGGGACCGCCGCCGCGGCCAGGCTGGCCGCGCCAGCTCCCGTCAGAAAGCCACGGCGCGAGACCGAGGCCGCCAGGGGCGGAATGGGGATCTGGTCCGAGTTACCGGCTCGCTTCTCGTGCGCCATCTGGCTGACTCCCTGTGCGAAGGTGAGGCGACGGGTCCTGCGTCCACCGGCGTCGGTCGCGCATCGAAGCGCCGACGACGATTGGACAGTGGCCGTACCCTAGCGGTCGGTCCGAGACGAACGAGCGAAAGGCCTGTGACGATGCCGCTACGGTCCGGGTCAGATCAGCAGGAGAGCCCACCATCGTGCCGGCTCGCCGTGGAATCGCCCGCGGGTGCTCCGGCGGCGCTCTCGGTCAAGGCGTCCAGGCACGCGTAGGCCGCGTACTTGTAGCTGTCTGCGAGGGTCGGATAGTTGAAGACCATCTCGACGAACACCTCGATGCGGGCCCCGAGGACGATTGCGGTCTGACCGATGTGCACCAGCTCGGTGGCTCGCTCCCCCACCACGTGCACCCCGATGATCTTGTGGGTGTCGCGCGCCACCACCAACTTGGTGATGCCCTCGAGATCGCCCGTGATCTTGCCGCGCGGGTTGTTGGCATAGAGGCTCCGCCCCACCACGTAGGGAATGCCCTTCGTCTGGCAGCTCTCCTCGGTCTCGCCATAGGAGCTGACCTCCGGGATGGTGTAGATGCCGTAGGGCATGGTGCTGGCCACCTCTTGACCCCCGATGGCTCCGAAGGCACGACAGACCGCCACCCGGCCCTGCTCCATGGAAACCGAGGCCAGGGCCGGAAACCCGACCACGTCGCCCGCCGCGAAGATGCTGGGCACGCTGGTGCGAAAGTCCCGGTCGACGGCGATGTAGCCCCGGGAATCGGTCTCGATGCCGACGCTGCCGAGGCCGAGGCCCCGGGTGGAGCCGGACCGCCCGGCCGCGAACAGCAGCTGCTCACAGATGATCTTGCTCCCGTCGCCGAGGGTCGTCTCGACCCCACCCTTGCAGCGCTTGACCTTGCTCCAGCCTTGCCCCTGCAAGATCGTGATCCCGGAGCGCACCATGGCGGCCTTGAGACGGGCAACGATCTCGAGGTCGAGGAAGGGCAAGATCTCGTTGCGGGCGTCGATCAGGGTCACGACCACGCCCAGCGCCGCGAACATGCAGGCGTACTCGCAGCCGATCACGCCCCCGCCGAGGACGGCCAGCGACCTTGGCAGATCGTGGATCAACAGGATCTCGTCGCTGTCGTGAATCAGGTCGTCCGCGAAGTCGATGTCGGGCGGACGAAAAGGCTTGGAGCCGGTGGCGATCAGGATGAAGTCGGCGCGCAGGAAGTGCACGGCGGTGGCGCTGGTGACCTGGACGGTGTGCTCGTCGACGAGCTGGGCGTGTCCGTACAGATACGTCACGCGGTTGCGCAGGAAGTTGTCACGGAAGGCCTGCGACTCGGCGATGACGATGGCGTTCTTGCGCGACATGAGGTGCGGGACGGTGGTCTTGGGATCGAGCTCGATGCCGATGCCGTAAAGCTCGCGGGCCCGGTACCCCGAGAGGTATAGGGCGGTCTCGCGCAGGGTCTTGCTGGGCAGGGTCCCGGTGTGGACGGCGGCGCCACCGGGCTCGGGCTCGAGCTCGACCACCGCCACACGCTTCTTGAGGTGGGCCGCCTGCGCGGCCGCCTTCTCGCCGGCTGGCCCCGCTCCCATGATCACGAGATCGAAGCACTCGGGCGCCGCTGGTGTGTCTGCCACGACAGGCGAGGATACCGCACTCGCCTCCGCGGGCGACGCCCCTCCGTCCGCGGACGCGATTGCCAACCACCGTGCGAGGTGGCCGCTGGAAACGTCGACCTCGACGGCGCGTGCGGGCTGTCGCGTGTTCATGACCAAGAAGTTGTGAGGCCGTCACAAAGGAGGCCGGTGATCCGTTGCATACGTGTGGACTCATCCGACACCGTCGCCAGGAGACCCACCCGCATGCGTCCTCGCTCCCCGATCTCGTCCTCGTCCTCGTTCATCATCACCTCGTTCTGCTCGGCGCTTGCCATCGTGGCCGCCGGCTGCAGCTCCGACAGCACGTGTGCAACTTCGACAGGAGGGGCTTCCGGCCGGGCTGGCGGAGCTGGGGGCATCGGGGGAGCTGGCGGGGCCGGGGGGGGCGGCGGTGCGCCGGGAGCCGGGGGAGCCGGTGGTGTCGGGGGAGGCGCCGGGACGGCAGGTTCCGGCACTGCCGGGGGTGCCGGGGCTGCTGCGCCGCTGCCGACCCTGAACGGTGCCCTGCCCCTCATCATTGGACATCGCGGGCTGCCTGGGCTCTACCCCGAGGAGACTCGACCGTCCTACGAGGGCGCCGCCGATGCGGGGGCGGACTCCCTGGAGGAGGACCTCCACCTGACCAAGGATTGTGTCCTGGTGGCCCGCCACAACCCGTGGCTCAGCGACAACACCAACATCGCCGAGGTCGCCATGACCAACCCGACCGTGGCGGCGCGCAAGCGCACGGTTCCAGGAGTCATGGTCAACGTGACCTATTCACTCGCGACCTACGGAGGGCCGCCCCAGTACCTGAGCGACCTCACCGATCCCGCGGATCCCAGGTCGGTCCTGAAGTCGCTGGTCGTCGATGGCGAGGACCACACCGGCGACTGGTCCATCACGGACTTCACGGTCGCCGAGCTGAAGCAGTGGATCGGGGGCACCACCTACGATGCCCGCGCGCTGCGCCCCATGGATCTCAACGGCAAGGTCCCCATCTTGACCATGCAGGAGATCATCGACATCGCCGCCGCCAAGAGCTTTGCCAGCGGCCGAACCATCACGGTCTACCCCGAGGCCAAGAACCCCTTCTGGAACAACGCCCAGGCCATCGCCAACGGCTGTGGGACCGGCGCCCATCCCTTCGAGGACGCCATCGTCAAGCTGATCAACGACAACAACCTGAATCGACCGACCTCGCCGATCTACGTCCAGAGCTTCGACCCGGCCAGTCTGAAGTACATGCGCTCGATTGGCCTCAAGGCCAAGGTCGTGCAGCTGATTGACGGCAACGACGTCAACTACAGGACCGGTGAGATGATCTATCAAACCAACGACGTCTACAACTTCGTCGATGGGCGCCCCTACAGCTGGACGGTGGCCGGCGACGGGCGCACCTTCGGGGCGATGTTGACTCCGGAGGGGTTGGCGGAAATTCGGACCTACGCCGACGGGATTGGACCCTGGAAGCCGCAGGTGATGGCCCTGACCGAGGTCCCGTTCAAGGACACCAACCCAGACGGGAGCCCCTACACCGGGGCTCTGTCGCACGTGAACACCGTGACCCCGACCAGCGTGATCGCCGACGCCCACAAGGCGGGACTGTTCGTTCACGTCTACACGTTTCGCAACGAGCCCAACTACCTGGCTGGCTCCTACCAGGGCGATCCCATCCGAGAGTACCTGGTCTATTTCAGGGCCGGAGTCGATGGCGTCTTCACGGACTTCACGAACACTGGTGTCGCGGCGCGCGCCCAGTATCTGAGCGAGACTGGCCGCTGAGGCCAGCAGGCGCCCGGGGTAGGCGTCGCCGTGTTCGTCCGCCGCCTCGGGCGGGGAGCGACGGTCGAGTGCTCCGGTGCTCGACCATGCACGGTGCGAGGCGGTTGCGCGTGGTCCTGTTCGCGACAGCTCTGGCCGGGACGACGGGCTCCGACGGACGTCACGCCACCGCATCGGGTGCCACGACCGCGCCGACGCCCGGGGCGGCGCGACCTGCGCCAGCTGCCGCGGGCCCTGGCGCCGGTGCGGCGGCCAGGTCGTTCTATGCCGATCGCTTCGCGCGCCGCCCCTCCGTCGCCGCCATGACCGAGCTCGGGCGCCGTCTCTTCTTCGATCCGCAGCTGGCGGCCTCGGGCAAGATGGCCTGCGCCACCTGTCACGACCCCGCGTTCGCCTACGGGCCTCCAAATGCTCGGTCCACCCAGCTCGGCGGTCCCGAATTGAAGACGCCGGGCTTGCGCGCCGTGCCGGCGCTCCGGTACCTGCAAGCGCTGCCGCCGTTCGCCGAGCACCACTTCGACGAAGCGGTGGACGAGAGCGTCGACCAGGGGCCGACCGGGGGACACGGCTGGGACGGACGCGCAGACACCACCCACGACCAGGCCCGGTTGCCTCTGACGTCGCCATTCGAGATGGCGAACCCCGATCTCGAGAGCGTGATCGCCCGCCTCGCGCGCGGTGCCATCGCCCAGCACTTTCGCGCGGTCTTCGGAGATGACGTGTTTGCGGATTCGCTGCGCGCGTCGACCGCCCTGCTGATGTGCCTCGAGGTCTTTCAGCAGAGCCCCAAGGACTTCTATCCCTACAGCAGCCGCTACGACGCCTACTTGCGCGGGAAGATCGCGCTCAGCCCGAGCGAAGAGCGGGGGCTGGCCTTGTTCAACGATCCGAGGAAGGGCAACTGCGCGAGCTGTCATCCGAGCCAGATCCGTCGCGGCGCATTTCCGAACTTCACCGACTTCGGATACAACGCCATAGGCGTCCCCCGCAACCGCGCGATTGCGGCCAACGCCGATCCGGCCTTTCACGACCTCGGGCTCTGCGGGCCGCTGCGCCCGGACCTTCGCAACCACCCGGCCTATTGCGGGAGCTTTCGAGTCCCTTCGCTGCGCAACGTGGCCCTCCGGCGCGCCTTCTTCCACAACGGGGTCTTTCATCGCCTGGACCAGGTGATCGCGTTCTACGTCGAGCGCGACGGCCAACCCGGCCGGTGGTACTCGACGGTCCGCGGCCAGGTCGATCCCTACGATGATCTTCCCTCCGCCCTGCGCGGGAACGTCAATCGCCAGCCGCCATTCGGAGGAAAGCTCGGCTCGCCGCCGGCCCTCGACGAGCGGGAGATCCGCGACCTGGTGGCCTTCCTGGGGACGCTGACCGATTCAGATCAGCTCAAACGCTAGGATGCCTGACAGGCCGTGGCCGGACGACTCAGGACCCGGGTCCTAAGGGAAGGTCAGTGCATTGGTCAGGTCGCCCATGGCGGGGTTGCCGTGAGCAGCCAGCGCCTGGTCGCGGGCCGTCACACCGGGCAGCGGGGACAGCCCGAAGCGACGGGTGATGAGGCGCAGCGTCGACGCGCTATCGTACTGGGTGTGGTCGACGGTCCCCGCCTTGGCATAGGGCGAGATGATGATGGCGGGGATGCGCGTGCCAGGACCGAGGAGATCTCCCACCGGCGGAGCGACGTGATCCCACTGTCCGCCGTACTCGTCGTAGGTGATGACGATGACCATGTGGCTCCACTGGGGTCCGGCCTTGAGCTTGGCGACCAGATCGGCGATGTGCGCGTCTCCATCGTCGACATTGGTGTACCCGGGGTGCTGGTTCAGGCCGCCGGTCGGCTTGTACCAGGCCACGGGGGGCAGGGTACCAGCGGCGATGTCGCTCACCAGGGCGTTGTAGTCCTTGAGGTGCGCGGTCCGCTCGTCGGCGTGGGCGGCCGGATCGAACCGCGCGTAGTAGTTGTATGGCTGGTGATGCGTCTGGAAGTCGGGGTTCCCACGCGCCGTGGACGGGGCGTAGATCACCGTGTGGGTCGAGCCGGCGGCCATCATCCCGTCGGTGTTGGCCGCGGACCACGAGGTCGCGTACCAGGCCCAGTCGATGCTCCGGGCGGTCAGCAGGTCACCGATCGTGGTCTGGGTCTGCGCGGGAAGGGTCGTGGCGGCGGCTGGATCCGCATACCTGAGGTCGGTGGCCCCGGCGGCCGGGAGGTTGCCGCTCGGCTGATAGGGGGGCTGCATGGTATTCACGGCGCGGTAGCCGTCGCCTGTCCCGAAGTAGTCGAGTGGCGCGATGGTGCCAGTTTGAAAGGCCGGCGGCCCGGTCAGGGCCGAGGTCGGGGAGGTGGTGGCGGTCGCCAGCTGTGGCACGCCCTTGGCGCTGGCGGGGCCGAGCACGTTGAGCGAAGGCGCGTTGGTGGTGATGAACGCGCTCGGCACGGACGGTGCGCAGGCGCAGATGAGGTAGTGGTGGTTGAGGAAGGAGCCCCCATATGCGCCTTCGAAGAAGTTGTCCGCGAGGACGTACTGCTGGGCGAGGGCGTAGAGCCTCGAGCGACTGTTGTCCCAGTGCCCCATGGTCAAGCCGCCGGCATCCAGCCAGGCTGCGAACATGTCGTTGGTCCCACCGTTGATCTCCATGATGTTTTCGAAGAAGCGGTGGGTGAGATCGCGGGTCACGTCGAGGGTGGTCAGCACGGGCCCACCGTTCGGGACGAACGCCATCTCGATGGCGAACGGCGCATTCGGGAGACCGTCCGTCTGGGCTTGCGTCACGACGGTGGGATTTCCGGCCACGGTCACTCCGGTCCAGGTCTGGGGGAGCTTCTCGAGCACCGTCGAACCATCGCGGTCCTTCTGGGGGACGTATGCGGCGGTCGGCTGACCCGCGGCATCCAGCACCTCACTCACGCCGTGCGCGCCGGGAAAGTTCCCGAACAGCCCGTCGAAGCTTCGGTTTTCGGCATAGATGACGACGATGTTCTGAATCGCCGTCTGCAATGAGCCGGTGCCCGTCGAGCCTGCCGCACCGCCCGCCGCACCGCCCGCCCCCCCGCCCCCGCCTTTGCCAGTGGCGCACGAGCTCGAGCTCGAGCAACCGCCCGTCACCATCCCGCTCCAGCACCAGGCCGTGACGAGGGCAACCGACATCACGGTCCGACCGGGGAGAGACATTGTCGTTCTTCCTGTAAATTTCATGGGCGAGGATGTGCACGATAGAGACTCTCGAGATCGGCCCGCCCAACAACGACGTGACGTCTTCGCGTCTGTTCGGTCACCGATACGTCCGGAGCCGCGCGGAGCGGGTCCACACCGTGCATGCTCGTCCTTCCAGGCCGCGGCTTCCGCGCCTCCAGCCTCCGCCGGTGGGTCGAGCGCTGCGAGTGCGGCGGGCGCGCCCGCTCATTTCATTTGCCTTTGCCCGTCGCCTGGAAATAGAGTCTTGTGTTTCGTGAGGGTTCCTAGGGTTCCGAGAGCCGGCTCGCGCGGGCTCTGCAGCGACCGAGCGGAACCATCGGCCGGTGGCCGACACACCCCGGGGAAAAAAGCCCCGGGAGGAGTCCCGAATCTTCCATTCGGAGCCTCCCATGTCCGTCACCATGTCCGCCATCGTCGTCCGGAACCTCTCGAAGACCTTCAGGGTCGCGCAGCAGGCCGAGGGCCTGAGCGACCGCTTGAGATCCCTCGTACGCCCGCACTATCGCTCGGTGTCAGCGGTCCGCGATGTGTCGTTCGCCGTCGAAGCGGGCGAGTCTCTGGCCTTCTTGGGACCGAACGGCGCCGGCAAGTCCACCACCATCAAGATCCTCACGGGCCTCCTCACGCCGAGCAGCGGGGTGGCCCAGGTGCTGGGCTTCGATCCCCAGAAGGATCGCAAGCGGCTGAGCTTCGTCATCGGGACGGCGTTCGGACAGAAGAGCCAGCTGTGGTACCACCTGCCCGCCATCGACAGCCTGCGCCTCCTCGGCGCCGTCTACGAGGTCGAGCCGCGCGAGCACCGGCGGCGGATCGGTGAGCTGACGGAGCGCTTCGGCCTCGGCGATCTCCTGGATGTGCCGGTGCGGAAGCTCTCGCTCGGCCAGCGAATCCGCTTTGAGCTGGCGGCGAGCCTGCTCCACCACCCGCGGCTGCTCTTCCTCGACGAGCCGACCATAGGCCTCGACGTGGTGGTCAAGCGGCAGATCCGGGCGCTGCTCGAGGAATGGAACCGCGACCATCAGGTGACGCTCTTCCTGACCAGCCACGATCTCGGCGACGTGGAGAAGATCTCTCGCCGGGCCCTGCTGATCCACCACGGCACGCTGATCCTCGACCAGAGCATCGGCGCGCTCAAACGGTTGGCCGGGCTCAAGAAGACGGTGCGGGTGAAGTACGCCGCGCCGGTGGATCTGTCGGGCCTGGTGCTGCCACCGGCGAAGGTCGGTGCCGACTGGGCGACCATCGAGGTCGATGTCCGCCGCCACCGCATCCCCGAGATCGTGTCGTCCTTGGCGGCCGCCGGCGAGGTCGCCGACATCACCATCGAGGACGAACCGCTCGAGGACTTGATTGCCGACATCTACCGCACCACCACCCTCGAGGAGACCCATGCGCGGGCTGCCCATTGACGCGATCGCCGGCCACCGGTGGCTGCTGCCGATGCGCAAGTACGTCCTGGCCGGTTCCACCGCGGTCCGCAATCGCTGGGCCTACCGGGCGGACGTGGCGGGGTTGGTGTTCACCTACGCCCTCTTCGTCTTCGTGTTCAGCAACCTGTGGGCGGTGGCCTACGCCGGCAAAGCGAGGCTCGCGGGGTACGATCTCCGCCAGCTGACCTGGTACTTCATCGTCAGCGAGCTCGTCCTCTTCAGCATGGGGCAGGGCACGTTCACGGCCCTGTCCGCCGACATCAAGACCGGCCAAGTGGCCTACACCCTCGGCCGTCCCTGGTCGTTCCCGTTCAAGTCGCTGGCCGAGAACGTGAGCTGCGCGCTGTCGTTGATGGGACCCTTCGCCCTCGTCGGGTGGCTGATGGGCTCCACCCGGCTCGGCTTCTGGAGGCCGTCGTCGGCCCTGCATGCCCTGGCCCTCACGCTCTCGATGCTGCTCGCCCTCGTGCTCTTGTTCCTGTGCCAGTTCCTGCTTTCGATGACGGCCTTCTGGTGGGAAGAGAACACCGCCTTCCTGTGGATCCACCAGAAGCTGGCCCTGGTGTCGGGGACCTTCCTGCCGCTGGAATTTTTCCCTGCCGAGTGGCGGCCATGGATCGAGCGGACCCCGTACGGCTGGCTCTGTTACCCGCCCGCCCGGTTGGCGGTGGCCTTTGAAACGGGCCAGGTCCGACGGTTGCTGGCGGGGCAGCTCGCTTGGGTCCTGGGGCTCGCAGTCCTGGCGAGCCTGGTGTTCGCGGCGGGAAGCCGGCGCACCGCCGTGCAGGGCGGATGAGAGGGAGCCCGCCATGAAGGCGTACACCAGGCTCCTTGTCGAGGTGTTCCGGGCCAACCTGGCCGCGGTCTTCGCCTACCGGATCCCGTCTCTCGTCCAGGTGTTCGGGATGGTCCTCAACAACGCCTCCTTCCTGGTCTTCTGGGCGGCCCTGCTCCGCCACACCGGCACGGTCGGAGGCTGGGGTCTTCGCGACGTGCTCTACCTGTGGGCGCTGGGGCCGTCGGCCTTTGGTCTGGCCCACATCCTCTTCGGAAACGCCCGGCAGCTCGGCACCCTCATCGTGCAAGGGGATCTGGACGTGTACCTGCTCCAGCCCAAGGATCCGCAGTTCCACGCCCTCATCAGCCGGACGGTGCCGGCAGCCTGGGGCGATTTCTTCTACGGCTTCGTGTTGCTCCCCTTCATCACCCACGATCCCCTTCGCATGGGCCTGTTCGCGATCTTCACGGTGACCGGCGCCCTGGTGTTCGTGGGCTTCTTCTCGCTGGTCCAGAGCCTGGCATTCTGGCTCGGCAACATCTCGGGGCTGGCGAGCGCCGTGACCGAGCTGATGCTGAGCTTCACGCTCTACCCCGAGCCGGTGTTCCCCCAGCCCATGCGCTGGGTGTTCTATTCGCTGATCCCGGCCGGGTTTCTGGCCTTCCTGCCCATTCACGTGCTGCGCACGCTGGACTGGGTGTGGTTGCCGGTCACGATGGCCGCGGCGCTCGCCTTGCTGGTCCTCAGCGCCGCCGTGTTCCGTCTGGGCCTCCGCCGCTACGAGTCCGGCAACGCCCAGGGCGGCAGGATTTGAAGGAGGCTCGCGATCCACCCGGCGCATGACGGGCGTGAGTCGCGGCGACGCACGGGACCGGCTGGCCGGGCGCCTGGTGAGTCGCGCAACCGCATCCTCGGCCTTGGCGGCGGTGCATCCCCCAACGCAGGGGAGTCTAGAATCCGACATGGCCTCATTGAACGACACGAAGAACGTGAGCAACACGAGCGACACGAGCGACAGTCGATTGCTGGGGGCGCTCGGGATATTGACCTTGGCGACGGGGGTGGTGGACGCGGCCAGCGTGCTCGGGCTCGGGCACGTGTTCACCGCCAACATGACGGGGAACGTGGTGTTTCTGGGGTTCTCCCTGACCGGTGCAGGCCATGTGGCCGCCTCCGATTGCGCCGTGGCCCTGGCCGCCTTCCTGTTGGGGGCCGTCGTGGGCGGTCGTCTCGCCGCCCGGGGCGGTTCCTTCAAGGCCGCGATCCGGCTCGAGGCTGCGGTGCTGAGCCTCGCCGCCGGCGCCGCGTGGCTGCTGGGGGACCGATCGAGCCCGAGTCGCCTCGTCGAGATCTCCCTCCTGGCCGCCGGTATGGGGATTCAGAACGCCTCGGTCCGGAAGCTGGCCGTCCCCGACTTCACCACCACGGTGCTGACCCTGACGCTGACCGGTCTCGCGGCCGACTCGTCCCTGGCCGGCGGCACCAGCCCGCGGCTGTCAAGGCGCCTCGGCTCCGTCGCGTTGATGTTGCTCGGCGGCCTGACCGGCGCGCTCCTCGCGAGGGGGGGCGTCCGCTGGCCGATCACCGGCGCGGCGTTGCTCGCCGCAGGTGCCTCGGCCACCTCGCCACCTCGACGGGCCACGGCCGCGGCTCCGGCGCCCTGATATGGCGCTCCCTGCGAGCGAGGTCGGGCTTGCATCTGTCGAGACAGCCACGGCAGAAGCTTGGGGCCCCGCCGGAGAACGATTGCAACGATCCGGGCGCCCATCCGTCCCGGCTGGCTTCGTTGCTCGTCGTCACAATACGTCGAGTGTTCGTCCTCCTCGCGCCTCGCCAGCCAGGCGCGGTCATTCGGGGGGCAGCATCCCGAAGAAGGCCCGCAGCTGGTCGAGCAGCGCCGCCGGGTCGACCCCGGTCGCTCGTCCGATCTCGCTCGCCACGTCGAGCAGCGAGCGCTGGCCGTCGACCAGCGAGATGGCGCCGGCGGTGAACATCGACTTGCGTCCGAGCGCCATCAGCGACGGGCGGACCGGGATCGGCAGGCGGGGATCGGTGATCCACTCGGGCACATGGCTGCGGATGTGCGCCGCCGCCGGGGAGGCGTCCCGCACGCTGCCGGCGGGCCCGGCGGTCCGGCGCGCCGCGAATCCGAAGACCGTCTCGGTTCGTCGCGACCCGCTCACCGGGGAGTCGAAGTAGGGGACGTCCGCCCGCTCCCGGGACAGGAGCTCGAAGCCCTGGTCGCCGACGATCTCCCAGATCTCCTCGATGGTGTACTGGCGCGGGAGATCGCGCTTGAACCGCAGCGGTCCGAGGTTGAGCCACACGCCGCCCTCGCGCAGCACGCGGCGGATGGAGGCGGCGGTCTCCTCCAGGTCGGCGTCCACCACGTCGATGAACCACGAGGTCAGCACCGTGTCGAGCGACGCCGGTGCGAAGGGCGGCTGCCGCGCGTCCGCGAAGACGAAGCCGAAGCCGTCCCGCACCTCGACCGGGCAGCGCAAGGTCTGCCACACCACCACCTCCGCCTCCGAGTGCGGGGCGACGGGAAACTCCGGCAGCTCGATCGACTCGCCCTGCACCAGCTCGGCCGCCACCAGCAGGGGCAGTGGGTTGGTGTCGAGCGCCAGGGTCACGCTCGGCTGCAGCGCCTGGTGCACGTCGACCGCGAGCCGCCCGGCCCCGGCGCCATAGACCGCGAGGCGCCCGAACGGGCCGGGCGCCAGGCGCGCGACGAGTCCGAGCGTCCGCTCCGCCTCGGCGCGCCCCCAGACCCAGTCGCGAAACAGGTTCTCGTAGCAGTGGAGCACCGGGCTGTCGCCTGGCTCGGGCCGGGTGGGGATGAGCTGCGGCGTGCCCGCGCCGAGGCGCGCGAAGAAGTCGGCGACGCACCGGCGCTGCCCCTCCGTGGCGGCCGCGACCTGCTCGAGCCGCGCGCGGGTTCGCGGGCGCACGTCGGGGCGTTCCGCCTCGGCGCTCCAGGTCGCGACCAGGCCCTCCGCGCTCGCGAGGAACTCGGAGGCGCGGGCCTGCCACAGCGCGCGCCAGAGCGGCGGATCGTCCATCAGGCACGGGATGGCGCCGATGAGCGGATATGACCGCGCGCACCCCGCGCAGTCGAGCGCCCCGGCAGGGGTCTGCGGCGGCGC
>Ga0265316_10000675_pt1 | contig 37974 bp, 30 predicted proteins | sample 4522metaG_FD_202092 | JGI IMG/M metagenome (GOLD analysis project Ga0265316, IMG submission 202092) | Rhizosphere microbial communities from Carex aquatilis grown in University of Washington, Seatle, WA, United States - 4-5-22 metaG | ecosystem: Host-associated > Plants > Roots > Rhizosphere >...
TGCGGGCAACAGGGGTTCGATTCGTTGGCACTGCTTCTCGGTCAAGTCGCTCGGGTACCTGCCTCGCTTCATGCCTTTGCTATCGCTCGCCTCCACGAAACGTCAACTTTTCAGACACGCTCTAAGCCAACGCCCCTCTGTGCTTGGGCAATCGATGCGCAAAGTGTTCCGGCGACAACGACTGCCGGGCGCGGCCAGGCACGCCGGCCTGCGCGGCCAGCGGCCTGTGCGTGGCGTGCACGCAGAACAAGCACTGCGCCGGCAGCCCCGATGCGGGCGCAGACGCCGATTCTGATGATGCGGCAGACGGCGGCGCAGATGGCGGCATGGTCAGCGCGGCTGCGAACGTGTGCGACACCACGGCCAACCAATGCGTGGAGTGCGTGCAACGCAGTGACTGCAAAGGCGTGTGCCAGGCCTGCTCGGCCGGGGCTTGCGTGGCCGTGAAGAACCAAGACGATCTTACCAGGTGCGCTGGCACCTGCGACAGCCAAGGAGCATGCAAGAGCAAACAGGGACAGCTTTGCTCGATTGTCGCCGGCGGATGTTTGGCCGGGACGGTCTGCTCGCCTGACAGCATCTGTTGTGACACGGCCTGCACGGATTCGTGCATGGCCTGCGATGTCCAGGGCCACGCCGGAACCTGTACTGCCGTCACGTCAGGCGCGCCCCACAGCGGCCATGCCGGGTGCGGCGCGGATCCTCAGTGCATGGGGTCTTGTAACGGCCGCTCTGATGGCAAGTGCGAGTATCCCAGCGCCAAGACCTGTGGCGGCGGGCCGATCTGCTCAGGGCCCAAGCTCGTCGGACAGAGCACATGCCAGGCGGGGGCCTGCATCCCCCCGGAGGGCCAGCTTTGTGGCAGCGGCTTCAACTGCTCGGGTACCGCTTGCAAGACTTCCTGTGCCGCTGCCGCCGACTGCCAGGACACCTACGCGTGCGTGGAGGGCACTTGCCACGTCAAGGCGCTGAGTGTCGCAGTCGGCGCCGCTAGCGTGTGCGCAGTCTTCGTCGACGGGCAGGTGCGCTGCTGGGGCACCTCATTGTACGGAGAGATTGCCGACGGTCAGATCCGGTCAGCCGGGGAGACGGTCCTGGTACCCACCGCAGTGATGGGAATCAGCAACGCGATCGCTGTGGCAGCTGGCTCACATCACTACTGCGCCGTGCTGAGCGATGGAACCGTCTCTTGCTGGGGGGACAACAGCTCTCGCCAGTTGGGCATCGATCTCTATTCCAAGGCATACGTGCCTATCGCTGTCGCCGGGCTCACAGGTGCGAAGGCTGTTGCCGCGGGGACAAGCCACACGTGCGTTCTTCTTTCTGATTCGACAGTCCGGTGCTGGGGCGCCAGCAACTCTGGGCAACTCGGCGTGATCGGGGGAAATCCTGCCACCCCGCAGGCCCCGAATCTCACGGGCGTCAAGGCCATCGCCGCGGGAGGTGGCCACAACTGTGTTATCATGAGCAGTGGCGAGGTTCGTTGCTGGGGCGCGAACATCAGTGGCGAGCTTGGCAATGCGAGCAGCGGCGGAATCGATCCGCAAACCGTGACGGCTCTCCCCATTGCGGCGACTGGCGTTGCGGCCGGCGACTTCCATTCCTGTGCACTGCTTGCGGACGGGACAGTCTGGTGCTGGGGCGCGGATGACCAAGGTCAATTGGGGATCGGGTCGGTCTCTCCCACAGTCCCTCCCACTTCCATCTACGTCGCGTCTGCCACAGCGGTCAGTGCATCCGTCAATTCCACCTGTACTCTTCTTGCCACCAAGAATGTATCCTGCTGGGGCCATGTGATGAATCCCAGCAGCGCCTTTGGGAGCCCCACCGGAAGCTCCTTGTCGCCGGGGACCGTGTCTGGTGTAAGTAGTGCGGCTGCCATTTCTGCGGGCGAACGTTCCTGCGCGGTCACGCGGGATGGTTCCATCCTCTGCTGGGGATGGGACTACAGCACGATCGTGTCCGTTTTCACCGCCACGGCCACACCCGTGCCCGCCTGGTAGCGACGCACGCGCCTCTTGACTCGGCCGGGCTCTGTCGCCATGGTTTCCTGCATGACGGTACTGGGTAGCCGGAGCAAGGGCGCGACGTGAAGCAGCCTGGGCAGAGCATTCCCGATACCCTGTCCTACGACCACCCTCGGCCGCAGGACACGGCGGAGATGGGCTTGCCAGCCGCACAGCCCGCCTACCCCGCGACCTGCGAATTGCCCGACAGCTCCGTCGACAAAGGCCGGCCGCAAGACGACGCCACGGCTCGCGAGCGCCCCCTGCGCACGGATCCGCTGGCGGTCGGGCCTGCGCCGCAGGCTCCGCTGTCGCTGGTCCCGCCTGAAACCCCGGAGCCGCGTCCTGTCGTCGAGCCCATGGCCGGCGCCTTTCGTCCCGGCGAGCAGGTGGACCACTTCGAGATCGTGAGCCTCATCGGCAAGGGCGGCATGGGTTGCGTGTACAAGGCATTCGACCGCGATCTCGGCCGCACCGTGGCCATCAAGACCTTGCATGGCATCGACCAGCAGCGGTCCAACACACTGGCGCGCTTTCGGCGCGAGGCCCAGGCCGCCTCACGCGTGGTCCATCCCAACCTGGTCATCATCTACAGTTACGGCGCCCAGGGCGAGACTCCCTACATCGTCATGGAGTATCTGTCGGGCCGCAGCCTGGGCGCTGAAATCGCCGAGGGCCCACTCTCCGTCGAGCGCACCGCCGACGTTCTGGTCGCGGCGTGCGCCGGCGTGTATGCCGCCCATCGCGCTAACGTGGTCCACCGCGATCTCAAGCCGGGCAACATCTTTCTCGCGCGCACGCCCATGGGCGAGACGCCCAAGATCCTCGACTTCGGTATCTCGCGCGTGGGCGGAGACGACGCCAACCTCACCGGCACCGGCCACATCGTGGGCACCACCTACTACCTCGCGCCCGAACAGGCGGCGGGCCGCGAAATCGACGCGCGCGCCGACCAATACGCCCTGGGCGTGATTCTGTACGAATGCCTCACCGGCGTGCGTCCCTTCACTGGGTCGGCCGCCTACGCGATCATGCGCAACATCGTGGAGGGAATCTTCCAGCCTCCGTCGCGCGTGCGCCCGGAGATCCCGCGCGACCTGGAGGCGGTGATCCTGCGCGCCATGAGCCGCGTTCCCCACGACCGTTTCGCGCGCGTGCGCGATCTGGGCCTGGCCTTGATGCCGTTCATGTCAGCCCAGGGGCGCCAGCAGTGGAGCTACCACTTCACCGCGCCCGAGGCTGAGATGCCCATCGCGCCTTCTGTTGCTGGGCCCACGCCTGACGGTGCGCAGGCTCCCACTGTAATCGCGCCCGCTCGGCCGTCTGCGCCGCCCGTGGCGCCCACCAAGATTCTTCCCGTGGCTCAACCAGAGTCCTGGCAAGTGGTGCCGACTCACACGACGGCCGCGCCGGCCTCGACCCCGCAGCCCGCGCCGACCGGCCCATCTTTGCAACGCAGTCGCAATCTGGCATTGATGGTGACAGCGGCGCTGGTCGTGTTGCTTGCGCTGGCCGCTTGGGTATTTCGTGGCTCGGCAGCTCACCGTGGTTTCCCCTCGACAGCCGCGGTCGAAGTAACGCCGCCGCCTGCCGCCGCGGTCGCTCCAGCGCTGCCGGAATCGCCCCCGGCCCGCGTGGCACCGTCGCAACCCGCGGACAGCTCGCCCAAGCCCGCACCACACAAACCCAAGAAAGGCCCTCGCAGCTCGGTCAAGTTCACGCCCGAGGGTGTACCCATCATCTAGCAGGATGAGATCCCATCATGATTCGCGGCGCGGCCCTGTTGATCGCATTCTCGCTCGCACTCGGGCAGGGGCAGGCGCAGGCCGAGGGCGACGAGTCGGATGCGCTCATCAACCAGGGACTCAAGGCCATGCGCAAGGGCGACTATCAGGCGGCCCTCGAGGCTTTTCAGCGCGCACACCAGGCCCGGCCCAGCACACGCTCGCGCACCGAAATCGGGCTGGCCGAGCAGGCGCTGCACCGTTGGGTCGAAGCAGAAACGGATCTGGCCGGTACACTGTCAGAGGAGGCCGGGGACGCCTGGCTCGAATCGCATCGCTCGCTGCTCGAAAAGGCGTTGGCTGACGTGCATACGCACCTGGGAATGCTGACCGTGGAGACTGGCCCGCGCGGGGCGCAGGTGAAGATCAACGGGGAACTTCGCGGGCTTCTGCCCTTGTCCAGGCCGCTGTTTCTGCTTCCCGGCACGGTGCAGGTCGAGATCACTGCGCCGGAACGACGGCCGTGGCGCAGCGAGGTTCCGATCAAGCTCGGCGAGACGGCCCGGCTGGCACCTATCTTCGAGCCGCTCGAACCGCCACCTGTCATGCCGGCCGCGTCCATCGCAAACACCGGCGACGCTGACCATTCACGCTGGACAGAACCCAAAGTCCTGCGGCTGGTCGGATGGCTGGCTATGGCCGCAGGCAGCGCAGCCGCTGGCACCGGCGCCTATCTCCTGGCCGGCTCGCAGGCCGGATCGTCACGACGGCTGGCCGGCATCGAGTGTCTTGCACTCGGCGGTGCAGTGGTCTTGAGCGGCGGAATGATTGCCGTGGTCACCGCTTGGCGCAGCACTGCTTCAGATCACAGGACCGCGGCAATCGTCTCCCTTGCCGGCCGGCTGTGACCTGCCGACTGTTTCTAATGCTGGCGCACTAGATCGTGCCGCTCTGAATGATGCGGCGAAGCTCCGTGGCAGGAAGGCGTGATCCGCGCTTCTCCTCCTCGAAGATGATCTGAGCCAGCGTCGCGGTAGTCAGGTCACGATTGGTGCCATGATCCACCACCTGAAAGTCCTCGCCGGAACGGACCAGCGCGGCGAGCGCTTGCAGGGTGACGTAGTGGCTCTCGTGCGTGTCGTACAACTTGCGGTTCGAGTAGCGCCGAATGGTTCGCATGATGGATAGCATTACACGGACAGCACAGTTCGTCACCCCGTACCAAGATTATTAGCCGCAAAGCGGAAGACGCAGAGCGTCTGCGTCATGCAGCGGTCTTACGGCTTGTCAACCTGAGGCTCTTGGCCAAGACTTCAGCCTGTCATGGACAACAAGACAGGCTCGACGGCGAAGTTGGAGATTGACGGCAAGGTGCATGAAATGGCGGTGATCGAAGGCACCGAACATGAGCGGGCCATCGATATTGCCAGTCTGCGCAGCAGCACCGGCTGTATCACCCTGGACGATGGCTACGGGAACACGGGGTCGTGCCAGAGTGCCATCACTTTCATCGACGGTGAAAAGGGCATTCTGCGCTACCGCGGAATTCCGGTGGCTGAGATGGCTGAGAAGTCCAGCTACGTGGAAACCGCGTACCTTCTCATCTACGGCCATCTGCCCAAGAAGTCCGAGATGCAGCGTTTCTCGAAGATGCTCACGCAAAACGAGAACCTGCACGAGGACATGAAGTACCACTTCGAGGGTTTTCCCTCGCAGGCGCATCCCATGGCGATTCTGTCGGCCATGATCAACGCCTCCAGCTGCTTCTACCCGGGGCAAATGCAGCGGCCCACGCGCGATGAGTTCGATGAGCAGGCCGCGCGCCTCATCTCGCAGGTGCGCACCATCGCCGCTTTCTCGTACCGCAAGTCGCGCGGGCTGCCCATCATCTATCCAAAGCCCAGCTACAAATACACGGAGAACTTCCTGCACATGCTGTTCTCCGACGTGTACGAAGACTACGAGCTGCGGCCCGAGGTGGTGCGGGCACTGGACACCATTTTCATTCTGCACGCCGACCACGAGCAGAATTGTTCCACCTCGACCGTGCGCATGGTGGCCTCGGCGCAGGCCAACCTGTTCGCCAGTGCGGCTGCCGGCGTGTGCGCCCTGTGGGGGCCGCTGCACGGTGGGGCCAATCAGTGGGTCATCGAGATGCTGGCCGACATCCACCGCGCGGGCGACGACGGTTCGCGATTCATCAAGGCGGCCAAGGACAAGAACAGCGGCAAGCGTCTCATGGGCTTCGGCCACCGGGTGTACCGAAACTACGATCCGCGCGCGCGCATCATCAAAGGGACCTGCGATACACTTCTCAAGGCGTTGAACATCTCGGACCCGTTGCTGGACATCGCCCATCGCATGGAAGAGGCGGCGTTGTCGGATCCGTATTTCGTCGAGCGCAAGCTCTACCCCAACGTGGATTTCTACAGCGGCATCATTCTGCGTGCGCTGCGCATTCCCACCGAGATGTTCACCGTCATCTTCGCCATCGGTCGCATGGCCGGCTGGATCGCCAATTTCAAGGAAATCCTCGACGATCCTAAGGGGCGCATCTACCGGCCGCGTCAGGTCTACATTGGCTCGACGCTGACCAGCTATGTGCCCATGGGCGCGCGCGGGGAGTGAGCAGGCCCGCACGAATCATCGATCTAGGCACGCGTGACTACGCGGAGGCGTGGCGCGTGCAACTGGAGTTGCTAGCCGCGCGCCAGCGCGACGAGGTGCCGGACACCTTGCTGCTGGTGGAACACCCGCACGTACTCACCTTGGGCCGCGGCGCGCGTCGGGAAAACCTGCTCGCGTCGGCGGACATGCCGGTCTTCGAGGTCGAGCGCGGAGGTGACGTGACCTACCACGGGCCAGGCCAACTCTGCGGCTACCCCATCCTGTACCTGCGCGAGGACGAGCGGGACGTACACCTCTATCTGCGCCGCCTCGAGGAGGCCGTCATTCGCACGCTAGCCGAGTTCGCCATCGAGGGGGACCGGCAGCCCGGGCTGACCGGGGTGTGGGTCGGTGCGCGCAAGCTGGCCTCGCTCGGCGTGGCGGTGCGCCGTTGGGTCACCTTGCACGGCTTCGCGCTCAACGTGTGTACCGATCTCGAGCGTTTCTCCGCCATCAACCCTTGTGGCCTTTCCGCTGCGGTGATGGGCTCGATGACCGGTGTCCTCGGTCGGCCCGTGGCTGTGGCCGAAGTGCGGGCCCCCTTGCTTCGCCACTTCGCCACGGTCCTGGATCGCTGCTGGATCGAGGAAGAGCGGGGCGACCGGCTATCGCCCCGGCCTACGTGATTCGGGCGGCACGCACTCCACCCGCCGTTGTTCGACTTGGGAAAGTCTTTCCGGTACCGTAGTCGCACCATGAGTCAGCTTGGTTTCATCGCGCGCAGGATCGGAGTCGCTGTTGCGCTGCTGGGAGTGACGCCGGCCTTGGCCGCGCCAGCCCCAGCCACCGCCCCTTTGCCGGAACCGCTGCTGCCCACGTCTGTGCTGGAAGTCCCCGCGCCCCTGCCTGCACCGCCACCACCGTCCCCCGCTGCGCCACCTGCCAGCGCTGGCCCCTTGAAACTGCTCGAAGCGGACGTCGGTACCCGGCTGGGCCTGCGCGTTCAGAATCCTTACAAGCCCGACAAGCTCAATGACCTGGGTGCGGACGGGCAGGTGCAGGTTCTCTTGTCGGGCCAGGCCACGCGCCACATCTTGTGGCAGGCCGATTTCGTCGGGACCTTCGGAACCGTCGATGCGAACAATAACTACGACACGACCGGAAGCGCGGCTGTTCTCGATCTGGTCGGCCGGTTCGAATTCCACGACGCCTTCAACCTGTGGGTGGGCCGCATGCTGGTGCCGGCCGACCGGTCCGGGCTCAGCACCGAGTGGGCCATCGCGCCCTGGCTGCTTCCGGGCCAGTTCATGGCCGGGCAGAAGCCGGTGGGCGCGCTGCAGGGCCCCCACGGCCGCAGCGATGGGGCGACTTTGTGGGGGCAGTTTGGCGGTGGCACCTTCAAGTATTACGCGGGTGCATTCAACCTCGCCGATCCCAAACAGAGTCCGCTCTATTCGGGCCGCCTCAGCCTCAGCCTGCTCAATCCCGAGCCTGGCTACCGCAATGCCAGCACCTACTACGGCAGCAAGGACGTGCTGGCGTTGGGCGCGGGCTTTCAGCACCAACACAACGGCTGGGCCTCGCTCGACCCCATAACCAAGCTGCCGGTGGCCTGGGCCGACTTCACCGAGCTGAACGTCGACCTGTTCTTCGAGAAGAACCTGGGCGCCGCCGGCGTGCTTGATCTGGAGGGTGCCTTCTACAAGATCTGGGGAAGCTACACCCCCGAGAGCCTCAGCTACTTTGTGCTCGCCAGCTACCTGCTGCCCATCGAGGTCGGCCCCGGCAAATTCCAACTTCTGTTTCGGCTGCAGCAGGCACATGATCGGGAGACCGACGATACCGACGCGCTGGCCGATGCACAGATCGGGTACATCATCGATGGTCTGCGCGCACGCGTGGCGCTGGACTACCAGTACAGCAAAGTCATGGGCCAGACCGGCAACGCGATCCTCGTCGGGCTGCAGCTTCAAACCAAGTAGCCATCAGCCAGCGCGGAACTGGAAGTCCCGCTGGCGGACAACTTCACTCTCGTCGAGGTCGACCAGAAAGGCCGTGCCCTCACCCACCATGCCGTTGAAGGCGCGCAGATACCAAACATCCAGGCCCCAGCTCTTGTACCCACTCTCGCTGGGGGGAGACCATTCCGCGGTTTCCAGATCGCCAAGGCCGGGCGGCCGCGCGCGCGTCTGGCTGGCAATTTCTTGGAAGTGGTGTGAGGCGCGCACAATCTGCTCGGCCCTGCGCGCCAGCGTGGGATCGATCTCGCGCCGCCATTCGCTGACCAGATGGAAGGCCTTGAGAGCGCCCCCCACCGGCCCGTCGGCCTCGTACACCTCGTCAGCGGGCAGGCCGGCAAAATCAGCCACATCGAATTCCGGGAAGATGGTCTCGGCCGCGATCTGCGCCTGGCGTTCGCCGAAGCTGTCTTCCGCCACCTTCTTGCCCTGATCGGCGTAGTAGGCGTAGAGGCGCATGATGATGTTTTGCGAAGGCAGGCGGTGGTCCCAGTCCGCCACCCACAACACGGCCTGGTAGGTCTTGCCCATGAAGGGCAAGAACACGGGCAACGACTCCGCCAGCTTCTCACGGTCAGCCGTCGACTCATACAGACCCTGCAACTCAACGCGCGGGTGGCGCCGCAGGTCGCGCTTCAGTTCTTCCCGCAAATCTAACGGAGCCATGATTACCAGAATAGCCGGGATTGCCCCAGAGCGCACTATAGACGGCTACAGCTCGCCCTTGACCCTTCGGATATCCGCGCCCAGTCCGCGCAGCTTCTTTTCCAGGTGCTCGTAGCCGCGGTCCAGGTGGTACACGCGCAAAACCTCGGTGGTGCCCGCGGCGACGAGGCCGGCCAGAACCAGGCAGGCCGAGGCCCGCAGATCGGTGGCCATGACCTTGGCACCCTTCAACTTGGTGGGGCCGCGTACGATGGCGGTGTGGCCCTCCACCACGATGTCCGCACCCATGCGCCGCAGCTCGGGCACGTGCATGAAGCGATTCTCGAAGATGTTCTCGCTCAGCACCGACTGGCCGTGCGCCTGCGCCATCAGCACCATGAACTGGGCCTGCATGTCCGTGGGAAAACCGGGGTAGGGCCGGGTGGCGATGTCGGCAGGGCGGATCTCGCTTCGTCCGACCACGCGAACCGCCTCGCCCTCGACGGTGACTTCCACGCCCGCGGCGCGCAGCTTGCCGATCACCGCGTCCAGGTGCTCGGGCAGGCAGTCCCGGACCAAGACGTTGCCCCGGGTCACGGCCGCGGCGACCATAAGCGTGCCCGCCTCCACCCGGTCGGGGATGATGGCGTGATCCAGCGGGTGCAATTCATCCACGCCCTCGATGGTCACCAGCGACGTGCCTGCCCCGTGGATGCGCGCGCCCATCTTGTTGAGCACGCGCGCCATCTCCTCGACCTCGGGCTCGCAGGCGGCGTTCTCCAGCGTCGTGCAACCCTTGGCCAGCGCCGCCGCCATCATGAGGTTCTCGGTGCCGGTCACCGTGACCATGTCGAACACGATGGTGGCGCCGTGTAGCCGCTTGGCCTTGGCGCTGACCAGGCCGTGCTCAAGCTCGATGCGCGCGCCCAGGGCTTCCAAGCCCTTGAGGTGCTGATCGATGGGCCGCGCTCCGATGGCGCAGCCGCCGGGCAGCGACACGCGCGCCTGTCCGTAGCGTGCCACCAGCGGGCCCAGCACCAAGGCCGAGGCGCGCATGGTCTTGACCAACTCATAGGGCGCCTCGAAGTTGGTGATGTGGGTGCTGTCCACCGTGGTGCGACCGTCGCCCTCGACCTCGGCGCCCAACTGGCGCAGCAGCTTCTTCATCGTCACCACGTCCCCCAGATCGGGAACGTTGCGATAGGTGGAACGGCCGCTGGCCAGAAGCGAGGAAGCCAGGATGGGCAGCGCCGCATTCTTGGCGCCGGAGACCCGCACCTCGCCGCGCAGCTTGTGGCCGCCGCGTATGACGATCTTGTACATGGGGAGACTCGACGCCGACGGCGACAGCCAGGCGCGGCTGTCGCTCGTCAACCGTCTGCGCTTCGGCTAGGTTGCGGCGGGAGCGGCAGGGGCGGCCGCCTCGGTGGCCTCGGCGCCCTTCTTGTGCTCGGCGCAGCGACCGGCCAGAACGGCGGGCTTGCGGCAGCCTTCCTTGCTGCAGATCTTGTATCGGAACTTGTCGCCCACTTTCTGGCGGCGCCAGCCGATGTAGTGCTTGCGGCAGTATCCCTTGGCACGCACCGGCTGCTTGCACTTGGGGGCGCGGCAGGTCTTGCCACCGGCCTCAACGGTCTTCACGGCTTTGGCGGCGGCGGGCTTCTTGGCGGGTGCTTTCTTCTCAGGCATGAATCTTCCTTGTCGGATGGTTTGGGGGGTTCGAGGATGCGGTTCTGGGACGCCAGAGTCAAGCTGGCAACTTGGTCCGGATGCGCTCGACTGCCTCTTCCACGTTCTCGCGGAAGCCGAAGGCCGATAGGCGGAAGTAGCCCTCGCCGCAGCTTCCGAAGCCCGAGCCGGGCGTGCCCACCACGTTGGTCTCGTGGAGCAGGCGGTCGAAGTACTGCCATGAGGTCATGCCCGCTGGCACCTGCATCCAGATGTAGGGCGCGTTTAGCCCGCCGAACACGCAATAGCCGGCCTGGCCCAGGCCTTCGCGAATCAGGCGTGCGTTCTCCATGGTGTAGTCGATGTTGGCCTGCGCGCCGGCCGCGCCCTCGGGGGTGAAGACCGCGGCGGCGGCCCGCTGGATGGGGTAGCTGACCCCGTTGAATTTCGTCGTGTGGCGGCGGTTCCACAGGCCGTGCAGCGCGACCCACGCGCCCGAGTCGTCGCGCGCTTTCAGTTCCTTGGGGATCACCGTGAACGCGCAGCGTGTGCCAGTGAATCCTGCGGTTTTGGAGAAGCTGCGGAACTCCAGGGCCACCTCGCGCGCTCCTGGAATTTCGAAAATGCTGCGGGGCAAGCTCGGATCGCGCACGAACGCCTCGTAGGCCGCGTCGAAGAGGATGATGGCCTCGTGCTGCTTGGCCCAGGCCACCCAGCGCGCCAGCGAGGCGCGCGACATGACCGCGCCCGTGGGATTGTTGGGCGAGCAAAGATAGACCAGGTCCACGCGGTCCTCGGGCAGCGGTGGGTCGAAGCGGTTTGCCGCCGTGGTGGGCAAGTACACCAGGCGCTGGTAGCGGCCCTCGCTGTCGGCAGGACCAGTGCGGCCCGCCATCACGTTGGTGTCGACGTACACCGGGTACACCGGGTCGGTCACCGCCACCACGCTGTCGAGCGAGAAGATCTCTTGCATGTTGGCGGTGTCGCACTTGGCCCCGTCGGAGACAAAGATCTCGTCGGGCGCCACCTGCGCGCCCTGGCTGCGGTAGCGGGCCGCGATGGCGTCGAGCAGGAAATCGTAGCCCTGCTCGGGACCGTAGCCGCGAAAGGTCTCTTTGTGCGCCATCTCGTCGGCGGCAGTCTTGATCGCGTCGACGATGGGCGCGGGCAGGGGCAACACCACGTCGCCGATGCCCAGACGGATGATGCGCGCTGCCGGGTGCGCCGCCGCATAGGCCCGCACCCGCTTGCCAATCTCGGGGAAGAGGTAGCCGGCCTGCAGTTTTTGGTAGTGCGTGTTGATCTTGGCCATCGCTTCGACTTTCTTTCGGGCTGCGAAGCGGTAAGACTAGCTAACTTCCCCCCCGAGGCGCAATGGCACGCAAACACATGGTTCGCACGCCTTTATGTCTGCTCGCGATTTCCTTGCTTTCCGGTCCGCTGGCCGCTGGCGACAGCCCCGCACCCGATCACCGGCGGACTTTGTTGCAGGCGCTCAAGAGCGAGCTTCAGCGTTCGCAGACCAAGCTGCGCCTGCCCGGCGAGGACGGGCCGTACTTCATCCGCTACCTGGTGCGCGAATACGATGATTACGATCTGGTCGCGCGCTTCGGCGCCCTGCTGGAAGACAGCCACCAGCACCTGCGCCAGGCCAACGTGGAGGTGCGGGTGGGCAGCTACAAGTTCGACAACACCGCCGACGACACCACCGAGAGGGTGTTCGATCTGGACGACTTCGACCGCTACGAACCGCCGGTGGGCGCGCCCATCGACGACGACGTGGATGTGCTGCGGGCCACCCTGTGGCTGCAAACCGACGCGCGCTACAAACAGGCCCTGGCCACCTTGCACAAGAAGCGCGGCGCCCGCGTGACCAAGATGGTGGAAGATGAGTCGGTGGGCAGCTTCTCGCGCGAGAAGCCCCAGCGCGCGGTCGACAAACCCATCACTCTCAAGCTGGACCGCGCGGCATGGGAAACCCGTCTGCGCCGGGTGTCTGCGCTGTTCAAGATCTACCCGGAGATTTTCGACTCCCAGGTCAAGTTCTCCGTGGATCACCAGACCCGCTTCATCGTCACCACCGAGGGTACCGAACTGGTCAACGAGCGCCTCATCTACGGCTTGCACATGACCGCGCACGCGCGCGCCGCCGACGGCCTGCTCATCAACCACTTCAAGAGCTTCTACGGCGCTTCCGAGAGCGAAATGCCCGATGACGCCACCCTTGAGCGCACCGCCAAGCAACTGGCCGACGAGGTCAAGCGCCTGCGCGAGGCGCCCATGATGGATCCATTCAACGGCCCGGCCATCTTGCTGCCCGAGGCCGCCGGGGTGTTTTTCCACGAGGCACTGGGGCATAGGCTGGAAGGCGAGCGGCAGAACGACAACAAGGAAGGCGCAACCTTCAAGGGCCAGATCGGCAAGACCATCCTGCCGACCTTCATCACGGTGCTCGACGATCCGTCGGCGGCCAAGTTGGATGGCGTGTCACTCAACGGCCACTACGACTTCGACGACGAGGGCGTGGCTTCGTTCCCGGTTTCCCTGGTGGACCACGGCATCTTGCGCAACTACCTCAAGAGCCGCACTCCGGTGAAGGGTTCACCCAGTTCCAACGGTCATGGCCGCGCTGAGGGCACGCTGGATCCTATCGGCCGCATGGCCAGCACCATCGTGAAGTCCGACAAGGTGGTGCCTTATGCCAGGCTCAAGGAGATGCTGCTCGACGAAATCCGGCGGCAAAAGAAGAGTTTCGGGCTCATCATCGCTGACATCAGTGGCGGCCAGACCAACACCACCACCTACGATTTTCAGGCGTTCAAGGGCATGCCACGCATCGTGTACCGGGTGGACGCCGAGACCGGCAAGGAAACCCTGGTGCGCGGGGTGGAGTTCGTGGGCACGCCCATCGGCTCGCTCAATCGCATCCTCGCGGCCTCGGACAGCAGCGCGGTGTTCAACGGCTACTGCGGCGCCGAATCAGGCTACGTGCCGGTGTCGACCGCCGCGCCGGCCGTGCTGATCAGCGAAATCGAATTGCAGCGCACCCGTCGAGCCATGGAGAAGCCGCCGATTCTGCCTGCGCCCTGGCGGTAAACCAGAGGTGTAGTCCTGCGAACCCGGCCAAGCAACCCGCACCGCTGATACTCCTGGTCGACTTCGCCGTCGGCCCGACGTTCGATTCCTTCATGGGCCTCAAGTTCTTCCTGAAGTGTTGCCTGCGGCCGCACGCCCACGATGTGCTACCTTGAACACCCATGTCCCGTGAACCCAAGATCACGCCCATCACCCGGCACGACCCGCGTACCTTCTACGCCACGCGCGCCACGCGCACACGCAACGCCGAGGCCTGGGACCTCTGGGCCGTCGAGGACGGTCGCCGCGTGGGCTACCTGTCAGCCATCGACGATGGCCACATGATCTACGCCCTGGCCACCGTGAAACGCGGCACCTCCCATGACGAGATCGCCGACCTTGTCGACGGATTCTTTCCACCCTCGGCCACTGACGCCCTAAGCCGTGAGACCGTGATCGCCGACTACGATGAAGAGCCTGTGATTCTGGAGTCAGAAGTGAGCACCGAAGAGTAGGGCGACGCCTGGCCGCCCTCGCCCAGCGCCGCACGCGGTTCGGCGCCCCACGTAGTTTCCTCTTCCCTCCTCTGGCCGTGCGGCTATTCTCTCCCCCATGCCGGTCGGCATTCCGACTCCCGGTCCGTTTCGGGGGCTCGTTCCGTACGATGAAAGCAGTGCCGCGCTGTTTTTTGGCCGCATGGACGAGATCGCCGCGCTCGATGCCCTGGTGGTTAGGGAGGGAGATCGGGTTGTTGCTCTGACCGGCGAGTCGGGCGTGGGCAAGACGTCCCTGCTGCGCGCCGGGCTCCTGCCCGCGCTGGCCAGGCGCGACGTCACCGGGGTCTATCTTGGCGCCTACGACGACATCGAGCAGGAGATGTGGCAGGCCGCCGGACGCGTGCGCAGCGAGCCGCCCACACCGGGCGATGGACCGGCCGACTATCTGGTGCGCCTGGCGCGCAGTTCACACGCCGGGACCTTGCTCATTCTCGACCACCTCGAGACCATTTTCGTCGACCGCGATGCGGATGCCCACACCTCCGCCCTTGACCAGCTGGCCGCGTTGCTCTCCAAGGTCAGCGAGGGAGCCGGGCCTCGCCTGCGCATTCTCCTGTGTGTGGAAAGCGGTTCTTTCCACCGCCTCGACCTGCTGTACCGCGCCTGCAAGCTCACGCCTGCGGCCGGGGCGTGGATGGAACTTGCGCGTCTCAACCAGGAAAGTGCCACGCAGATTCTCGAGCAGACCGCGGTCGGCACGGGAACGTTTTTCGAGGCCGGCCTGGCCTCCTTGATGGCCGGCGATCTGTGTCGGAGCGGCTCCTGCCTGCCCGCCGACTTGCAAATCGTCGCGCGCATGGCCGTCGAGTTGCGGCTGACATCGTTGCGCCGCTACGAGCGCAGCGGGGGCGCGACCATGCTGCTGCACAGTTTTTTCCAGCGGGCGGTGCACGATGCCGGCGGTCGCCCAGCCTTGCGTGTGCTGCTGGCGGCCGCCCGCCCTGCCAGTTCCACGGTGGACGAGCTGGCAGCTCGCGCCGGTCTGCCCCAGGCTGTGGTCGAGCAGGCCGTGGCGCCTCTCACCAGTCGAGGCATTCTGCACAAGTTCTACTCGGGCTCCGCCGACCGCTACTCTCCCGCGCACCCGTGTCTGATCGCCCGCATCGAGGACTTCGCCGCCAGCGACGTGGGGGCTGCGCACGACATCCGACGGACCTTGCGCCGCCGCATCCTGGCCGGCGCGCGTCTCTCGCTGCCCGAGATCCGTAGAGTGCGCCGCTATCTGGGCGGGGATCTGGCAGCCGACGAGGCCACCACGCTTAGACGCAGCATCCGGCGCAGTGCCTTGCACATCGGCTCCGCCGTCACCCTGCTGCTCGCCCTGTTGCTCGCCCTCATCTTTGAGGTGCGCGCGACCTACACGCTGGCCTTCGATCCGGCACGCGATCAACCCGGCAGTCGGGTGGTCGTGCGGCGGGGACGTCCTTCGCTGACCCTCCTGCACTTTCTGACCGCTCAGTCCCGCCACGGTTCGATGGTTGCCGACACGGGCTTTGCCGCGACCAGCGTGGCCGCTGATCTGGCGTCGCGCATCGCGAGCGGAAGGGCGGTGGGGGCCTTGGATGCCAACCGCACACCCCGGCTGCCGTCCTGGCTGCGCATGGTGATTGATGGTCTGGGGCCGGTTCCGCGCGGGGTCTCGCTGGTTCTGCTGGGAGAGCCCAACGGCGTGGTTTCGCTCAAACAAGCCTTTGCCGATCCCGCCTCACGCCGTGATGCCCTGGAAGCCCTAGCGGTAGTGGGAACGGGCCGGGCTGGCGAAGATGAGATCCTGGCCGGCGCGCTCAACGACCCGTCGCCCGACGTGCGTCGGCGTGGCGTCGAGGTGGCCGCGGCCATCGATCGACGCCAGGGCAAGGATGCTCACGCCGCCACGCTGCGTGCCGCTTTGGCCGACCAGTCATTCGCCGTGCGCAGCGCCGTCCTGCGGGAATGCGCCAGCCTCGCGCCCACCACGGCGGCCAGCATTCTCTCGGTGGCTCTCGCCGACAAGGACGTTTCCTTCCGGCGGCTGGCCGAAACATCATTGCTCGATCTGGCCGCGCGCTCGCCCGCGGCGGCCGCCGATGCTGTGCGCCTGGCGCTGTGGAGCAGCGACGGAATGGCCCGGCGAAGCGCGGTGGCACTGCTCGACCAGATCGCTGTGCAGGCCCCGGCCGAAGCCGCTACGGTTTTGGCCCAGATCGCGTCGGATGAAACTGCGCCCGAAGAGGCGCGCGTCTCGGCCCTGTCGTTCCTCCGCCGCAGCAACGCAATCTCGAACAATCTGCGGCCCATGTTGGAGAAGGCCGTGATGCCGGATGCGTCGCCGCGCCTGCGCACGGCTGCCTTGCCTCTCTACGCCCGGCTCATCGATCCGGCCAAGGTGGCCGAGCTGGCCTTGGCCGCCAGCAAGGGCCCGCCCTCGAGCCGGGTGACGGGCGCAGCGCTTTGGGGCGTGGTGGCCATCAAGCAGCCCGACTTGGCGGGAAAGCCGCTCAAGGTGTTCCTTTACGATCAGTCGCCCGAGGTGCGCGTGGAGGCGGCGCGTGGCTTCGGCTATCTGCGCCGCGAGGGTCCCGAGCTGGTACGCAAAGCCCTGCTGGATGCGAACGCCGAAGTGCAGAAGGCCGCTCTTGATTCGGCCCTACGTTTGGCGGCGGCACAGTCGGGAGTGATCGCCGATCTGCTCGGACATGTGCTGGCCAACGTGCGACCGGGCCTGCGCCGCTACATCGTCGAGGCCTTGGGCGAGATTGGCAAGACCAAGCCCGCCGCGGTCCTGCCCGCGCTGGTGCGCGCGCTCAAGCAAGGCGATGGCAGCACCCGTGGCGCCTGCGCACGCGCCCTGTGTGTCGTGGCCATCAAGAGTCCCGCCGCCGCGTCTCCCTACCTGCGCATGGCCGCGCGCGATCCCAACCGCGAGGTGCGAACCGAAGCGGCTTCCTGCCTCGGCAGTCTGACCGAGGGTGATCCCAAAGGCGCCGCGCGCATGGCCATCGAGCTGACTTCCTCGGACGAACAAACCGTGCGCGCCGCTGCCGCTGCCTCGCTGGGCGCGCTGGCCGGACGGGTCCACGAGATCGTGCTCGGGCCCCTCATCAACCTGCTTGAGGATCCAGAGCGCGCCGTGCGCGTGGCAGCCGCCGAGGCGCTCATTGCCTACAGCAAGACCGGATCCACGTGGGGAAACCGCGTCGCCGATCTCGACAAGAAGCTGTCGACCTTCTTCCTGCAAGGGGCTCTCGACGAGCGCCAGATCGCGCTGCGCCTGGCCGCGCGTGCCGGCCTGACCAGCATCCTTCGCCAGGCCGTGCGCGACGGCGACGATGGTCTGCGGCTCGACGCGATGAAAGCCGCGGCTGGCATGCAGCCACCCGCACTTGAGATCCTGCAGGCAGGAGCCGAGGACCGTCAGGGTCTGGTGCGCGCCGAGGCGGTGCGCGCACTGGCCGCCGCCTCCGGGAGCGGCCCCGAGCGTGTGCTGCCAGTCTTCGAGGCCATGCTGCGCGCAAGCGACGCGGCCACCAGGCGGACGGGCGCTCTGGCTCTGGGCGACGTCACCGGTGATCCCGAGGCCACCGCGGCTCTGCTGGCAGGGGTGCTGCACCAGCGGGGCGAATCGGTTCGGGCCGCGGCCGCCGAGGCTCTGGCAAGCATCGCCCAGCGCGATCCCAAGGCAGCGGGGCCATACTTGGAACAGGCGATCAGTGATCCGGCCCATGACGTGCGAGCGGCTGCCATCCGCGGCCTGGGCACCACTTGGGCTCGCCAGCGTCGGCCTGCCGAAGTGGCCGAGATCCTGGAATCGTGCGAGACCGATAGCGCGCGCCGGCTGGTGGCCGTCGAGGCGCTGGTGATTCAGGCCTCGCAGCCGGGGCAGGGCAAGGCCGGCGAAGATGCGAAAGAGGCGCGCCGCCTGCTCGAACGCCTGGCCGCCTCAGGACCGCCGCTGGCCCGTCTGGCGGCGCAAGTGGGCCGCGCCTTCATCGGCGCAAGGCTGGAAGACATGCACGCCTTCTTCGATCGTCTGTATGGCGGGTAGCCAGTGGGGCGAGATGAGCGGTCTCGTCAACCACCCGCCGCTGAGAACACAGAGGGGAGAGGGGAGGGCACAGAGTCGGAGAAGATGCGGTGATGTTCCAGCGCCCCGAGATTTCCTTCGCAGGTCGCGAAGGTCATGTTTGAACCGCAGACCACGATGGGTCATTTGTCGCGCCGAGGCCTCTCTCCGCTCTGCGGTTTCGGCTGCAGATGGCCGACGAGGTAAATCAGCTCACGCTCTTTGGTCGCGGTCGTGAGGCTACTCTGTGGTCTCTCCTCTCACCTCCGCGTTCTCGACGGCGGGTGGCTCACGAGGTGAAGCACCTCATGTCCTGCGGCTGCGGCCGCGAAGCTGCTACTTCGCGTAGTCGACGGCGCGGGTTTCGCGAACCACTGACACGCGAATCTGCCCCGGGTAGGCCAACTGCGCCTCCACCTTACGTGCGATGTCTTTGGACAGGGTGCGCGCCTGGTCGTCGGTAACCTTGGTATTCTCGACCAGCACGCGGACCTCGTGTCCCGCCTGGATGGCAAAGGCGCGCTCGACACCATCGAAGCCGCCTGCGATCTTCTCCAGGTCGGCCAGGCGCTGCACGTAGGTTTCCAGGGTCTCGCGCCGGGCGCCGGGCCGCTGGTTGGCCAGCACGTTGGCCGCATCCACGATGTGATCGAGCACGTCGTCGGCCACCGCCTCGCCGTGGTGGCACTCGATGGCATGGACGATCTTGGGCGCCTCGCCATACTTGCGCGCCAGCACCGCACCAGCCTGGGCGTGCGAGCCCTCGATCTCCTGTTCCGCACAGCAACCGATGTCGTGCAACAGGCCCGCGCGCCGCGCGGTCTTGACCGGATAGCCGAGCTCGCCCGCGATCACGCCCGACAGGAAGCCCACCTCGACCGAGTGTTGCAGCAGGTTCTGCCCGCTGCCCGCGCGAAACTTCAGCTTGCCCACCAGCCGCAGTAGCTCGGGGTGCAGGCGGCCGATGCCCAGGTCGAAGGCCGCTTGTTCGCCGGCTTCCTTGCACTGCTGCTCGACCTCTTCGGTGGCCTTCCTGACCATCTCCTCGATGCGCGTCGGGTGGATGCGACCGTCGGCGATGAGCCGGGTCAGCGCCAGCCGCGCAATCTCGCGCCGCACAGGATTGAAACAAGAGATGACCACGGCCTCGGGCGTGTCGTCGATGATGAGGTCGATGCCGGTGGCCTGTTCCAGCGCGCGGATGTTGCGCCCCTCGCGTCCGATGATTCTTCCCTTCATGTCGTCGGAGGGAAGCGGCACAACCGAGACCGTGCGCTCGGCCACGTATTCGCTGGCATAGCGTTGCACCGCCGCACCGAGGATCATTTGCGCCTTCTGCTGCGCCTGTTCGCGCGCCTCGTCCTCGATGCGCCTGACCTCGAGGGCCGCTGCCGCGCGCGCCTGCTCGCGCACTCCGGCTTCCAGAGCTTTGCGGGCCTCGGCCTCGGTCATGCCGGCGACCTTCTCCAGGCGCGCCCGTGCCTCGCTCACCTGGGCCGCGCCTGCCCGCGCCGCTGCCTCGGCAGCCTGCTCGCGGGCCTGCAGCTGCCGTTCCTTGCGGTGCAGGTTCTCATTCTCGGATTTGATTTCGCGTTCGCGCCGCTCCAACGCCTCATGCTTGGCGCCGGTCGCCGCTGCCTGCCGGTCGAGCTCCTGGCGCCGCACGCGCAGCTCGGCATCCACTTCGCCCCGGATCTTCTGCGCCGCCTCTTTGGCCTCCAGCGCGGCCTGCCTGCGGATGGCGTCGGCCTCGGCGCGTGCGGCAGCGAGAGCCCGCTGGCGTTCTTCTTCGGTCTGGGGAACAGCCTCGGGCTTGGAAGCCCGTCCCAGAAAGAAGGCCATAGCGGCCGCGAGCAGGGCGACCAGGCTACCAACAATGATGACGACTGGGCTCATCGGCTGGGCCTACTCAGGGACGGCGCCACAGCGGATCACGCGCGTGTCCGTGACAACGCAGTCGATTGGCACGTCCCACTCACCGGTGGGACAGCTTTCTGCAACTTGGAAATCGTAGCCAAATCCGACGAAGAAGCCCGACGGTCCGTCCGGGTGAGAACGCACGTAGGCCATCAGCTCGTCGTAGTACCCACCACCGTAGCCGACGCGGCCACCACGCGCGTCGAAGGCGAGGCCCGGGACCATGAAGACGTCGATATCGTGCGGCGCCACTTCAGGACAGCCAGGCCCAGGCTCAAGCAAACCGAAGATGCCAAACACCAGCTCCGAAGGGCCTTCGACACGGTGAAAGCGTAGGCGCGGGGGCAGAAGCTCGGCGCTCACGCGTGGCAGAACCACGGTGATGCCGCGCCGACGCAGTCCCTCAATGGCGCGCGCGGTATCGATCTCGGCCCTGGTGGACACGAAGGCCGCCACCGCACGAGCGGCTGCCACCTCAGGCAGGTCGAGCAGGATGTCCGTCGCGGCCTGGGCGCGGCGGGCACGGTCTTCCACAGAGAGCTCGTCGCGCCGGCTGGCCATAACGCGCCGGAGTGCTCGCTTTTCGTCGCGCAACCAGAGATCAGCCGGGCACATCGACGCCGACAGCTCGTTCCCGCCCACGCAACCCAGCCCGGCGCAGAGTCGCCCCGCAACGGCCTAGCGTCGCGTGGGCGTCAAGAACGAGGCCATCGCCTCGGGAAAGTTGGGGTTCAGTTGTGTCCATTTATGGAGGCGTCCGCCTTTGGGCGGGCGGTCATGTCTGCTGGGTGGAGCCCACTATACCGCAAGAACGCCCGCGCTAGGTGGCTATGAAGAGCCTGTCACACACGCGCTCGGCTCTCGACTAGATGCAGCAGCGCGCGACTCCTCTCCCGAATCCGCTTCTTCAGTTCTGCGAGCGTGCGACGTTCCTTGAACAGCTCCTCGGTAATCTGCAGAGCCGCCAGGATTGCGAGCGATTGGGTGTCGGCAGCGCGGGTCTGCTTCTGCAGCTCCTTGATGCGGCCGTCTAGGTAGGCGGCCATTTCGCGTGTGGCACGCTCGTCCTCGTCGCCTCGCAGCACGAAACGCTGTCCCGCAATCTGTACGGCTACTGGCGTCTTCATGTCGACGTTGCCCTCGTGCAGGGCCCGGATGTCAAGTGGGCGAGGCGCCTTGCCCCGCTTCGGCGTGCGAGGCGAGACCCAGCGACGACAGCACCACCCGGTCTTCGAAGCTGACGTCCCTGAACCGGATGCCCATGCCGCCGATGCGCGCCGTTTCGCTGACCCAGCGAACCTCGCCGTGCAGTTGTAGCGGCTGCGACCGCCACGGGATATCAATCGAGACACGCACCGACTCGCCCGTGGCATCCAGATAGTCGGAGCAGAAGAACACACCGTCCGGGCTCAGATCGGTGACCAACCCGTCGATGGTCAGGCGCTCGCTGACATAGCGAGCTGGGAGTTCGACCCGCATGCGCACCGCGCGTCTCATCTCGCGCATCTCTCCAGAGGAATTTGGCATCGTCGTCTACACCCCACGCTTTGACCTCGACAGTCAGCCAGTAGCGACTGCATGTCAACTTTCTTCCACACGGCTACCGGTCTGAAAACTAGCACATGGAGTGCTATCGGAAAGTAGTCAGATTTTCTGAAACCTGACGCCACGCTACACTGGTCAGGTTTTTCAGGCTGCGCCAGCCCGCGCGCATGCTACAACTTGCCGCCCGGTCCCCAGGATCGGAGAAAGGAAACTCATCGCAGTCTCGTTCGGGCCCATAGCTCAATTGGTAGAGCTGCGGACTTTTAATCCGTAGGTCGCAGGTTCAATTCCTGCTGGGCCCACAGCCCTCTGCCTCGCCCCTTTCGGCCCATCATCCCTGACCCCATCGTCTAGTTCGGCCTAGGACAATGGCCCTTCAAGCCATGAACACGAGTTCAAATCTCGTTGGGGTCGCATACGTTGTTCTCACCGGGAACGGCGCCGAGATCGTCTGCCGAGCGGTCGGTCCGGCGTCGGTCCGGCACTTGGAAGTCGCACAGCCAATCAGGAAGGCCAAGAGGTCGTGAAGTCGGGCAGCCGTCTGGAAGAGATACTGGAGAGCGGTCAGTTTGCCGTGACAGGCGAAGCCGGCCCTCCCAAGGGGAGTTCGCCGGACGGCATGCGCAAGAAAGGCGAGCTGCTCAAGTCGTCGTGCGACGCCATCAACGTGACCGACAACCAGGCCGCTGTGGTGCGCATGTCCAGCTTGGCCGGATGCCTGCTGCTCATGCAGACAGGTGCAGAGCCCGTGCTGCAAATGGTGGTTCGAGACCGAAACCGCCTGGCTCTGCAGAGCGACATCTTGGGAGCCGCTGCGCTGGGAATTCGCAACGTCCTCTGCCTGGCCGGTGACCACCAGCGCCTGGGCAACCATCCGACTGCCGCGGGTGCCTACGACATCGATCCGATCCAGCTGATTCAGATGATCAAAACGCTACGAGACGATCATCGGGTCGAAAGTGGTGAAACGATCTCGGGGGAGGTGCCGCTGTACATCGGCACTGTGGCCCACCCGTTCGCTGAGCCGTTGGAACTCCATATGATCACCTTGGCCAAGAAGATTCGCGCTGGTGCCGATTTCATCCAGACGCAGGCGATCTACGAAGTGCCGCGATTTATTGCCTGGATGGACAAGGTCAGGGAACAGGGGCTGCATGAGAAAGCGCACATCCTGGCCAGCGTGCTGCCCATCAAGTCGGTCGAGATGGCGCGACGGATGCGCAGCGGGGTTCCGGGCATGCGAGTTCCAGACGAGCTGGTAGAACGCATCGAGCGGGCCGCCGATGCGAAAGCGGAGGGCATCAGAATCTGCGTCGAGACGATCGAACAGCTCAAACACGTGCCCGGGGTGCATGGCATTCACATCATGGCTGTAGCTAGCGAAGACTCCGTTCCGGGCATCGTGAAGACCGCTGGCCTTTCGCCTCGGCCCCAGCGGCCCCAATAGTTGGCCATTCGACGCGGGGAGGCTTCGAAATAGGCGGCCGGGCGGTCTGGGGTTATCCTGGGTGCTGTCACTCGGCGCAGCCGAACCCCTGCCATGCCCAACCGCGCATCGAACGCCCTGACCGCAGGCCAGCAGGCCACTCTGGATCTGCTGCGCGTGCTGGCCGGCGTGCTGGCTGGCGCGTGGCTGCCTTTTGTGATCAGCCACAGTTCCATCGGGCACGACCAAGTTCTTTCCCTGGCGGTCGACATGGCCTTTCTCGTGCTGGCCGGGGCCAGCACCGCATTCGCCTTCAGGGGGCGCCTGACATGGCGCCGCTGGCTGCGGCTGGCGCGCGACCTGGCCATCGCGCTGCCCTTGTGGACCATGTTCAATGTCGAGTCCACGCCGCACTGGTGGCTATGGGCGTGCAAGCTTCTGGCGCTGCTCTATTTGGTTCGCCTGGCGTCGCTGCTGAGCCGCATCGATGCTTTGCCACCGTCGGCGGCTCGCTTGCTGCTGCTTGCGGTGGTCATGCCTCTGTGCGTGTGGTGGGCCGCGACTGGCTGGCTGGTACTGGGCGGTGACTCGGGAACGACCGACCCGCGCTTGCGCCTGGTGCGCGCCATCTACTGGGCCATCGCCACGCTGGCCACCGTCGGGTACGGCGACATCGTGGCACATACCATCCCGCAGATGCTCTACGCCTGTTGCATCATGGTGTCCGGGGTGGCGTTCTTCGGCTACATCCTGAGCAACATCGCCACCCTGATGTTGCGCCTGGATGCAGCCAAGCAGCACCAGGAGGAAATGCGCGACCGGGTCGAGTATTTCATGCACTACCACACGGTGCCGCCCGCCCTGCGCCAGCGGGTACGCGCGTACTTCAAGTACCTGTGGTCCAGCCGCCACGGCTATGACGACGTCGAGGTGTTCGAGAGCCTGCCGCGCAACTTGCGCGCGGATCTGGCGCTGCACCTGCACCGGGATCTGCTGGCCAAGGTGCCTGTGCTCAAGGACGCCAGCCCCGAAGTCATCCGCGACTTGGTGATCACGCTGCGGCCGATGGTGTGCGTTCCTGGCGACATCGTGTGCCACAAGGGCGCGCCCGGCGACGAGATGTACTTCATCGTGCATGGCGAAGTCGAGGTCGTGGACGAACACGACAGCGTGCTGGCCCGTCTGCACGATGGCGACTTTTTCGGCGAGATGGCCTTGCTGACCGACAACCCACGCAACGCCACGGCCCGCACGGCTAGCTTCTGCGATCTCTACGTGCTCGGGCGTGAATCATTCAAGCAGGTCGCGGTCCGTCATCCCGTGTTCCACTCGTCAATCGACGAGAAAGCGCGTAACCGCCTCTCGACCGCCACGCTGCCCTCTGTGCTTTGATTGGTTACGCGTCCTGCAGGGCGCGCAGTTCGGCATCGGTGTGGCGCAGGCGCGTGGCCAGCACGCGCGCCAGCCGAGCGAAGATCTTGATGCCGACCAGGGGCTGGGCGCGCACCACTTCGTCGAAGCGGTCGCGCGAGATGACGTAGAGATCGGTGTCGGCCGTGGCCAGCGCGTCCGCCGAGCGCGGGCTGCGATCGAGAAAGGCCATGTCGCCGAAGAAGTGCCCGCGCCCGAAGGTCGCCAGGCACATGGGTTTGCCGCTGTCGAGGGCGACGGAGATACGCACGCCCCCGCGCCGGATCAGGTAGAGATTGGCGCTGGCGTCCCCGCTGTGGAACACCTTCGCGCCGGCTGGAAGGAATTCTTCTTGCACACAGGCGCGCAGGGCCTCCAGGGTCTGGTCCTGCTCGAACTCGCGCGCCAACTCGAACTCGGCCAGATCCAGGGGCCGGCATTCCTCGGCGGCGGCTTGGCGAAGATCTTCCAATGTGCGGTCTTCGGTCCATTCCAGGGCGTCGTCGAGCGTGCTGAAGATCTTCACGTTCTTGCTGGCGCGCACGATGCCCAGGTGGTGGAAGTAGCCTTCCAGATCTTGTCCGCTGGGCAACTGCGCGGGCAGGCTGCTGAAGACCAGATGGGCGCCTCGCTCGGCCAGCAAGGCCTCGAACTGCTCGAGCATGTGGGCCGCGGTGAAGTCCACGCTTTGCACCCGCCGCATGTCGAGAATGACGGTGCGGCTGCGCTTGAGGTCGGGCTCCAACTCGGTGAACAGCCGATCGGTGGTGCCGAAGAACAGGTTGCCCTGCAGCTCGCAAACCGTGGTCAACCGGCCTGCCTGCAAGAGAGCCTCTTTCTCGGTGGGCAGGCGCTGTTTTTTCGACGAGATCTGGTGGCCGCCCAGCTTGCGCCGGATCACCGAGCTGCGCATTTGCTCGCGGATGAAGAGCATCATGGCCAGGGCCAACCCGACCCCGGCGGCGGCCATCAGGCTGTAGCCCACGGCCACGATGATCACGGCGGCGATCACGCAGAAGTCGAGCACCGTGCTGCGCTGTTTGAGCAGATGGAAGCTGGTCCGATCGAACATGCGGAAGGCGACGACGATGAGAATGCCGGCCAGCGCCGCGATGGGCACCCAGCCCACCAGGCGGCTCAGCAGCAGAAAAACCAAGAGCGAGAACACACCCTCAAACACGCCCGACAAGCGCGAGGTGCCGCCGCTGCCCACGTTGACCAGGGTGGCGCCCATGGTCCCGGCCCCAGGCATGCCACCCACCAGCGCAGACACGATGTTGCCCGCGCCCTGGCCGACCAGCTCGCGATTCGATCGATGCCGACTGCGCGTGAGGGCGTCCACCACCACGCAGGTCTTCAGCGTGTCGATGGACAGCAGCGCGGAAAGCGTGAGCGCGGGCACCACCAGCGTCTTGACCGTGGCCAGGTTGAGCAGGCCGAGGCCATGCCAGCGGTCGGCCAGGCTGGCCAGCACCGAGCCGCCGGTTTCTGCTAGGGGACCGATGACCAGTGGGTTGTGTTCGAGGCGCAGCAGGTTGTCGTCGAGAAGACCCAGTCCGAAGTAGGCTAGCATGCCCCCGCACAGCCCCACCACCGGGGCTGGCAACTTGCGGGTCAGCCGGGGCGCGCCCAGCACGGCGAGGATGGTCACGCCGCCCACGATCATGCCTTGCCACTTCCACAACGACGGCGTCAGCAGAGCGTGCATCCCCTGCGCGTCCTTGGGCAAGCCGAAAAAGCGCGGCACCTGCGAGAGAAAGATCAGCACAGCCACGCCGCTCAAGTAGCCCGACACCACAGGAAAGGGAATGTACTTGATCAGCCGGCCGCCGCCGGCGGCGCCGTACAGCACCTGCAGCACGCCGGCGATCAGGCCGACCAGGGTCAGCAGCAAGGGCACAGCCTCGGGCCGCAGAGGGGAGCGACCACCTGCCAGCAGGCCAACCGCAAGCGCGGCCATGACCGCGGCGGCGGGCGCGCACGGGGCCGAAATCAAACGCGGAGCGCCGCCCAAGAGCGGGGCCACGATCCCCAGCGCCACCGCGCCTAGGATCCCCGCCAGGGCCCCGGTCGCCACGTACCCGGCGCCCAGAGGCGCGTAGCTGGCCACGCCGAAGGCGATGGCCGAGGGCAGGGCGACCAGCATGGCGGCCAGACCGCCCCACAACTCGCCCTGCAGGCTTGATACGCCTTTGTTGCTGGTAGCGGACGCCATCGATGCGCTAGGCGCCGCCTAGATCGTGAACGTCGTTTCGATGGTCTCCAGCATGTCCTTCTCGGCGTCGGAGATCTTGCCCACGCCGAGGAAGCCGCCCGAGCTCGCGGCCACGGCCCGCGCCCGTTCGAGAATGTCGCGCTTCAATCCCAGCCGCTCGGGCTCGCTCATCTTGCGGCACAGGCCGTGCACGTAGAGCTGCCACGCATCGAGCAGCTTGGGGTCCGGTTTCTGCACCAGCCAGCTCGCCAGCAGGCCGTACTCGACGCTCCCTGAAGCAATCCCCTGCGCCGCTGCTGCCGCGAGCACCGCATCGCGCTCCTTGGCGTCGAGCGTTCCGTCGGCCCACGCCACGGCCACCAAAGGCACGAGCGCGATGGCTGCCACCATCTCGGGGTTCACCTCGAGTTCGATCAGTTTCTGCAACACGTGGTCGTCGTGGATGCCAGCGACCTCGGCCAGCGCGGCCTTCATCTCGGTGGATCGCCTGGTCTTCCGCATCTTGTCGAGCAACGCCTGGTCGCGGCTCTTGAAGAACTGGTCAGTCAGCGCGGCCCCGGCAGCCGCGAAGACCGAATCTCCTGTGGTCGGGTTTGCCATGGTTGCCCCAGCGTATCACCGTCTGGGCTCCGTGGTTCTTCATTCAGCGGGAAGTCTGCGGCACAGGCATTTGTGCATATGAATGTCGGCGGGACATCGGAGGGCCACGTGGTAAAAGCTGCGCTCGATTCGCCATGCGCCCGAGTATCCTAGGCAACACCGTGGCGTCCAACCGTGACGCCAGCGTCGGCCCCTGGTCCGACGACGAGCGGGCGCGGCGCTACGACTGCCCCGAGAATGGCGATTTCTACAGGTCGTTGCTGACGCGCCTGGCGGCTCACGCGGGTCCGTTCGAAGGGGGGCGAGGGCTCGACCTCGGGTGCGGCACTGGTTTTGCCACCGAAGGGCTGGTGCGGGCTTTCCCTGGTGTCGCGTGGGAAGGCTTGGATGTGTCAGCGCCCATGCTGGCGCGGGCGGCGCGCAAGCCGAGCCTGGCGGCGATTCCGCTGCGCCACGCGGCTGCCGAGGCCTTGCCCTTTGCCGCGGGTTCGCTCGACGTGGTGGTGTCGAACTTTTCTTGGCACTGGTTCGGTGCTGGTGCGGGGGACGAGGTCTTGCGCGTGCTGCGACCTGGCGGCTGGATGCTGGTGAGCGCACCCTTGCGCCACTTCAGCAGCGCGGAGGGCAATCGCTGGCTGGCTCGGCGGCTGCACGCGCGTCGGGGGAACTTTCGTCGCCTAGGCAGTCAGGGTCTGCGCATCGAAGAGATGGCCAGCTTGCTGCCGGGGGAGGTGCGCACCCAGCGTCTGGAGTCGGTTGTGATCGAGGAGCGCTTTCCCGATGCTGCCGCCCTGCTCGCCACGCTGGAAAGCCGCGGATCGCTGCACGCGATCTTCGGGGCCGACGGATGGGAGGCGCTTGGGGAAAGGCCAGCGGGCGGCTTGGCCTTCGAGTGGCACCTGGGACTGTTGCACATGCAGGTCAGGCCGTGAAGCAGGCCCGCGGCGATTTGCACTGATCCGAGTGTGTCGGGATCTGCTTGCGAGGCTGCCATGGCGCTGCTATTGCCTTGCCCGAACTCATGAAACGCGTGGTCGTCGCCGGGGCTGGAATTTCCGGCCTGTCTCTCGCTTTCGAGTTGGAACGGCTTGGCGTTTCCGTGCTGGTGTTGGAGAGTGATCGGCGCGCCGGCGGCAAGATCGAGACCGATCGGTGTGATGGCTACATCTGCGAGCGCGGACCGGCCAGTTACCTCGACCGACACAACAGCATCACGCCCTTGGCGCGTCACCTGGGCATCGAAGGCCGCGTGCTGCCAGCCTCCGCGGCGGGCGAGCGCCGCCTGGTGGTGGCCGATGGTCGGCTGCACGACACGCCTCTCGACGCAGCGGCGTTTTTGCGTTCGCGACTTCTGCCTTGGTCGGCGAAACTGCGCATGCTCGCTGATTTGTTTCTGCCGCGCGGCTCCTCGGCGCGTGGCCAGGAGGAATCCGTCACCGCCTTTGCCAGCCGGCGCCTGGGCGCGCAGGCCGGCGAGCGCCTGCTGCAACCACTGGTTTCAGGGCTGTACGCGGGCGATCCCGATGTGGTCAGCCTGCCGGCCGCTTTCCCGCTCATGGCCTCGCTGGAGCGCGAGCATCGCAGCTTGGTTTTGGGAATGCGCGCTGATCTCAAGCAGCAGCGGGCGAAACGGCAGGCTGCCAGCGCCGCGCCTCGGCTGTCGTCGTTCGTGAGTGGGCTCGACGAGCTGACCACGGCGCTGGCCAGCAAGCTGGGCGACCGGCTTCGCCTGGGTGCGCGGGTCGCGCAGGTGGAACGGGTCGCCGCCGGCTTTCGCCTCGCAGTCGACGAAGGGGGGCGCAGCAGCACGCTCGACGCCGACGCGTTGGTGCTGGCCATTCCGGCCCACCAAGCATGTGCCGTGGTCCAGCCGCTGGATTCCGACTTGTCGGAAATCCTCACGCGCATTCCCTATGTCCCGGTTGCGCTGGTGCACTTGGGCTACTTCGCCTCGGCGCTGCCCGAGCCCGCGGATGCCTACGGGTTCTTCGTGCCGGCCTCCCAGCACCTGAAGATTCTGGGTGCCATCTTTGCGTCGGCGATTTTCCCGGATCGCGCTCCGGCCGGCTTTTCGCTCTTCTCTGTGCGCACCGGTGGCGCACGCCATCCCGAAACGGCAAGCCTGCCTGATGAAGAGCTGACGGCGCTGGCCCACGCCGACCTTCGCGGTCTGCTCGGCTTGACCGCGCCACCGGCGTTCGCGCATATCGCCCGTCACGAGCGCGCACTGCCGCAATACACGCTCGGGCACATGGATCGCGTGGCGGCGCTGGAAGCGGGCGAGCGGCGCTATCCCGGCTTGTACTTTCACGGTAACGCCTATCACAACGCCGGCGTGCCCGAACTGGTCAGCCGCTCGGGCAAGCTGGCGCGTCGGCTGGCCGAGGAGCTTGCACGATGAGAGAGCTGCTGGAGGCGGCGCTGTTGCGTGAGCTCGGTACCACCTGGCGTGAGATCAGTGGTAACCACTTTCGTGGTCGATTGCGGCCGCCGGTGTTCGCTTTGCACGACGCGGGCGTGCGCCTGGGATTCTGGGACCGGCGCAGCCGGACGCTGTCGCTGGCGCGCTCGCTGGTGTATCAACAGCCCTGGGGTGTGGTGCGCGAGGTGCTCAAGCACGAGATCGCGCACCAGTTCGTCGACGAGGTCATGGGCATCGACGACCAGAGTGCGCACGGCCCGGCCTTCGAGAATCTGTGTCGACAGCATGGCTTTGATCCGTCGGCGCGTGGGCTGCCTCAGACGGCGGCAGGCGAGGGCAATCCGGTGCTGCGCCGGATCGCGCGCCTGTTGGCCCTGGCCGAGAGCCCCAACCTGCACGAGGCCGAGGCCGCCATGAACACGGCGCAACGACTGATGCTCAAGCACAACATCGATCAGACTGTGGCTCGGGCGACCGAGGGTTTCGCCTTTCGCCACCTGGGCCGGCCCAGCGGCCGCATCGAAGCGGCCGAGCATGTGCTGGCGGGCCTTCTCGCGCGCCACTTCTTCGTCGAGGTGATCTGGGTGCCGTACTATGTGCCGAGCGAGGGGCGGCGCGGCCGCGTGCTCGAGATCTGCGGCACCCTGTCCAATCTGGAAGTGGCGGCCTACGTACACGGCTTTCTGCTTGAGACGGCGGAACGACTCTGGCGCGAGCACAGACGCCAGCACGGCATTGCCAGCAACCGCGAGCGGCGGCGTTTCATGACCGGCGTGATGATCGGTTTCGACGAGAAGCTGAAGTCGGGCGCCGCCGAGAGCCGGCGCGAGGGCCTGATTTGGGTGGGCGATCCCGCGCTGGCCGGCTATCTGCACCAGCGCTATCCGCGCACCACGCGCGGAGGAGGCATCGGGCTCTACCAAACTGAAGCCTACGAACACGGCCGCAAGGCCGGGCGCGCGATCGTGTTGCACCGGCCGATGCACGGGAGCAGTGAGCGGGGACGCCTGCTGGGGCCGGTGCGGGGATGAACAATCGCTCGCCACGCACCTTCTCTCCGCTACTTCCGATAAACTGCACATCGTGCAGCTTGTAATCGCTGAAAAGCCCTCGGTCGCGCGCGACTTGGCGCGCGTGCTGGGGGTGCGGCCCACGGGCAAGAATTGCTTTCCGGCCAAGGACCGCGTGATCACTTGGTGCGTGGGCCACCTGGTCGAGCTGGACGAGCCGGCCAGCTACGACGGCCGCTGGAAGGCTTGGCGGCTGGACACGCTGCCCATGATCCCGTCGGAGTTCAAGCTGCGGCCGGTGCCGAGCACGCGCGAGCAACTGCGCGAGGTGTGCCGACTCCTCGGGGACAAGCGCTTCTCCGAAGTGGTCAACGCCTGCGACGCGGGCCGCGAGGGCGAGCTCATCTTTCGCTACGTCTACCAGCTCGCCGGCAGCCGGCTGCCCATCCGGCGGCTGTGGATCTCGTCGTTGACCGACGAGGCCATCCGCCAGGGTTTTTCGACGCTCAAGCCAGGCGTTGACATGGAGAAGCTAGCGGACGCTGCGCGCTGCCGGTCCGAGGCGGATTGGCTGGTCGGCCTCAATGCCACGCGGGCGGTGACCGTGCGCCAGCGCACTGGCCCGGATTCCATGCTGTACTCCATCGGCCGCGTGCAGACGCCCACGCTGGCCATTCTGGTGGAACGCGAGAAGGCCATCCAGAACTTCGTGCCGCAGGACTATTGGCAACTCAAGGCCGAGTTGACCACGACCGACGGTGCGCGCTTCGCAGCGACCTGGTCGCACGACAAGGCCGCGCGTTTCGGCAATGCCACCGTGGCCAGCGAGGTTCGCGATCGCTGCCGCGCCCATGGCGCGGCCGTCGATCCTGAAGGCCCGGTGGTCGAGAGCCTGAAGCAGAGCAAGACCCGCGAGCCGCCGCCCCTGCTCTTCGATCTGACTTCGTTGCAACGGACGGCCAACAAGCGCTTTGGCCTCTCGGCGCAGGCCACCCTGGATGCGGCGCAGGCGTTGTACGAACGCCACAAGATCCTGACCTATCCGCGTACCGACGCGCGCCACCTGTCGAGCGACATGGCGGCCACCTTGCCGAAGATCTTTTCTGGCCTGGCCGAGTTCGACGACTACGCGCCGTTCGCGCGGACGCTCTTGGCCAATCAGCCAGGGCCCAGCAAGCGTTTCTTCGACGACAGCAAGATCCAGGACCACCACGCCATCGTGCCCACAGGCAAGTCAGCCAAGCTGGACGCGCTGGAGCGCAACGAGCGTCGGATTTTCGACCTGGTGGTGCGGCGATTTCTCGGGGCTTTCTATCCTGACGCCGAGTTTGCCCAGACTGAGGTGGTGGTGCGGGTGGGGCCGGGGGTGCCAGGCATGGCTCTTGCGAAGCAGCCGCCCGAGGCTCAATCGGGCAAGTCCGGAGTTGCGTCCACGGAGGACGTCCCGTTGGTCACGGCTGCGCCGCCACCGCCTGACCGTTTTCAGGCTCGCGGCAGGGTGCGTTTGGTGGCCGGGTGGCAAGAAGTGGCCGGCTTTGGCGGAGAAGATGCCGACGACAAATCTGGGGCGAAAACAGGAGAAAAGAAGGGCAAGAAGAAAGAGGGCGACGAGGAAGAGTCAGCCGTGCTGCCACCTCTGGCTCAGAGCCAGCGTCTGGACGGCAGCTTCGAGACACTGGCCAAGAAGACCAAGCCGCCCGCGCGGCACAGCGAGGCGACTCTGCTGTCAGCCATGGAGAACGCGGGCAAGACCATTGCCCGGCCAGAGGCAGGCTCGGCTGGACGCAGTTCTTCGCGCGACGGTATCGAAGACCTGCGGGGATCTTCGGACGCGCTGGACGATGACGAATTGAGAGCAGCCATGAAAGACAGTGGCCTGGGTACGCCGGCCACGCGCGCCGCCACCATCGAGACCCTGCTCAAGCGCGGCTTCGTGGCCCGCGAAGGCAAGCATCTGATCGCCACGCCCGTGGGCATGGCCCTCATCGACGGGCTGCCGGTGCCTAGCCTGGCCTCGCCTGAGCTGACCGGAACCTGGGAGGCGCGCCTGGCCCGCATGGCGCGCGGTGAAGACAAGCGCGACACCTTCATGGCTGACATCGGCCGCTATGTGCACGAAGTGGTCGACGCCATCCGAGCCGCGGCTCCTATGCGCGCCGTGCCGCTGCCGGCTGCCAACGCAGGCAAAGGTAGGGCGCGCGGGCGTAGCGCCGGGCGAGGTCGCAGGCCCGCGGCCGACAAAGGTCACTCTGCGACGAGCGAGGCGACTCGTCTCGCACCAGCGAGTAAGGCCGATGTAGCTCCGCGTGACAGCGTCGGCGATCTCCTCTGTCCGCGCTGCCGGGTAGGGCATCTCATGACCGGCAAGCGTGGGTGGGGCTGCTCGCGCTGGCGGGAAGGGTGCAGTTTCGTGGTCTGGTTCGAAGAGGGCGGCGTCCGGCGCAGCGAAGCCGACCTGCGCGCGCTGGTTCCCAAGCTATGATGTCAGGCAACCGTCTCTAGCGCCTCGACGCCGGGCACGTCAGCCAACTGGGCCAGCACGCAGCGGTGGTCGCGGTGGAAGCCGCAGTATTCGATGCTGATTTCACGAAGGCCTTGCGACCGTTCCTTGTCGTCGCCGATGGCGATGTGTCCTTTGGCCTCGTCGAGCAGCGCGGTGATGCGCGCGCGCGTCTTGCCCTGGCCAGGCTGGTACACCACCAGCACCCGGTGCACCTGGCACGCACGATTGAGCACGACTTCCAGTTGGCGGACCCAGCCCAGTGTGACCAGCACAGCCGTGGAGAGAACCACGCCTGCCGCCGCATAGCCGGCGCCCACCACAATGCCGATGCCTGAGCTGGCCCAGATGGTGGCCGCCGTGGTCAGCCCGGAGATGCGATGGCGGTCACGCAGAATGGACCCTGCGCCCAAGAAACCGATGCCGGTCACGATCTGGGCGGCAATGCGCGCCGGCTCGTGGCCACCGAGAGCCGGGCTGACGGACATCACGGTAAAAATGGCCGATCCGACACAGATCAAGATGAGCGTGCGCAGGCCGGCGGGCTTGTGTCCCCTTTCGCGTTCAAAGCCCACCAGGGCGCCGCACAGGAAGGCCGTGGCCACCAGCACGATCTCGCAATAGGGCCGAGGCATCAGCTGGCGAAAGTCGCCGAAAATCACCGACAAGATATCCACGTGATCACCATAAGGATGACGGGGCCCGCGATCAAGTTATCGCCAGCGCACCCGCCAGCCGTCGACTGCGCGGTCCGGATGCTTGCAGGTCAAGGCGGCGGCCACCGGCGTCTTGCACGGCCAGCGTGATCTGCAGGTGGTCGACCGGCAGGGCGTCGGGGAAGCGGTCGGCCCACTCGATGGCCGTGGCCGCGCGATCGTAGGCCTCCTCGATGCCCAGCTCGGGAAGTTCGGCGCGCGTGCGCAGCCGGTAGAAATCGACGTGCACAAAGGGCGTACGGCCCGGGTGCTCGTTGACCAGGGCAAAGCTCGGGCTGGCCACGTGACGCTCGGCGGCCACTCCCAAACCTTGCGCCAGCCCCTGGGCGAAAGTGGTCTTGCCCGCACCCAGCGGGCCAATCAGCGCCACCACGTCGCCCACGCCCATGGCTTGGCCAAGCCGCACGCCCAGACGCCGCATGTCCTCGGCGCTGTCTGCCACGAGGGTGCCCGCCGCCGACGGGCGACGATTCGGTTCTGCGTCTGCGCTTGCCATCAGCGTTTCTTGGTCAACTGACGGTATAGCAGCAGGTGGCGCACGGCCAAGTCTGGCTTGCCATCTTGTTCCAGAAGGCGCGCCAGGTTGTAGTGCGCGTCGGGGTTGCGCGGCTCGCATTCCAGCGCGCGTCGATAGGCGGTGATGGCGTCGACGGTAGCGCCCAGGTCCTCCAGGGCCACTCCGACGTTGAAGGCCGCGGTGGTGTCGCCCGGGCGCAGCGAGAGCGCCGCCCGATAGTGCACCAAGGCCGCGTAGACGTCGCCCACCTCGTGCAGCAGGCGGCCCAAGTTTACATGGGCGTCGGCGAACTCGGGCTCCAGTTCCAGCGCCGCCCGGTAGGCATCACAGGCTTCTTCGGGTGACGTGGTTTCCAACAAGCAACCGCGTTTGTAGAGCTCGCGCGCGGTGAGCGGCGACTCTTGGTCCACCACGGGGTTTGCGCTCGCGCGTGCGTTGGCCAGAGAGGTCACCGTAGCCCCGCCCTCGTCAGGCGACGAACCTTTGAAGTCGAACACAAACTGGCCAGAGTCCGGGTGCCAGCGGCGATGACCGTCGTCTGCGATCACGCGCTGTCCTTCCCCGGACAGTGCGACTCGCTGGACCGAGGCGCCGGGGGGCAAGCCGTCGCGTATCTTCTTGATGGCGTCACGCACACGGCGAGCCGGGATGCGCTGCTCGACCAGGCCTTCGGCTTTGCGCAGCAGAACCAGATCATCGAATGAGAAGCGCATTTCGCCCTTCTGGTTGCGGGTCGGGGAGACGACGCCCGCACGCAGGTACGAGCGCAGACGGGCCACGCTCATGCCGAGAACGGCTGCCACCGCCCGAGCCGAGTACATCGCAGGCAGGACTATACAACGCTTGTCAGGTTGCGCTTGCATCTGCCTACCGCACCCCACGCTGACCCACATCCTCGCGACGAACTTGAAATGACGTGGGGTGCAGGCGGATAATGGCGGGTCGAACGGCTCCATGAGCAACCGATCAGATGCAGCCTCCGGACCAGCGCGGCGGTATCGCGGATCGCGCTTGGGGACTCCTGCATCTTCCACGCGCGTGGGACCGATCGAATCTGTGGGCGGGGCGTAGGGAATAGGACGGGGCGATGGCGTGCATTCTTGTGGTCATTGATGACAGAGAGAACCGCGCCGCGGTTCAGGACGCGATCAGATCGCTGAGTTCGCACAAGCTGGTGGAGGCACCTGACGGGGTCGTCGCCTTGCGCTTGGTGGAAGAGGGCGGCGTGGATCTGGTGCTCGCGCGCACCAGTATTCAGGGCATGGACGGATTCGAGTTGTGCCGGCGCATTCGCGCCAATGACAAGACGGCGGCCGTCCCGGTTGTCCTTCTGGCCACCGCGCAGAGCCCCGTGGAAAACCGCTTGCGCGGGTTGGACTTGGGCGCCGCGGACTTCATCGTGCAGCCCATCGAGCCGCTGGAATTGCTGGCGCGCTTGGGATCGGTTCTGCACTCGAAGGCGCTTGCCGATGAGGTTCGTCGCCACAACATCGAGCTGGCAGGCAAGGTCGTGGAACGGACTCGCCAACTGGAGGAGCTGGCGGGTGAGTTGCGAGCCGAACGCGACGCGCTTCGCGACACCTTCAACGTCATCGAGGATGGCCTCTTGCTCCTCGATGCATCAGGTCGTGTGCAGATCGAGAACAACGCCCTTCGCCGCATGAGGGGCGAGTCGGACACCGCTCGCCTGGCGTCGGGTGAGCGCCTGTTTTCTGGAAGCCCCTGCGAGTCGCAGACGGATCCGGCCATGCGCGAGAGGCTGGCCGTCCTGGCTCGCGACGCTGCCACCACCAACGCAACCCTGAACAGAACCTTTTCCCTGCGAGGGCGCCAGTTCGACGCGCGTGCCTATCCCGCGGCTGGGCGGCGGGTTCTGCTCTACGTGCGCGACGTGACTGAAGATCGCGACCGCGAGGTGAGGCGCTTGCAGTCGGAGAAGCTAGCCTCGATCGGCATGCTGGCCGCTGGGGTGGCTCACGAGATCAACAACCCGGCGTCGTTTGTGCTGGCCAACCTGGAGGCGCTGGCTGAACTCTTGCAGGCATCGGACGGTAAGGCGAAGCCTGACCTCAAGGCCGCGCCCAAACCGGGGTCGAGCGACTTCCGCTTCGAGGCCATGAACATTGTGCAAGAGTCGAAAGAGGGCATGGCCCGCATCCATCGCATCGTGCGCGACTTGCGCGCCTTCTCGCGCTTGGACGAAGACGCCACCCTGCTGACCGACGCGAACGCCGCTGTCGATTCGGCGCTGAGCATGTTGCGTAGCGAACTCCGCTACCGGGCACAGGTAGAGAGAGATCTGCGCGCGACCAGGGGCGTGCGTGCCAGCGCCGCCCGACTCGGGCAGGTGTTTCTCAACCTGATCATGAATGCCGCGCACGCCCTGGCGGCTGGGAACCCCAAGCGCAACCGCCTCTATGTGCGCAGCTATGACGATGGAGACCACGTCGTGATCGAGGTGGAAGACAACGGCCCGGGCATCCCGACCGAGGTTCTGCCGCGCATCTTCGAGTCGTTCTTCACTACCAAGCCGCCGGGCGTAGGAACCGGACTGGGGCTGTCCATCTCGCGCGACATCGTGTCCTCCGCGGGTGGCGAGCTGACCGTGGAGAGCGTACCGGGCCGGGGGGCCTTGTTTCGCGTGCGGCTGCCCGCTGCGGGCGCGGGCGCGGTGACGCGACCCAAGACCGTACCCTCGCACAAGGCGGTGCAGCGTCGGCGCCTGCTGGCCGTGGACGACGAGGCGCTGTTGCTCAAGGCGTACCGCCGCATGTTGCTCAGCCACCATGACGTGGAAACCACGCTGGGAGCCAAGGAGGCGCTGCGCTTATTCGGCCAAGATCGCGCCTTCGACGTGGTGTTGTGTGATTTGCAGATGCCCGAGATGTCCGGTTCCGAACTGTACGAGACGGTCAGGCAGCGCTGGCCCGAGCTGGCCCAGCGGTTCATCTTCATCACCGGTGGGGCTTGCTCGCCGGAGGCGCGGCGATTCCTGGAGAGCCCGGGCGTGGCCTGTATCCACAAGCCGTTCCAGGTGGCCGAGTTGCTGGAACTGATCGAGTCACACGCGGCTGGCGAGAGCGCGGCCACGCATCCGTGATGCGATTGGGTTCGGGCGATGGGGCTGGGGCCGGGATCGAGGCGAGAGCAGCGAACGCCGCGCAGGCAACGGCAGCTGGATGTCCCTTAGGTTCTTCGCCCGAGCAACCTGGAATCCACGGATGGTCGCTAGCCCAACTTCCGCAGTTCGGGGGTCAAGATTGAGGGACTTCGCATAGTTAGGTCTTCTGGTTGGCACTACATTTTGGAGTTCATGGAGGGCGTGCGGAGGCGTTCTGGAAGTCTCAGGCCGAG
>Ga0265316_10000678_pt1 | contig 37854 bp, 37 predicted proteins | sample 4522metaG_FD_202092 | JGI IMG/M metagenome (GOLD analysis project Ga0265316, IMG submission 202092) | Rhizosphere microbial communities from Carex aquatilis grown in University of Washington, Seatle, WA, United States - 4-5-22 metaG | ecosystem: Host-associated > Plants > Roots > Rhizosphere >...
ACAGGATCGACGCGGTCACGATCTCCAGCACGATCTCGATGTACAGGAAGTTCATCCAGTACGTCTCGAACTCCGGCGCGAACGAGTCAAGACCCGCCGCCCAGCCGTAGACGCCCTCGTACCAGCGCACCCAGGCGTAGAACACGGTGTAGATCGTGAAGGCGAAAGCCAGCCACTTTACGTTTAGCAGTGGTTCTTCTTTTACGCCTACAGAGCCAATAGTAGTTGCAGCCATTTTGAATACCTCAGTTGTTTTGGTTACTTCTTCGTGTGTCCTTCCCCTGGAAGCGCTGCAGCAGCTTGTCAGAAGGGACATGCGTATGACCGGGGGCCTGCCGAAAAATTCCATCAAGCGAGGAAGAACAAAATTTTTTCTGTTTCAAGCGTAGTCCAGCTCAAGCGCGGCGCTTCTCGTCCGGTGGGTGCTAGCACCTCCAGCCAACACGTTCAGTACCCCGTCCAGGCCCACGTAGTTGAGTGCGCAACTGGCTTGGACGCGCACGACAGGCTTGGCATGGTAGGCCACGCCAAAGCCGGCGGCGGCCAGCATCCGAAGGTCGTTGGCGCCGTCGCCGATGGCCATGACCTGTTCCTTGTCCAGTCCCAGCTCGTCGCGCACTTTGACCAGCCAATCGGCCTTGCCTTGGGCGTCGAGGATGTCGCCGAGCAGCCTGCCGGTGAGTTTTCCGTCGATGATCTCCAATGTGTTGGCGGCGGCGTAATCTAGCCCCAAACGCGCCTTCAGCCGGTCGGTAAAGTAGGTGAAGCCGCCCGACAACAGCATCGTTTTGATACCGCGCCTGCGCAACTCGCCCAGCAGCGTCTCCGCGCCGGGATTCAGCCGCAGCCTTTCGTCATAAACCCGCCGCAGCGCCGCCTCGTCCTCGCCTTCCAGCAAGGCCACGCGCTGGCGCAGGCTTTCGGCGTATTCGATTTCACCCCGCATCGCGCTTTCGGTGATGGCCGACACTTGCGCCCTGAGCCCTTGCAGATCGGCGATCTCATCAATGCTCTCAATGGAAATCAAGGTCGAGTCCATGTCCATCACCACCAGGCCGAAGCGATCCAGGCTGAGCCCTTCCGCCACGCAGGTGCAGTCTATTTGTTGCCCGGCGCAGTAGGCGCTGATCGCGGCATAATGGCCGGGATCGGTATCCAGACTGTAGGCGGAGGTGGCCAAGGGGACGGGCCGCGCGTCGGCGGATAGTCGGGAGAGGTGCCGCAATTGATCCGGGTTGGCTACTCCCTGGATGATGAGACGCATAATATGAATCCTGTCGATAGAGAAAGGCTCATCATACCTTGGGCTTGTTGGAACAATCGCCGCCGGGGGGGAGATGCACTATTGCCCGCCAGGCAACGTTTGTTGTTGATTGTGCTGGTTTGGTCATTTCTGTGTTTCATCCGCACGCTTGCACTTTGCCGTCGGACGGAGTAGGTTCCGCAGCGGCCATTTGCGCTTTCATGCGCTCCTCGACTTGCTGCCGAATAGTGTTGGCCATCAAGCTGGAGCCGACTGACAGGCTCTGAAAGTCATCTCCGGCCAAAACGGTCAACTCGCAAGGGCTCAGGCAGCGCACGGTCGCGGTGCGCGCGCTGTCCTGGATCAGCGCGATCTCGCCAAAATAATCGCCGTCGCCCAACTCCCCGATTTTTTTGCCCTGCTTCAAAACCTCCAGTCGGCCCGATTGCACGATGTAAGCCGCGTCGCCGGGCTCGCCTTCGCGTATCACCTCGTCGCCGGGCTCGAAATGAATCCGTTGCAGCCGCTCCGTGGCGTCCGGGGTCAGCACGGCGATGTCGGCGCGGAAGGGGATGTCCAAAAACCAGTCGATCAAAATCCGCAGATTGCGTTCCAGCCCGGGCAGCGCGGCGAGGTTGGTGACGCGGGACAGGAACCAGGCGGGCGTCCCGCCGAACGACACCGGCCCGATCCGGCACAGCGACCGCCGCCCCATGTTGTAGATTTGCAGCCAGCGCGGCTTGGGTTTGAACGCCTGGGTGGGGAAGCCTTGGGACGAGGCCCAGGCGTTTTGGCCCGCCGTCTTGCCCAAATCGACAAAATCCGCCGTGGTCAGGAATTTCCGCTCCTCGTTTTGACGGCGCATCGCCGTGGCCCACAGATGCGGGAAGTCTTTGCAGCGCAGATCGTCTTCGATGTCCAGCGGCCAGCGGTAGGATTGCCCGTCGATAGTGATGGCGGGCAGCATGAAAGACGCGTTGACTACCAAACCCACCGCCTGCCGTCCACCGTCGGCCAGCACGATGGCGTCGCGAGTGATGGCGGCGACTTCTTGGTGCCGGCACAGGATGACCCCGGCTTTTTCCAGTTCGCGGTCGCGCTGCGGCTGGATGGCCTCCTCGAAGGCGCTGAACGGCGCTTTGCTGTCTTCGTAAAGCCGCACCTGCCAGCCCTGGTCTTTTAGCACCGGGTAGGAGGCTTGCACGGTTTTCAGCATCTCGCAAATTTCCACCGCCGCGCCGCAGGAACGCTGGCCCGAGCCGATGACCGCGAAGCTCAGCAGGCGTTTGCGCTCGTCCGGATCGTCCGCCGACTCGGCCTCTTCCACCAAATTCATGATCCGCTTGCGGATATGCAGCGCGTCGCCGACGGAATTGATCGGGTTGCCATGGGCCATCAGGCCCGGCAGGCCGGCCAGGTTCGGGACTGGAAACAGCGCCAGGATCAATTCGTCATAGGGGAGTTCGGTTTGCCTGCCGTTATGCGACACGCCGACGCGTTTTCGGGCCGTGTCGACATGGGAGACCTCGCCCACCAAGACCCGCGTGCCGGGCAGCACCCGCCGCAGCGGATTGACCGCGTTGCCGGGCTGCATCGTGCCGCCGATGACTTCCGGCAGCAGCGGGTAAAACAACAAATTGGGGTGGTTGTGGACCAGGGTCAGCTTCACGTGGCTGTATTGGCCGATCAGCCGTTCGATCTTCATGGCGGCGTGGATGGCCGCGACCGTTCCGCCGACGATCACAATATGGGCCGGTTTGTCTTTTGCTTCAGGCATATGGAAATGTCCCGCACCATTGAATAAAAGGGAAAGCATGACGCCGTAATACAGCGCATGCGCCATCCAACTTTCCGGCAACAACGCCGCGAAGAACAGGAAGGCGAACAAAAAAAACAGCGACAAGGGCCGCAACATGACGCCGACGGTGATCAACACGCCGCAGGTGACTTCGACCAGGGCCATCAACAGCGTGAATCCGCCGGGCGCCGAGGACAGCAAGGGCACGTCGAACAGCGTGAGGATGCCGAGGGCCAGGTTGGGTTGGAAAACCTTGTAGACCACCGCCAGATAGAGGATGTTGAGCCCGGCCAGCACGCGCATGATCGCCTGCGCCCGCTGCCGGGGCACGGCGGCCAGCCGCGCTTGCCAGGCCAGCAGCCGGGGCTCGACCGGCATCGGCACGAAATAGCTGCCCGGCCCTTGCAGCAGCAGATAGATGGCGACCCCGGCCAGCGCGCTGGCGTAGGCGAGCAGATCGGCCTGGAACAGCACCAGGCCGACCAGCGCCAGCGCCAACAGGGCCAGCGCGCAAATCCGCACATAAATCCCCAGCGCGAACCCTAAGCCCAGCGCAAGCTCGACCCAGCGCAAGCCCAGCCAGCCGTCGCCGAATGGCTTCAATTCCAAATCCGGGGCGAACAGCGTCGGCGAGGCGAACGGCTCGACGCCATAGCGCGGTTCCAAGCCCAAGCTTGAAGAAATCAACGCCCAGGCTAGGCAGAAGCGCAGAATAGGCGCGACCCTGTCGCCATAAGCGCCTAGCCGTGCCTGTAGATCCGGGAACAGATCCCGGGCGGAGGTGAACCCCAGCCGGATCCAGCCTGCCGCGAACAATACGAAAGCCGCGGCCAGGCTCAGGTTCAGCGCGGAGGGCGAGGCGTACACCGCAGGTTTCGGTTTCGCGTTCCATTCGGCGACCTGGTCGGGGCTCAGAATCCAGCGCTCATGGGCCAGGCAGCCGTCGGCCCACAGCAAGCCGCAGGCCAGTCCCACGAAAACCCCGATCCAGCCCCCGCCGCGCCAGCGGCTTGGGTTGATATTGTCAATGCCAGTCATGCTTGTTTCCTCCTGGATTATTGTTTTTTTCCCTAGGGTGGACTCTGAACGCGGGCAAGGGTTCATCTTTATTGGAGTTCAAAGCTTGCTTTGGACTCCAGCGACTGGGAATGGTGGTCGTTCAGCGGCTCGGACAGGGGCCGTAATTGCAAACAAAATGCAGGGCGGCTTATTTGATGGCAAACGGATTGAGTAGCCGAACCCCTGTCCGCTCGACATCGCGCACATTGCGCGTGACCAAGGTCAGATTCTGTTTTAACGCAGTCGCCGCCAAGAATGAGTCAATGACCGGCAAAGGGTTGGGAGCATTCAGGCATCCCCAGCGTTCGGCGATGGCTTGGGTGATGGGCAATATGCGCCCGGCCATCAGTTTTTCCACCGCCGCCAGTTTTTGCTCCAAGCGCTCCGCTTGCGCGGCATCGCGGCGGCGCAAGCGTTCAATGCCGAGTCGAATCTCCCCAATCACCAACACCGACAAGAACAAATCCTCGGCATTGACTGCCGCATACCATGCTTGCACACCCGCATGACAACGGTTGCCCTTTTGCAATTCCGACAGCACATTGGTGTCAATCAAGTATCCCATTCTGGAATCTCCCGCCCGGTGTCGCGTGGCCTTTGCAGGTCTTCTTCAGTCAAGCCCTCAGCCAAACCCGCCAGCAAGGTTTTCAAATCCCCTGCCTGGGCGATTTCCGGCTCTGGCTCCACGACCAGCCGAACCCGCAAGCGAACCCCGTCAGGCACCGACTCGGGGATGCGAATGCTGTGATGATGGGCGACAGTTTCAAATTCAATGCTTTGCATAAGGATTTCTCCGTTGATGGGAGTCGTTGGGTGCCCAAGTGTTCTTCTGGCAAGATCAGGACAGACTTGTTTGCCCACCGAGTTGTGGCGATTCTTCAGGTTTCGCGTGGGCAGGTTATAGAACTGTTTGCCCACCCGGCCCGCGCCATTCGGCGAGGGTGGCGCGGACTTTGGCAGCATTGGGATCTTCGATGGCCTCGTAAATTGCCAAGGCTAGGTCGGCGTGGGAAAGGGCTAGATCGCGTTCGCCCAAGACCTCGTAGGCCAGCGCGGCATTCCACAGCGCATTGCCCTCGCCGCGCCGGTCGCCGATTTCGCGGGCGATGATGAGGCGCTGCTCGAAGTAGTCTATGGCCTTGCGCGTCTCGCCCAGGTGGGCATAGGCAATCCCCAAATTGCCCAAGGTGCTGCCCTCGCCTCGCCGGTCGCCGATCTCGCGGGCGATGGCCAGGTCTTGTTCGTGGTGGTCTATGGCCTTGCGCGTCTCGCCCAGGTGGGCATAGGCATTCCCCAAATTGTTCAAGGCATTGCCCTCGCCGCGCCGGTCGCCGATCTCGCGGGCGATGGCCAGGCATTGTTCGGAGTGGTCTATGACCTTGCGCGTCTCGCCCAGGTCGGCATAGGCCCGCCCCAAATTGCCCAAGGCCGCGCCTTCCGCTTGCCGGTTCCCCAACTGCCGTGCCGCTTGCGCCTGCGCCTCCAGCCAATGGATGCTCTGGCGCGGATGGAAGCGCAGGTCGCCGGTGTAGGCCCCGTCGCCCACCAGTTTCAACAGGGTATGCGCCTGTTCCCGGCGGGTTTGCAGCCAGGCGAAGGCGGCTTCCAGTTGTTCACGCTCGCGGTCGAACAGTGCCAGTCCTTGCGCGATGCCGCCGTGGCCTTGCTGATATAAGGCTTTGGATTGCTGCGCCACGGCAGCGTAATAGCTGGCATGGGCATCCCGCGCCGCCTGGATCTGCGCGGCTTCCGCTTTGCCTGCGGCATATTCGCGCAGCAAATCATGCCAGTCAAAACGCTGGCCGTCGTATTCCAGCAGGTTCAGCCGCACCAGGTTGTCCAGCCATTCGCCGGCCTCCTCGTCGGGATCGTGGACGGTGGCGGCGATCAGGCGGCGGTTGAGTTGGTGCAGGGCGCCGGGGCGGTAGGTTTGGATGGAACGGTCGATGGCTTGTTGGATCGTCTGCGGCAGCGCGGCGACCTTGCCTAGCAGGCTGTCGCTCTTGTCGTGCAAGCCGTCCAGCTTCGCGCCGTGTTCCCGCAACGTCGCCTCAATCCGCCCCAACGCCGTCTGAATAAACGCCACCGGCTCGGACAAGGCTTGCTGGAAGGCTTGCGCGTTGGGCAAGGCCGAGGCGGCACGCCCGCTTAAATCGGCCAGCGTGCGCAACACGAGGATGTTGAAAACCTCCGGCGTGGTTTTGGCGGCTTCGGCGAAGATCAGCCGCCAGGCTTGGAAGGGCCGCACCCGCTCGCGCCCGCCGCGCTCCAGCGGAAAGCCGTTGTGTAGAAAATCCGCCAGGCAGGCTGGGCTGGGCGCGCGGATCTGCGGCCCGTTGGCGGGCGGGACGCCCGCGCTCCGTGCTTGCCTCATATGTTCGTCTATCCAAGCCGCCAAGGTTTCGTCAAAACACCGCCCGGCTTGTTCGGCCTCGGCGTTGCTGCGCAAGGCGGCGATGACGCTGGCCTCGTCGAACGGCAGGCGGCGGTGCAACGCCTCCAAGGCCCGTTCGTCTTCGGCCAAGGCTTGCAGGCTTTCCAGCCATTCAAATTCGGGGAAGTCGCGGAAATGGATCAATGGCCGGTCGGTCAGGGTGCCTGCCCGCAGGTGGCGTTGCAGCGCGTCCCACAGCGGCGGTTTGTCGCCAATCTCCGCCGCGACCGCCGAGACTAACAGCTTCAGGGTTTCGCGCAAAGCCGTCTGCCCGGCCTTTTGCACATGATGGTTGGCGGGCAAGCCGCCTTCGCGCATCCGCGCCGCGAGATTGCGCACCAGGTCGTCGGCGCGGTTGCCAACCGCCCCGTCGATGGCGGTGCCTAATACGCCTACCAGATCGCCGTGGCTGAACATCGCCTTGGCGGCGACGGCGAGCGCGAACAATTCAACCGACATGAATCTCTCCTTGGCGTCCTTATTGGGTACCTCGAAAAATCCCGCCCTTCGACAAGCTCAGGGCGAACGGTTCAAGGAAATTATTCGCAAACCTTGACCGCCACCAAGGCCGAGTCCACGCCCGGCTTCCCGGCGAGGGTTTCCAGCGCGCTCTTGCCGGCGTCGTCATGGGTTTCCAGCCACCATTTGTCCAGGCTGCCCAGGCGCGGTTTCAATTCGGCTTCGATGGACTGGGCGCGGAAACGGGCCAGGGCTTCTTCGGCGTGGCTTTTGTCTTTGAACGCGGCCAGTGAAATGGCGTAGCGGTTTTCGCCTTGATCGACGACCCAGGCATCCTTGTAGCCTTTTTCCATCAGCATTTTGCGGTTGGCTTGCGCGGCTTCGGGGGTGTCCGCCGCCGGGTATAGGATCAAATAGCCGGTTTCGACCGCCAGGGGTTTTTTCACCAGTTCTATCCGATCCTGGCCGGTTTTCAAGCCACGCAAGGCCGCTTTGGCGGGTTTGGGCAAGTCGTAAGGCCCTAGCCGATAACAGGTTTCCAGTGTTTTCACGGCCTCGGGCGGCGCGGTCGCGGCGGCGGGCTTCGGCGTGGGGACTTCTGTCGGCGTGGGCGCGGCCTGGGGCGGAGGGCCGACGGCAGGATTGGGCGCAGGGATTTGAGTTTTCGGCAATTCTTTGACCAAGACGATGCGTTCATCGCCGGCGGGTGTTTCGGCCTGGGCTTGTTTGGGAAGCGTCGGCGGATGGTTCACGCCGGTTTCCCACAGGTAAAAGGCGATATTAAACAGGACGAGCAGGAAGAACAGGTATTTCATCAGTTTCCTTGGGCGATCACGTAAAGCCCTTCGAGGACTAGCTGGGGCTTGATGTCATGAGAAATTTCCAGGTCTGCGCCGATGACGGGCGCGTCGCCGCCGGTCAGCAGCAGGCGCGGCGCGACGCCGAGTCGGCGGGCGGTGTCGCGGAAGGCGCGTTCGACCAGGCCGGCCGCCGCTTGCCGCGCGCCGTTGGCGATGGCGGCGGCGGTGTCGCGGGCCAGGCCGACTTCGGCGTCGGTGCCCGCCAAGGGCAAGGCATGGGTTCCCCGCGCCAGGGCGGCGCGCATCAAGGCCAGGCCCGGGGCGATCAGGCCGCCCAGGTGCCGCCCTTCGGCGTCCAAGGCATCCACGGTGATGGCGGTGCCGCAGTCGGCCACGCACCAGGGGCCGGTGCCGGCCTGGCGCGCGCCGATGAGGGCCAGCCAGCGATCCACGCCCAGTTTTTCGGGGTTTGTGTAGCCGTTGCTGATGCCGAAGGCTTGGGCCTGCGAATGGACAAAGCGGGGGGCCAGCCCCCAGCGCTGTTCGGTGAAGGCTTTGAGGCTGTCGCCGATGCCGGCCCCGGCCACATTGGCGGCCACGACTTGCGCGGGCGCTGGCAGGCCGGCCCAGCGGCGCGGGAATTCGTCCAGGCTGGCCGATGTGGCGAAGGGCTCGCCCGGCTCGATCCGGCTCCGGCTCGCCCATCCCCATTTGACCCGGCTGTTGCCGATGTCGATGAGCAGTGCCGTGCCGGGTTCAACCATGGAGCCTCAGTCTCACATCGCCGGAGGCGAATGGCTTTAAACCCGCTTCGCCGCAGTCCAACACCAGCAAGCCCTCGTCGGTGATATCGACGACCACGCCGGCGATGGTTTTGTCCCCCGCCTGCAGCGTCACTTCGCGGCCGACGTAGCAATGCCATTGCCGCCATTCCGCCAGATAGGCCCGCAAGCCTTGTTCGGGGTAATCCGCCAGCAATTGCAATAGTTCTTCGAGCAGCAAAGCGGCCAGCTTGTTGCGTGACGGCGGCGGGCCTGCGCTGATTTGGCTGAGATCCGTCCAAGCCTGGTCGATGGCCAGCCCTGCCAGCGGCGGCAGGCGCACATTGAGGCCGATGCCGATGACCACGGCGCAGCGGCCATGGGCTTCGCCGGACACTTCCAGCAAAATGCCCCCTAGCTTGCGCTCCCGCCACAGGATGTCGTTGGGCCATTTCAATCCGACCTCCTCCACGCCGGCCTGGCGCAGGGTGCGGATGATGGCGACGCCCACGGCCAGGCTGAGGCCGGCGACGGCGGCATGGTCGGCAAATCGCCACAGCAGGGACAGGCTGACGTGGCCGCCGAAAGGCGATTGCCACACGCGCCCGATCCGGCCGCGCCCTTGGGTTTGCGACTCGGCCAGGCAGGCGGTTCCGCCCGGCGCGCCGCTGGCCGCCTTGGCCATCAGGTAGGTGTTGGTGGAGTCCAGTTGGCCGTGGATTTCCAGGCCGGCGAGCTTGGCCTTGGCTGCCGCGGACAGGCTGTCGAGGATCTCCGCCGCGTCCAGCAATTCCAGCGGCTGTGCCAGGCGGTAGCCTTTGCCGGAAACGGCGTTCAGCTCCAGCCCCAGGCCTTGCAAGTCGCGCATCTTGTTCCACACGGCTGTGCGGCTGATGCCCAAGGCGCGCGCCAGATCGGCTCCGGAATGGAAGCCGCCGTCCGCCAGTAGGGTCAACAGGGTTTTGCGGTGGGCAGGAGGGTGCATTGGGCTTGTGGCGTCCGCCACCGGGTCAGATTGATTCATCCCCGCCCAGGTTAGGAAACAGGGTTTTCCGTCTTTCCACATGGCGCGCCAGCAAGGCGCGGTCATGGTCTTGCAGGTGGACAAAGTCCACGCCGATACGGTAGAAGCGGGGTAAGCCTTCAAAGTAGGGAATGTGGTGGGCCACCCGCCCATAGGCGACGATGACGGCCTGGCTGGGCGGGAGGATCATTTTTATTTCCAGCAAGGTGCCGATGGGATAGTTGATTTCCGTCAAGAACGCCAGCCCCGAGGCGCTGAGATTGACATACCGGGTGGAGAAAAGGGATCGGGACGGGTCGTTGGCGGTCAATGCGCGGGCCAGGGTTTCAATCTTGCGCTCCAAGACTTTCAGGTATTCAGCCAGCACCGGATGGCTTTCCTCTATCCCTTGCAACAGATTGTCCGTTTCCAGATTTAGCAAGCCTAGCTGCGAGGAGAGGGAAGAAATGTTGTCGGAAATTTTCTGGCGGGCAGGCTCTTCGGAAATCTCTTCAGGGCTAGCTTCCCGCCAAAACAACACGATATCGTCATCGACACGCGCATGGCGCCGCAATTCTCGATCCACGTCTTCATTGCTCAACGACATAAATGTTACTCACTGATGGGTTGCTTCAGGCTTATCATCGTCCATTCGCCGCGATTTATCCAGTTCGCGCAGCCTGTCCAGCTTCTCGGCGATTTTGATTTCCAGGCCGCGCCCGACCGGGTGGTAATACTGCTGCCGCCCCAGGCGGTCGGGGAAATAATTCTCGCCGGCGGCGTAGGCGTCGGGTTCGTCGTGGGCGTAACGGTAGGCTTTGCCGTAATCCAGGCTTTTCATCAACCGGGTGGGGGCGTTGCGCAAGTGTGCGGGAACCTCCAGGCTGCCGCTTTCGGCGGCATCCTTGCGCGCCGCGCCATAGGCCACGTAGACGGCGTTGCTCTTCGGCGCGCAAGCCAGGTAGACCACCGCCTGGGCCAGCGCCAGCTCGCCTTCCGGGCTGCCTAGCCGCTCCTGCGCGTCCCAGGCGTTCAGGGCCAGTTGCAGCGCGCGCGGGTCGGCGTTGCCGATGTCCTCGGAGGCGATGCGGACAATGCGCCGGGCCAGGTAGACGGGGTCGCAGCCGCCGTCCAGCATCCGGCAGAACCAGTACAAGGCCGCGTCCGGCGCGGAGCCGCGCACCGACTTGTGCAGCGCGGAGATTTGATTGTAGAACGCCTCGCCTTGCTTGTCGAAGCGCCGTGTGCCGCCTCCCGCCAATACTTGCTTGGCAATGGGCTCGGTGATGGCGCGCTCCCCGCCATCGACCAGGTCGGCGGTGATTTCCAGCAAGTTTAATAGCTTGCGGGCGTCGCCGTCGGCGGCGGCGACATACCAGCGGCGCAATTCCTCGGGGAAGTGGATGGCCGGCAGGCCAAGTCCCCGGGTTTCCTCGGACAAGGCCCGCTCGATCACCTTGAGCAGGTCTTCCTCCCCGAGGCTTTGCAACACGTAGACCCGCGCCCGCGACAACAAGGCGTTGTTCAATTCGAAAGAGGGGTTTTCGGTGGTCGCGCCGATGAAGAAAAACGTGCCGTCTTCCACATGGGGCAGGAAGGCGTCCTGTTGGGTCTTGTTGAAGCGGTGCACTTCGTCCACAAACAGGATGGTGCGGCGGTTCTCCTCGGCCTGGGTTTTTTTGGCCGCCGCCACCGCCTCGCGGATCTCCTTCACGCCCGACAACACGGCCGACAGCGCCAGGAAGTGGGCGTTGGCGTGGCGGGCGATCAGCCGGGCCAGCGTGGTCTTGCCCGTGCCCGGCGGCCCCCAGAAGATCATCGAGTGCAGCCGCCCGGTTTTGATGGCCTGGTACAGCGGCTTGCCGGGCGCCAGCAGATGGGATTGGCCGATGTACTCGTCCAAATTCGCCGGGCGCAGGCGCTCGGCCAGGGGTTTGTGGGTTTCAGGAGGCACGGGGCTACTTGTCTTCAAACACGTCCACCCCCGCAGGCGGCTTGAAATCGAATTTCGCGGCGTCCAGTTTGGCCCCCAGCTTCAGGTTGGAAAAGTATATCCGCGTGGATTGGCCAAAATTGTCGCTCAACTCCATGCCGGCCAGGTTGTCGCCGTCCAGGCCGATCAACACATATTTGAAACCGCTTTCTTCCTCTTTCGGAATCAATTTGACCCAGTACAGCCCTTCTTCCTTGTCCTGGGATTGAATGGTGAAATTCTTGTCCAACGCCACCTCGCCGCTGAGTAGCAGGGCAGGGGTCGAGCCTATCGCCTGGTTCAGCTTCTTGACGGTGACCTGCGCCAAGTCCACATCGTAAAACCAGACTTTGCCGCCATTGGAGACGATTTCCTGGCTGTAAGGCTTGGTGTAGTTCCAGCGGAATTTGCCCGGCCTTTGCAGATAGAATTCGCCGCTGCTTTGCTTGCCGGCTTCGCCTTTTTCGCTGACCACGACCTGGCGGAAATCGGCCTGGAGGCTGGTCGCCTTGGCGAGGAAATTGTGCAGGCGTTGGATGGGGCTGTCTTCGGCCAGCGCCGGGGCGGTCAAGGCCATTAACGCAGCCATGGCTAGGGATTTGAACATTAGAGGTTTCCAAAAGTGAGGGCGATAAGAGATTGTCAGGCCGGGCCTGACATTTCTTCAGACGCGAATTCAAGCCGCTCGTAAATATCGGCCAAAGACAGCTCGCAGGCGATGGAAGGCAGGGCCACGCGGGCGTCCAGCCCCGTCGCCGCCGAGTACAGCCAAAACCCGCCGGCTTGGCGCTGGAACAGTTCGACCATCGGGGCGTCCGTCGAAACCAGCACATAGTCTTGCAGGGATTCCAAACAGGTGCGGTAGCGGTGGAATTTTTCGCCGCGGTCGAACAACTCCGTGCCGGGCGACAGGACTTCCACAATCAGCGTCGGATTCAACAGCACATCGCGGCGCTCGTCGTGGAATTTAGGCTCGCCGCACACCACGCTGGCATCCGGGTAGGAAAACAGCCCCTTGGTTTGGCCGGGGGAATATTTTCCGCTGAGGACTTTCATATTGGGCGAGAGGGTGCGGCAAGGCTTGCCTTTTAGCTGGGCATGGAGTTCGCCTCCAATGTTCGCGCATATCGTGCTGTGTTCCAGCGTTTCCCCCGCCATGGCGTAAGCCTGGCCGTCCAGATATTCGTGGCGGAATTCCTCCTCGCGCTCTTGGGCGAGGTAGTCGTCGAGGCTATAAGCTGGATTGGTTTGTGGCAGTCCCATGGCATTTTCCTCATTTTACAGTGAGTGCTTGGCCAGCGCTTAGACGCGCTTGGCCAGCATTTCCGCGTAGCCGGTGTAATCCCTGGGTGTCAGCGCCAACAGCCTTTGCTTGGCGTCTTCCGGTATTTCCAGCCCCGACACGAAGCGTTGCAGATCCGCCGCGCCGATGCGGCGGCCCCGGGTCAATTCTTTCAGCTTCTCATAAGGCTTTTCCACGCCGTAGCGCCGCATCACCGTCTGGATCGGCTCGGCCAGCACTTCCCAGTTCGCGTCCAGGTCGGCGTCCAGCGTGGCGGGGTTCAGCTCCAGCTTGGACAAGCCTTTCAGCGTGGATTCCAACGCGATCAGCGTGTGCGCGATGCCGACGCCGATATTGCGCAGCACGGTGGAGTCGGACAAGTCGCGCTGCCAGCGGGAAATCGGCAGTTTTTCGGCGAGATGGCCGAACAGGGCGTTGGCCACGCCTAGATTGCCCTCCGAATTTTCAAAGTCGATGGGGTTGACCTTGTGCGGCATCGTGGAGGAGCCGACTTCCCCGGCCACGGTTCTCTGGATGAAATAGCCTTGCGAGATATAGCCCCAGACATCGCGGTTAAAGTCGATCAACACGGTGTTGAAACGGGCCAAGGCGTGGAAGAGTTCGGCGATATAGTCGTGCGGCTCGATTTGGGTGGTGTAAGGATTGAAGCTCAACCCTAGCGATTCGACAAACCGCCGCCCGAAACCCGTCCAATCCACCTCGGGGTAGGCGACCGCGTGGGCGTTGTAATTGCCCACCGCGCCGTTGATCTTGCCCAGCAAGTCCACGCCGTCCAGTTGCTCGTACTGGCGTTCCAGCCGGGCCGCGACATTGGCGAACTCCTTGCCCACCGTGGTCGGCGTGGCGGCCTGGCCGTGGGTGCGCGACAGCATGGGCTGGGCCGAATAGTCGTGGGCCATCACCCAGGCCGCCTCGATCAGCTCGGCCATGTCCGGCAGCAGCTCTTTGTCCAGCGCCTCCCGCAACATCAAGGCGTAGGCCAGGTTGTTGATGTCTTCGGAGGTGCAGGCGAAGTGGATGAATTCGCCTGATTTCGCCAACTCCGGCAGGTCGGCGATGCGTTCCTTGAGAAAATATTCCACCGCTTTGACATCATGGTTGGTGGTTTTTTCGATGGCCTTCACCCGCTCGGCGTCGCCCACTGAGAAGTCGGCCACGATGGCTTCCAGGCGGGCGCTCGCCGCGGCGCTGAAGGGCGGGACTTCGGTGATGGCCGGTTCCTGCGCGAGCGCCTGGAACCAGCGGACTTCCACCAGCACGCGGAAACGGATCAGGCCGAATTCGCTGAGGATGGGGCGCAGGGAATCGACCTTGCCGGCATAGCGGCCATCGACGGGGGAGAGGCTGGTTAATGTCATGGTTTTGTCATGTTCAGTTTTTGTTTCATGGAATACGGCGGCGGTCATTTTTGTGCAGGTTCGCGCTCACAGGTTCACTCCGAATGCCAAAACGTCCGCTCGATCACCCCGCCCCCCAGGCATTCCCCGCCTTGGTAAAACACCACTGACTGTCCTGGCGTGACGGCGCGTTGCGGCTGGTCGAAGACGACCCGGCAGCGGCCATCGTCCAAAGGCTCGACCGCGCAATCCTGGTCGCTCTGGCGGTAGCGGGTTTTGGCGGCGCAGCGCAGGGGCTGTTCCAGCGGGCGATTATCGCACCAGTCCAGCGTCCCGGCTTCCAGCGCGTCGGTGAACAGCAGCGGGTGGTCATGGCCCTGGCCGACCACCAGGACATTGCGCTCCAGGTCTTTCCGCAGCACATACCAGGCGTCCTGGTCCGCGCCTTTGACGCCGCCGACGCCGAAGCCGCGGCGCTGGCCCAGCGTGTAATACATCAAGCCTTCATGACGGCCGACGGCCTCGCCTTCGGCGGTTTGGATTTCGCCGGGCTTGGCGGGCAGGTAGCGTTGCAGGAAGTCTTTGAAGCGCCGCTCGCCAATGAAGCAGATGCCGGTGCTGTCTTTCTTGCGGGCGTTGCCGAAGCCTGCCTTGGCGGCGAGTTTGCGCACCTCGGTCTTTTCCATGCCGCCAATCGGGAACAGGGTGCGCGACAATTGGGGCTGGCCCAGCGTGTATAGAAAATAGCTCTGGTCTTTGTTGGCGTCCACGCCCTTCAGCATCCGGTAGCGCCCGCCACGTTCCTCGACGCGGGCGTAATGGCCGGTGGCGATGAGTTCGCCGCCTAAATCCTGGGCGTAGTCCAGGAAGGCTTTGAACTTGATTTCCTTGTTGCAGAGGATGTCCGGGTTGGGGGTCCGCCCGGCGGCGTATTCTTGCAGGAAGGCCTCGAACACATGATCCCAGTATTCGGCGGCGAAGTTGACGCTGCGCAGCGGGATGCCGAGCTTGTCGCAGACTTGTTGGGCGTCCTCCAAGTCTTGCCGGGCGGTGCAGTATTCGGTGCCGTCGTCCTCGTCCCAGTTTTTCATGAACAGGCCCGAGACCTCGTAGCCTTGCTCCAGCAGCACCAGGGCGGTGACCGAGGAGTCGACCCCGCCGGACAGGCCGACGATGACCGGCCGGCTCATGGCTGGCCCAGGAAGGATTTAAGGACGCCCAGCGGATAGCGCTCCCCGGCCAGGTAGTCGTCGATGACGCCCAAGACCAGCGGGCTGCGCAGGCGTCCGCGCTGTGCGGCCAATTCGTCGCGGCTCAACCAGACCGCGCGTTCAATGCCTTCGTCTAGCGCTTTGCCGGGCTCGTGTCCGCTGACCGGGCCGCCGAGGCAGACGCGCAGATAGCAACTGCCGCCGCCGGGGTGCGCCCACAAGTAGACGCCGACCAGAAATTCCGGGGTGAAGCGCCAGGCGGTCTCCTCGAAGGTTTCGCGCGCCGCTGCTTCCAGCAGGGTCTCGCCGTGTTCCACATGTCCCGCCGGCTGGTTGATGACCAAGCTGCCGCCGGTGTCGGGGCGCTCCTCGACCACGAGAAAACGCCCGTCCCGTTCGACCACGCTGGCGACAGTGACTCGTGGCCGGGGAAGCTCGTGGGCGGCGTTTGTTGGTTTATGCATGGAAGTTTGCCGATGTCTCGATTGGAAGGTTGCAAACCCGACATTTTCCGGGTATTTGCCGCTGATGGCAATGCATGCCCTGATGCGCCCGGGGCAACCTCGCTATGCGGCCTTCGCGGGGCCGGACAAGGAGAAAATGGTCTCGCGCAACGGCGCAACGACGCCACGCAAAGACGGTCGGTGACCTTGCGCCGTTGCGCGAGGCGCTTTTCTTTGCGCCTTTGCGGTCTTTGCGTGAGGATTTCTGTCCGGCTCAGGCCGCCTTTCGGCTTATTTTGCGAAACGCCTCGGAATAGGTTTCCAGCGCTTCCGCTTCGCCGTCGCCGCGCTCGGCCAGGTCGAAATATAAGCCGGCCAGCGCTGTCGTGGCGATGGGCTCCAGGAACGAGGCTTTCAAGCTCCAAGCGAAAATCAGCGCGAACGCGTAGCGCCAGACGCCCACGTCCACGGGCAGCAGCGCCACGGCGCTGTCCACTGGGTAGAGCATTGCCAGATAGGCGGCGGCCAGTCCCAGATACTCGAAAGCCAGCAAGTAAAAGCGGTTTTTCGACAGCAGGTCGAAATGGCGGGCCTGCGCGAGCAGGCCGTCCCGGACGGCTTGCCAGGGGTTGGCTTGCCCGTCCCTGAAGCTCAGGGCCAGCAGCGCCTGGGCGCTGGTTTGCATGAGCTTGCCGGCCAAGTACCCCAGGACGGTGGCGGCCTGCCGGTTGGCCAGCCGGTCGAGGAACGGGCAATACCGGGCTGGCAGCGCCTGCAGCACCTGTCTGGCCGTCTCGCCAATGTCTTGGAAAATCGCCGGGCTGGCGAAGACTTGACCGGCTTTCTGTTTGGCCAGTTCGATTTGCGCCTTGCCTTGGGGCAGTTTGGCACCCCGGGCCAGTTCCGCCAGCAGCGCCAGGTGTCCGGCCTGGATGTTGAAAAACAGGCTGGCGCGATAGCAGTGTACGATGAAGGCGAAAGCGCCCAGGCCCAGCGCCGCGCCGACATTCGCCATGCCGCCCGGCTTGGCAGAGAAAGAGGCGAAGGCGATCAAAGTGCCCGCGCCGGCCAGCGCGGCCAGCAGGCTGGCGACGGCCGTCCCCAGGCAGACTGCCAGCCGGTACAGCATGAAAGGCATGGCCGCTTCGACCGTGCGCGTGGCGGCTAACAAATTAAAGTTCCACATGGCGCTCACTTGAGTTTGGGGCTGGACACTTTGCCGCCGTTGGGGAAGCAGGCCGCGACAGCCTCATCTTGCGCGGCTTTCAATTTGTCGCGCAGCGCCTTCGATTGCGGCGGGTCGCGGAACACGCCGCCGCGCTCGCCGGCCAGGTTGACGTTGGTGGCGAAGGTTTCGGCCTGCATGAATTCGTCGTGCGGCAGCTTGGCGGCGATATGGTCCACGGCGCACACACAGTGGTAAAGGTTGTCGTAATTCTTGCCGCCTTTCTCCTGCATGCAGCTCAGCACGTATTCGACGCGGGTCAGGGTGGGGAAGTCGTTGGGGGCGGCGGCTTGCGCCGGGGCCGCCGGCGTGGCGGCGGGTTGTGGTTTGGGCGCGCTGGCGCAGCCGGCCAAAAGGGCCGCGGCCAGCAACAGGATTGCGGTGGGGTTCGATTTCATGTTTTTTTCGGTTTTTGCTGGGTGTGTGGGCAGGGGGGGCTAAAACGGCGATGATAGTTTACTCCCGCCGGGTGGCGCAATTCGCCGCTGGCCCTTTGCCAGGGGGCTGCTGCCGTGCGGGCGTCATTTCTCGGCGGCGAAATCCACGATCTTTTTCAGTTTCGCGTTCACGTTTTGGAAAAAGGCGTTGAGTTTTGCGTCCGGGCCGTCGGTTGGCAGCAGCCGGGTGGTGATGACGGTCTGGCCGTTTTCCGTGCGCACCGCGATGTTGCAGGGCATGTGGGCCACGGCGGCGGGGGAGATTTCCAGCATCTGCCGGGCCAGCGTCAGATTGCAGAACTGGAACGTGTCGTAATCCGGAAAACGGATGCCGTCGCGCTGGCGGATCACGCTGCCGATGTGGTTGTGTCCGGTGATGCGGAAATTGTGCTCGGTGATGGCCAGTTCCAACTCCGCCAGCACGTCGTCGTAAGGTTTGCCGGTGGCCGCCTGGTACCAGCGCTCCGGCTCGGCGGGGCGGTGTTGCGCGCAGGCCGGCAACAGGGCCAGCAGCAAGGCGAGGGACAGGCGGGCGAGGCGGGCCATCGCGCCTGCCTCAGGCCGGCTGGGCGCGGCCAAATCCCGCGGCGGAAGGGGGGAGCAGAGCCATGGTTTTCACTTTAGAATTGACTATCAGCAGGGGAAGTGGGTGGCCGGGCTTGCCCGCGCGCCGCCGCCAGACAGGCGGCGCGGGGCTTAATTTAGCAGCATTGACCTGGGCGATAAACTATTTCCGGGACGGTTGCCGGGGATGGTATGCTTGAAGCCGAAATGTCCTTAGGCACTTTCCTCATCTTTCGACTGAAAGACGGCTGTCAAATCCCTGTCAATTCTAAGGAGAATACCCCATGTCCGCACAGCGCATTGCCTTGGCTTTATTCGCGATCATGTGTTCCACGCCGTCGGTGTACGCGGCCTCTTACAGTTCGGTGGTGGTTTATGGCGACAGCCTCTCCGATAACGGCAATCTGTTTGCGGCGTCTGGCGGCACCTTCCCCTCCGCGCCTTATTTCAATGGCCGCAGGTCAAACGGCCCGGTGGCCGTGGAGCAAGTCGCCCAGGCCATGAACAAGCCGTTGCTGGACAACGCCTGGATCGGCGCGACGACGGGAATCGGCAATCTCGTAGGCGGTGGCACCGTGACGACGCCGAGTGCGTTGGGCGCGCCGGGCATGACGGCCTCCTACGACCAGACCAAGGCGGGCATCGGCGGAGGCTTGGCGGCGACGGGGCTGTTTGTCGTCTGGGGCGGGCCGAACGACCTGCTAGCGCCTTCTCCCGGCGACGTTGGCAACCCGTCGGCCATCATCGCCAGGGCGGTGGCGGACGAAGTGGCGATCATTTCCGACATGCAATCCAGGGGGGTAGGCACGATCCTCGCGCCGGGCATGCCGGATCTGGGCCTGACGCCGAGCTATAGCTCCCTAGGGGCGCTGGCCGCCGCCCAGGCCACCGCCTTCACCAACGCGTTCAACGCGCTGCTGGTGGCGTCCTTGCCGACTGGCGTGCTGTATTTCGACACCGCCGCGTTGATGCGCCAGGTGGTGGCCAACCCGTCCGCCTACGGCTTTGCCAACGTGACCGGCGCCTGCTATGACGGGACAACGGTTTGCGCCAATCCCAACAGCTACCTCTTCTTCGATGACTTCCATCCGACGCAGTCGGCCAACGCGCTGATCGCGCGGGGCTTTCTGGACGCGGCCGGCGTGCCGGAGCCGTCCACGCTGGCGCTGGCCGGGCTAGGCCTGGCGCTGCTGGTGGCGCGGCGGCCAGTCCGGGCGGCGTCGGCGCGGGCGGCATAGCCTTGGTGGCCGATGCCGCCGCCCGGATCACCGGCGTCGTGCTGGCGGGCGGCAGGGCGCGGCGCATGGGCGGGGAAGACAAGGGGCTGCTGGACTATCATGGCCGCCCCTTGGTGGCCTATGCCTTGGACGCCCTGCGGCCAGTGGCGGGGACTATTCTCGTCAGCGCCAACCGCAACGCCGAGGCCTATGCCCGTTTCGGCCATCCGGTCATCGCCGATTCGGCCGGCGCTTACGACGGCCCCCTGGCGGGCCTGCTCAGTGCCATGCGGGCTGCCAAGACCGATTATGTCATGACCGTCCCCTGTGATTCGCCCTTGGTCGATGGCGCGCTGCTGGGCCGGCTGTATGCGAGGCTGGTGGAGGAGGGGGCCGAAATCTGCGCGGCCCATGACGGCGGCAGGCTGCACCCGGTGTTCCTGGTCGCGCAGCGCCGCTTGGCCGCCGATCTTGCGGATTATCTGGAAAGCGGCCAGCGCAAGGTGGAGACCTGGCTCAAATCGCGCCGGCTGGTGCTGGCCGATTTCAGCGACCATCCCGAGTGCTTCGCCAATGTCAACACGCCGGAGGAGCTGGCCGCGCTGGAACGGGAAGTCAGGCCTTTTGCGCCGACTGCCTCACCCACAGCGCAAACATGCAGATCGCCCAGCCGCGGAAGCTGATTTCGACATTCAGGCACAGCGCGAGAAACCAGGCCGCCGCGCTGGGCCATTCCTTGAAGATCATCACTCCCAAGGCGATGGACACCAGCCCGCCCAGCGAGGTCGATTTGGCGTTGGGCAGCCGCAGGACGTTGACCAAGGTGATGCGGACGGCGCCGCGCACGATGAGATAGGCCGCGAGCATCAGGCTTAAACGCTGCGGCGCCCCGGAGATGCTCAGGACGACCAGGCCGCCGACCACCACGTCGAGGACGCCCACTTGCAGGTTTTGCAGGAAATCGCGCATTTCCTTGGCCAGAAAGGCATCGGCGCATTCGACGACGCCTAGCGCCAGAATGACGATGCCGCTCATCGGCAACCAGGAAAAATCGCGGGCATTCAATATGTTGGCGTCGGGGCTGGACACGCTGGCCACCCCTAGGGCGATCCCTAGGAAGCCGATGGTTCCCCCTTGCAGCAGCAAAGCCTTCCAGCTCATGGAATAGCGTTCGGACTGGGCTAGTTTTTCGAGCAGTTTCATGCCTTCCCTCTAAAATAAAAACAACCACCGACGGGCGTCCAACATAGCACCCGCTTCGCAAGCCTTCAAGCGTGTGACGGCGGTGGCCAGCCGCGGCGTATGAGCCGGTTTTTGATGTCCCATTCATCCTTTTCCGCCGCCTGCCCCAGCCAGCGCATGTCCTTGCCGGACAAGGCCGCCAACGGCACGCCGGCTTTGTATAAGACCCGGTTGCCGGGCAGGGCGGGAAGTTTGGGGCCGGGGGTGAGGATGCCGACCAGGTTGAGCGGGTCGGCGGCGCTGACGGCGCAGATTTCCTCCGGGTCTGGCCGCTTGCGGATGGCCCTCAAGCCTTCCACCGCCTCCGGCAGGGCGAATTGCTCGCCGTAATGGCCGGCGACGAAGCGCCCGCCGCGCAGTTCCCCCCGCGCCTCCCGCTGGCGGTAGACCTTGAGCAGATCTTGCCAGGGCGGGGCGGCGCTCTCCCGGGCCAGCAGCGCGCGGAAGACGACGCCGTAGCGGCGCAGCAAGACCTCGGCGATGTGTTCGACGGCCGCCCCGTCGCCGTCGCCGGGGCCTGGCCCTTTTCCGGCGGGAGAGGCCAGCGACCACCGGCCGGCGTCTTCGATGCCGAAGGGGTTGACGCCCCGGTGGCGGCGCTTCTTGTCCTCGGGCATCAACAGCGCGCGCAAGCCTTTGAAGCTGTCCGAATGGGCCAGGCCTTTGGCGACCAGCTCGGCCAGCGCGGCTTCCAGTTGGGTGTTGAGCAGGCCGCAGCTGTCCGCCAGCTCCTCGAAGAACGACGCGCCCTGGGCTTGCAGCGCGTCGCAGACCCGCCGCGCGCCGCCGCTGATGTCCACCGCTTCGCCGCCTTCCCCGCGCAGGCCGCGCCAGGCGGCGGCGCGGCGGCGCGGCAGCAAGGCGATGGGCGAGGCTTTGACCGGGGTCAGCGCGGACGGGGCCGGGGTCAGCCTGGCCCAGGCATATTTTCCCGACAGGCACAGCGCGTCCAGCCAAGCCGGGTCGTAGTGCCGCAGGCGCGAGGGCAGCAAGTCGCTCTCCCAGGCCGAGGCGGCGGATTCAAAGCCTTCCAATTGCTCCAGCACGGTGGCCAGCGCGTCCGGGCCTTCGCCGCGGCTGTCCGGGCGGACGCGCTGCCAGCGGAACAAAAAGCGCAGGAAGTCGGCGCTGCTGACCGGCTCGATGTCCTGGCGCAGGCGGTTGATCGTGTAATGGTGGATGCGGGCCAGCAGGCGGCGTTCGCACCATTCGGTAGGGATAACATCGCTTGAAGCGATGTTATCCCTTAGCGGGGCAAGAGAGTTTGAGAACTGGCCGCGCAGGATCAAGCCTTCGGTTTCCAGCCGCAACAGCGCCTGTTCGATGTGCGCCTCGGGCAGGCGCGTCTGGCCTGCGATGCCGTCCGCCCGCACCGGCCCCAAAGCGCCCAGCCGGGCGCGGAGGATTTCCGCCAAGGCGGCTTCCGGCTCAAATGTCTGGCCGTCCAAGGCCTTCGGCAGTTTCAATTCGGGTTCGGGGCGCAGGCCGGGATACAGGACGCGGAATTGCGGCCAGCGCTCGGCGGCGATCCACAATTCGCCGCCAGGCAGTTTTAGGGCGGCGGCGCGGCCCAGCGCTTGGAGTTGGGCGAACCAGGCTTGCCAAGCGCCTTCTCCCCCGGCCTCTCTCCCTAAGGGGGAGGGGGGCGTTTCGCCGGGATGATGGATATAGCCTGTCATATGCAGCGCGTCGTGCAGCTCCTCCCGGTCGCAAGCCTCCGGCCAGGCTTCCGCGCGGACGCGGGCGATGGCGGCCTCGTCCAGCCGGCCCAGATCGGAAGCGGCCTGCGGGTCGAGGAAGCGGCGGCTGGCGACGGCGCGGGTGCGGCGCTCTTCCAGCGGCGCGCCGTCGAGGAAGGTGTAGACCCGGCTGTTGACAATTTCGGCGGCCAGCGGCGAGGGTTCCACCAAATCGCGGGCGACGACCTTGATCCGCCCGGTCTCTAGCCCCAAGATCGTGTCGACCAGCCGCGCGATGTCCATGGCCTCGGTCAGGCAGTCCTCGATGGTCTGGAAAACCAGCGGATGGTCGGGGATCTGCCGGTCGCCGACGATGTTCTCCAGGCAGGCGATCTGGTCGGGGAACAGGCAGGCGACCAAATCCTCCGCCTGCATGCGCAACAAATGCGGCGGGGTCTTCTTGCCGCCTTGGAAGCGCCGCAGGGCCAGCGCGCACACCGCGTTCCAGCGCCAGCGCACCGTGAACATCGGCGCGGCCAGCAAGGCTTGGACCAGCAAGTCGCGGACGGTCTTGGAATTTAAAAATTTCGCCACGTCCTCCAGCGGGAAGCTGTGCGAGGCGCTCAAGGACAGGATCACCGCGTTCTCGGTGGCCGCGGCCTGCAACTCGAAATTGAAGCCCCGGCAAAAGCGCTTGCGCAGCGCCAGGCCCCAGGCGCGGTTCAGGCGGCTGCCGAACGGCGCGTGGATGATGAATTGCATCCCGCCGGACTCGTCGAAGAAGCGCTCGAACACCACCGTGTCGAAGCTGGGCATTACGCCTAGCGCGGCGTGGGCGGCGGCGAGGTAGTGGACGGCCTGCTCGGCGGCTTCGTGGGACACGTTGAGGGTTGTTTGCAGCCATTGCGTGGCCAGGGATAACATCGCTTCAAGCGATGTTATCCCTTCAAGCGATGTTATCCCTTTGGGCTGCAAGCGCTCGACAATCTCCAGCCTCAACCGGGACACCGCCAGCGACAGCTCATGCGTGCGCCCCGGCGCCTCGCCGAACCAAAACGGAATGCTGGGCGGCTGGCCCTTGGCGTCTTCCACCCGCAAGGTGCCGGCTTCCAGCTTCAACACCTTCCAACTGGTGTTGCCGAGTTGGAAAATGTCGCCGGCCATGGACTCGATGGCGAAATCCTCGTCCACGGTGCCGACGAACTCGCCGGCAGGCTCCAGCACCACCCGGTAGTCGGCGTTGTCCGGAATCGCCCCGCCGCAGGTGATGGCGGTCAGCCGCGCGCCTTTGCGCGCCCGCAGCCTTTGGTTGATGCCGTCGCGGTGCAGATACGCCGCCCTCTGGCCCCGCCGGGTGTGGTAGCCCTCCGCCAGCATGCCCACCACCTCGTCAAACTCGCGGCGCGGCAAATCCCGGTAAGGCCAGGCGCGGCGCACGGTTTCAAACAATTCGTCCTCCGCCCAGTCTTCACAAGCGACCATCGCGACGATCTGCTGGGCCAGCACGTCCAAGGGCTGGGCCGGGATGCGCAGCGCGTCCAGTTCCTGGCGGCGGACGGCGTCCAGCAGCGCCAGGCACTCGACCAGCTCGTCGCGGCTGGTCGGAAAAATCCGGCCTTTGGGGAGGCCGCCGGCGAAATGCCCGGAGCGGCCCACCCGTTGCAGAAAGGTGCTGATGGAACCGGTCGTGCCGAGTTGGCAGACCAGATCCACCTCGCCGACGTCGATGCCCAATTCCAAGGACGCCGTCGCCACCAGGGCTTTCAGCTTGCCCTCTTTCAAGCGGCATTCGGCGGACAGGCGCTGTTCGCGGGCCAGGCTGCCGTGGTGGGAGGTGACATTGTCCTCGCCGACGCGCTCGCTCAAGGCCCGCGCCAGCCGCTCGGCCAGGCGGCGGGTGTTGACGAAAACCAAGGTGGTATTGTGCGCCTCGATCAACGCCGCCAGGCGGTCATAGATGGACTTCGCCTGCTCGTTGGACAGCACCGCCTGTAGCGGCGTGTCGGGCAGCTCGATTGCCAAGTCGAGCCGGCGCAGATGGCCGGTGTCGATGATGTGGCAATCGTTTTCGCGCCCGCTGCCGGCCAGAAACCGCGCCACCGCCTCAATCGGCTTCTGCGTCGCGGACAGGCCGATGCGCTTGAGCCCGCCGCCGGTCAGCCGCTCCAGCCGTTCCAGCGACAAGGCCAGGTGCGAGCCGCGCTTTGACCCTAAGACCGCGTGGATTTCATCGACGATCACCGTGCGCACCGACTGCAACAGCCGGCGGCCGCCTACGCTGGTCAGCAGCAGATACGCCGACTCCGGCGTCGTCACCAGGATGTGCGGCGGCTGCTTCAGCATCGCGGCGCGGGCGGCGGCGGGCGTGTCGCCGGTGCGCACCTGGCAGCGGATCGCGACATCCGTGCAGCCCGACTCGAACAATTTGAGGCCGATGCCCTCCAAGGGCTGTTGCAGGTTTTTCTGGATATCGTTGCCTAGCGCTTTCAGCGGTGAAATGTAAAGCACCCGGGTCTTGTCTTCCAGGCGTCCTTCCACGCCCAGGCGCGCCAGCTCGTCGATGGCGGACAGGAAGGCGGCAAGGGTCTTGCCCGAGCCGGTCGGCGCGGCGATCAGCGTGTGGCGGCCGTCGGTGATCGCCTCCCAGGCTTGGGCTTGGCATTCGGTGGGGCCTGGAAAAGTTTCTTGGAACCAGGCGGCGACGGCGGGGTGGAAGCGGTTTAGGATCATGGTTTAATTGGCGTGCTGTTTGTCGTCGCCATGTTGATGCTGACCCTGGGCTTGATGAGCTTTCTGAAAGAAGTCCATCTGGCGACGGTGACGATGCGCATAGGGGCGCGGTAGTATTTTTGGGGGGGCAATCGAGGAACGCGAACGGTGCGCACTCACCTTAATGGCGCTTTGGGTGGTTTCTTTGCGGTGATGTCACGGAAGCTGCCAGACACGTATTTGTGCAATATGCTGGCAATAAGGGCTTGGCAGGGCATGCCCTCCTCCAAGGCCCGCCTCTGGATGGCGTCCCAATCGCGTCCTGAAATTCGTATATTCATCCGTTTGTCTTGTGTGAGAGTGTTCTCAGCCGCCTGCATAAGCATTTTTTTTCGGGCCAGCGTCAATTCGGATTTGAATTCATCGGCTTCGTAAGCGGCCAATAGCTCTTGCTCAAATTCATCCAGTTTGATTTCGCTCATGTGTTGTCTCCTAGGTATTGCTTGGTGGCTTTGCGGCTGGGTATGACGGTTTTAAGGAAAATTTTTTCTTCCGTTTCAACATAAGGCACAAGATAGGCGTAATCATCAATGTTCACCACAAACACCCTTTGGTTTGGATATTTGTTGTCGTTAGGATGTTTGATGTCGTCCAACAGCCCTTCATGTTGAAGGTAGAAAATCACATCCTCGAAAGAAACGCCTCGTTCTTCGATAATCTGTCTGTTCTTGTCGGAATTCCAGTCGAAGGTTTTCATGTTATGGTGGCCTTTCTTGCATGGCGTATGTTCCGAGCAGGGCGTGGGGTGACAGATGTTTTTTGTTTGCCACCGACTTAGCCAATTCCGTTCCTGGCTCCTGCCTAAGCTAGGAACGCGAATGGTGCGCTTCGTCCATCGGTGCGCTCTGCATGGGCTTAATTGTGCGTTATTGCCTGTCGAGCGTCTGAAATAATCCTATCGTATCGTTCGACAAATAATAAGAATTTATCTCTGTCAGTGTTCATGGATTGAATCCATTTCGACAAAGCGTCCCCAAGCACATCAATCAAATCTAGTAAATTAAAGTACTGGATTGATGTGCCGCCTTGAGATACCGTCCCTTTCCTCCTAATGCAGAACCCTATCCGTTTCTCTTTTCCTGTTAGAACCTTCCTAGAGTCAAGGTTCGACATGTGAAGAATCGAATTTCTCAGCTCCCACAATTGTGACGCAGTGATCCTAAGACGTGCAAGATCAGCAAATTGGTTTAGCCACAATACAAAATTGTCCTTTATGTCTCCGTATTCAAGAAATGCCATCGTATCAATGAATGATGCAATGAGTTTCATGCATGAGACATAGTGTTTGTTGTTAAATAAAACTTTGATCGCGACAAAGTAATCATCATTTATGAGCGCAGGCAGATCAAAGCCTTCTGGCGTCATGTAGTCTTCAAGCCAATCATTCATCTTGCCTTCTCCAAGATCCTCGCTTAGTGTCAGTGGAGAAAGATTCGTGGTTATATCTATTTTCGGCTTGCCATCGACAACTTGTGTAATACAGCATATTGGATTGGCACTTGCGTGAAACTGCTCAAATATTTCTTCAAACAGCTCCATGTGCCTTCCTAGGCGCATCATCGAAAAATACGCATTTCTCGTTATTCGAGGCGCAATGCTAGATAGGCCGTTTTTTTGGGGAGGGAGGAAGCGCTGACAACTTCTATAGTCCATCTCAACCGAGGATCTCAGCAATGCTAATTTCTCTTCATCAGTTCCATCAAGATTATGAATGGCTACCCCAATTTCTTCGAGAAATTCATCTTGCATGAAACAGAATAAATTGAATATATTTTCTCTCATAATCAGATGATGTTTTGAGTGTTAAACCGCTAATTGTCAATATTTTCTGATGTTTGCAATTTGCTGATGCTTGCAGCGCAAAGGAAGAATCATCGACCGAACCAAGACCTACAAGAAGTTCCGCGTTCTCCATCCCCAAGCGTCAGACTTGAACCAAAAGCGCAGTCGGATTAAAGCTTAGCATTGCAACATTCATGCTTTTGTGCAAGCCCACAAATACGGCATGCCCACCCTGCTTCCAGCCCTCGCCGCACCTTCATGAAGCAGACCTCCAACCCAGCGAAACAGTCCTTTCGCAAGGAAACGCTTGAGGGCAGGGCGCATGTCGCGGTATAAGCTTTGCAATTTTTCACCCAACGCCCAGGGTCTTTCGATGAACGAGCGTCCGCTTTCCCCGCATTTGCAGGTGTACCGCCTGCCGTTGACTGCCTTGGTGTCGATCACCCACCGTGCCACGGGGGTGTTTTTGAGCCTGGGGCTGATTTTGCTGGTGTTGTTCTTGATGGCCGTCGCGCAGGGGCCGGGGGCTTTCGAGGTCGCGCAGGGCTGGTTGAACTCCCTGTTGGGCAAGCTGTTCCTGTGGGGCTGGATTTACGCGCTGTTGTTCCATTTAGTCCACGGCCTGAGGCATTTGATCTGGGACACCGGCCACGGCTTCGAGCGCGACAGCCTGGACCGGCTGGCCCGCTATGAAATCGTGGCGTCGGTGCTGCTGACGGCGGCGGTGTTTTTCTTCGGATTGTTTTTTTAGGGGGTCGGCATGCGGTATCAATCTCCCCTGGCGCGCGCGCGGGGCTTGGGTTCGGCCAAGGAAGGCTCGCACCATTGGTGGCGTCAGCGGGTCACCGCCGTGGCGCTGTTTCCGTTGACGCTGTGGTTCGCGGTGGCGCTCAGCCAATTGCCGGCCGCTAGCCACTCGGAGGTGGTGTCATGGATGTCGCAGCCGTGGAACAGCGTTTTGTTGCTGGCTTTCATTTTGCTGACCATTTACCACGCCATGCTGGGCCTGCAAGTGGTCATGGAAGATTATGTCCACCACGACGGCATGAAGGTCGCCGGCATGTTGGGCGTCAGGCTGGTGTCGGCTTTTTTGGCGCTGGCGTCCTCGTTCGCGCTGTTGCGCATCGTCTTCGTGCTTGGGCACACTCATGGCTAATTCTTACGACATCATCAAGCACACTTACGACGCGGTGGTCGTCGGGGCCGGCGGCGCGGGTTTGCGCGCGACGCTGGGGCTGGCCGAGCGCGGTTTGAAGACCGCCTGCATCACCAAGGTGTTCCCGACCCGCAGCCACACGGTGGCGGCGCAGGGCGGCATCAGCGCGGCCTTGGGCAATATGGGCGAGGACGATTGGCGCTGGCACATGTACGACACCGTCAAGGGCTCGGACTGGCTGGGCGACCAGGACGCGATTGAATACATGTGCCGCGAGGCGATTCCAGCGGTGATCGAGCTGGAGCATTACGGCGTGCCGTTTTCGCGGACGGGTGACGGCAAGATTTACCAGCGGCCGTTCGGCGGCATGACCACCCGCTTCGGCGAGGGCACGGCGCAGCGCACCTGCGCGGCGGCGGACCAGACCGGCCATGCGATTTTGCACACCTTGTATCAGCAGTCGCTGAAGCACCGCGCCGAGTTTTTCATCGAGTACATCGCGCTGGACTTGATTATGGAAGCGGGCGAGTGCAAGGGCGTGCTGGCTTGGCGGCTGGAGGACGGCACTTTGCATTTGTTCCGTTCGCACACGACCTTGCTGGCGACCGGCGGTTATGGCCGGGCGTATTTCGCCTGCACCTCGGCCCACACCTGCACCGGCGACGGCGGCGGCATGGTGCTGCGGGCCGGGCTGCCATTGCAGGACATGGAGTTCGTGCAGTTCCACCCGACCGGCATTTATGGCGCGGGCTGTTTGATCACCGAAGGCGTGCGCGGGGAGGGCGGTTATCTGACCAATTCCGAGGGCGAGCGCTTCATGGAGCGCTACGCGCCGCATGCCAAAGACTTGGCGTCCCGCGACGTGGTCAGCCGGGCGATCACGATGGAAATCCGCGCGGGCCGGGGCGTGGGCCCTAACAAAGACCAGGCTTATTTGCACATGGAGCATCTGCCCGCCAGCGTCATCCACGAGCGCCTGCCCGGCATCGCCGAGTTGGCCCGCGTGTTCGCGGGCGTGGACGTGACTAAAGATCCGCTGCCGATTTTGCCGACGGTGCATTACAACATGGGCGGCATCCCGACCAACTACCGCGCCGAGGTGGTGACGCTGAAGGACGGCAACCCCGAGGCCGTCGTGCCGGGGCTGATGGCCGTCGGCGAGGCGGCTTGCGTGTCGGTGCATGGGGCGAACCGGCTGGGCTCGAATTCGCTGCTGGATCTGGTGGTGTTCGGCCGCGCCGCGGCGATCCGCGCCGCCGAGCTGATCAAGCCCCGGCAGCCGCACAGGCCGTTGGCGGCAAACGCATGCGAGGCGGCGCTGGACCGTTTCGACCAGCTGCGCCATGCCAACGGAACGCTTACGACCGCCGACATCCGTTTGAACATGCAAAAGACGATGCAAAACCATGCCAGCGTGTTCCGCACCGGCGAGGTGTTGCGCGAAGGCGTGGAGCAGTTGCGCGGGGTGTTGGATTCGTTCGCCGAGGTGAAAGTGGCCGACCGGTCTTTGGTCTGGAACACCGACCTGGTGGAGACGGTCGAACTGCAAAACTTGCTGGGCCAGGCCATGGTGACCATCTCGGGCGCGCTGAACCGGGAAGAGAGCCGCGGCGGCCACGCCCGCGAGGACTTCCCGAACCGCGACGACGAGAACTGGCTGAAGCACAGCTTGTTGTGGCTGGATGAAAACCATAAAGTATCCGTCGCCTACCGGCCTGTGCATTTGCACACCTTGACCGACGAAGTCCAACCCATCCCCCCCAAGCCCAGGGTTTATTGAGGGCGAGCGGAAAAACGACATGGCCCAATTCACCCTTCCTAAAAATTCCACTGTCCAGCCGGGCAAAACCTGGCCGGCCCCCGAAGGCGCCAAGCGGATCAGACGGCTGGAAATCTACCGTTACGACCCGGAGAGCGGCGAAAACCCGCGCTTGGACGTGTTCGAGATCGACCAGGGCGATTGCGCGCCGATGGTGCTGGACGCGCTGCTGAAGATCAAGAACGAGGTCGACAGCACGCTGGCGTTCCGCCGCTCCTGCCGCGAAGGCGTGTGCGGCTCCTGCTCGATGAACATCGACGGGCACAACACTTTGGCCTGCACCAAGGCGATGGACGATTGCGCCGAGGTCATCAAGGTCTATCCGCTGCCGCATTTGCCGGTGGTCAAGGATCTGGTGCCCGACATGACGCATTTTTACGCCCAGCATGCGTCGGTGAAGCCGTGGATCGTCACGCAGACGCCGCCGCCGGCCGACCAGGAGCGGCTCCAAAGCAAGCAGGAGCGGGCGAAGCTGGACGGCCTGGTGGAGTGCATCCTGTGCGCCTGCTGCTCCACCTCTTGCCCGAGTTACTGGTGGAACGGCGACCGCTATCTGGGGCCGGCGACGCTGTTGCAGGCTTACCGCTGGATTGCCGACAGCCGTGACGAGACCACCGGCGAGCGGCTGGACGAATTGGAAGATCCGTTCAAGCTGTACCGCTGCCACACCATCATGAACTGCACGGACACTTGCCCCAAAGGCCTCAATCCGGCGAAAGCCATCGCCGAAGTCAAAAAGCTGCTGGTCGAGCGGCAGAAATAATGCCCGGCCGCGCCTGCTTGGAATGGCGCTGCCGGCGCGGCACCAAGGAGCTGGACTTGCTGTTGCAGGCGTGGCTGGCTTTGGGCTATGAGCATTCGGGCGAGTCGGAGCGGCGGGCCTTCCTGGCCTTGTTGGACTGGCCGGACGACGCGCTAGGCCGTTTGTTGCTGGGCCAAGACCGCGCCGGCGACCCGGAGGTGGAGGCGCTTGCCGCAAGCATCCGCGCTTTGCCCTTATCTCGCGCCTAAGCCTTCCCGGGCGCTGGCGGCGCTTCTGCTGCTGGCCCACGCCCTGTCTTTGCTGGCCGCCTGGCTCAATCCCCTGTCAATTTGGCTGCGCCTCGCGCTTTCGGCCGGCGTCTTGGCCGGCGGCTGGCTGGCCTTGCGGAACTGGCGCCGGCCGGGGGTCGCCGGGCTCAGGCAAAAGCCTGACGGCCACTGGACTTTGCGCGACGGCGCCGGCGCGGACATCGAAGCGTCTTTGCTGGGCAGTTCGCTGGCCAATCCGTGGTTCGCGCTGCTGCATTTCCGCGCGGAAAGCCGCCGGTTCGACGTGCTGGTCTGCCGCGACAGCCTGCCGGAAGAGGCGTTCCGCCGCCTGCGGGTGGCCTTGGAAATCACCGGCCGGGAGGCGGCGGAAGCTCCGCTCAATCCTTGACAAAGCGGCGAGGCGGCAAGCCTTGCAGCTCCAGCAGGCTGTGGATGCTGCTCAAATCCGGATCGCTTTTTTTGCTGCGGTCGATTAGCACCGTCGGCATGCCGAATTGCGAGCCCCCCATCACGTCGGCCTCCCAGGTGTCGCCCACCATGAGCACCCGCATCGGCAGGCATTCCAGGCGCTTGCAGAGGCTGGCGAAAATCTCCCGCTGGGGCTTCGCCACGGCCAGCTCGAACGACCAGACGAACTCGTCGACATGCGGCTCCAGCAGGCGTTTGATCGGCTCCGCGTAGGGTTTGGCCAGGTTGGAAATCACCGCCAGCAGATAGCCCTTGTCCCGCAAATCGTGCAACACGTCAAGCGTCTCGGGGTAGAGTTCGATGGAGTCCAGCTCTTCCTGCAACAGTTTTTGCAGGTCGTCCAGTTGAACCTGCTTGTTCTGGTCTTTGGCGAGCAGCCGGGCCAGGCTTTGGAAGTCCAGGTTGATGGTCATCGCCGCGTGCCCCAGTTCCCGGCTGGACAGTCCCAGCCTTTGGAACAGCAGCGCGAACGGCTTGCGGGGAAGGGCCACCCTGCACAAGGTGCCGAAGGCGTCGAAAGCGATGGCGTCTAGGTCGTCTTTATATTTCATCTTGCCAAAGGAGCCGGTTTCTGCGGAAATGTCACAGTATACGTTTGGATCGCGCCCCTGGGTTGTGTTTTAACGCCGGGTTTTCCCGCCCCCTGGCTTGTGAAGATGGCTTTTTATGCAATCGACTGAAGTAGAAAGACTTTTTTCCGGCCTGATCGGCGCGGAATATGACAGGCTGGCGATGATTTGCCCAGCCGCGGCGCAGATGAGCCATCGGGTCGGCGAGGCCGTGGCGGGTTGGAACCCGGGCAGGCCGCTGCGCGTGTTCGAAATCGGCTGCGGCACGGGCGTCACGACCCTGTCACTGCTGTTGGCCCGCGAGGATGCCGCCGTCACCGCCGTGGACAATGAGCCGGCCATGCTGGTCCAGGCGCGGGAGCATCTGGCGTCCTGGCTGGGGCAGGGGCGCTTGCGGCTGCTTGAAGCCGACGCCTTGTCGGCCCTTGACGCGTTGCCCGACGCCAGCGTGGACGTGGTCGCCTCAGGCTACGCCGTGCACAATTTTCTGCAAGGCTACCGGTCGCGGGTGTTGGAGGCGGTTTACCGCGTCCTCAAGCCCGGCGGCGCGTTCATCAATGGCGACCGCTATGCGCTGGATGACGCCGCCGCCCACACCCGCCTGACCCAGGACGAGGCGCGCCACTGGTTCAAGGCGTTTGCCGCCATCGGCCGTTACGACTTGCTGGAGCAATGGATCGTGCATTTGTTCAGCGACGAGTCCGAAGACCATATCATGCGCTTAAGTCCCGCCTTGGCGGCGCTGCGCGAGCTCGGCTTCGCCCCGGTGGAGGTGCCTTTCCGGGAGGGTGTCAACACCTTGCTGGTTGCCGTGAAACCCGCGCCGTGAGTTCGCCCAAGGACAAGAAGACCCTCTACCGCTGCGCCGAATGCGGCCATGCGCAGAGCAAGTGGGCGGGCCAGTGCGGCGGTTGCGGCTTGTGGAACACGCTGGTGGAAAGCGTGGAGGCGCGCGCCGCTCCGGCCCCGCGTTTTTCCGGCTATGCCGGCGGCGTGGCCGGGCCGGCCGCGCCGGTCGACCTGTCCTCCGTGGAGGCGGAGGCGATCCAGCGCGCCGGCAGCGGGCTGGAGGAGTTGGACCGGGTGCTGGGCGGCGGGCTGGTGCCCGGCTCCGCGATCCTCATCGGCGGCGACCCTGGCATCGGCAAGTCCACCCTGCTGTTGCAAACCCTGGCGGCTTTGGAGGGCCGGGTCGAAACCTTGTATGTCACCGGCGAGGAGTCGATCCAGCAGGTGAGCCTCAGGGCCAAGCGCCTGCGGTTGAATTGCGCCGGCGTGAAAATCTTGGCGGAAACTTCGCTGGAGCGGATGCTGGCCGCCGCCCAGGCGCTGCGCCCCGCCCTGCTGGTGGTGGATTCGATCCAGACGGCCTACACCGAGCTGTTGCAGTCCGCGCCGGGCTCGGTGGCCCAGGTGCGCGAGTGCGCCGCGCAACTGGTGCGCTTCGCCAAGCGCAGCGGGACGACGGTGTTCCTGGTCGGGCATGTCACCAAGGAAGGGGCCTTGGCGGGGCCGCGCGTGCTGGAACACATGGTCGACACGGTGCTGTATTTCGAGGGCGACCCCGGCAACCGCTTCCGGGTGATCCGGGCCTTCAAGAACCGCTTCGGCGCGGTCAACGAGTTGGGCGTGTTCGCGATGACGGAGACCGGGCTGAAGGAGGTGAAGAATCCGTCGGCGATTTTCCTGTCCCGCTACGAGGAGGACATGCCGGGCACGGTGGTGATGGTGATGCGCGAGGGCAGCCGGCCCTTGCTGGTGGAGGTGCAGGCGCTGGTGGACGAGTCGCACCTGGCCGCGCCGCGGCGGGTGGCGGTGGGGATGGAGGGCAACCGGCTGGCCATGCTGCTGGCCGTGCTGCACCGCCATGGCGGCGTGGCCGTGCTCAACCAGGATGTGTTCGTCAACATGGTGGGGGGGCTGCGCCTGACGGAAACCGCGGGCGATTTGGCGGTGCTGCTGGCCGTGGTCTCCAGCTACCGCGACCGGCCCATCCCCAGGGACTGGATCGCCTTCGGGGAATTGGGCTTAAGCGGGGAGGTGAGGCCGGTGCTGAACGGCGAGGAGCGCCTGCGCGAAGCCGCCAAGCACGGTTTCAAGCACGCCGTCGTGCCGCACAAAAACGTTCCCAAAGGCGGGGTGGAAGGCCTGGAGACCATCCCGGTGAAAACACTGCGCGAAGCATTGGCCGCGCTTTAACCGCCGCCGTCCCCGCTTTTGCAGAAAAACTGCAGCGTGTTCCCCCCCACTTTCAACACGTCGCCATGGCTGAGCAGGACGCTTTCTTCGAGGATGTCGACATTGTTGACTTTGACGTCATTGACGGCGACCAGGGCGGACAAGAAATAGCCTTCCTTGCGGTGGGCGATCACCGCAGACCCTGCCGCCTCCGTCCCAAGCCGGGTCATCGCCCTGCGCAGGGGGATCACCACGCCGATGTTTTTTCCCTTCAACACTTGCAGGCTCGCCTCCACCGTGACGGGGCCGTGCTTGACCGGGTGCTGTTCTGCCTCGCTGGGTTCGGGCTCTGTCTCCAGGGCCGGAGGCAGTCCCGCCGGCACGGGGTTGCCATTGTCGGAAAAATAGATTTGATGCTTGCCCACGCCGATGCGGTCGCCGTGCGTCAAAGGGTGTTCGCTGACGGGGTTGCCGTTGACGACCAGGGGATAAGCCGGGTCGAGCTGCCTGACCAGTTTTTCGTTCCCGGCGACGGATATCGCCGCATGGCGGGGGGCGACCGCCAAGCTGTCGATTTGCAGATCGTTCGTCTCGTCCCTGCCGATGGTGAAAATGCCGCTGGCAAGGGTCTGGGACTGGAGCATTTTGCCTTTGAATGTGAGTGTGAGTTTGGCCATCTCTTTACGCCAGACATTTGTAGATTTGAGCTAAAGTATATCGAGAAACCCGGCGGGCGCAAATTTGTCGCTGCCGCCGCCCGTTTCGCCGGGAATGAAAGCACGCAGGCCAAGGTGCCGGCTCTCCGGGCGGTCGATCCGGTTGGGCTTGGGTAGCGCCCGGCGGCACCTGTCGGCCCATCGTTCCGCCGCCTCTCGCGCGTCGTCCGCCTTCATTGGCGGGCTGACCCGCGGGTGTGGCCACCCCCTTGAGCAGGATTGCCGGCTCCGCCCCAGGCCGGGCGCGCCGCCGCATGGGATCTGAAATTTTGGCGGATTGCGGAGCCTGCCTATGTGGAGGCGCGAAGCCGCCCCGTGGGGGCGCGCAATTATCGAGGCAATAGAATATGGATTGCGGGCACGCGGTTCAAGACGAGATAATAAATCTAGGCTTGATGGATACGCGATCCACTTTGCCGGTCTTGATTCCAGTCCTGATTTTTTATACAATCACTGGCATTTTGTTGTCCAAAAGACCATTGCGGAAAACGGCTTCTATGCCAATTTGGGTTCGGTACTCGCACACATACTGCCAAGACGGCACCGCGTGGTCAACGAAATTCTGGTTAGCCACTGGTCGGCGTCTCAATTGGTGCATAAGTAGGGACAACAATGTCAGTGAAAGTGTATTGCCATGACAGTCTGGAAGCGCTTGCTGGCACCCACAAGGCGGCTTTTGAAGGGGCCGAGTGTGTCAGCTTCGATTTGAGCCTCCCGTGGTTTGCAAATTTTTTGGCCACGACCCTGGGGCCTCAGGAGCGCTTAAGGGTATATGTCGCCGACGACGGCGAAGGGCGCGTGGCGATTTTGCCCATGTGTTACGATGAGGGCGCGAGCAGGCCGAGGAAAATGAGATCCTTGGCTAATTTTTATACCGCGTTGTACGCGCCCATCACCTCTTGCGGGGCGGGCGAGGAATTGTTGGGCCATGCGCTGGCTCCGCTGAGGAGCGACAGCCCGCAGTGGGATGAAATCGATTTCAGCCCACTGTCCACCGAGGATGGCACTTTTAATGCCTTGTTTAACGCGCTCCGCAACCTTGGCCTGTTGCCGTTCAAGTATTTTTGCTTCGGCAATTGGTATTTGCTTGTCGATGGGCGCTCCTATGCCGAGTATTATGAAGGTTTGCCCTCCCGCCTCAGGAACACTGTCAAGCGTAAGAGCAAGCAATTTTTTACCGACAGCGGTGCTCGTCTGGATATTATCACGGGCGGCGACCAGATTGAATCCGGCATTGCCGACTACAACAAAGTGTATGCCACAAGCTGGAAAGTCGAGGAGCCATTTCCCGGGTTTATCCCAGGCCTCATCCGCGCCAGCGCTAAACAGGGCTGGCTGCGGCTGGGCATTGCCTATGTCCGGGGCGAGCCCGTGGCTGCGCAAATCTGGATTGTGGCGCATGGGCGGGCGGCGATTTTCAAGCTCGCCTACGACGAGAAATTCGCGCCTTATTCCGTGGGCTCCGTCCTGTCCGCGCACCTGATGCGGCATGTGTTGGATGTGGACAAGGTGCGCGAGGTGGATTATCTGATCGGTGACGACGCCTACAAGCGGGACTGGATGAGCCGCCGCCGGGAGCGCTGGGGGATTGTGGCGTATAATCCCCGCACCTTGCTTGGCTTGGCCGGCGCGCTGAAGCAGACGCTGGGGGGGTGGCGCCGATTTGTATTATCCTATGTCAAACGATGAATCCAGAGCCAGTAAGTGCGGTATGAATGACGTTGACGAGTTCGATTCCGTGGAGTTCAAGCCGCGTGTTCCTGCGCGCCCAGTCTTGTCTTTGGATACCTTCGGCCGCGATACGTCGCGCTGCGGCTCGGTGTTGGACGCGGGCGAGGCTAGGATGACCCTTAATGCCCGCACCGCCTTGGCCCACGCCCTCCGCCATGCGAATATCGGGCATGGCAGTAGCGTGCTGGTGCCTGCTTACCATTGCCCCGTCATGGTCACGCCCATTGTCTGGCTGGGGGCCGCGCCAATTTTTTTCCCTATCCTGCCTGACACCACGGTTGATGTCGGGGCTTTGGCGCGGCTGGTCAGGCCCGATACGCGCGCGCTGATAGCGGTGCATTATTTTGGCTTCCCCCAGGATCTGCGGCCTTTGCGGCAGTTTTGCGACGAGCGTGGGCTGGTTTTGATCGAAGATTGCGCCCATACCTTTTTCGGGCATGTCGACGGGCAGGTTTTGGGGGGGCAGGGTGATTATGCGATCGCCAGTCTGATGAAATTCCTGCCGATCTACGAGGGCGGCTGCCTGGTCTCTTCCCGGCGCTCCTTGGCGGATTTGAGCATGCGCCAAGGCGGATTGTTTTTCCAGTTCAAATCGGCTTTGAACGCGCTTGAGATGGCTTGCGAGCATGGCCGGTTGCCAGGGCTGAACTATTTGCTGGAAGCCAAAGACTGGCTATGGCGAAGGTTGAAAACGGGCGGTGGCGGCAGCGGGCGCGCCGGGGCAGGGCAGGCCGGAGAGGGCGGCGACGAGGCGGATTTTGAATTTGCCCCGGCCGCCCTGCATGTTAGCATGTCCTGGCCGTCGATTGCCGTCATGAAAGCCATGTCCTTTTCGCGCGCCTGCTCGCGGCGCCGCCGCAATTACGAAAAGTTGTTCGACGCCTTCCGCGACATTCCCGGCGGTCGGCCGTTGTATCCGCGGCCGGTGCCCGAGGGGGTCTATCCGCAGGTGTTCCCCATGGTGGTGGACGCGCCCGAAGCCGTTTTTCACGTCCTCAAAAGCAGAGGGGTTCCCATCATCCGGTTCGGCGAATTTCGCTGGAAGGGGGTGGACGCGTCGATCTGCCCGGTTTCTGCGGAACTCTCCCGCCGGGTTTTTCAGTTTCCGTGCCACCAGTCGATTAAGGCTTCGGAGCTTGATTGGATGATACGAACGATAGTGTCCGTGCTTGCGGACTCGCAAATCAATCCACGCCACCCCTGCCGGGTGGGTATGCCGGAATTGATTCAGCCTTAATACTAATTCTATTGGAAAGAATTCATGAATTGGCAGTTTTTTGAGGCGAGTGACTTTGCTTCGCACCGTAAGGCTTGGGATTGGCTCAATCAGAATAATGGCCTCCACTCTCTCTTGCTCGAATCCCGTTTCGTCGAGCCGCTCATCAGCCACTTCGGCGCTGGCGATGAAAAATTGGCCATCGCCGGCCCGCTCCATGAGCCCGTCGCG
>Ga0265316_10000679_pt1 | contig 37852 bp, 36 predicted proteins | sample 4522metaG_FD_202092 | JGI IMG/M metagenome (GOLD analysis project Ga0265316, IMG submission 202092) | Rhizosphere microbial communities from Carex aquatilis grown in University of Washington, Seatle, WA, United States - 4-5-22 metaG | ecosystem: Host-associated > Plants > Roots > Rhizosphere >...
TTAACTAGGCGACGAACTTCTTCAAGTTCATCAGGGGAAATTGAATCTGCCAAGACTTTCTCCAATTCAGCTAGTTTGCTGAATTGAAAGAAAGCGGAATCAAGGAGTTGTTGCGGAAGCCTCATATAGCAAAGCAAAGCTTTCGTTATGCGGCCGGAGAAATGGCCGGGGATTCGAAGGAGCCCCGGACATTTCTCCGGCCCCCTTCTATCCCGTGGTCTTGGCAGGAGGGTGTGATACACACCCGCGCCGAGGCTCCCGCGTACATATTATCGCATTCCTCGCTTCGCTAATGCAAGCAGTCTAGCTATATCAGGGCTTTCACGCCCTTTTACCGTACCTAGACTACGGATATTTTTTAAAGATACAGCGTAGCGATCCCCTTCCAACCTCACTATTTGATCTTTCCTGCGCATGGCATCCAATCGCCGTCTAAGCCAGTCCATAGAAGGTACAGTAAACCCTCGATTCACAAGCTCACGCAGCAGACAGGGCCTATCAACCGGGGCTAGATAGCGCACTGCACGTAAAACAGCAAGATTACTGGGCAAGTTCGCATCAGAAGTCATGACTAGCGAACCTAATTCAATGCCGAAGAACTCTTTAAGATAGGTCTTCAGTTTTTTATGGATGGCATCACTCATTTTCTTGTCTAGTGTTCGCTTAGGTTCAAGCCAGACTTGCGCCTCATTCTTGACAACAGACATGAAGGCATTTCTAATATCGTTTCCAAACGCATGAAGCATAGTCGCACGAAGACCAGCTTCAATGTCTTGATGGTGAGCATCAGTCAGCAAGAATTCGACAATGATCCCCATGCTCGCCAAATATTGACTGGCATCTTTCAGTTTTTGATTGCTGGGAACTTGTTTGTTGTCGGGGTCACGAGAAACTTCAACATGGATAAAGATATGCTTTGAAGTACCTGTATCTTCAACTATGGAGCCTGCAACAGAGATGCCCCTTTCTCCAAGTAAAGCGAGGATACCAGCATGATCAAGCATTTAATTGTTTCCAAGCAGAAGTAATAGTTTTTAGGAAAGCGCTTGCTCTATGCGGCCATGCCTGGGCTTTTTTAACGCTCACCGTGTTCAGTTGAAAGTCATTTGCACTCAAAAAATCTACTGGTATATCTGGATAATAGTCTGCTGTCACCCTTGTGGCGTACCCCTGTTCCATAAGTTTTGCCAGCGCTTCAGTCGCAGATAGGGCACTTTCACAAAGCGAAACAACATCAAAGTCCCCCATCTTTTCCGCCCTTTTTCGTCCTCGCTTTAGTTCATCCTTTACTTTGCCCTTCAAGAGATCTGGTATCGCCGCATGCGCTAGCCTCGACCACTCAGGGCGCAACATAGCCAGGCTGGCTCTCACTTCAATAAACATAGAGTAGTAATAGCGGTTAAATGCTGATCGCCCGAATAAATCCCGCTCAATAGGGGATGTTCGATGTATAGCCTCTTGATGCAGGTGCTGGGCCACGATTTCCATAATTCAAATTTAGAGGTTTTATGTAATCAGTTACACAAATTTCTAGCTGGGCTTAAAGTTGCGCCAGGAAACAAAAAGGCTTGCCGAACCCAATCGGCAAGCCTTGCAATCATCCAGAACCAACGGCCAGTTTCATCCTTGGCAACCCTGGCCTGTTTACAAATCGTCTTCCATTTTCTTGACCAGCAGCGGCGTCCTTGGCCGGTCGCTGGCGAGGCGTTTGACGCGGGCGGTGATTTGCCACCAATAGCCGCCGATCATCAAGCCGACTAGGCCGCAGGAGGCGATGCTGAGATACAGCAGGCGCTTCATTTGCGAGACTTCATAGAGCAGGTCGCCGCCGGCGGCGGTGGCTTCACTACCGGGGGTGGTTTGGAAGCGGGCGTGGTCGAGGCGGGCGGGGTCGGTGAGATTGGCGCGCTTGCCGGAGGAATAGGTTTCCAGCAGCTTCACTTCGCCTTTCAATTCTTCCAGGGTCTTGATTTCCTGGCTGCCCACGGTGCCCGCGGTGACATTCTTTTCCAAGGTTTTCAGCTTGGTTTCGACCGAATCGGCGACGAAGACGGTCATGCGGTTTTGCAAGGCTTCAAGCTTTTCGTTGTATAGCCTGATCCGCGTGGCGTCGCGGTCTTCGACATTGGCCAGACGGCCCTGGAAGCGCTCGACCAACTGGCTGGTGTTGAGGAACAGATACAGGCTCAAAGCCAGCATCAAGGCCATCAGCGCCAAGGCCCAAAAGCGCGCGCCCTGCGTGGGCGCGTCGAGCAAGACCTGGGCGGGCAAGCGCTCATGCCGTATCAGTTCCGCCACGGGCCGGTTGTAATTGTCACGATCTCGCATTCTTCCCCCACCGGCAAAATCCGGCCCCTACGTTGCTGTATGCCTCGGAAACCAAACTGTTTTGCCCAGGCCTGCCCCGTCTTTTCGCAAAAGGGGACGGTATTTTGCGCGGCTTTGCCCGCAAGACGGAGGCCATGTCAGCGTGGTTCCAAGGGCTGTTGGTGATAGTTTCCTGAGATTCCCAGGAAATTGCGCAAATATGACAGAAGCTTGAGGCCCGGTCAATTCTCGGCCCGCGCCGCCCGCATGACCGCCTTCAAATCGGCGACCGCCCGATCCAAGCCGGTGAACACGGCGCGACTGATGATGGCGTGGCCGATGTTCAATTCGCGGATGAGCGGGATGCGGCAGATCGGCTCGACATTGTGGTAGTTGAGCCCGTGCCCGGCGTTGACCTTGAGGCCCAGCTCGTCGGCCTGCTCCGCCGCCAGCCGCAAGCGTTCCAATTCATTTTCCAGCGCCTTGGGGCTGGCGGCGTCGGCGTAATGGCCGGTGTGCAGTTCGATCACTGGCGCGCCGGCTTTCTCCGCCGCGTCGATCTGCCGGGGGTCGGCGTCGATGAACAGCGACACTTCGATGCCGGCATTGCCCAGCGATTCGCAGGCGGCGCGGACGCGCTCAAAGTTGCCGGCCACGTCCAGGCCGCCTTCGGTGGTCAATTCCTCGCGCCGCTCGGGCACCAGGCAGCACGCGCCCGGCCGCACGGCGCAGGCGATGGCGACCATTTCGTCGGTCACGGCCATTTCCAGGTTCAGGCGGGTGTTGAGCATCGCCTTCAGCAGGTCGATGTCGCGGTCTTGGATATGCCTGCGGTCTTCGCGCAAGTGGGCGGTGATGCCGTCCGCGCCCGCCTGCTCCGCCAGCAAGGCGGCCTCGACGACGTCCGGATAACGGGTTCCGCGCGCCTGGCGTAAGGTGGCGACATGGTCGATGTTGACGCCTAAGGATATGATCTGCTTTTCTTTCATCGCACTGGATACTTTGGGTCGTTAAGCATTTGACAAACCGCCGGCCTGGCAAGGCCGTGTACCGGCGCGGTCTATCGTTTAAAAGAAATGAACAACTCGCGGCTTTTCAGCGGCCTGCCGCCCAGATGGTGGTTGATGACCCGGCGCATCAGCCGCTTGGCCTCGTTGACCTCCACCGGGCCGGGCAGCAGGCCGTCGCGCAGCCCCAATAGCGTGGAGCCCTGGACGGTTTGGGCCCCTGGCGCGGATTCCACCGGGCCTTGTTCGACCCGATAGTCATAATGGCGTTCCGGCCTGATGGCGGCCCCGCTTTCGGCGTCATGGCCCAATTCCAGGCCGTAGCCAATCTCCTCCAGCAGCGCCAGCTCAAAGCGGCGCAAAGTCTCGTCCAGCGGTTCGCCGCCGGCGAGGCGCGCCAGCGATTGCTCATAAACCAAAAAAATCCCCGGATGGGGATCATGCTCCGGCAATAGCCGAAGCAGTAGTTCGTTCAGGTAAAACCCGCAAAACAGGGGCTTCCCGGACAGTTCGCAAGGCTTCCCGCGGCTTTCGGACGAAGTCAGCACCGCCGGCTCGCCCCGCGCCGTCCAGCCCAGGCTCAAGGGCGCGAAAGGCTGCAACATACCGCAGCGCCCTCCCTTGCCCCGCAAAGCGCCCTTGGCGATGAGCCTGACGACGCCCTGTTCACGGGAGAAAATGTCGAGCAACAGGCTGGTTTCGCGATAGTGCCGGCGGTGCAACAGGAAGGCGTCGCGCAGGCAATGCCGGTCGGCCTGGCCCATGGCCTCAGTCGGTGTAGCCCAGGCTTTGCATGGCGCGCTCGTTGTCCGACCAGCCTTTCTTCACTTTGACCCACAGGTTCAGGTAAACCTTATGCTCCAGGGTTTTTTCCATGTCCTCGCGCGCCCGCTGGCCGACTTTTTTCAGCACTTCGCCGTCCTTGCCGATGACGATGGCTTTCTGCCCTTCCCGCTCCACCCAGATGATGGCGTGGATGCGGGTCAGGGTTTCGCCCTCTTCGTATTTTTCAATCTGCACGGTGAGCGCGTGGGGCACTTCTTGGCCTAAGCTGCGGATCAGCTTCTCGCGGATGATTTCCGCCGCGAAGAAGCGTTGCGGCCGGTCGGTGACCTGCTCTTCGGGGTAGATGGGCTCGCCTTCGGGCAGCAAGTCCATGATGGCCGCTTCCAGCCGGTCCAAGTTGGTGTTTTTTAGCGCGGCGATGGGGACGATGGCGGCAAACTCGAAACGCTTGGCGGCATCGTCCAGGAACGGCAGCAGCCGCTCCTTGTCCTCGCATTGGTCGATTTTGTTGACCGCCAGGATGACCGGGCAGGTGGCGTTGCGCAACTGCGCCAGCACCACGTCGTTTTCAGGGTGCCAGATCCATTGGTCGACAACCCAGACGATCACGTCCACCCCCATCAGCGCGCTGCTGGCGGTCTTGTTGAGATAACGGTTCATGGCCCGCTTCTGCTCGCCATGGATGCCCGGCGTGTCCACGAAAATGGCCTGGCCGGCCTCGGTGGTCTTGATGCCGTGGATGCTGTGGCGGGTGGTTTGCGGACGCCTGGAGGTGATGCAAATCTTCTGGCCGACGAGATGGTTCAACAACGTCGATTTGCCCGCGTTGGGCCGGCCCACCAGGGCGACGTATCCTGTTTTCATGATTTGATATTCATTTCTTGCGACAATTTGGCCAGCATGTGTTCGGCCGCCTGTTGCTCGGCCTTCTTGCGCGAGGCGCCTTCCCCCTGAGTGTTGAGGGACATCAGTTGAATCCGGCATTCCACGCGGAAATGCTGGTCGTGGGGCTGGCCTTCCTGGGAGAGGAGAAGATAGACCGGCAATTCCAGACCCCTGCCCTGCATCAGCTCCTGCAAGCGGGTCTTGGCGTCTTTTTTCCAATCCTCCAGAGACAGCGCGTTGATGGCGTCGGCAAACAAGTCCAAAATCCATTTCCGCGCGGCGTCCATGCCCTGGTCTTTGAGAATCGCGCCGATGATGGCTTCCAGCGCGTCGGACAGGATGGAATCCCGCCGATAGCCGCCGCTTTTCAACTCCCCGGAACCTAAGATCAGGTAATCGCCCAGGTTCATTTCCCTGGCCACGCTGGCCAGTTGGGTTTGGTTGACCAGCGTGGCCCGCAACCGGCTGAGAACGCCTTCGTCGGCCGTGGCGAATTTTTCATACAAACACTCGGCAATGACGAAACCCAGCACCGAGTCGCCCAAAAACTCCAAGCGCTCATTGTTCGCGCTGTCGGCGCTGCGGTGGGTCAAGGCCCGTTTGAACAAGCCAGGGTCGTTGAAGCGCAGCCCCAGCTTTTTGGCCAGCGTCGCCGGCTGCCCGGTCAATTCTGCTCACCGATTTCGACGGTGTCGTCAAATTTCACCAAGGCGCTGACATTGGCCACTAAATGCTCCTCCACCTCATAAGCCACCTGGACTTTCACATAGCCAGGATGCTTCTCGATGACCGCGCTTTCCTTGGCCTGGATCCGGTCGATGGAATTGACATCCCAGCGCTTTTGCAGCAGCGCGGTAATTTGCCCCGGAGTCATATCGGTAAGGCCAGACTCGATCTTGAGGTTGTTCAACGTAGCTTGAACCTTATAGTGCTCCATGTAAATGGGCAGCAATTTCAAAAATATCAAAACGATAAAACCCAAGGCTGCAAACATCAGCATGAAACTGATGAGCGTCAGGCCTTTTTGTCGAGATAATCCGCGGCTCATTGTGCAATCCCCGATGTGGTCATGTTTATTTCACGGTGCTTCCAAGGCGCGAAAAAGCCACGCCCCCATTGTCCCAGTCGAAGCTCATCCAGATGAAAAAAGCTTTGCCGACCAAGTTGCCCTCCGGCACAAACCCCCAGTAGCGGCTATCGTTGCTATTGTCACGGTTGTCGCCCATCACAAAATAGTGGCCGGGCGGGACAATGTACTCGCCTTGCCGGGACGGCTGGCCCTCGCGGATCAGAATATCATGGGTGACGCCGCCAAGCTCCTCCGATTTGAGCACGGCGCCGGTCATGTTTTCGCCCTTGCCGACACCTTGGTACGCCATCAGCGGTGTTTGCTTCACCGGTTCGCCGTTGACGGTGATCTGCTTGTCGAAATAACCGATGCGGTCGCCGGGCAAGCCGACGACGCGCTTGATGTAATCCACCGATGGATCGTTGGGGAAGCGGAACACCACGACGTCGGCCCGCTTAGGCCCGCCCATTTCGACGATTTTGGTGTGCGACACGGGTAGACGCACGCCATAGGTGAATTTGTTCACCAGGATGAAATCGCCAATCAGCAGCGTCGGCATCATCGACCCCGACGGGATGCGGAACGGCTCCACCAGGAAGGAGCGCAGCAGCATCACGATGAAAATGACCGGGAAAAACGAACGGGCGTACTCGACCGGCCAAGGCTCGGCCACGTCGTCGGTCTCGGCGGCCGGGCGGGATTTCAACCACAAGGCCCAGCCAGCCCAAATCAAACCGGTCACCAAGCTCGCGGCGACCAGGAAAAACTCAAAATCTATATCCATCGCTTAGTCCTTGTTGACGCGGAGGACGGCCAGGAAGGCCTCCTGGGGAATGTCGACTTTGCCGACCTGCTTCATGCGCTTCTTGCCGGCCTTTTGTTTTTCCAGCAGCTTTTTCTTGCGTGTGGTGTCGCCGCCGTAGCATTTCGCCAACACGTTCTTGCTCATAGCCTTGACCGTCGAGCGGGCGATGATCTTGGCGCCGACGGCGGCCTGGATGGCCACTTCAAACATCTGCCTGGGGATCAAATCTTTCATCTTCTCCACCAGGTCGCGGCCCCGGCTTTGGCTGATGTCGCGGTGGACGATCAGCGACAGCGCGTCCACCCGCTCGCCGTTGATCAAAATGTCGACTTTGACCAGCGGCGCGGACTGGAACCTGAGGAATTCATAGTCGAAGGAGGCGAAGCCCCGGCTCACCGATTTGAGGCGGTCGAAGAAGTCCAGCACCACCTCGCTCAATGGCAGCTCGAAGCTCAGGGCCACTTGGCTGCCCATGAACTGCATCTTTTTCTGCACGCCGCGCTTTTCGATGCACAGCGTAATCACCGCGCCCAGATAGTCCTGGGGCACCAGGATGTTGGCCTGGATGATCGGCTCAAGTATGTCTTCGATTTCGTTGGGCAGCGGCAATTTCGAGGGGTTGTCAATTTTGATCGTGTCGCCCTTGCTGGTGACGACCTCGTAAATCACCGTCGGCGCGGAAGTGATCAAATCCAGGTCGTACTCGCGCTCCAGCCGCTCCTGGATGATCTCCATGTGCAGCATGCCAAGGAAGCCGATGCGGAAACCAAAGCCTAGGGCCTGCGAAGACTCGGGCTCGTAGTGCAGCGCGGCGTCGTTCAGGCTCAACTTGCTCAAGGCCTCGCGCAGGTTCTCGTAATCCTCGGCCTCGATGGGAAAGATCCCTGCGAACACCCGCGGCTGGACTTTCTGGAAACCTGGCAAGGTTTCGGTGGACGGATTGTCAGTCGAGGTGATGGTGTCGCCGACCGGGGCGCCGTAGATGTCCTTGATCGAGGCCACCATGAAGCCCACTTCGCCCGGCCCCAAAGCGTTTTTTTCCAAACGCTTCGGGGTGAACACGCCGACCTGGTCCACAAGATGGCTCCTGCCGGTCGACATGATGGTGATTTTTTGCTTCTTGGCAATGACACCGTTCTTCACCCGCACCAACGAGACCACACCCAAATAGTTGTCAAACCAGGAGTCGATAATCAAGGCTTGCAACGGCGCATCGGCGTCGCCCACTGGCGGCGGAATCCGCTCGACCAACTGCTCCAGCACATCGACGACGCCCAGCCCGGTCTTGGCGCTGATCCTGACCGCGTCCTCGGCGTGGATGCCGATGATTTCCTCGATTTCCGTGATGACCTTTTCCGGGTCGGCGGAAGGCAGGTCGATCTTGTTCAAGACCGGCAACACCTCAAGGCCCTGCTCGATGGCGGTGTAGCAGTTCGCCACCGACTGGGCTTCGACGCCCTGCGCGGCATCCACGACCAGCAGCGCGCCCTCGCAAGCGGCCAGCGAGCGGGAAACCTCGTAGGAAAAGTCCACATGGCCGGGCGTGTCGATGAAGTTCAACTGGTAGACCCGGCCGTCCCTGGCCTTGTAGTCCAGCGTCACGCTCTGCGCCTTGATGGTGATGCCGCGCTCCCGCTCGATGTCCATGGAGTCGAGCACCTGGTTCTCCATCTCGCGGGCGCTCAAGCCTCCGCACAACTGGATGAAACGGTCGGCCAAAGTCGACTTGCCATGGTCGATGTGGGCAATGATCGAAAAATTGCGTATATGGTTAAGGTCGGTCACGGGTTCAGTCTTTGAGTTTTAAGGCCAGGAACTGCGTTCCACCATGGCGCTGCACCAGCATGGCAATGGATTTGCCTTTCGGCAGCCCCTTGACCACTTCGTTGAATTGCTTCGCGTCTTTGATGGCCTGGTCTTGGATGCGCAAGATCACGTCGCCACGGCGCAGCCCCGCGTCGAAAGCCGGGCCAGGCTTGACCTCGTGGATCAGCACGCCGTTCTGCTTGACCTCCAACTGCTCCCGCTGCTCCGCGCTCAGGTTGGACACGCTCAAGCCCAGCCGGTTGACTTCCTTGCCCTCAGGCTCGGGGGCCACGGCCACCGCCTCGTCCTCGTCCGGCAAAGTGCCAATTTTGACCTGGACTTCTTTGCTCTGGCCCTGCCGGATCAGCTTCAACGCGGCGCTGTCGCCGATCTTGGTGGCGCCCACCAGCGGAGGCAGCGACGAGGAGGAGACGATTTCCTGCTTGTTGTAGTCGGTGATAATGTCGCCGACCTGAAGCCCTGCCGCTTCCGCCGGGCTTTTCGGCAGCACCTTGGACACCAGCGCGCCCTGGGGCTTCTTCATGCCGAAGGACTCCGCCAGTTCGCGGGTGACATCCTGGATCTGCACGCCGAGCCAGCCGCGCGCGACATGGCCCGAAGTCTTCAGTTGCTCCACGACTTTCATGGCGACTTCAATCGGAATCGCGAAGGAGATGCCCATGGAGCCGCCGGTGCGGCTGTAAATTTGCGAATTGACCCCCACCACTTGCCCGTCCATGTTGAACAGCGGCCCGCCGGAATTACCAGGGTTGATGGCCACGTCGGTCTGGATGAAAGGCACGTAATTGTCGCTGGGCAGGCTTCTGCCCTTGGCGCTGACAATGCCCGCCGTCACCGAATGGTCGAAGCCAAAAGGCGAACCGATAGCCAGCACCCAGGCGCCGACCTTCAGGTTTTCCGACGAGCCGATGTTCAGCACGGGCAGGCCGGTGGCGTCGATTTTCAACAAAGCGATGTCGCTGCGCTTGTCCGTGCCGACCACTTTGGCGACCAGTTCGCGGCGGTCTTGCAGGCGGACCACGATTTCATCGGCGTCTTTCACCACGTGGTGGTTGGTGAGGACGTAGCCGTCCGCCGAGATGATGAAGCCGGAACCCAGGGATTTCACCTCGCTGGGCTGCCCCCCGTCGCCTTGGCCGCCGCCGCCACCGGGCGCGCCGGGGCCGCCCTCGCCGAAATAACGCTTCATGAACTCGTCCAAGGGCGTGCCCTCGGGTATGTCCAAGCCTTCAGGCAATTGGGGGTGTTCACTGGCGGCGATTTTCTGGCTGGTGCTGATGTTCACCACCGCGGTGTTGTTCTTTTCCACCAGCGTGGTGAAATCCGGCAACTCCACCGCATTCGCCAACCAGGGAAAAGCGACCAAGCTGACGAACAGCAGCGCAAACGCCTGCATTCTTTTGAACATGACGGACTCCAAAGTCATCGTGTGACGTGACGAAAAGAACTGGATTGAACAGTTGAGGATTAATTGATTTTGCGGAGGATCACAGGCTGGAAGCCTTCCCGGTCGAACAGCCGGAAAGCCCTCAAGCCCGCAAGGCAGAGACCCAGCCCGACCAGCCCGCCCAAGGCGCTGGCGAGATCGGAGGCGGCGATGGAATTGCCTAGCAACGCGCCGGCGAAAAGGCCAAGCAAAGGCAGCAGATAGACCAGCAGCGAGGCGCCCGCCAAGGCCTCCTCGGCAACGCCGACCAGCACTTTATCGCCGGGGCGCAGGGCCAAGTCGGATGCGACCTGCATGCGGACGCGCTTGCCGCCAAACAGCCCGCCCGCCAGCGAACTGGGGCAGGACTCGGCGCATCCGGAGCAGGCCGAGCCGCGGCTTTTTTCTATCCACACCCGGCCGTCGGCGATTTCAGCCACATAGGCTTCTTCTTCGATCATTTAGCCTTGGAATCCTGTAGATGGATGCCGTTACCGATGGATTGCACGGTCTTCTCCGGGGCTTCGCCCATGACGGTCACCAGATATTTGTCCAGTTTGCGCGTGTAGGAATTGATCGCGCCGATCTTCCTCGGCTGCGCCGTGAAAATCTCGTTCATCAGTTCGTCTATATAGATTGAAACAGAAGACACGCCGTCGCTCAATAGAATATGATCAATGACCCGGTTGTTGGCGTCACGCTTGAGCCGGGTGTAGGACATCATATGGAAGCCGTCCGGCACGCCGTCCAAGGTCCAAATCAAAGATTCGGCCGGCAAGGTTTCGTGCCGCTTGATCTTCCAAGAACTGTCGACCTGCGTGGAAGCGGCCAGATCGGTCGGCGGGATGGATTGCTCGACCGACAGCGAGTTGAACACCATTTGCTCCAACACCTCCCCGTTCCCGTCCAGCCACTCAAATTTAAGCGGCAGCTTGCTTTCCACGTCAATCCATAGCCTGCGGCCGTAGCGCAAATCGTCTTTGGGCTCAATCGACACCACCCGGGCGGGACGGCGCGCCACATGCTCCACTTCGCCCAGCGAGAATGAGTAATGCTTGGACAGCTCGGCCAGGTTGCTGGGCAAATCCAGCAAGATGGACTGCCGCGAGGGCTTGGCGTCCACGGAGTAAGACTTCGACTCCGGATAGTAACAGGACACCTTGTCCGCCGTGCGGACGACCTCCCGCATGGGCGTGTTCACAGACAGCAAGCGCTCCTGCTCCACACCGTTGTTGACACCATGGAAGACCTGCAAGCTCTCCATGGTGTTGTCCTTCATGTAACTGACGATGCCCCGGTAATTCAGCTTGCCCGTGGCCTGCCTGGCGGCGGCAAGCCAAGTTTTAGCCTCGCCTTCAGCATCCCCGCCGGCCACGGCCGACACACTGGCACATTGCAAAACCGCAATAAAAACAAGGGCAAACAAGCGCACAAAAAGCTTAGGCATGCACAGGGCTCCCCCTCAGGCTAACGGTCAGGCCGGGAGCCGACCACACGGACATAAGGAAGCATTCCCGCCGAGCCTGCCATGTATGCGGTTTCATTGTGCATCACCAGATAATCGTTGAACCGGCTGTCCGCCTGGTTTTCCGCGAGCGTCGGCCCATTGGCCGCAACCCGCGCCACGGTGGAACCGCCATGGGAGACCCCCTGGAAAACATCCGCATGGTCGTTCATGGATTTGCCTACCAGGATCGCCACCGTCGCCAGCGAGGCCGCCAACGCCATGCTCACAATGCTGGGCCGCACAGTGAACTGCTTGTTCAGCGCCTTCGGCGCCAACACCGTGGGCTCCTCCGCGACCCTCGCGCTCACTTTCGCGGCGAAATCGCTACTGGCCAAAGGCCCGCGCGCCGAGCGCATGACATCGCCAATCAAATGATAACGCGCCCACGTCGCTTTCATCTCGGCGTCATCCTCCAGCCGCTCCAGCAGGCGGGGATTGTCCCGCCCGTCCAAGTCGGAATCCATCAACATGGATATCCGCAGCCTCAATTCCTTCTCTTGATCCGTCATAAAGATCACCCTCACCCGTTTAAAGATTTGATTTTTTTATCGATGGCCTCGCGCGCCCGAAATATGCGGGAGCGGACCGTCCCCACGGGGCAGCCCATCACTTCCGCGATCTCGTCGTAGCTAAGGCCGTCCATTTCCCGCAAGGTTATCGCCGTCCGCAATTCGCCGGGCAACTCGTCCAGCGCCACCTGGATGGTACGCCCCAACTCCTCGCTTAAAAGGATGCCTTCCGGCGTCTCCTGATCCCTCAGACTGTTCTCACCCTCGAATTGTTCCGCGACTTCCACCTCGATCTCGTCGTCGGTGGGACGGCGGGAGCGGGCGGCGATGTGGTTTTTCGCGGTGTTGATCGCGATGCGGTAGATCCACGTGTAAAACGCGCTGTCGCCGCGGAAACTCGGCATCGCCCGGTAGGCTTTGATGAAAGTCTCCTGGGCGATGTCCTGCGCCTCATGGGGGTCGCGGACATAGCGGTTGATCAACTGCACGATCCGGTTCTGGTATTTCAGGACGAGCAGGTCGAAAGCCTTCTTGTCGCCTTTCTGGACCCGCCTGACCAGTTCTTCATCGACCACTTCGGCCATGGCTGCCCTATCGATCCAGAGGCCGGGGCGGGGGGGAAGGCATTCGCGCAGCCAAAGGCTGCGGCGCGTGATCGTCATGGACTCGTGGAACTGGCATGCACTGGTCGGGGAATGGTGTGTTTAAGGCGGAGAAAATCGGCGTGTTTTTTCCGGCTATTATCTTCTTTTCAGGCTTGCCGTTCAATGTGAGACGCTTTTCTTGTAGGATGGCCCTAAAACACATGACAAAACCATGACAACAGAACCCCCCGTTTACGACGTGTTAATCATCGGCAGCGGCGCGGCCGGACTCAGCCTGGCCCTGCGCCTGGCCGGCCACGTCCGCGTCGCCGTGCTGTCCAAGGTGGCGCTCAGCGAAGGCAGCACCCTGTACGCGCAAGGCGGCATCTCCGCCGTGCTGCATGAAAAAGACTCCATCGAGTCCCACATCCAGGACACGCTGGTCTCAGGTGCTGGGCTGTGCGACCCGGAAGCCGTCCGGCTGGTCGTCTCGCAAGGCAAGGACTGCATCGACTGGCTGCTGGAGCGGGGCGTGCCGTTCACCGAGGAAACCTCCGAGGACGGCTCCTCCCACCTGCACCTGACCCGCGAAGGCGGCCATTCGCACCGCCGCGTGGTCCATGCCGCCGACGCCACCGGCAAGGCCATCGAAACCTCGCTCGAAGCCCACGCGCGCCAGCATCCTAACATTGAGCTGCTCGAATTCCATAATGTGGTCGATTTGATCGTCGACAAAAAGCAGCCCAAAGCCAGCCGCCGCGTGCTCGGCGCGTATGTGCTGGACACCCGCGCGCACCAGGTGAAGACCCTGCGCGCCCGCCTGGTCGTGCTGGCCACCGGCGGGGCCAGCAAAGTCTATCTCTACACCAGCAACCCGGACGTATCGACCGGCGACGGCATGGCCTTGGCGTGGCGGGCCGGGGCGCGGGTGGCCAATATGGAATTCATCCAGTTCCACCCCACCTGCCTTTACCACCCCCACGCCCGCTCCTTCCTCATCAGCGAGGCGGTGCGCGGCGAAGGCGGCAGGCTGCTTTTGCCCGACGGCACCCGCTTCATGGAAAAATTCGACCCGCGCAAGGAGCTGGCCCCCCGCGACATCGTCGCCCGCGCCATCGACCACGAAATGAAGCGGCTGGGTATCGACTGCGTCTACCTGGACATCAGCCATAAACCCGCCGAGTTTATCACCGGCCATTTCCCGACCATCCACGCCCGCTGCCTGGAACTGGGCATCGACATGGCCCGCGAACCCATGCCCGTGGTGCCCGCGGCGCATTACACCTGCGGCGGCGTGCTGACCGACAGCCGCGCCCGCACCGACTTGGCAGGGCTCTACGCCATCGGCGAAGTCGCCTGCACCGGCCTGCACGGGGCCAACCGCATGGCCAGCAACTCCCTGCTCGAATGCCTGGTCTACGCCAAACAAGCCAGCGAGGACATTCTGCGCGTACTGCCGGCCACCCCGCCGCCGCCAACATTGCCGGAATGGGACGAGTCCCAAGTCAGCGACTCCGACGAGGAAGTCGTGGTCTCGCACAACTGGGATGAAATCCGCCGCTTCATGTGGGACTACGTCGGCATCGTCCGCAGCGACAAGCGCCTGGCGCGGGCGCTGCGGCGGGTGGAATTGCTGCGCCAGGAAATCGCCGAGTATTACGGCCATTTCCGCGTCACCAGCGACCTGCTGGAATTGCGCAACCTGGTGGACGTGGCCGAACTCATCATCCGCTCCGCCCAACTGCGCAAAGAAAGCCGGGGACTGCACTTCACCTTGGACTACCCGCAAACCGACGACAGCCAGCCGCCGCGCAACACGGTTTTGGAACCTTAGCGCATGTTTTAAATATCCCTATCCGCCAATCAACCCCGGCCAAGTAAAAGGACATGACGCTCATTGATGCCCTGCTCAGTTTTGTCATCGGCCTACTCACCAACAAAGTCTCCGCCAAGCTAGATCTTCCCGGCAAAGCCGAACAGCAGCGGGCGGAAATCCACCGGGCCTTGGCCTCCGGAAAAAGCCTGCAAGAGGAAGTCGCCACCGCCTGCATCCGCTTGGCAAAAAACCGCCAAACCTTAACCCTCCTCCCGCACGAGCAAAAACTTTGGCGTTTAATGGCCGAGCCGGGTTTCCAGCAAGATCTGGCCGAATGGATCATGGCCGGGGCGATCAGCGAAGGCGAGGCGGTCAAAACCCGGCTGAGACTAGCCATGGCCGAAGCTTTGCAAGAAGGCGGGGCGACGGCGGAGCAACTCGACTTCTTGCAAACCGAATATTTCCAAAGGCTGGATCGCGCCTTTGCCGAAAACTCGGTGTTGGCGGCATGGAGGCATCAACTCAGCCTGGATTATCTGCGCCGACAAGTGGAAACCCTGCGCCTCCGCGCCGACGAGGCCGCCGGGGTTTATTCCGCTGAAAAACGCCGCGAAGCCTGGGACAGTTATTGCCGCAAAGCCTTGGATGCCTGGGACATCATCGACCTGACCAACCTGCCCGAGGACATCCAAACCGCCACCCAAAAGCTGCTGCTGCGCGAGTTGTACATGCCGCTGCGCATCGCGGTCGATCCCAAGGACAGCGGACTGGATCAATTGGAAGACCGGCGCGACCGCTTGCGCCGATTAGAAGCCGGGCGAACAGAAGACGAAATCCCGGAATCGCTAGAATCCGCCCCAGTCGGTTCAAGGCTGGGAGTCTCGCAAAGATTGGTCGTGTTAGGCGACCCCGGCGGCGGCAAGACCACCTTGCTGCGCTGGATGGCGACGGCTTATTTGCTGCGCCACTTGCAAGACCCCAGCGCAGCCCAATTGCCCGACACCCAAACCCTGCCAGACCGCGCCTGGATACCGGTGCTAATCCGCTGCCGCGACTTGGGCGAAACGGATTTATGCCGCAGTTTCAGCGATTTCCTCGCCCAGCATCTCTACAAGACCGCGCTGCTGCCGGACGAGGCCAAGATCATGCAAGCGGTGATCCTGGACGGCATCGCCAAAGGCGAGGTCTTGCTACTGGTGGACGGCTTGGACGAAATCACCCAACCCGCCGTGCGGGTGCAGTTCTGCCAAGAATTAGAATGCACCGCCGCCCGCTACCCGCAAGCCCCGCTGTTGGTCACTTCGCGCATCGTCGGCTACCGCGACATGCCTTATCGCATGGGCGCGGCCTTCGAGCATGGCACGATTGCGACGCTGTCGCCGGAAGACAAGGACAACTTCGTGCGCCGCTGGGTGGACGTGACCGAGCGCCATCTGCCGGCATCGGAAAAGGCCAAACGCGCCGAGGAACTGCGCGAGGCTTTGCACAGCAACGACCGCATCGAGCGCATGACCGGCAACCCGATGTTGCTGACGACCCTGGCCTTGGTCAAACGCAAAGTCGGCAAGCTGCCCACCCGCCGCACCAAGCTCTATGCCGAGGCGGTGTCGGTGCTGCTGAACTGGAATCCGCGTCATTTCACGCCTCTGGACGATGACGAAGCTCTGCCGCAGTTGGAATATCTGGCCTATGAAATGTGTCGGCGCGGTGTGCAGCGTCTGCCGGAAGACGACGTGCTGACGCTGCTGGACGGCGTGCGGGCCGATTACCCCAATATCCGCGCCATGAAACGCCGGGGGCCAGAGGAATTCTTAAGCCTGATCGAAGCCCGTTCCAGCCTGCTGATTAAATCCGGCGGCATCTGGACGGCGGGCCACGGCAAGGAGAAACCGGTCTGGGAATTCCGCCATCTGACGTTTCAAGAATACCTGGCGGCGCGGGCTTTGCTGGACGGGCGTTATCCGGGCCGGGATAAGAGCCTGTCACTCGCCGGACAAGTGGCACCGTTGGCGGGGCAGGTTAAAGAAATAGATGGCGAGTGGATCGTCGTGGAATCTTGGCGGGAAACCCTGCGCCTGTTGATTGCCGATTGCCGCGATGATGATGTGGACGAAACTCTGCTGGCGATTCTGCATCCCTTGGAAGGCGAAAACCTAGTACAAACGGCCCGCGCCCGCGCCGTGCTGGCAACCCTCTGCCTAGCCGATGAACCCAATGTCGGGGAAGATACAGCGGGGGCAGTGTTGGATGCTTTTGCAAAGCAGGTCAAAGAAGAAAATGACGGGGGCAATGCACGGACTTCGGTGTTCAAAGCGGCGCTAGAATTGATCGGCGGGCCTTGGCTTGAACGCTTAAAACAGAGCCTGATCCAGGAATTCTTGCGAAGGCCCGCCGATACCAGACTAAACCCCGGTAGAATCTGGGCCATGGTGGAGATAGCCCTCCACGGCCAAGATGAGACTCAGCGACAGCGCTGGTTCGAAGACTTGGTACGTCGTTTGTCCCTGAATGATCCGGTGCAATCCACGGCGGCGGCTTTGGCCGTCATGCGCACCACTTTTGAAGGTAACGCTTTCTTCCTCCCTGAACTAATACCCCCTTTGCTGCGCCTTTTGGAGCAAAACCCGGCCCAGAGCCATGCAGCAAGTTGGGCTTTAGGATGGTTGCAACGCGGCCCGGTTGCGGAACAAGATCGCCAGCCTTATTGGCAACCGACTAGAGACGAGATTGGTGTCTTGCTCGATGTGCTGAAACGGACAACTAAAGAGGAAAACCCCACACGGTATTATTTGTGCGAAATCCTCGGACGGAGCGGCGATGCGCGGGCGGTTCCATCCTTGATGGCGATGGCAAACGTAGCTGATCAAATGGTAAGACTCAGGGCGGTTAAAGCTTTAGGCAGGCTACAAGATCCGCAGGCGATAGATAGCTTGACAAGTCGGCTAGAGGATGAAGATAAGATAGTCCGTGAAGCCGCTTTTAATGCCTTGGGTTGCTTTAGCCGCCCCCAAGCCCGTGCCATCCTCCAAGCGCGTTTGGGTAATCTGAATCCTAAGACCCGAAGATTGACCGTAGGCGGATTAGCTCAAAACTTACGAGAAACCGACCGTCGTTTGCTGTCGCGGGGTTATGATGATGTTGGGCCTTGGCTGGATCCCCAAGACCCCATCACCGCCGCCCGCGTAACCAAAGCCGCCAAAAAACTCTCCCTCCCCGAAGCCGAAATCCGCCGCCGCTACGAAGCCCTGGCCCCGGATTTCGCGTTAAAACTCGAATGGCTCTCGTAGGATGGGTAGCAGGGCAATCGCACGAAGCCCGATGAATCGTGATTCCGTGACATGATTAGCAAGATGGCTCAGCCAACGAAAAAAACGCCGTCATTCCGGCAGGGAATGCCGGAATCCAGTCACAGGGATGTGAATCTGCAAGCGGGCAAATAACCTGAATCAAGCGCTGGAGCAGACGGCTTGCTAACGTCCATGGCACTGAATTACGGCGTCCAAGCCGGAATGAAGGTATTTCGTATTCCTGTCCAAACGTCTTTTTGTTGCCCGACATGCGTTAATCCGTCGGGCGCGGTAAAGCCTAGTAGGATGCGCACCGCGCATCTTAACCCATGTTTGGACATGGTGCGGACTTTATTTCGGCAATTGTGGGCATGGGACTATTGCGCATCTTCGGCAAATGCATTGAAATGTCTCGGCATCGCAAATGGTGCGAGAAAGTTCAAGTATTATCGAAAACCTGAACATGCTGCTTATACAGCTCAAAGTTTCCATCTGCCGAGACGATGGGGATATTCTCGCTAAAAGCCGTAGCCAAAAGCAATCTATCGAAAGGATCACGATGCTCGGAAAATAGTGGAATTTTGTTGTAAGCTTCGATATGCTGTATTTGCAAAGGCAGCACAACAAAGCCGTCTTGTTCAATCAAATTGGTGAGTATGCTTATCGAAACATCAAGTTCTGGAAGCTTGCCTATCTTTTGCTTGATGGCGATTTCAACCAAGCTGATTTGGCTGACATAAATGGTGTTTCCAAGGCGGGTCAGCAAATCGTAGACATTGGCATGTAGCTTAGGATCGTAAAGTTGATACCAAATCAGTATTTGCGTGTCTATCAGAACTTTCATTCCATGTATTCCTTCAAATCCTCCAGCGGCTCGTTGAAGTCATCGGGGAGTTTGTAGGTTTTCCCTTGGGAGGCCCCAAGCTTTAATAGGCTTCCGGGCTGGCGTGGTGGGGCGGATTTTGGTTTTTCCTCCATAAACATGACGACCACGGACATTCTTTGCGTGGTCGGCGGAGGTTCTTCAAAAATCACCTGCCCATTTTCAAATATGCCTTTGATTGCGGTGTACATGGATAGGGTTCCTGTGGGTCGGCAAGCTGTTCCCAGTGGCCACCGCGTTCTATGTGCGCGACGCAGCCTTGGGGTCTTTGGACGCCAACGGAGCAGACCTCAATGCCCGCGTCCATCATGTCATTGTATGGGCAACCCACAGGCACCGGCAAGCCAGGGATGCCGTTCTTAAACTGGGGTGGAGAGCCGGCGTTTTGCTTCCGTCGCCGACTACAAGTCCGACGCCCATCAACCGGGTGGCGTTGCTTGCCGCGCTTTTTTAGCCATTTTGAACACGCCCGGAAAAACTTGCGCTATGCTTCCCCGCATCCTGTCAACCACCCGAAGACTACACCATGACCGCATCCAACTACCGCATCGAAAAAGACAGCATGGGCGAATTGCAAGTGCCCGCCAGCGCCCTGTACGCCGCGCAGACCCAGCGCGCGGTGGAAAACTTCCCGGTCTCCGGCATCCCGCTGCCCGCCGCCTTCATCCAGGCCGTCGCGCTGATCAAGCAAAGCGCGGCCAAGGTCAATATAGAGCTTGGCTTGCTGGATCAGGCCATCGGCGAGGCCATCGTCGCGGCGGCGCAGGAGATCATCGACGGGAAACACCTGGAGCATTTCCCGATTGACGTGTTCCAGACCGGCTCGGGCACCAGCACTAATATGAATGTCAACGAGGTCATCGCGACGCTGGCCTCGCGCAGCAGCGGGCAGGCTGTCGGCGCCAACGACCATGTCAACATGGGCCAAAGCAGCAACGACACCATCCCCGCCGCGATCCACGTCAGCGCCGCGCTGGCCGCCAACGAAGACCTGATCCCGGCGCTGGAACATCTGCAAGCCACGCTTGCCTACAAAGCCCGCTCGCTGGAAGAGGTGGTCAAGACCGGGCGCACCCATTTGATGGACGCGATGCCCGTCCGCCTGTCCCAGGAACTGGACGGCTGGGCGCTGCAAATCGGCAACGGCGTCGAGCGCCTGCGTGCCAGCCTGCCGCGTATTTACCGGCTCGCGCAGGGCGGCACCGCCGTCGGCACCGGCATCAACGCGCATCCCGACTTCGCCGCGAAAATCGCCGAGTCGTTGTCTGAGGCCACCGGCCTGCCCTTCCAGCCCAACACCTCCTTCTTCGAGAGCCTCAGCAGCCAGGACGCGGCGGTCGAACTGTCCGGCCAGTTGAAAACCATCGCGTGCAGCCTGATGAAAATCGCCAACGACCTGCGCTGGATGAACTCCGGCCCCTTGGCGGGCTTGGGCGAGATCGAACTGCCCGCGCTGCAACCCGGCTCCAGCATCATGCCCGGCAAGGTCAATCCCGTAATCCCCGAAGCGACTTGCATGGTGGCCGCGCAAGTCATCGGCAACGACGCGACGATCACGATTGCCGGCCAGTCCGGCTCGTTCCAGCTCAATGTCATGCTGCCGGTCGTCGCTTATAACTTGCTGCAAAGTATCTCGCTGCTGGCCAAGGTCTCGCGTCTATTGGCCGACAAAGCCATCGCCGATTTCGCCGTGCGCCAGGACAACCTGAACCGCGCGCTGGCTTTAAATCCCATCTTGGTCACGGCTTTGAATCCGATCATCGGCTACGCGAAAGCCGCCGAAATCGCCAAGAACGCCTACAAGACGAAGCGCCCGGTGGTGGACGTGGCGATGGAGATGACCGGCATGGCCCGTGCCGAACTGGAACGGCTGCTGGACCCGGCGAAGCTGACGGAAGGCGGGATTCAAGAGTGAGAGACAGTGGCTAACCCGGGCAATCACGGGTTAGCCTAAATCAAGACCGTAATTGACAAAACGACTGCGACCATAAAAAACACACTGAGCACCACCAACTGTCGCTTTCTGCTGGCGATTTTTTGATCCGCCTCGGCCAGCAAGCCCTTAGCGCCAGCGCCTTTGTACGCTGAATCGACCAACACAACGTCAGGGAAATGGGCATGGCCGGGGGAGATTAACCTAAGCTGTCCGTCAGCTTGTTTTACTAATTTGCCGAAGATGGTCACCGCGTCGCCCTGCTTAAGCCATTGTTCGGTGGCGACATAGGTTTTGTATTTGGCATCAGCTTGGTCGCGGCATACTTCAGGGCATATAAAAGACTTGACTTTAGCCTGGTTCAACCGGTTAGCAGCCCCCTTCTCGACGGCCAGCAGGCTGTAATCGACATAAACCTCCCCCAGTGTATTGGCAAGTTTGATCGGCTGCGCCGGGGACTCCTGCCGGTATAAGGTTTTGCGGTGGGTGGCCAGGCCTTTTTTGGGCTTTTTCTCTTTGGTTTGCCATTCCGCGAACACCCTGGACTGGAAAAACACGCAAGCCCGGCGGCGAAGCGGGGTGTCAAAGGCATTCGGCGATTCAACCCGGCCTTGAAAACGGACATAACAATCCACCAAGCCGGGGTCGAAGGCGGGGGCTGCGCCCAGATGCAAACGCTGGATTTTCAGCAAACGGCCTGAGGACAAGGTTTTTAGAAAAGACCGGGCGATAAAAACCAGAATAGCCAAAAACACGATCCACTTCATCGCAATCTCTCCGGCTTATTGGCTGCGACGGTCTGGCCGCTCAGCCGTTATTGCCATTGTTGTTGCCGTTATTATTGTTGTTATTGTTATTGCTGCCCAGACCGCCGCCAGCGTCAACATCTGCGTCGCTATTCCTATCCCAGTTAATATCCATTTCATCTTTGGATGCGGGGACATGCGCCTGTCTAGGCGACACAGGGCCAAGGTAGTATTCCGGGTTGATCCGGCTCACGCGCGCCCCGTCAAAGCGCAGGTATTCGGCTTTATCGTAGCTGTCCTGCGTCTCCAACAGCGAGCAAACCCTGCCGCCTTGCAAGAAGTACAAGGAGGAGTTGCGGAACAAGACATAATCGCCGCCCCTCGCCAGATGCTTGCGGATCTGATTTTTCAGCGCGTCCTGGTGGCCGCGTATTTTGGCTTGGCTGATAAATAAACCCAGGCGGGTTTCATCCACGGGACGAGTGGCGTCATTCATGGCTATTCTCCTCTTGCCATAGGAATTCGATGTTTTGAAAAGGTAAGTTAATGGCCTGAAGATGGTAAAAAGCGTTTTTCCGGTGTTTGGCGTAATGGTATTCGCGCAGCGCCTTGGTGGTGAAAAACAGATTGTTGGCGACCCCCTCCCGGTAATGCGTGGCGTGAGCCCGCAAGATGCCGGCAATGTCCAACACATAATAGCCGTCTTCGCGTTTGGCGCTGGCAACCAGGGTGTTGCGGTACAGCGAGTAGTCGAACAGGTGTTCTTGCTTGGCGCGCCGCTCGTCGCCGTAGACCACCAGGGTGTCGCGCAGCAGCATGAGGTGCAGATAGTTGTCCACGCCTTCGTCTTGGCAGCCGATGCCTAGCGCGTCTTCCCGCACGCCGAGCAGGATTTCGCTGGCCGGCCCGAACGGCTCGATATGATGCTCGTTTTTCAAGATGCCCGAGCGCAAGGCGTGGCGGACGCCGTCCACGCGCAGGAAAAACAGGGTGTCGCTGTACAGCTCCCGCAACAGCGGGTCGTTTTCGATCAACGCGGCCAGCCGGTTGGCGGGGTCGAATAATTCAGGGGTCATGGGGGCCTGCCGGGAGGGATGGGGCTGGGTTAGCTGGGCGATATTGTTGCGCAATAGTAGTTGTTTGGCGTGGCGCTCGACGCGCTCCGCCGGCAGCGGGCGGTAGCGTTCCGGGTTGTCCCGGTAAATGGCTTGTTGCAGCAGACAGGTATAGCTTTTGGCAAGGCCGGCCTCGCCGCGCACAAAGGTGCAACCGACGTTGCAATAATGCAGGTATTCGCAGCGCTGGCAATCCCCGTGCAAAACCATGCGGTTTTCATTGCGCTCGATGGTTTTCCAGCCGTTGCCGATGATCGTTTCAATGTCGTCGGCAAACACATTGCCATAGCGGTAGGCGGGCGAGGACTGGCCGCGCGGGCAGGAATAGACATCGCCGTCGGCCTGGAGCAGGAAAAACTTATTCCCGCAATTGACGGCGGAGCAGCAATAATCCGGCGTGAATTCTTTGAACCATTCGCTGCGGAACGCCTCTTCCAGCGCCGTGCCGCTGAACGCTTGTTTGATGGACTGGTAAAACAGCACTTGCTCTGCGCCGCTCAACATGGCCGTGCCGGTGTCGGCACCGCCAAATTTTGCCGCGTTCAACGGCGAGTCGAACCCAAACATGACATTGAAGCGGCTCATGTCCAAGCCCAGCTCGCCATGCAAATAGTTTATGTCGGCGGCAAACTCGTCCAGGCGCTGGAGATGCTCCCGCGTCACCACGCAGGAGATTTTCTTATGGTGCGGATAGGCTGCCAGCAGGCGCAGGTTGTCCTTGATGCGCGCCAAAGTGCTGCGGTTGTGCTTGTCACGGCGGTATTGCTCGTGCAAGGACAAGGGCAAGTCCACGCTGCCGCTGATGGAGACCTGGTATTTAACGAAGGTGTCGTAATGCTTGGGCAGGTTCAGCAAGTTGGTTTTGATATGCGGCGGGTTGGGCTTAAACCCCATCGCGGCGATGTGCGGGCCGTAGGCCGCATAATGCCGGGCCGAGCGCTCGAACAAGGCGGCGAGCAAGCGCGGCGGCAAGGTGGTGGCCTCGCCGCCGTGGAACGACAGGTTGAACGGCAGATAGCCGGTGCCGAGCAGGCGTTCCAAGGCGTAGTCCAAGGTCGCCAGCACTTTGCCGGTGTCCGCCGGGGCTTCCGTCAGCTTCCCGAGGTAGCAGTAATGGCAACCCATGTTGCAGAAATCGGTGGGCGCGTAGAGCAGGTGGATGGCTTTTTTGAATGTCTCGGACATGGCGTTCAATCGGTTTCATTTCACCCAGACTTCGACCCGGCGGTTCCTTTCCCGGTTTTCCGGAGTGTCGTTAGGCGCGATGGGGGCATCGTCGCAAAGGCCAAGCACCTGGTCGAAAGCCAATCCTTCCTCGGCCAGCGCTTGTTTCACCCGGCCAGCCCGATCCTGCGAAAGCTTGCAGTTGACTGGGCGGCTACCGCTGCTGTCGGCCAAACCGATCAGCGTGACCTTCTTGTTTTGGTACTGCGGCTGCGACAACACACCGCTGATGCGGCCGATGTCGCGGTTGGCGCGGGCGTCCAAGTCGTCGCTGCCGGCGCGGAAATGGATGTGCGTCGCCATCTCGGCGGCACTGTTCGTCAAGCCCCGCCAACGGGCGGACTGGCCGCGGGCGTCATCATTGCCAAGCTCGGGGGCGACCGGCGTCGGATCCAGGTTGACCAGGCCCGTCGAGTCCACCACCCGCTGGCCGTCAGCGCCCACGGCAAATTCGATAAACTTCGACACCTCAGGATTGGACGGGTTTTCGGCGGTATAGAGGTAAAGCCTTCGGGACAGCCGGTAATCCTCGGTCTTGATGGTCAGCAGGCTGGGCTTGCGGGCTTCGACGCCGGTGTCGGACAGCGCGACCACCTTGTTCGCGCCCACGTAGTTCAAGCCGATGAAGCCGATGCCCGCCGGGTCGGCGGCGACGGCGGCGGAGAGTTTCTTGCCGTCTTCAAAGCGCTGGGCGCTGGCGGCCAGGGTCTTGCGGCGCGGCGCGAGGACATCCTCTTTGAAGAAATCGTAGGTGCCTGACTGGTCGTCGCGGGCATAGACGGCGACAGGCCCTGCCCGCCCGCCCACTTGCGACCAGTCGGTGAGGGTTCCGCTGAAAATGTCGGCGACTTGCGCCATGGAAAGCGTCCTGATCGGGTTGGACGGATGGACGACCAGGGCGACGCCGTCGAGGGCGACCACATGCTCGCTGGCGTTGGCGCCAAGGTCGCCGAGCCTGGGCAGGAGGCTCCGTTGCTCCTCCGGCTTGACCTTGCGCGAGGACATGCCGATGTCGCAAAGGCCGGATTTGAGATCTTCGAAGGCCGTGCTGGAGCCATGGGACTCGATTTCGATTTGCCTAGCCTGGCCGTCGCGCTGGCCGACGATGAATATCTCATCCTGGCGGACGCCATTTTCCCGACGCACCCCGGCATAGCCCTCTTGCTGGAGAAAGGCGGCGGCCAAGGCCGGCAGCAGCTTGCCGCCGATAGTGTCGGAACCGTGGAAGCGAAGCAGGATCGCCGCCGCCTGGCGGACGGGAGGGGGAGCGGACACCGTAACCGGTTGCGGCACCGCCGATTCCACGGATACTGCGGGCGCGGAGGCGGTCTGTGGGGCGGGGTTTTTATCCCTCAGAAAAAGCCAACCGGCGACACCGACCAACAGCATGATGCCAACGATAACCACCAAGCCGGTAAGGTTGGAGCTTGATGGGGCGGATGTCGCCGGAGTGGTTCTTCTAGCCGGCGCAGTTCTTACCGGAGCGGCTCTAGTCGGAGCGGAACCGCCGGATTTGGCAGCCTTGGCGGGCATCAGATCCGCCCCGCAATCAGGGCAAACGGCAGGCTCGCCCTTGGCGATGAACATGATGTTGCCTAAATCGGCTATGTCGCAGTTGCCGATATTCGGACATTTATACGTGGCATCCATAGTTTTTCCTGGTGCTTAATCAATCAGTTGGCTTTGCGGAGCTGGGCGGGGTTTCAAACCGCCGACGCTTTAGGCTGCGTTATTCATTTAACCCAAACCTCCACCCGCCGGTTCTTCTGCCTGTTCTCGTCGGTGTCGTTGGGGGCCACGAAGGCTTCCGCGCCGAGGCCCTCCGCTTCCCGGACGGTCACGCCCTCCTCGGCCAATACCTGTTTCACAATATCAGCCCGATTTTGTGATAGCGCCCGCCAATTGTCTTTCGACTTGCCGCCGGAATCGGCGAGGCCGATGAGGATGACTTTTTTGTCCCAATAGCCGCGCTGGGTCAGCAGATAGGCGATGCGCCCGATGTCGCGGTTGGCGCGGTTGTCCAATTCGTTGCTGTTGGCGTGGAAACGGAGGCGGGTCGGAATCTCGACCGCCGCCGCCGTCAGCTTTTTCCAGCGGGCGGATTGCCGGCGCGGATCGTCGGGTTCGGGTTCGGCCTGGGCTTGGCGGCGAGACGGGGTCACGTCCAGGTCGACGAGGCCGGTGGATTCAACCACCGGCTGGCCGGCGGCACCCACGGCGAACTCGACGAACTTGAACACGTTCGGATTCGACGGCTTTTCGGGGGCTTGTAACTGTTGACAATAATCTATGCTTATCAATGTTTTTCTGCTCTTTTGCAGGTAAAGCAGGCGTCTGTTAAACTGCTTCCACTACGGCAAGCTCTGCCGGAAGTAACGCTTGTGGAGAGGTCGTGAGACCTGGAGGAGTTCCCGGCTGCGGCGCAAACCGCGTAAGACTCCTCACGCAAGAGGAATCTTACTGGCGAAAACCAAGCCATCCTCTGGGCAACCTCGGTGAAGCAAGAAGAGATAATCATAGATTTCTCAGAGCGGTATAGAGGAACAGCCGCAAACCGTTGGGCGCTGGCGGCAAGCGTCTTGCCATGCGACTTAAGGACGGCCTCTTTGAAGAAATCATAGGTGCCGGATTGGTCGTCCCGCGCATAAATAGCGATGGCACCCGCCCTGCCCCCCACTTGCGACCAGTCGGTGAGGGTTCCGCTGAAGATGTCGGCGACTTGCGCGACGGACAGCGCCCTGACCGGGTTGGACGGATGGACAACCAGGGCGATGCCATCCAAAGCCAGCACATGCTCGCTGGCGCTGGAGGCGAGGTCGCCGAGTGATGAGAGGCGCTGCTGTTCCTCCGGCTTGATCTTGCGCGAGGACATGCCGATGTCGCAGAGGCCGGATTTGAGATCCTCGAAGGCGGTCTTGGAGCCGTGCGCCTGGATTTCAATCCGTCCGCCACGGCCGGCGCGCTCGCCGACAATGAAGCTTTCATCCTCTTTGGCCCCGTCTTCTTGGTGGACGTTGGCGTAGCCTTTCGGACATTTTTGCAAAGTAGCCATGATGCTTCCCGGAGTTTAAGGCAAGTTCCGAAGAATATTGCTTGAGAAATGTGACGATTGTGTTACGGCGCAAAAACCGCCCCTGCCGCCATTCTGAGATACTGGATGCCATTTCTAGCCGCCTCACAACCCGCCATGCCGACGGACGCCGACACCATCCCGCCGCCACTTACCCGATCCGCCCTGCCAAAACCAACGAAATGCCTTCGCCGAAACCACGCAAATGGCGGATAATCTATCGAGTAACTACCTGACGCCAAGGACAGGCCGCGTCGCCCGATTTCATTGGACAGGCAAGCCTGCATGGCAAATTTCAAAACCCATCTTTTCGTCGCCTCCGGGGTCAGCGGAGTCGCCGCCATCGCCTGCATGAAGGCGGGAGTCGCCCCGGCCGCCGAAACGCCGATGCTGCTGGGCCTGGGCGCGTTCGGCGGGCTGCTGCCCGACATCGACTCCGACCACTCGGTGCCGATCAAAATCAGCTTCAACCTGCTCGCTTTCGCGCTGGCCTTCCTGGCCATGTTCGTGTTCGTGGGCCGCTACACCGTGCTGGAGCTGGCGGCGGTCTGGCTGGGCGTCTTCGTCGCCGTGCGCTATTTCGTGCTGGAAGTGTTCGTCAGTTTCACCACCCACCGCGGCGCGATCCACTCCTTGCTGGCCGCGGCTTTCTTTGGCCTTTGCGCGGTGAGCCTGTCCCAGCACTTGTTCTCCAAGCCCGATCCCGTCGCCTGGATTTACGGAACCTTCGTCGGCTTCGGTTTTGTGATCCACTTGCTGCTGGACGAGTTGTTCAGCGTGGATCTGCTGAACCGCCGCGTCAAAAGCTCCTTCGGCTCCGCGCTGAAAATCGTCAGCTTGAAATATTGGCGCGCCACGCTGCTATTGCTGCTGGCGACGGCGGGCGTGTATTCGACCGTCAGCTACCCGAGCGGGTTTTACGCCGCCGCCTGGAACAAGCTGGAGGCCCATTACACCGGCCACGCGCCCTGGCTGATGCCGGCCGACGGCCGATGGTTCAGCGGCTTCGGCGGCATGCTCGCCCATTCGCTGTGCCTGGCGCCGGGGCGGGAAGCGCTCGCCGCCATCAAATCGGCCAAACCCGGCAAAGCCAGCCTGCTGAGAATGGCGACGGAATAAGGCAAGCGTCAACGGTTGACGGCCAGATCCGCTACGCGGCGCTCGATTTCCCGCATCATCTGGTTATAAGCCGGCGCGCCGATGCCACCGAAGCGGCGCTTGAATTCCGCCTCGGGCATGAACTCCGGCAAATCTTCGACCGCAGGCATGAAATCACTTTCATTGAGCCGCCCGCCGCCCAAGACTTGCTGAAGCTTGCGCGCCGAGGCTTGATTGGCGCTGGCGTTCTCGCCCAGCCGCACGCCGGCGCGGTCGGCGGCGAGGTCGTTGAACGAAAAGCCGCTGCCGCCCCGCGAATCGTCCACCTCCTTGAACAGGCCGACGGCGTCGGACAAAGGGCCGCCGGCATTGGCCGACAGCGCGGCGGAAATCAGGAAATGCCGCGGGAAATCGCCGCGGCCTGAGAGCGTGACCGGGCGGGCGGCAGGCTTCGGCCAGTCTTTGGCCTGCGGGATGATCTTCGCGAGTCCCTGCCCTTCGACATAAAAGACCAACAGCAAAATCACCGCGCGGTTCTCCGCCACCGCCTCGCCCTGGGCCGAGCGCTCGGCGGCCAGCTTGAACAGCGGCTGCATCAACCCGGCCAGGGAGACCGGCCCCTTACCGCCGCGGCTGACCTCGGCCAGCCGCTGCTGGTAAACGCGCAAACGCGCCTGCTCCTCGGCGGGGATCAGCAGGCTGCCGAGTTTGGCCGGCAAATCCTTTTGCCATTCGTAAGTCACATTCAATTGGCCGTCGTCGATGCCGACATTCTTGACGACCTCGGTGAACACCCGGTAATCCTCGCTCGCGCCCAGCGCCGCCAGCGCCTGGCCCAGCAACCAATCCGCCGCCGCGCCGGGAATCGGCAGGCTCCCGACGCGCAGCCGTTCGACGCGGGGCAAACCGCTGGTCTGCGCCAGTTCGGCGTCGATGTTCAGATAAGCGCCTAGCGGGTTCTTCGGCAATTTGCCGGTGGCTTCCACCCGCGCCTCGCCTGGCCGCAACGCCAGCCTCGCGCTGCCCCGGCCATAGCGGTGGGCCAGGTAGTTGAGCGCCAAATCCAAATCTTGCTGGGTGAAGCTGACCCTCCTGACTTCGCCGGGCTTCAGCTTGCGCGGATCGTTGGCGTCGAGGACGCGCTTGCCGTCTGCGATGCGCTCCGGCGTGAACTCGGCGGCGCGGCTGACCCGCGGCTCCGATTGCAGCGCGGCCAACAACGCGCCGGCCACGCCCAAGACCAGCAGCAGCGGGAGCAGGAAAAGCAAGCGCAGCAATAGTTTCATAGGGGTTTCTTGCAAAGGTTGATAGGGTAAGGGAAAATGCCAGCCAATATACCCTGGCGGCCCATGCCGACCACTAGGGCGGCGCGGGACAAACGCAAGACTCCACCATTGTCAGGAGCGATCCATGAGTTTTCAAGGCGCGGGCGGCACCCCAGGCGGCGTGGGTTCGTTTTTGACCGGCGTGGCGATGATGTGCATGGGATTTTATCTGCTGCTGCGATCCGTCCATGTCAGCCAATCCTTCAATCTGGGCACGAGCTTGTTCCACTTTTCGGCGTTTGGCGGGTCGTCGTCGATTACCGGCGGCATGGTTTTAATCCCGCTGGCCTTCGGCATCGGCATGATTTTCTATAATGCGCGCAATTTCATCGGCTGGTTATTGGCCTTGGGTTCGCTGGCGGCCCTGCTGGTCGGCGTGCTGGCCGGATTGCAATTCACCCTGCGCAGTATGAGCCTGTTTGACTTGCTCGTCATACTGGTTTTGTCGATGGGCGGGCTGGGTTTGTTTCTTAACTCGCTGCGCAGCCAATAACACAGGCCGCGAACCAGCCTCTTCCTGCAAAGTATGTCCAATCTTCACAAGGCTGGGCATTGCGGGATTTGCGAATAGCTGGACGATTTCCATAACGGGGCGGAGGGGCTTGGCTTGCAACAGTCCGGCGGCAGGCCGTCGGCTTGAACCTCGCGCCCCGCCGCCATCACCGGTATCTAGCGATCCTTATTGAAAAACTCCGCGACATGTTCATGCAGATGTTTGCCGGAAACAGATCTTGAATAAGAATTGGCCGCGACCAGCATCCAGCCCACAGACCCCACCAAACCGCCTGCCAGCCTGGTGCCCAGCCACAGCGCCGTGTGCGCGCCGCCTTCGACGACTTTGCCTTCCACCAGCAGGCTGCCGCCCGGCAGCAGCCTGCTTTCCGCGTAGAGTTTCGCGGCGTTCAGCACTTGCCGGCCCGCGCGCGCAGCCGGGGCGGGCTCGGTGCCGGGCGGCTCTTGTTCCACCGCCACGCCAGTGGCCGCCTCGGACTGGCTGGGCGGCTCCTGCGCCGCCGCGGCGGACTCGGCCAGGCTCTGCTCATATTCGGCCTGCTTGGCCAGCCAGGCGTCTTTGAGGGCGTCGATGCGATCCGGCTCGGCCAGCTCTTCGCTCGCGACCAGTTGGAAGACGTTGCCCGGCCCGGCATGGCGGATCAGCGCGGCGTTGTCATCGCCGCCCTGGGAATGCACATGCACGCCTTTCCAGTCGTCGTAATTCGAGCCGGCCTGGACTGACAAATGATAACCACCCTGGCCGTTGCCGATGATTTTGAACACATTGCCGTCGCCGCTGGCGCGAATGATGGCGGCGTAGTCGTCGGCGGACTGGCCTTTGACGTTCAGCGTCTTCCAGATGTTTCTGACTTCCACGGCGATCAGGAAGCCGCCGGCCACTTGCGGGCTTTTGATGAATTTCACGCGGTTGCCCGGCCCGCCGTGGCGGACTAGCGCCGCGCCGTTGGCCTGCGACTGGTTTTGCACCTGCACCCCCTTCCACTCGCCGCCCACCGCCACGTCCAAACGGCACAGATGGTTGAGCGGGTCGGCCAAAGCCGCCTGGTACGCGGCCTCCAGCGCCCCCGCCTCGCGGGCCAACGCCGCCGGCTCCGGCAGTTCCGGCGCGAAGCCGAATTCTTTCAGATGCGGCTGGTAGTCGGTGAAATCAATGCGGAAGCGGTTTTCCCCCTGCTTGAATGCGTAAGGCCCATAGGCGAACCATTGCAGCGTGTCGCTGTGCCAACTGCCGGTGACTTCGCCCAGAATCGGGCCTGCCTGCGGCTCCCCGTTGATCGACAACGCGCAAGGGCGCGCTTCGTGGGCCGTCATCAACGCCAGCAGCCGATATTGGCCCGCCTTGGGCAGATCCACTTTCCATTCGACATGCCCGGACTGGCCGTGGGTCACGGTGAGGTTTGAATACGCCGGATCGGCGGCTTTCGTTCCCGACCCTGCGGCGACGAAATCCTTGGCTTGAACGGACACTACAATGGCATTGCTCATGTGTTCACCTTTTTGCTTGAAATTGACCTGGGATTTGCCGCGCGGCGGCAGCGGGCGGAAGTCCAACCGTCCGCCTGTTTGGCCTGTGGACATGGAAAGCGGCGGCGGGCCAGGTTTGTAAACCACAGAAGGGGAAAGGCTATTCCTCCGCCAAGCCTGGCAAGGCGAATTATGTGTGCGGGAATAGGCAAGCGTCAAGGGCGCGGGCGCGGCTGGCGGCCATTCTCCGTGCCGACGCAAATACCCATAATTAAGGTCAGGGAACTTCCGTATGCTCAAACCCTGTTTGTCAGAACACAGCCTGGATGGCTCTCCAATTTACCGATATGGTCTAATTTTTATGGCATCGCTTGGTGGACAAGGGTAGAATCAATTTTGAATTCCACACTTCAAAGGCATAAGGCTTTCCGCCTTTCATGGTGTCTAATTTAGGTTGGCCGAGTGTCTCATCATTGACGAATACCGGGAGCGCATCATGAAAACGCCTTTTTCGCTTTATCGCCCAAAACTTTCCTCATTGGCCGTCCTCGGCGCATTGGTGCTGAACGCAACCACCGCCACCAGCGCCACCTTCATCAGCAGCAAGGTGAATGGAGACGACCAGTTCAAAATATACCTTAGCACGACCCAGCCAGGCGCGGCGGCAGTCCAGCCGGAGGGTTTCCAGTATGCCAACGGCCTGGGATGGCCGTTCACATTCACCAGCACGCTTTATCTTCCACAATCCAGCTCAGGCGCCAACTTTCACGACTACTGGCTTAATATTTGGGTGCGGGACGAAGGCGGCGGCGGGCCTGATGTGCTTGGCGAGTTCACCTTGACGGCCGCTCCCGGGGCGGGCTCTCCGTCCTATGGCTCAATTGCCGGGTGTACGTTTGACAACGGCTCCACCGCCATCGTCACCAACACCACACTATGGCGCGTGACCAAGCCGCTGCCTACTTCGGCCCATCCCGCGGCACCCGCCGGATATCCGACATGGCTTAGCAACTACCGGCCGCCTTGGGTTCCGCCCACTTTGACGCCGACCTCTTTAGGTTTCAATGGCGTAGGGCCTTGGGGGCCGCGCTCGGGCATCAGCGCGAGCGCCCAATGGCTGACCACCGCGCCGGGCTATCCCACCAATAATCTGAAGGAAGCCTGGTTCAGCACCCACATCAGATGTCCTTAACGGCCAGTGGGCACGATAAAGCCGTGCCCACCGTATTTGGCTTACTTGGTTGGATTAGACTCTGAAGAAATAGGGCAGCGCGATGAGCGCGAAGCCGATTAAAACCAGCAGAAGGGTGTTGGTGACGAAATAGGGGAAAACCATCAGGGCTAGACCGCAGGCCAGCGGGACGACCGCCTTCTGCTTCTTGCCGTACATGAAAAAGCCCAGCCCAACCGAGCCGAAAAGCAAGCCCCAAAGCAACGACGAAGTGTTCAAAGCGGCCTCCATTGATTGCTTAATACTAGAATTGAGCTGTAGGTCGGGCGCGTCTCTTTGCGTTGCGCCCGACATTCAGCGTGATTGTCTACACGACTATTTTCCAGCAATCCAGCCGGCGATTTGGCACCGAAACGCTTTGAGCGTCTTGTTGCGCCCTTCCCGCTTGCATTGCTCCAGCAATCCGGGAACCAGGGTTTTCAAGGGTAGCCAGGGAAACTGGCGGCTCGTCTCCGACTCGGCGTAAGCGCCATTCTCCAGCACCAGTATTTCCAGCCGCTTGCCGTCGTAGCGCCATAACTCGGGGATGCCGAGCAATTCGTAATTGCGAAAATGGGTGCGGGAGGTCAGATCGATTTCAAGCGCGAGGTCGGGCGGTGGATCGACCCGCAAATCCAGCCGCTCCTTGCCGCGCACCTGCGCCTCATGCTGGATGTAATAACATTCGTCGGGTTCCGCGCCTTGCCCCGTGTCGGGGTTTTTCAAGGTGGTGGAACCTAGGGCGATGAATTCGGCATCCATCGCCTCCAATGAGATTTCGATGATCTTGCCAATCAGGTTTTTGCTGAATTCGTGTTCGGCGAGGGGGGACATGATTTCTAGCATTCCCTGGCTGTAGGCGTAGCGGGCGGCGCGGTGTTCTCCCGCCTCGTCCAGGATGGTTTCAAAATCGGCCCAGTCGAGGTTCTGGAGCAGGACTTGCTGGCCTGGCTGGACGATGAGTTGTTTGAAGTCGATTTGCATGGTTGCTGGCTTTTGGCGGGCCTGGAAACGCGTCGTAGCTTGCCGCGTTACTCTCCGACCGAAACGTTTGAAAATTGCGGCAAACCATAAAACGCAAGCGACGGGGTTACAAACCCCGTCGCGCTTTGGTGAATATCCTATCGCACATCGTTTACCGCTCAATCTTTACAGTGCTAAGGATGGCTGCGATTTCCTTGCGCGACCCAGTCTTCTCGTCCTGACGAGTTCCGGCACCCACCATAAAGAAGTAATCGCCCCATGGAACTATCCATAGTTCAGACGTTGTAGGAAACGAATTACCGTTAGAAAGTTGCATCGTGTAGTTCATGCGGGCATAGGCGGATTTTATGCCTGAAACATCAATTTCAATCGGAGGTTGCACGAGATCAAAATCATTAAACGTTTTTTGGATCTGCGAAGCGACCAAATTGATAAGTTCAGCAGGAGATTTCCCCTTCAGTTGGCCGTACGGCTTTATATTAACTTTGAAGCTCGGATTCACGTCCTCGTATGGTTCAGGAAATTTTGTCATCGCAACCAGCGGTGCCGTAGTGTACTTCTGCATTGCCTCATGAAACTTCTCGTCATTGAGGTTTATAGCTTTGATGTTTTCTAAAACTTGTGCCGCAGTTATATAATGCCAATCGGTCGGCTTTGTTACTTCAAATCCTACTGTCGGGCTGATAAATACGTCTGACTGATCCGCATAAGAGTGGTTGTTTCCGAACAAGGCAATAAAAAGAATTAGAGCGTTTATGTGCTTCACTAAATCCTCCCAAAGTATTTAATGTCAAAACTGGCAGAACTAACAGAATAGGTGGGCAAGCAAAAAGACGCGTGCCCACCCTACCCATCTAAGCCTGTATTATTTGCGCCGGTCAGGTTGCGGCTCTTTCGCAACCTGGCCGGCGCAAATAATATTAGACATCCAAATTCAACTCGCTCACCTTCCGCGTCAAGGTATTGCGCCCATACCCCAGCAACTTCGCCGCCTCCTGCCTGCGCCCGCGGGTGAACTGCAAGGCGGTGGTGATCAAAATGCTTTCCGCCTGGTCGATGGCTTCCTTGGCGATGTTGCGGTCGCCTTTTTTCAACTGGGCGTCCACCCAGTGCTTGAACACCTCTTCCCAAATCCCGCCGACCGGCAGCGCCTCGGGCTTGGCTTGCAGCAATTCCGGCGGCAAGTCGTCGATGTGGACTTCCCGCCCCGCCGCCATGACCGTGATCCAGCGGCAGGTGTTTTCCATCTGCCGCACATTGCCCGGCCAGTCCAGCTTGCACAGCAGCTCCTCCACCTCGGGCAGCAAGGACTTGGGCTCGACGTTCAATTCCGTGCTGGCCTCCTGGAGGAAATGCTTGAGCAGCAACGGGATGTCCTGGCGGCGTTCGCGCAGCGGCGGGATGTGGACGCGGATGACATTCAGGCGGTGGAACAAGTCTTCGCGGAAGCGGCCCTCATGCACGAGGGTTTCCAGGTTCTGGTGGGTCGCGGCGATGATGCGCACGTCGACCTTGACCGGCGCGTGCGCGCCGACGGGGAAGAATTCGCCGTCGGCCAGCACGCGCAACAAACGGGTTTGCAGCTCGGCCGGCATGTCGCCGATTTCATCCAGGAACAGCGTGCCGCCGTCGGCCTGCTCGAACCGCCCCGCCCGCCTGGCCTGCGCGCCGGTGAACGCGCCGCGCTCGTGGCCGAACAGTTCGGACTCCAACAAGTCCTTAGGGATAGCCGCCATGTTCAAGGCGATGAAAGGCTTGTCCACGCGCGGGCTGTGCCGGTGCAGGGCGCGGGCCACCAACTCCTTGCCGGTGCCCGACTCGCCGTTGATCAACACGGTGATGTGCGAGCGGGCCAGCCGGGCGATGGCGCGGAAGACTTCCTGCATGGCCGGGGCCTCGCCGATGATCTCCGGGCTCTTCTCGGACTGGGCCGGCGCGGCCTTGGCCTGTTCTTTGCGGTTCCGCTGGCCGTGGCTGCACGCCCGGCGCACCAGATCCACCGCGTCGTCCACGTCGAAGGGCTTGGGCAGGTATTCAAACGCCCCGCCATGGAAGGCGGACACCGCGCTTTCCAGGTCGGAATGGGCGGTCATGATGATGATGGGCAAATCCGGCTGTTTGATTTGCAGCCGGTCCAGCAACTCCAGCCCGTCGAGGCCGGGCATGCGGATGTCGGTGAGAATCGCGTCGGGCCTTGCGGTCTCCAGCGCGTCCAACAGCAGATTGGCATTGGGAAAACAGCGGGTCTGGATGGAGGCTTTCTGCAGGGCCTTTTCCAACACCCAGCGGATGGAGCGGTCGTCGTCGACCACCCAGACTTGAGCCGCGTTACTCATGTTCCTTCTCCAAAGGCAGAAAAATGGAAAAAATCGTTTCGCCCGGCTTGCTGTCGCATTCGACCATGCCGCCGTGCTGGCTGATCAGCGATTGGGCGATGGACAGCCCCAGGCCAGTGCCTTCGGCCCGGCCCGTCACCATCGGATAGAAAATCTGGTTGAGCAATTCCGGCTTGATGCCGGGGCCATTGTCGATCACGTCGATCTTGGCCACCAAGGGGTGGCGGTGCAGGCCGATGGTGACCTGCCGGTGGACGCGGCTGCGGATGGTGATCTTCCCCTGCTTGCCCACCGCCTGGGCGGCGTTGCGGACGATGTTGAGGATCGCCTGGATGAGCTGGTCGCTGTCGCCGTGCAAAGCCGGCATGCTGGGGTCGTAGTCGCGGACGAGCTGCACGCCGGACGGCACCTCCACCTGCACCAGTTGGCGCACCCGCTCCAACACCCGGTGGATGTTGATCAGGCTTTTTTGCAGCGGCTTGTTGGGGGCCAGCATCCGATCCACCAGCGATTGCAGCCGGTCGGACTCTTCGATGATGATCCGGGTGTACTCGCGCAACTCGTCTTCCGGCAGCTCGCGATCCAGCAACTGGGCCGCGCCGCGCAGGCCGCCCAAGGGGTTTTTGATTTCATGGGCCAGCCCGCGCAGCAGCATCTTGGCCGCGTTCTGCTGGGCCTGCAATTGCTCTTCCATGGAAAAGCGCAAATGCCGGTCTACCTGCTGCACTTCAATCAGCAGCAAGGACGCGCCGCCTTCGTTGACGGGGGTCATGGTCACGTTGACGGTCATCGGATGCAGCGGCAGGGCCAGCACCACATTGCGCTTGGTCAAGGTGCTGCCCGCGGCCAGCACTCGGCGCATGTCTTCCTCCATGCCCTCGTCGCTGAAAAAAAACACCTGCTGCGCCTGGTTGCCCAGCACATGGCGGGCGCGCAGCGAAAACAGCATCTCCCCCGGCATGTTGATGTACACCAGGGACAGCGAGTCGTTGAATAAAAGCACCGCATCGGACAGATTGTCGAGGATGTGGCGGTAAAAATTAGCGGGGGCGGTATCGTTCATAGCAGTCCCGGGAGCAAGATGTGGGCCATTGACGCAGAGAGCAATCAACACCAATCCCTCATAAGCGGCCATTATAAAAACAGTGACTTATAGGAAATCAGCGCCGAAGAAGATGGCCTTGAGAGCACTAACCGACCCTAACTGCACAATTATAGTGCAATACGGGCTCATCGTTCAGCCTCGCTGGGGAAAGAGCAAAGACCGCTTGCGCTTCTTTCTGGGCAAGCAGCCCAAGCAAGACGCACCATAAAGGCGCATAGCAGCGCGCAAGCAAGCCTTGCTCGCCGGCCAGCGTCGAGACGCGGCTGGCCGGGGATTTTCCATGCCCGGAAAGGCCGGTACTCATCGTTATTAAATCGGGGCGTTTTACGGTATCATCCGCAAATCTTTTTTCATTGGTTGGAATCAAATCACAATGCTGGGCAAGCTGGTCAGAAAAATCATCGGCAGCCGAAATGAGCGGCTGGTTAAGAAGAAGAGGAAAATAGTCAAGAAGATCAATTCCTTGGAACCCCAGGTTGAGAAGCTTACGGATGCGGAGCTGAGAGGGAAGACCGAGGAGTTCAGGGCGCGGCTGGCCAATGGCGAAAAGCTGGAGGCTTTGCTGCCCGAGGCTTTCGCCGTGGTCCGCGAGGCTTCGCGCCGGGTCTTGAACATGCGCCACTTCGATGTGCAGCTGATCGGCGGCATGGTGCTGAACGACGGCAAGATCGCCGAAATGAAGACCGGCGAAGGCAAGACCCTGGTCGCCACCCTCGCCGCCTATCTCAACGCGCTGCCGGGCAAGGGCGTGCATGTGGTCACGGTCAACGACTACCTGGCCAAGCGCGACTCCGAATGGATGGGCCGCCTCTATGGCTTCCTGGGGCTGACCACGGGCGTGATCGTCAGCGCCTTGGACACCGACGAGCGCCGCGCCGCCTACGCCGCCGACATCACCTACGGCACCAACAACGAATTCGGTTTCGACTACCTGCGCGACAACATGGCCTTCACCCCGGAACAGCGGGTGCAGCGCGGCCGCCATTTCGCCGTCGTCGACGAGGTGGACTCCATCCTGATAGACGAGG
>Ga0265316_10000680_pt1 | contig 37816 bp, 33 predicted proteins | sample 4522metaG_FD_202092 | JGI IMG/M metagenome (GOLD analysis project Ga0265316, IMG submission 202092) | Rhizosphere microbial communities from Carex aquatilis grown in University of Washington, Seatle, WA, United States - 4-5-22 metaG | ecosystem: Host-associated > Plants > Roots > Rhizosphere >...
CGATTCAGCCTCTTTGTAGTCGGCTGCCTTATCCATCAGCGTACTAAAAGTAACTACATTGGGCGGAATATTGGCGTCGTCCATCTTCTTCAAAACCGATTCAGCCTCTTTGTAGTCGGCTGCCTTATCCATCAGCGTATTAAAAGTAACTACATTGGGCGGAATATTGGCGTCGTCCATCTTCTTCAAAACCGATTCAGCCTCTTTGTAGTCGGCTGCCTTATCCATCAGCGTACTAAAAGTAACTACATTGGGCGGAATATTGGCGTCGTCCATCTTCTTCAAAACCGATTCAGCCTCTTTGTAGTCGGCTGCCTTAGCCATCAGCGTACTAAAAGTAACTACATCGGGAGGAACACCTCCATCTATCATTTCGTTCAGGACAGATTTGGCTTCAGTATAATCAACCGCCTTATTCGTCAATATGCTAAAAGTAATCACGTCGGGCTGAATACCCGCCGACCTTATCTCCTCAAACACAGCCCTCGCATCTGTGTAATCCCTAGATAAATTGATTTTCCTATTCCAGAGTGATAGGGGTCGTTGATAGCCGGCTTGTTTTAGCTTTTTATCAATAATCTTGGAATCATCGGTTTTGCCTACTACCGTGGATAGATTTATGCTTGCCAAGTCGATGCTTGTCTTATCTTCGGGCGATAGCGATTGGTTGCTGGCTTCGCCTTTCAGCATATCAATGATACCTTTTTGAGGTGCCTGCATTCCCAATGCGTCGAACAACAGGAGCTTTGCCGGATAGTCCTTTATCTGGGTGCGTCCCATTATTGGCTTTCCAACCGAGAAAACGCTATCTATATCCGTTTCAAACTTTTTTATTTGAAGTCGTCTGATTCTTTCGTCCTTATCTTCGCGGCGATTCTCAAAATCACGAAAGATACTACTTCTTATTGTGCTATCGATGAGTATTTCATTTGCGTCGCATATGCTTTCGATTCTTGTGGCCTTCCTGATAGAATCTCCCACAAAATCGTCTCTCTTATTGAATTGCACTTTAATGTCCATCCCGTAAGCCAGCCCTATCTTGAGGTCCAGCTTAGGCTCAAAAGTTATTTTTGAAAGTCTTTCCATCTCCGAATTGAATTGGGTACTTAATAATAATGCAAGGCCAACTAAGTTAATTATTTTTCCACCGCCCGAAATGGAAATAATCCAACCATCACCGGTGAACTTTATGACAGAGTCGGATAGATCAAGTTTTTCTATAAAGGGGTCCAAAACCTGTGATAGCGCCATGTTGAAAGAATCTCTCTCCGCAGTCGTAAAGGCCATGCCTCTCTGGGTTGAGTGACATATGTCAACGACTAATGAATATACTGATTTGGTAGCAGGATTTTCCATTGAGAGCGACCACGTTAATACAGGGTTTATGATAGATACACGACAACCTGAATAACAACTGTATTATAATGAAAAATGGCAAAGAATCAAACAAAAAATGGTCTTTCTTCAGATTTGGCTGGTTAAAAGCTCTTTAACGCCGGGTTATCGTTAGCTAATGAATTACTTTATTGAGCGGGTAGGTAATAATTCCCGAGGCGCCGGCGCGTTTAAGAGCGGGGACAAGGGAGCGTTCGATTTTGGCGTCGATAATAACTTCGATGGCGATGTAATTGGGGTCCGCCAGGGACGAGATAGTTGGGCTTTTTTCCGAGGGCAGGACTTTCAATATCTTGTCGAGATTGGCCTTTTCGATATTCATTTTGAGCCCGACCCTGTTGCGGGCGTCGATGGCGGCGTTGAGCAGGATGGCGATGTTTTCGATTTTTTCCTTTTTGAATTTGTTTTGCCACGCCTGTTTGTTGGCGATAAATCGCGTTGTTGAGGTTATGACGGTATCGACAATTCGCAGGTTATTGGCGACGAGGGAGCTTCCCGTTTCGGTAAGCTCGACAATCGCATCGACGAGGCGGGCCTTGACTTCGGTTGCGCCCCAGCTAAATTCTATTTTGACGTCGATATTTTTATCGGCGAAGAATTTTTTGGTTACGTTGACCAGCTCCGTGGCGATGATTCCGCCTTTGAGGTCCTGCACCTTCTGGACTTTCGATTCTTCGGGGACGGCCAGGACCCATCTTGTGGGTTTGCTTGTGGCTTTGCTGTAGCCGAGCTGGCAGACCTCGATTACGTCGGAGTTGTTTTCCATTATCCAGTCGTGGCCTGTAATCCCCGCGTCGAGGACGCCGTCGGCGACGTACCGGCTCATTTCCTGGGCGCGAAGCATTGTAGGCCTTATCTGGTCGTCGTCGATGGCGGGCAGATAGCTTCTGGCGGATTCGGTGATGTTGAAGCCGGCCTTGGCGAAAAGTTCGATGGTCGCTTTTTGCAAGCTTCCGGCGGGGATACCTAATTTTAAAACTTCCTGCGACATTTTATATTCTTTCGAAAAGTCGTGTTATTTACGGATTTATTTATGTTTTCTTTTTTGTTTTTGACGACTGTTTTTTGGGCGATTCGCTTTCGCGCCTGAGGAGCCAATAAAATTCACAGGCGTTTTTGATTGAAATCAGCCGGCAGAGAAACCCTTCGATTTCCTCGTAAGTGGCTTCGGCGTGGATAAACTGGCCGGTTTTGAGAAACTCAATCATTTTCGGGGTCAGCGGTATGGCGTGGCCCTGCATTGAGGTCAGCATACAGTAATCGACGGCGAATGGGGTTGCGCCGTTGAGCTTTTCGAGCAGTATTTTTGTGGGCCTTTTGCCTAATTTGCGGAGCGACTGCAGGCCGAGCATATTGTGTTTGTTGAATACGGCGTTAAGCACACTGACGAGTGTGGCGGCGATGCTGCGTGCCGGCTCGAAATCCGGGCCGAGGACTTCGACTATTTCCTCGACGGTTGCCACCCGCAAATCGTTCCAGTCAACAAAGTAGTCCTTGAGCTTTTTAATCGCGGCCTGCGCATGCGATTCCGTGAGGTTTTCGCTTACGATGGCAAAGACCAAGGCGTCAACGGGCTCATCGTACTCAACAGGGTGATACTTGCCCGGTTTTTGCTTCATCGAGCGATATAGTTTTTGGATTTTTTTTGAGTATTCTTTACTGTCTTTCATAAGTATCCCGTGGCACCCCTCAGGGGTGAAAACGCGGCCGGAATGGCCATGCCCGCAAATATAACAATCAATCATGCTCCTGGTCAATGGAATCTTTGTCTTTGAACTCACTGGCCAGGTCGTCAATTAACCTCATAGTTTCGATGGTTTTCTTGAAATTCTCGTCTTTGTGGAGACTTATAACGGGGCAGAACCTGCTTTTAATCTGTTCTGCAAGGATCATCTGGATTCGTCTTCTGGCGTGGAGAATCGCGATAAAGGTTTTTTTCTGGGCGGTTTCGGTCCCGCCGAACATGCTGAGATAAACGTTGGCGATGTGCATATCCGCGGATACCTCGACCTTTGTGACGCTGACAAATGATTCTATTCGCGGGTCGCTGAGGTGATTGGCGATGGCGTCACTAACCGCCTCCCTTACGACACGTGCGATTCTCTCCTGTCTTCTCGTGGGCATAATAGTATAAAGAGCGATACCTACTGGAGGGTTCTCGCCACCTTCTGGATTTCGTAAAGTTCAAATACGTCATTTTCTTTCACGTCGTCGAAGCGGGCGATTTTGATGCCGCATTCGAGGCCGGCTTTTACTTCGCTGGCGTCGTTTTTGAAGTGCTTGAGCGACTCGATGGTCATATTGTCGCGTATGACGATGTTGTCGCGGATGAGACGAACTTTAGCGTTCTTTTTGACGACGCCGTCGTTGACCATGCAGCCGGCGATTGTTCCGACCTTTGAAACCTTGAAGGTTGTTCTGACGACGGCTCTGCCGAGGGTTTTTTCCCGCTCTTCTGGTTCAAGCAGGCCGACCATCGATTTCTGGAGGTCTTCGGTAATGCGGTATATGATGTTGTAGAACCTGATATCGACGCCTTTTTTCTCGGCCATTTTGGCGACGAGTTCGTCTGCTACGACGTTGAAGCCGATGATGATAGCGTTGGATGCTTCGGCGAGGACGACGTCGCCCTCGGTGATGCCGCCTGTGCCGGCGTGCAAAATCTTGAGCTTGACTTCGGCGGTGCTCAATTCCGAGAGATATTTCATAAGGACGTCCACCGATCCTTGAACATCTGCGCGGATGATGAGATTAAGCTCTTTGACAGTTCCGGCTTTAATATGGCTAAAGAGGTTATCGAGGGTAATCTGAGTTCTTTTGGCGAGAGCGCCTTCTCTATGGAGCATCTGGTTTTCATCGGCGGCGGTCTTGGCTTTGTTAATGTCGCTTAGGATATAGAACCTGTCGCCGGCGTTGGGAACAAACTGAAGACCACTGACCTCGACGGGGGTTGAGCTTGTCGCTAATTTGACGCTTTTGCCGAAGCCGTCTTTGAGGGTTTTGACCCTGCCGTAGGCGCAGCCGGCGAGGATTATGTCGCCCTTGGCCATAACGCCTTCTTTGATAAGCACAGTGGCAACGGGGCCTCTGGTTTGCGAGAGATGCGCTTCGACGACCCAGCCGGTGGCGGGTATGGTGTCGTCGGCTTTAAGGTCGAGCAATTCTGCGACGTAATCGAGGTGTTCGAGCAGGTCGGCGATACCTTGGCCGGTGGTTGCGCTTGTTTTGACGATTTCTGTTGTTCCGCTCCATTCCACGGGAATCAGCTCGTGTTCCGCCAGTTGTGAGTAAACGCGGTTGATATCGCTTCCGGGCAGGTCGATTTTGTTTAGCGCGACGATGACGGGGACGTTGGCCGCTTTTGCGTGGTGAATTGCTTCGATTGTCTGGGGCATAACGCCGTCACCCGCGGCGACGACGAGTACGACGACGTCGGTCATAGTCGCGCCTCTTGCCCGCATAGCCGTAAACGCCTCGTGGCCCGGCGTATCGAGGAATGTTACTTTGCCTTTTCCAACGTTGACCTGATAAGCGCCGATATGCTGTGTGATTCCGCCCGCTTCGCCTGCGGTAACATTTGCGGAGCGAATTTTATCCAGCAAGCTTGTTTTGCCGTGGTCAACGTGGCCCAGCATAGTTGCGATAACCGGGCGTCGTTTGAGGTTGGGCCTGGGCCTGTTTTCAAATTCTGTTTTTATCTGGTCTTCAAGGGAGGCCTTGTGTTCGACGTGCAATTCTATGCCTAACTCCAGGGCGATAAGTTCGGCGACCTCGGTGCCGATAACCTGGTTAGCAGTGGCAATGACGTTTTGCCGCATCAGTTTGGCGATTACATCCGAGATTTTGGCGGCCATCGCCGAGGCCAAACTTTTAACGGTAATGGGTTCTGTAATTGAGGCGGATGTGGGTTTAGCCAGGGGCTGTGCCGCTTCAGGGTGGGCTTTTGAGGTGATTTTTCGCAGCGGCCTGAGTCGTAAACCTTCACTTCCTGCGGCATCGAGCCGGGCTCGCCTTTCTTCTAAATCTTTCTCTCGCCTCTGGGTAATCAGCTTGGTTTTCTTGACGGTTTCAGTTTCGTATTCGGTTCGCCGGCGACCATGTGTTCGTTCTTTTGGTTTTTTGGTGGCGGCCTGTCCGCCCTTGCCTGGTGCGCCTGTATCTGTCTCTTCAACCTTGCGGGAGGCCATCAAAGGCGAGGTTACGGGCATATCATACCTCGGCTTTGGTCTCGGTCGTCGCATTACGGGCGCTGGTTCCGGCGCCTCGATGCGGACGAGCTGCGGGCCTGTAAGTTTGGCCGGCTCGGGTTTTTCAAGCATAGGGCCGGCGGGTATGATTATTTCCGGTTTTGGCGGCTCGACCCTGGCTACAGTACGTCTCGGCTGAGGCGGGGCGGGTTGCTCGGTAACAGGCGTCGGCTCGGCCGGTGCTTCCACAACCGGTGGTGCTTCCTGAGCATCGACAACCTCAGGTGTTTCCTGCGGTGCTTCGGTAGTGGCCGGCTCGGCTTCGGCCGGTTTTTTACCTCTTGATTTCCTGACGCGGACTTTTTCGAGGTCAACCTTCTGGGCGGTTTCGATGGCGGTGGTATGGTCTCCCTCACTGAACCATTCTTTTATAGTGGCCGCTTGCCCGGCAGTGAGAGTGGCCATGTGGTTTTTGATGGGAGGAAGCCCCTCATCCTGCCATTTTTTCATGATAGCGGTGCTTGAAACACCAAGTTCACGAGCCAACAAATATACTCTTGTTATGGCCACTTCTAAGATACTCCCAAAAATCAGGTTTGGTTAGGGCTGTCGGCCGGGGATGGTTGCTGCGCTTGTTCCTGCAGCAGTTCTTCGGCTTGTTTTTGTTTACCATCAGCCGCAAGTTTTTTGGCCTCTTCGACAGCCACGGCAATGAGCTGCCTGGCAAGTTCCGGTTTAATGTTAAGCTCTGTTACCAGCGGCTCAGCGCCGACATCATCCAGGTCGAGAATGGATATGATGCCCAGCGCAATAAGTTTATCAACAAGGTTGTCATCTGCACCCTCGATACCTTTAACGCATTTAGTAAGTCGTTCAATGCCCTGGTTGTATTCATCTGGTGTGAGGATATCGATATCCCAGCCGGTGAGACGGGCTGCGAGCCGGACGTTCTGACCGTGCTTGCCTATCGCCAAACTAAGCTGGTCCTCATCGACGACGACGGTGGCCCTGCCAAGTTCAAAGCACAGCGCGATTTCGCTGACCTTTGCGGGCATAAGGCCGTTGGTAATGAATACCTGCGATGAATCGCTCCATCGGACGATGTCGATTTTTTCGCCGCCAAGCTCATCGACGATATTTTTTATTCTGCTGCCGCGGACGCCCACGCAGGCGCCGACGGGGTCAACTTTTTCGTCGAGTGAGGCGACGGCGACTTTTGTTCGGTAACCGGCCTCGCGGGCAAGCGCCCTTATTTCGATAATTTCCTCGGCTATTTCGGGGACTTCCTGCTCAAAGAGCCGGCGAATGAAGTCCGGGTGGGTCCGGGACAGGATGATTTTAACCTGGTTTGAGACCTCTTTGACTTCGAGAATGAGGCACCTGATTCTTTCGCCCGGCCTGTGGGTTTGGCCGACTATCTGCTCGCCCTTCGGCATAAACGCCTCAGTGCGATGGTCGAGACCGATGACGAGCGAGCCGCCTTCGTATCGGACTACGGTACCGCTGATGATTTCGCCTTTTCTCTGTGCGAATTCGGTGTAAATGCTGTCTCTTTCGTCGGCCTTGATTTTTTGCACCATAACCTGCCTGGCGGTCTGGGCGGATATTCGGCCAAGCTGATTGATATCGATTGGCTGCTTATCCTTTACGGCGACAACCTGCCCGTTGGTTCGGTCAATCTTGACGGTGATTTCGCTTTCGGGTGTTCCGAAATGCTTCCTTATAGCGGAAACCATTGCCTCCTCAAGGTCGGCAAAGATGGATTCCTTGTCGATGTTCTTGTCTCTGGCTACGTTTTCAACTATTCTAAGTAATTCCTGGTTCATGTGTCTTTGCTTCCTTCATAGCAATAAAAAAAAAGGAAACCATACCGGTTTCCACATCCACGCTTGGAGCCAATAAATCAAGGTTGTCGTCGGTTAGACGCTACATTTTGTACCTCCGTAGCTCAACCTGACGTTGTACCACAACCCGATTCATAGGCCGCCGCTGGAGCAAAAACCCTTGCATTCCGGCCACAATCGGCGCGAAACCTTCGCCGAACCGAGCAATTGTTCGGCTAATACGCACTGTAAGCAGACCCTGCAAAAATCATCTAATACACCTAACTACATTCCCCCGAGAACTCGGGGCAGCCGTAAATTTTCGCACACGAAAACACATAGTAATCGTCAAAGCGGGTAATAACAATCATTTTTTTTGCAATTTGGCGGATTTTTTGGCCTGGTTTATGGGGGTATGATAAGGGTTATATGGTGTTTTTTTAATATAAGGTTAGGGAATTAGGGCGTTTTTTTGGGTTTTAGCGAGTGTTTTTTGCGGCGGTCAGGATTGAGCGGGCTGGGGGGATTTGGCGGAGGCGGTCATTTGCTTTGGGAGCGTGAAGAAGAAGGTAGAACCTTCTCCGGGTTTGGAGGTGAGCCAGATTTTGCCGTCGTAGAGTTCGACGATTTTTTTGGTCAGGGTCAAACCAACGCCTTCGCTTTCGACGTCGTCGCGGTTATCGAGCATCTGGAAGAGCTGGAATATTCTCTCGAAATGCTGCGGCTCAATGCCCGGGCCGTTGTCGGTGACACTAAATTTCCAGAAGTGTTTTTCGTCTTCGATATCTATTATGATGGTCGCCTGCGGTTTATCGGAAAATTTTACGGCGTTGGAAATCAGGTTGCGAAATACCTGCCAGAGGTGTTCCTCTTCACATATCAGAACGGGAAGGGTGTTGTTTATCGTTATTTTGATGTTTTCGGGCGGGTTAATTTTATCAATGACTGCCTTGAGCAATATATTCAAATCGACCTTGCGTTCTTTGAGTTTGTCCCTGGTGGTTTCGGAGTATTGCAGAATGGCGTTGATAATGTTGTCCATCCGCGTGACTCTTTTAACGAGCAGGTTGATTTGCCTGTGTCCGTTGTCGTCGAACTTATCAGAATAATCGGTTTGCAGCCATTGTGCCAGCGTGCCTATACCACGGAGGGGGGTTTTCAAGTCGTGCGCGGTCAAGTGGGCGAATTCGTTGAGCTGTTTATTAGTTCGGCTTAGCTGGGTGACGGTAGATGCGAGGTCGGCATTGAGTTTCTCAAGTGATTTTTCTGCCCTTATACGTTGGTCGTTTTCCTGCTGGAGGCGTTTATTGGTTTTTTCCAACTGTTCGAGCAGCTGGGTCTGACGCTGCTGGGCCTTGCTGCGTTCTGTAATGTCTCTGTCTGCTCCGCGATATCCACAAAGATTCCCTTCGTCGTCCATGATTGGTGTGCCGGTTGTCTCTAAAATGACGATGCTGCCGTTCTTATGTATATTTGGATTAACGAAGCCGCTAAATCCCTCTTTCTTGTTAAAAGTTTCAAACGCGGCCTCCTTGAATGCCTCTTTTATTTCCGGGGCAAAGAAATCGTAAAAATGCTTTTTCCCGACGATTTCTTCCGGCTTATATCCAAGCACCTTTTTTACAACATTGCTTGAATAAATATATAATCCTTCGGTGTTAACTTCCCAAATCCAGTCGCCGGCGCTTTCGGTCACCTGTTTGAAGCGTTCCTCGCTTTTTCGCAGCGCATTTTCCGCTTTTTGGCGTTCAACAATTTCTTCCTGAAGGTACTTATTGGTTTGTTCAAGCTCTCCTGTTCGTTCTTTGACTGTGTCTTCAAGATTGTCTTTGTGTTTGCGAAGCAGTATCTCGGCGTCTTTTCGTTTTTCGATTTCTATAATAAGGGCGGCATGTGCCTCAAAGAGGTGTTTTTCTATTCCGGCGATGTGAGTGTAGAAAAACGAGACCAGCGCGGACGCTATCAGAAAACCCACAGTTACGACGATCGCCAGGAGCATGTGAAGCGAAGCCCGTTCTTTAGTGATATTTTTAATAACGAGGATGTCGCCTACTTCGCGTTCTGCGGCGTCTGAAAGTTTGACGAAGCCGGCGGAAAAGGTTGAGCCGTTTAGTTTCGCGGTGAGGATAAGGTTTTGATGTTCGTAGTGGGGCAGGCCGGCGAGTTTTGTAAATTCGGACGGGATTTCAGACGTAGTGGAATCGGCAATGACACAGTTCGGCATCAAATCCCAGTTGCCTTTTCGTCCCATTATTTTAAGGCCTTCCTGCCAGTCATCGCGGTTAAGAAGCGATTTATCTATCAGAAAAGCCAGGTCAACATTAATGATGCCTTTAAGCTGGGGAGAGATATGGTTGATTTCTTCGCCGAATTCCACAAACCCGGTTAGGGTATTGTTTATAAACCATGGCTGAACTATTCTAAGCGTAAAAGTGCCGTATGGTCCCAGCTCGATGCCCCAGGATGGTTTTACGGTGTCGGCTGCGGATTTGAGCGTGAAGCGGTTTATGCGGTCGCCGAATCGAGGTGGATTATGGACTCGCAGAAAGCAGGTTTGATTGACGTCGATGAAGTACAAGTGTGTTATCCTGTAATCATGGCGGAGCTTTTCAAATATGGGGGCGGTCAGGGTCAGCAGGGTGTTGCGGTCTTTTGCGAGCCATGCGTTTTGGATGTCGGCGTTATCCTTTACGAAATGGGTTGTTTCGCCGATTAGGCGGGCATCCGAGGCGAGGAACTGATTAAAATAGTGAGAGGCATTGTCGAGCCGGGCCTGGACGTCATCGTTGATGTGTTTTTGCTGGAGACGATAGATAGCGAAGATAAAAATTATCAACAGCAGCAAAATTGAGGCAAATAGCGGTATAAGGATGGGCAGTTTGATTGCTTCCCCATCCTTTTTCAGCGACCTGGTTATTATCGGATTTGTGTTTTGCATATTATATTTCAGTTGCCGATGTTGTTACCACAGCAGGGATTTCGTTGTCGGCGAGTTTTTTTTCGATGGCCCTGCGTGCATTGGTATCGGTGGTTTCACGAACATACTCTATTACACCCTTTAGTTTGCCTGTTGTAGCATCAATCAGGGGGAAGCTGTAGAGGTCAACCCAGCCCACAACTTTCCCGCCCGGTCCTGTTTTGGGGACCGGCTCGTATTCGGCTTTGCCGGTTTCAAGGGTTCGATAGGTAGGGCAGGCGTCGCAGCGTGTTTTGCGTCCGTGATAAACTTCGTAACATTTCTTTCCTATCAAAGGCATAGCGTGTGCATACCACTTTTCCATAGTCGCATTTGTCCTGACAATGTTGAAATCGGTATCAAGTACGTCGATGCCGTCCTGGATGCTGGCAAATACTTCGGAAAGGAAGCGTTCGCTTTCTTTTATAGATTCCTGCAGTTGCACTTTTTCGGTGGTATCTGAAACAAATCCTTCGATAGCAAGGAGTTCGCCTTTGGGGGTGAATATGCCCTGTCCCTGCTCCAATACCCATTTTTGCTCACCGTCAGCGGTTTTGATTCTGTAGGTTACCTGGAACGGTTTGTGTTCTTTCACTGCGGCCTGAATAGTATCCCATACCCTTTCGCATTCATCCGGATGAATCAACTGGTTGTATGTTATTTTAATGTTGTTGATGAGTTCAGCGGGCCGGTAGCCGGTGAGATTGACGCTTCCTTCGCTGACAAATTCCATAGTCCAGTCGCGGTCATTCCGGCAGCGATATGCCATTCCCGGGAGATTGCTCATCAGCATTTGAAGCGTTCGCCGACTCTCAAGCAGGCTGTCTTCGGCGAGTTTTCTTTCGGTTATATCGCGGACGACGACTACGAGCTGGTCATTACCCAGCCAGACCACTCGTGCTTCACGGAATTGTTCCGCCTGGTTCTGGACCGAGTACTCCGCGATTTCGACGGTTTTGTTTTTTACGGCTCTTCTGACAGCCCATTCGAGTCGTCGTGCGGCCAGGGGGCCAAAGCATGTATAAATACTTTTTCCGATGATTTCATTGGGGTGGATATGGCTGAAAGTACTACTTGTCGGTATTCTGCATTCAAGGATTTTGCCTTCGGCATCTATCCTCATGAACATATCAGGTAAGGCCTGAAAGATAGACCGCATCTGGGAGTTGGCCTCGAACAATTCAGTTGAGCTGATTTCGATGGAGCGTTCGAGCATAAGCCGGTCGGCATCGAAATTGAAGTATGCCTCGTTAATGACGCCGATTATTTCCTGTAAATCTTTGGAGATGTTATCAGTAGAGCCGAATATTTTTTTAATCTGGCGTCTAAGTAAGCTGTGCATTTTATCCATTGTCAGACCTCGGAAAACGCGGTTATTGTTATTGTCTGGTTATGAAGGGCGCATTTTTTACTGCCCGCGACCGGCGCTATTTCTCCGTATGAGTAGAAGCCGGTGATGATGGTGTCATTGCCGAAGATTTCGCGGGCTGCCTCGATTTCTTCTTCAATTCGCTGTTTAAGAATCCACTTTCTTCCACAACAACTAATGATAATGGCCAGCTCGACTTTAGGGCAGTCGATAGTGTCCTGGCAGTTTTTTGCGGCCTTGGCTGCGGCATCTATCATTCTTTCATAATTCACTTTCATAAGACGTGCGTGGTAACCTTGAGGGACGTCGCCTGCAAATGTCAAACTTTGTTTTTTGTCGTCGGTGGCAAAAATAGTGCGGACCAAACTGGTAGTTGCCTCATCATCTCGAATACCGAGGGGAAAAAGCAACCCGGTGGCGGGCAGACCTGCTGCGTGTTCACCGAGGTACTGTTTGTAGATTTCCAGGGCATTTTTTCCGTCAAGCTCATAGAGGACGTTACCTTTTGAGCGTGTGATAATTCTTTCCGGGCCGAATGGGTCCCATCCGCCGACGGAGCCGTAGCCGATTTTTAGTTTTTGGCCGTGAAATGCTATTGCCGATATGACGTTATTTTTGGGGACGCCGTCAGAGAAGGTTAATGTTTCCTGAAACTTCACGCCGTCTCCTGCCAGCCCTCCGGTTATAATCACGTTATCAGGCAGATTTTTTTCAAGTCCTTTGATGAGTTCACTTCCGTTAACATTAATACCTTTTGAAAGAACGAAGAGGTGGCTCAGGTTAGCCGGATTAACAATCGCTGCGAGGCGTTCGCCGGCCAGGAAACTATCCTCAACAGAATTGACTTCCACTTCATGGGTTCTGATGGTTGTTTTCTCGAAATACACCGCCACGGTTGTTAGTGAGTCATCATATATGGTTGTTCCGCAGATTTCTCCTGCCGTGGAGCACCCGACAAAACGTGCATCTGGATATGCGCTGGTCAGTTCTTTTGGCAGAGGTGTCTGTTTGAGCAGGTCGGTCGAACCAAAGACCAGGACTAATTGTACGGATTTTCCCAGTGCTCCGGGGGCTGACGGCTGCCAGCCGGTTTTTTGCGTCCATATATTTTGTTCGATTTTCATATAGTTGTTCCTTTTTTAATCGGCTTTTGTTTTGCCGTCTGTTTTTGGCAGGGTGAAAAAGAACGTTGAACCCTGGCCAATGATGGATGTGAGCCATATTTTGCCGCCGTATAATTCGACGATTTTTTTTGCGAGCGTCAGACCTACGCCGGTGCTTTCGAACTGGTCTTTGGCCTGAAGGGTCTGGAAGAGCCGAAAGATTTTTTCGAAGTGCTGTTCGGAGATTCCGGGCCCGTTGTCCGCGACGCTGAATTTCCAGAAACCGTTTTCCCCGGCGCAGGCGACCTTGATGAAACCTTCGGGTTTATCCATAAATCTTACGGCATTACTGAGCAGATGCTGAAAGACCTCCTGTATGCGGGTTGGTTCCGAGGTGATAACGGGTAACTGGCCTTCCACGGTGATATGTATGTTTGCCGGTGCGCCGAGCAGCTTTATGATTTCCTGCAAAAGCTCATTGAGGTCGATAGGGGCTGGGTCTTCTGTAATACGGCCGATTCTTGAGTATTGCAGGACGCCGTCGAGGAGGTTTTGCATCCTGTTTACGCGGGTGGTAAGCATCTTGAGCTGTTCTTTGCCTTCGTCGTCAAACTTGTCGGCGTAATCCGTGGCAATCCAGTCGGACAGCGCATTTATGGCGCGCAACGGCGCCTTCAGGTCGTGTGAAATGATGTACACGAAGTCCTGGAATTCCTTGCTTATGCTTTCAATCTGTTTGAGCAGTTTTTCGCGTTCGTCAACGCTCGTAACGCCCGGTTTTTCTGTCAATAAAGTGTTCATATATCATCCCCGGTTAACAAAAAACATCCCAACCATTGAAACCTGAATTATGCTCTTTATATCGTTGTTAAATTGCGACGGATTGAGCTTTTAGACGGCTTTTTCGGGCATAGCGAGGTATTTCCGCCACAAAATGGGGGAATCGCGGACTTTGTTACGTGCGGGTTTGTTATGGTCCGATAATGCGACCGGATATCCAGTCGGGTTTTGTTTTAGAAGCAGGACGCGGGGCGTCGGGAAGAGGAAGCAAAAGTGCGGTTATTTTCTTTTTTTCGAGCTTGATTTTGCAGATGCGCAGAGATTTGTCGCCGACTTTGAATACCGGGTCGAACGGCTCATCGTTGAGCAGCGACCTGCATACTTGTGCGACGATATTATTCGGCTCTGTGCCCGTGAATGAAAGCCAGTCAGTGAAGGCCTTGTTACCTGTTGATTTTGTGAGTGTCGTGATGCCGGCTGCACCGACGGACACGCTGTCAACGCGGATATTTAACTGGCTGAATGAATTTATCGCGGGAGTTATCCTAATGGTCAGAATGAGATTGGCAAAACGCGTTCTGGCTGTTGCCATAAGTATAATTTGGCTTTGTGTCAAAATTGCCTGCGGGTCAGTGAAGGTGATGTTATTGAATTTTACCGGCTGGCGCCAGCGTGCGATTATATCATTCAGGCCTTCCTCTGTGATTACGACTTCAAAGGGGTCATCAAGCGGAGAATTGTTGTAAATTGTCGGCAACAAATAGTTACTCAGATAGACGCTGATTTGGCTCTGGTCGGCTATTCGAAGCGGGGCATAATTTTCCGGCCTGTGCGTTATCAGGACAAACGCCAGTAACACGAGCACAAGAGGGAGTGCAAGCAATAAACATGCTTTGAATTTTATGTTCTTCATTTTCTCTGAATCTTTTTTTGTCTTAATCGCCACTGAAAGCTTGTTAGAAATCAATCGAGCGGTTATAGTAAGGCAAAATACGAGCAGCTTAAAGCGAAAAACTAAAATCGAATAAGAAAGGATTTATAATAGTATGGCTAATCATTTTGGCGATCGGCTGGTTGATGCGATAAAGAGCAAGCGAACACCGTTGATTGTTGGTTTGGACCCGGTTTACAGCCGGCTTCCCGCGGCGATAACGAACAGAAGCGATATGAATGACGAGTTCGACGTGGACTCGGCGGTCGATGCGATATTCGATTATTGCACACAGGTGCTGAGGATTGTCGCGCCGATGGTGCCGGCGGTGAAAATCAACATAGCGTTTTTTGAAAAATATCTCTGGCAGGGAGTTGAAAGCTATTATTCACTTATTTCCGAGGCGAATGAACTTGGCGTTGAGGTAATCGGAGATGTCAAGCGAGGCGATATAGGCCACACGGCAGAGGCATACGCGACTGCGCATCTGGAAAATCCCGAAATGGCGGGCCTTGAAGATACGCTCGCTCCGGACGCGATAACAGTCAACGGTTTCGCGGGCGCAGAGGCAATCGAGCCATTCGCGGATATCGCCACCAAGCAGGGCAAGGGCGTATTTGTATGGGTTCGAGCGAGCAACCCTGGCGCGGCTGTGATACAGGATTTCGCTTCCGGCGACGGGCAAAAAATGTATGAAAAACTTGCGGCGGTTGTGGGCGAAATAGCGAATAAACCCGGCAGAATAGGCAAGGCCGGCTACAGCAATATCGGTATGGTTATTGGCGGCACGAGTCCCGAAGAGACGACGGCCCTGCGGAAAAAATATGACAATATGTGGTTCCTCGTTCCCGGCTACGGCTCACAAGGGGCTTCGGCTGCGGATTGTGTCAGGTTCTGCAAAAAGGATGGCAACGGCGCCCTGATTAACGCGTCGCGTTCGATTATCTACGCATACGAGAATCCGAAATACAAGGAGCAGTTCGGCGACAACTGGAAGAAGTGCATCGAGCAGGCCGTAATCGACGCCAAGCTGGACCTCGCGAAGGCCGTCCAGGACGCACTATAGCTGAGCGTTATACTCGCAAAAAATTGCATTGGCTCATAGAGATATGGGTGAAGGTCTTTTCAGAGATAAAAAGATTTTGGTGATGGGCCTCGGGAGGTTCGGAGGCGGGGTGGATGTTGTAAAGTTTGCCTGCTCGGCGGGGGCGAGGGTAATCGTTACCGATTTGGCAAAACAGGATGCGCTCGCGGAGTCAATATCTCAATTAAAAGATCTCGATGTTGAATATCATCTCGGCTCACACGAGGGAGGCGATTTCGAGCAGGCGGATATGGTGGTGGCTAACCCGGCCGTGCCTTTGGATAACAAGTTTTTGCAGATTACACGCAAGGCAGGAAGAAAAGTTACATCACAAATCGAATTATTTTTCGAGCTTTGCCCGGCTAAAATAATTGGCATCACCGGCGCTAACGGCAAAAGCACCACGACATCACTGACGGCGCATCTTCTCCGGAGCCGATTTGGCAAGAAGGTTTGGTTGGGCGGCAATATAGGCAATGAGCCGATGCTGACGATTGTCGGTAAAATAAAACCCGACGATTTGGTTGTTTTGGAACTGTCGAGCTTTCAGATTGAGCAGTTGGCCCAGAGCGACAAGGCCCCGCAGGTTGCTTTGCTGACGAACCTTACACCGAATCATTTAGACCGCTATAAAACATTCGAGAATTACTGCAAGGCCAAAGAGCTAATCTTTCAGCATCAGAAGCCGGACGCGAATCAGCCTGCGGTTTCGATTTTCAACGGCGACGATGAGGTAAGCAGCAAGTGGTTTGCAAAATATCAGAAGGACGCCGGGCGGGTTTGCGTAAAATTTTCTGCGGATGGTGTGCCGACGAAAATTCGCAGCGAGTATGTATTGCCGGGCAGGGCGTATCTTGCCAATTTGGCCGGCGCGATTGCCGTGGCAAAGCGTTTCGATGTAACTGATGAGCAGATAATAGGGTGCCTGCCCTCATTTAAGGCGTTGCCTCACAGATTACAGTTTGTGGGTGAGGCAAGGGGGGTTCGCTGGTATAACGATTCCAAGGCGACCACGCCCGATAGTTCGATTGTCGCTCTTGAGGCGTTCGACAGCCCCATTATCATAGCGGGCGGGTATGATAAACATATTCCGTTCGATGAGTTTGGCGCTAAAATCGCCCAAAAAGCCAAAGCCGCCATTCTCATAGGCCAGACCGCGGAGGTCATAGGGAAAATCATTCAGAATCATCCGCAAAACAAGGCCCAGGTCAAATATGCCAAGACGCTTGCCGAGGCGGTTCAAACGGCCAATACCTTTGCGGCAAAGGGAGATGCGGTTTTACTTAGTCCTGCCTGTGCCAGCTACGATATGTTCGACAATTACGAACAGCGGGGGGAGCAGTTTATCGACCTGGTGAATAAGGTCATTCGCTGATTATCGGAACATTCCTATTGATAATTGATAATTGATAATTGATTATTGAGGCAGGACGGGGCTTTTAATAATCAATAATCAATCATCAATAATCAGTCCCTTAAGCCATTTCCAAAAGCTGACGATGCACACCTCAGCGAACACATTAATGTCTTTTTTGAGGGTCCGGCAAATGCAAGACACATCCGAGCGAAGAAGAGAGCCAAGATTAAGATACCACTGGCCTGTATGGTTCGCGGAGAATTTTGCCGGTTTACTTTCACAAGGACAAATGGTTGACGTTTCCAGTGGAGGGGCGGCTTTTACCTGTTACGCGGACAAGGGCTGTCCTTATCCGGGCCAGAACATAACAACCCGTTTCAGCGTGCCGTATTACCACGAGGATGACCGTTTCGATGTTAGTGATTTTGTTCGCGCGGGTCAGGTTTGCCGGATTGACCAAATTGGCAATGGCCTGAGTCGCGTGGCGATGAAATTTTATGAGCCGCTTCCGTTCAGACCGGGTGAATTGGCTAATTCACAGTCGAACGAAGAAGATGTTCTTGAACCAGCGATGGCTTAGTCATTCTCTCCGCCTCTGGCGAGACCTCGTCCGCCGCTATGCGGCGAGGCGGGCGTTTTAAGTCCTCTATCCTCCAATTTTCCAAATGGGAGTGCTGGGATTCGAACCCAGGACCTACGCATTAAAAGTGCGGTGCTCTACCTACTGAGCTACGCTCCCGGTAATTTCAGGCGGACAGAATAACAGTTTTGATACTACCTTGTCAATGGTCGTTATTGACATCAGCTCTTTTGAGCGATACTATCATCCGCTCATATTTAATTCTGGAGCTTAAGATTATGACAAATGTTACGCTGATAACGGGTGATGGTATTGGGCCAGAGATAGCCCAGGCAGCACAAAGATGCATCGACGCCACGGGCGCGAAAATAAAATGGGAAATCCGCGAGGCGGGAGTTGATGTAATGGCAAAAGCGGGGACGCCCTTGCCTGATTCGACGGTGGAATCGATAAAAAAGAACGCCCTTGCGCTGAAGGCGCCAATAACGACGCCCGTGGGCACGGGGTTCCGCAGCATAAACGTTCATTTGCGGCAGATGTTTGACCTGTATGCCTGTGTCAGACCCTGTAAAAGTTACAAGGGTGTTCGGAGCAGATACTCGAATATCGACCTTGTTTTAGTCCGCGAAAACACCGAAGACCTTTACGCGGGCATCGAATTCGAGAAAGGCAAGGACGATACGGCTGAGCTTATAAACTGGCTCAATAAGCACAGCAAAAAACAAATCAGGTCAGATTCCGGGATAAGCATTAAGCCCATCTCGGTCGCGGGCACGGAACGGATAGTGCAGTATGCGTTTGATTACGCCCGCAAGATGGGGCGGATGAAGGTAACGAGCGTCCACAAGGCCAACATTATGAAATTCACCGACGGCCTTTGGCTGGAGATTAGCAGGCAGGTGGCGGCGAAGAACAGCGATATCGAGTTTGAGGACCGCATTGTTGATAATATGTGCATGCAGTTGGTGCAAAAGCCCGAGTTGTATGATGTCCTGGTATTGCCCAATTTATACGGAGATATCCTCAGTGATTTGTGTGCGGGATTAGTAGGGGGATTAGGTGTTGCGCCGGGAGCGAATATAGGCGAGAAGGTCGCTATTTTTGAAGCGACTCACGGCAGCGCACCGAAATACAAGGGGCTTAATAAGGTTAATCCTGTGGCATTGATACTCAGCGGCGTATTGCTTTTGCGGCACATTGGCAATACCGCGGAGGCATTAAAGCTTGAGAATGCGGTCGCGGAAGTAATAGCCGAGGGGAAAGATGTTACTTACGATATGAAGGCAGACCGCAATGACCCGACGGCGGTCGGTACACAGGAAATGGCTGACGCGATAATAAAGAAAATGAAAAAATAATTCACTTTGCGATGTGCAGATGAGCGGTTTTTGAAGATGCTACCTGCTGTTGTATTCTTTTAAAAACTGTTTTTCGAGTTCGAGCAGGTCTTTCTTTCTGTCCTTTATTTTTTTAGCGGGCGCTCCTGCGTATACGCTCCATGGTTCAGTGCTTTTTTTAACGAAACTTTTCGCTCCTATAACTGTCCCTTCTCCCAAAATTACTCCCGGCAATATAGAACTGCCTACGCCTACTATAGCATGTTTTTTCAGGATCACCTCGGCCTCGAAGACATTCTTGTATTTTTCCGGTATAGTGGGATTTGTCAGGGTAGCCCCGCTGAAGTCATCGGTTTTTGCGAATATCACCACTTTTTCGGAAATGTTGACGAAATCCTCAAGCACAATTCTCTTATCTCCTCCGCACAGAGAAGCAAAAGCTGATATATGCACATGATTTCCTATTTTAATCTTGCCGCTAAGAAGACAAAAGTCGTCAATTCGTACGTTTGAGCCGATTTCAATATCCTTCATACCGTAAATACGCGCGTATCGGCTAATTAGAACATCTTTGCCTATGGCCTTAAAAGGCAACTTTTTCAATTCAGCAGGTGTATAAAAGCTGCTTTTCATTTTTTCCTCTTAGGTTATTGCAATTGCTTCATTTGTGTGGTTTTGCTTGAAAATTCTCAAAACCCCAGTACTGCTATATGATATACGAATATAATCGGCAGAACATTGCTAAGATTAGTGAATTTTACCATAGATTTCAATATAAAATACGGTACTACGGGTTTTTTGTGGCAAAAAACAGGGTTTTAGATAATATCATCCTAACGGTCTAATATTACTAATTCGCAGGGTGTAAGGCAAGTGAATCAGGAAGCATATAAAAAATTGATTAGCGGGAAGAATCCAGGGACATTTGCCTTGGCTGCGAGATTGTTGTTGAATATCGTCGCGGTGTTTTACGGGGTGAGTATATGGCTGCGGAATCGGCTATATGACGGGGGACAGGTCAAATCATACGCGGTAACGGCTGCGGGGCTTGTAACTTCGGACAGGACACAGGCAACTGTTCCGGTAATAAGCGTCGGCAATATAACCGTCGGGGGGACAGGCAAGACGCCTTTGGTAATATGGTTGTCCAATCTGCTCCGTGAGCAGGACGTCAATTGCGCGATACTGACCCGCGGATACAAAGCGGCGAAAGGCGAGAGTGATGAGCCGGGGATGTTGGCTAAAAATTGTCCCGGTTCGGCTGTGGTGGTGAACCCCGACCGGCTGGCGGGGGCGATTGAGGCGGTGAAGAAACGCCGGGCACAGGTCCTGATTATGGACGATGGTTTTCAGCACCGTCGGCTGCACAGGAATATCGATATTGTGACCATTGACGCGATGCAGCCATTTGGCTATGGCAGAATGCTGCCTGCGGGCTTACTGCGTGAGCCGGTTTTGGCGTTGAAAAGGGCACAGGCGGTAATACTTACCAGGTGCGACCTGGTTTCGAAAAATAATCTGACAGAATTAACGGCGGCTATCAACAGGATAAATCCCGATGTGATAATAGCGCAGACGAAACACAATCCGCTTTTCGCGGTTTCCGGCGAGAAGCAAATCTCGCTCGAAGAGTTGAAAGGTAAAAAAATATATGTTTTTTGCGGGATAGCGAACCCGGAGGCGTTTTTGGCGACTATGGGGCTGACAGGGGCGAATATTGTCGGGTCTAAGATTTACGACGACCACTATAATTATACAGTCAATGACGTGAACAATATTTATTGCGACGCGGCGAAGTCGGGCGCACAGATTATCCTTACGACGGAGAAGGATTATAACAAGGTATCACAGCCGGCGTCGGGGGCGGGGGAACTGGTTTTGGCATATCTGGCGGTCAAGTTGCAGTTTGTGGATGGGGCCGACCGCATAATGGAGTTGATTGAACGGTCGCTGGCGGGTAAAATACCGCGGAAAAGAACAGTTTAATCACAGAAAGCCGCTATGTATGAAAATCTTCTAAATGCCGTAACAAAGCTCGGCACGCCGAAAGTGCTGCTTGCGGGCGATTTTATGCTCGACGTGTATGTGTATGGCGATGCCGAGCGGATTAGCCCCGAAGCGCCGGTACCGGTGCTGAAGGTAACCAGGACCGATTACAGTTGCGGAGGGGCGGGGCTGGTGGCGGCGAATTTGTGCGCACTGGGGGCGGTTCCCTTATGCGTAGGCGTTATAGGCGACGACGCGAACGGGAAAAAGCTCAAAGACCTGCTGGCGAAGATGGGTGCGGATGTATCGGGCCTGATGACTGTTACAGACAGACCGACGACGACCAAGCAGCGATTGATAGGTTTGGCGCAGCATCGACACCAGCAGCAGTTGTTCAGGATGGATAATGAATCGACCGAGCCGTTGACTGAAGGGCAATATGGCCGGCTGGCGAAGATTTTAGAGACCAGGATTAAGCAGGTGGATAACATTTGTTTGCAGGATTATAACAAAGGCGTCCTTGCGGATTTGTTCTGCAAAAAAGTAATTAAGCTTGCTGCGAAGGCGCACAAAAGAGTTTTGATTGACCCGTCGCCTATTAGCGATTATTCGAAATATACGGGAGCATCGGTTATTACGCCTAATCGGTATGAAACGCGTATGGGAGTCGGGTTCGAAATAAAGACCATCAATGACGCGGCCCGTGCGGCAAAGGAATTTGTGCGAAAGCTCAAACTTGAAGCGATAGTCATTACGCTGGATAAGGAAGGGGCGTATCTCAGAAGTCCCGGTTTTGATGAGCATATACCGACAAGGCCTCGTGTTGTGTATGACGTTACGGGCGCAGGGGACACGGTGCTGGCGACTTTGGCGTTGACGCTTGCGGCCGGCTGCGATTTCAAGACAGCAGTGCAGTTGTCGAATATCGCGGGCGGAATAGAGGTGGAGAAATTCGGCGGCGCAACGGTCAGCAGGGACGAGATAATAACTGAAATCGTTTATCTTAATCGCGGCGGCGAAGGCAAGGTCAGGTCGGTTGATTCGCTTTTGGCGGAGCTGGCCTGGCGTCGCAAAAGAAATCAGAAAATAGTTTTTACCAACGGCTGCTTCGACGTCATACACAGGGGACATATCGAATACCTGAAGTTCTGCAAAGAACGTGGCGACGTCGTGGTTGTGGGGTTAAACAGCGATAGCTCTGTGCGAGCAATTAAAGGGCCTGACAGGCCTGTTCATAACCAGATTGACAGGGCGGCGGTACTGGCGGCCCTTGAGTCGGTGGATTATATTATGATATTCGGCGAATCGACCCCGATTGACCTTATCAAAAAGGTCAGGCCCGACGTTCTGGTTAAGGGGCAGGACTGGGAGAGAAAAGGTGTCATAGGCGCGGAGTTTGTTAAATCATACGGAGGTAAACTGGCGCTCGCGCCCCTTGTGAAGGGCAAAAGCTCGACGCTTATAATCGAAAAAATAAAATCGCAGACAGCAAAAACGAAATCAGGGGAGCGATGAGCAAAAATTTCAAAAAGCAGGTGTTCGAAATAGTCCGGACTCACAGGAAAATGGTTACTGAGCTTGAAGAGTCGGGGCTGGAAACGATTGCCGATATTGCCGGCGCGATAACGAAGGCCATTAAAAAAGGCGCGACGGTTTATATATGCGGCAACGGCGGTTCGGCTGCGGATGCTCAGCATATCGCGGCGGAATTAGTGAACAGGTTCGAGTCCGGTCGCAGAGCGCTGCCTGCTATTGCACTGACTACCGACAGCTCTGTGATGACCTCGATTGCCAACGACTATTGTTATGAGAATATATTTGCCAGGCAGGCCGAGGCGCTTGTGAGAAAAGGCGATATATTCTGGGCGATATCGACGAGCGGCTCATCGCCTAATGTCCTGGCTGCTGTTAAGGTCGCCAGAAAAAATGGCGCTGTCGTTATCGCTTTTACCGGTAAAAAAAACAGTAGAATGGAACGGCTGGCGAATAAATGTTTTTGCGCGAATAGTGAATCCGCGGCGAGAAGCCAGGAAATTCACCTGCTCGCATATCACATAATCTGTAAACTCGTTGAGCAAAGTTTTGCATAGGCGAAGGGGATTATGGCCAACAAAGCGATATTCCTGGACCGTGACAATACGATAATAGAGGACCCGGGGTACATAAATAACCCCGACCAGGTGAAGCTGCTCGAAGGCGCCCCGGAGGCGTTGAACTCGCTTAAGGCGCTGGGTTATAAGCTTGTTGTTGTGTCGAACCAGTCCGGCGTGGCCAGAGGAATTGTAACCGAGGAGGTCCTTGGTCAGATTCACAAGCGGCTCGAACAGTTGCTTGCGGAAAAGGGCGTGTCATTGGACCGTATATACTATTGTCCTTATCATATAGACGGGGTGATTCCGAAATACCGCAAAGACAGCGATTGGCGCAAGCCCAACCCGGGGATGCTCCTTGCGGCGAGCAGGGATATGGATATCGACCTCAAGGAATCCTGGATGGTCGGCGACACCACCAATGACATAGAGGCGGGAGCAAAGGCCGGCTGCAGGACGATAATGCTTGCGGGTCGCACACACGAGCAAAAGCTCCAGCCGGGAGCGCCGGCTCCTGACTATAGGGCCGTAAATCTCAAAGAAGTCGTGAACATTATCAAGATGAAAGCGCGGTTGGTGCAGAAACCTGCCAGTGTGCTGCCCGCTGAGCAGCCGGCGCAGGCGATTGAGGAAAAGCCGCCCGTCTTGCCAGACGAGCGGGCGAGTCGAGGCGGGCAGGAACCTGCGCCCCAGCAGCAAGTTATGTCTCAACAGCAAGTAGTGCCGTCGCAGCAAGCCGAACCAGAGCAAACTATACCGTTCCAACCGGCCGAACAGCCGACGACGGAACGCCTGCTGAGCAATATCCTCGACCAGATTAAAAAGATGCAGCGACATAATATGTTCGGAGAGTTTTCCGTAACCCAGCTTATCGCCGGTATCGCGCAGGGACTGGTGTTTTTGTGTTTGCTTGCCAGTATTTGGTTTTTGATGAGTCCAACAAAACAGTTTAACCAGGTTCTTATTTCCATCGGGTTCGCTATACTTCTGCAGTTGATGGCGCTGACGTTTTACGTTATGCGCGGGTCGAGATAGTGGGACTACGCAGGAATCACCTCTGTTTACTTAAAAATGACTGATACGAAGGACAATATTCTGGTCTGGCTTCCTTCTCCGATGGGGGACGCGATTTTATGCACGCCGGCCCTGCGGGCGATTCGCGAGCGGTTCAGTTCCTCGAAGATAACATTTTTCGCAAGCAGTATTGTGCGCCAGGTTTTCTCGCCTTGCGGTTTCGCGGACGCGTGGCTCGAACAAAATAAGAGCGGAGTGTTCGCCACCGCCCGGATGCTGAAGAAGCATAATTTTACACACGTGATTATGTTCAAAAATTCCTTTGGCTCCGCTTTGACTTGCCTGCTGGCGGGAATACCCGCTCGTATTGGTTACGCCAGAGACGGGCGCGGGATATTATTGACCGAAAAGTTGTATCCGCCCAGATTGCCGTCAGGGGAATTTGAGCCGATAACGATAGTTGATTATTATCTGGCAGTAGCGGCGAAGTTAGGCGCAGATGTGCGGGACAGGCGCATCGAGTTGTGGGTTGAGCCGAAAGATGCGGAGAAATTGAAGGCGAAATTGCCGGCGGTTTTCAACGCGAAGGGGCCTGTGGTGATTCTTGTTCCAGGCGCAGCGGCGGGGCCGAGCAAACGCTGGCCCGCGGACAGGTTTGCCCAAATCGCCGACCAATTGACCGAAAAATATAACGCGACTGTTGTGCTGTCGGTTGCGCCAAACGCCGACGAAAAACATATTGCAGAGCATATTGTCGAGGACGCGAAACACAAGCCGATAAACCTGGGCGATACGCCTGTCGGACTTGGGGAGCTAAAGGCGCTTATCGCCGTCGCGGATTTGGTTATTTGTAATGACACGGGGCCGAGACACATTGCAATCGGGTTAAAACGGAAGGTCATTACGCTGGTGGGCCCGAATGACCCGGCGTGGACCGACCCCGGTTACGCTGACGAGATATTTATCAAAGGCGATGCCCCCTGCGCCCCCTGCGATAAGCCGGTTTGCAGGGAAACGTCGCATTTCTGTATGGAAGCGATAACCGTCGAAATGGTCTGCAAAGTAGCGGCAAAAGTTCTGGATGCGGGCAGTTTCGGGAAGCGGGGCGTGATATGACGGAGTTTTTCATCGACCCGGCATACAAAACCGGCTTTGAACGGCTTGGTCTGACGTCAATCGAGGCGGTGTTCGCGTTTGGGGCGGGTAAAAATCTCACCAAGGAAAATCTTGCTTCACATCGAAGCAGAATCGAATTTAAGATTGAGTCGCCTGCCGTTACGGTTTTTCTTAAACGATATGACCATCCGCCTATAATGGCACAGTTAAAAAACTGGTTGTCTGCGAAAAAACGCACCAGTTGTGCTCTGGCGGAGGTTGAGGCGGCGCAAAAACTGGCAGCGATGGGGATAAATACGCCGAGAATGATTGCTTGGGGAGAGGTTCCGGGCAGTTTTTTCGAGAGACGCAGTTTTGTATCAATCGAGGAAATACGGGAAGGCCAATCGCTTGAGAAAAGTTTGCCCGGTTTTTTTAATGGGCTTGCGACAAGTGAAAACCTGGTTTTACGCCGGCAGTTTATAAAGCAATTGGCGTTATTTATAAAAAAGTTTCACGATACCGGCTGCCGTCATCGCGATTTGTACCTGTGCCACATATTCAGGGTTCCGGATGGCCGATTTTACCTGATAGATTTGGCAAGGGTGTTTAAGCCGGCGTTATTCAGCGAAATATACCGTGTTAAGGACGTTGCCCAGTTGCATTATTCGGCTCCAGCCAAATATTTTTCAAAAACCGACCGGCTGCGATTCCTTCGGGCGTATCTTGGTCGGGAAAAACTTAACGCGGGCGACAAAGTATTTGTCAGACGCATCGCCGGCAAGGCCAGGCGTATGGCCAGGCACGACGCCAAACACGGCAGGGCGGTTCCTTTCGAAACTTAAGCGGGTTATAATACCGACGGATGAAATCAAAGATAGCAATTATAATTGAGCGGGCGGATGTTGCCTTGGGCGGGGCTGAGCGTTCCGTCAGCGAATTGGCTGAGGCCATTGGTGCAATCGGCTATGAGACGCATATTCTTGCCGCCAAAGGTCGGGCAACAGCCCCAAACGTGCATATTTTGTGTACGGATACGCCCGGCAAAAGGACGAGCTATCAGGTTTTTGCGAATGAATTAAAAAAATATATCGAGAGCAATCATTACGATATTCTTCACAGCGTTCTGCCTTTTGACTTCGCGGATATTTATCAGCCGAGGAGCGGGACTTTTGCGGAGTCGATAATACGCAAGGCCGCGACATATCGTTATCCGTTTCTTCAGGCATTGAAAAGAAAAACCGCATTTTTAAATTTTCGCAGGACCGCCTGGTTTGGAGCGGAACGCCGGCTCGCAGAAGGACAAACCGGGCCTTTGGTTGTAGCGATTTCAAATTATGTGGCGGAGCAGTTCAGGACCCACTACCATATTCCTGAACATCGAATGGTGGTTATACCAAACGGCATCAAGCCGGCAGGACAGTTAGATAAGTCCCGTGTCGATTCGTTGCGGACTAAGCTGTTGGCTCAAATGGGTTCAAAAGAAACAGGTAATGCGGTCCTGTTTCTTTTTGTCGGTCATGATTTTAAGCGGAAAGGTCTCGATTGTCTGGTGGAGGCGATTGGTCAGCTTCAAAAAACGGATAGTAATACGCCCGCGAGATTAGTCGTTGCCGGCCGGGCAAGTTCGACGGCGTATCGCCGGCTGGCCGCAAAACGGGGAGTCGAAGAAAAAATCGTCTTTCTCGGAGACGTCGGCAACGTGCAGCAATTGATTGCGGCGACCGATGCAGCTGTTTTACCCACTTTCGATGACCCCTGTTCGCGGTTCATTCTTGAGGCCCTTGCTGCGGGCAAACCAGTCATAACCACGAAATTTAACGGGGCAATAGACCTGTTTGCGGATAATCGGCACGGCAGGGCAATCGAGGACCCTCGCGATGTTGCTGTATTAAGCGAGGCAATCGGATACTTCACTAATCGTGATAATCTTAATCGGGCAGCGAACGCGATTATCAGCGATAATCTTCGTCAGAATGTTTCGGTCGCCAGGGTGGCGCAGCAGCTTAAAGCCGTTTACGATGAAATACTGAAAAAGAAAGGGTATCTATGAGATTGGCCGCGTTTTTAATCGGGGCGTATCTGCTCGGCTCGGTATCATTCGGGATACTCATAGCCGCCGCTCACGGAATTGACCTGCGCAAGGTCGGCTCAGGAAATATCGGTTCGACAAACCTGTCTCGCGCTTTGGGCAGGCGATGGGCGTATGTTTGTTTTATTCTGGATTTGGCCAAGGGATTGTTGCCGACATTGGCTGCGGGATTGTGGCTTGGCGAGAATGGGACAACGAGGGAGTTGATTGCCCAGCTTGCCGTGGGATGTGCGGCTATACTTGGCCACGTATTTCCAATTTATCTTGGTTTCAAAGGCGGCAAAGGTGTTGCGACAAGTTTCGGCGTTGCGCTTGGCCTGTGGCCTTATTATACGATTTGCGCGGCGATTACGCTGGTGGTCTGGGTTGTCTTTGCGCTGATTTGGCGGTATGTGTCGCTTGCCTCGCTTGCCTCTGCGTTTGCTTTTCCCGTTGTCTTTGTTGCGGCCATAGCGATAATCCCCGGCTGGCGTTTCGCGGATTTGTGGCCCCTGTTGATAGTCGGGGTGGTTATACCTGTTATGGTTTTTATTCTCCACAGGGACAATATTGTCAGGCTGCTTGCCGGCACCGAGAGCAAAATTATTCAGAAAAACTCAGGGCAGAAGTAATTACATCGGTGATTAGTTTTTATTGCGCAAAAAGAAAGCCGCCCCGTCCGATTTTAACTCGCAGGCGGCTAACTTGAAATGCCATCCTCGGCGAAGCAGCAACCAGTCATCCCTGACTGGCCCCCCAAGAGAAACACGCCACACACAAACTCTTTCGCCCCCCGAGGGCGTTTTGTATTCTCAACCTGTGGTATTATCGGTCGATTAGAAGCAAATCGCACGAAGGGATTGCCTGAAAAGCGACTTCGCAAAACCTAAATAATAGATAGGAATATGCGCCATAATGGTGTCAGGATATGGCATTTTGCGGCTATAAAGCCAATGGGCGAATGCTTTTTGGTGTTTAATTGCTCGGCTTACTGCTCCAGAGGCGTTATTCCCTCGCGGATAGCATACTTGGTTAGTTCCGCAACACTGTTGATTTTGAGCTTGTCCATTATATTACGCCGATTCGACTCAATGGTTTTGGAGCTGACGTGGATTTGTAGAGCGATTTGTTTGGTGCTTTTGCCTTCAGCCAAAAGTTGCAGCACTTCCCGCTCACGGTCGCTAAGTGTTGGCCCGTTGGGCTGGTATTGCTTCGAGAGACGCTGGACATAATCGTCTATCACGACGCTGGCTATCTTGGGGCTTAGATAAATTCCGCCTCCAAGGACGGTTTTTATCGCCTCCATTAGTTCGCCAAAGAGGCAATCCTTCAGTATATAGCCCGAAGCGCCCGCCTTGAGCATTTCGGCAACGAACCGCCGGCTGGAGTGTATGGATAGCGCGATAATCTTCACGTTGCTGATTTCCTCAACTATCTTGCGTGCAGCGTCGATACCGTTGAGATTAGGCATACTGATATCCATAATCACAAGGTCCGGCACAATCTTGCGGACGGTATCCACGGCCTGTCGTCCATCCTCGACACTTCCGACTACCTCTATGTCCGGCTGTTTTTCTAAAAGCGAGCTCAAACCCTGGCGAATAATCGCGTGGTCGTCAACTAATAAAATTCTCGTAGGCATGGTTAGTCTCCTTATTTGTTTGTGTGTTTTTTATCGGCGCAATCATTGTGGCCCTGCAGCCGCCGCCGGGTTTTGATTCTATTTCAAAACTTCCGCCAATGTTTTCCAAATTCTCGCGGACGCTGAACAATCCGAATTTCGCCTTTTTAAATGCCGTTGCCCTGACTTGTGCCGGGTCGAAACCGGCGCCGTTGTCTTCGACGGTGACCTCTATCGAATTATCGATTCTGCGGATACTGACCCTGATTGTTTCCGCTTTGGCGTGTTTAATACAATTTGTGAGCAGTTCGCGGACGTTTCTGAAAAGCACCGTCTTGACATTGCCGTCTAATGGTTTGGCTTTGTCGTCATCGAGAAACTCGGTGGCGATATCGTGTTTTATCTGGACCTGTTCATTCAGCCATTCGGCGGCAGCGGCCTCAAAACCCAATTCGTAAAGAATTGGATTACTGAGTTCAAAAGTCAATGTCCTGGTTTCCTGAATCACTTTTTCTATGCAAGAGCTTATCTGTTTAATCTCGACAGACGACCATTCGGAGGGTGGTGAGCTTCGAAGGGCGTCAAGCTTGACTTTTGCCATGGCAAGCGTTTGGCTTATATCGTCGTGAATCGCGACTGCTATGCGTCTGCGTTCTCCTTCCTCGGCCAGCGTTAATCGTGCCGCCAGACGCTTAAGATGTTTCTGATACTCAAGTATTTTCTGCTCCGCCTGTTTGCGTTCCGTGACATCGTAATTGATTCCCACAAGGCCCGTGATATTGCCAGCCATGTCCCGCAGGGGCACCTTGTTTATCGAACAGTAAAAAACTTCACCTGTCTTGTTTATAAACCGGCCTTCACTATTTATAATGGAACGACCGGTTTGCATTAAATATTGCTCTTCATCGAAAAATTGTTGAGCTATTTCATGCTCAAATAAATCGAAGTCCGTTTTGCCGATGATATTATCTTTTGCATCTCTTTTCTGGTATTCTGCCACTATCTTGTTGCACAGGATAAATCTGCTTTTTTTGTCTTTGACATAAACCTCGCCGGGTATGTGGTCAATCATCGTTCGCAGGAGATTGTGTTCCTGCTCCAGTTGCTCTTCCGCCCGCTTACGCCCGGTGATGTCGGTCATTGTCATGTGAAACCGGTCATATTCGCCCTTATCCTCCGCAACGGCGACACTTATCAGTTGAGCAGGGAATTCAGTGCCGTCTTTCCTTCGCAGTTTGACTTCACAGCTCTGCCTGGTACCGCTTTCGACAACTTGCTTGTGGTGTAAATAGAAATCGTCCTGAGAACCTGGGGTAATAAAATGAGAGAATTTGCTCTTCAGTAAATTGCTTCTTTCCTCACACAGAAAGGCGGCACCGGTAAGATTTGCTCCGACAATCAGTCCCTCCTTATTCAGGGTAAAATATCCCACAGGGGCTAAGTCATACAAATTACTGTATTTGTTGCGGCTGTCTTCAAGCTCTTTGCGAGTCCGATGCAGCTCCTCATTTTGCATCTCAAGCTCGATTTGGTGAACCTCTAAATCGTGAATCAGCCGGGAGGTGTCCTCTACTGTTTTTTTGCCGTGTTTGGCAATCCGGTCTTTGGCAATTTCTTCTGCGCAACGGCGCAATTCGTCTAACTGTTTTGGTTGCGGAAGAAACGGTTCGACTTTGGTTGTTTTTCTATTGCCCTGAGGGATCTGTTCTGTGCGCTCGTCGTTTTTTCCTGTCATGGGCATAGTATTTTTTCCCTTTATAACTTACGCACAAAGAAAAAACAACTGGTTTGGCTGGTTTTGCGGACAATAAATTTTCCTCTGTGTCTATCCTCATTTGCCGTACGCCAGATGAACGTCCCAAGTTTACACAAATTCCCTACCATATTATTATTCCTTTATCTGAAATAATTTTAGCTCCAAGGGAAAGAATGTCCAGATAAATTTCTCATAAATACGAAAAAATAGACAATTTTCGTGAATTACCTGTGTTGCAGTTGGAAATAAAGTTCAGGCGAGCTTTTTATCAAGAATTTCGGAAGCCACTTTGGGGTTTGCCCTGCCTTTTGTTTTTTGCATTACCTGGCCAAGCAGGAAGCCCTTTGCCTTGCCGCTTTTTTTGCCGCCTTCTTTGAAATCTGCGGCTGCCTGCGGGTTGCTTTTGAGCACCTCGTCAACGATTGCCTCAAGTTCGCCTGCGTCGCTTTTCTGGATCAGGTTTAGTTGTTCAGCAAGTTCTCGCGGCCCTTTACCTGTTTTTACCATTTCCTCCAAAATGGTATTTGCGGCTGTTGCACTGATTTCACCTGCTTGTGCCATCTTGGCAAGCTGGGCAATATCGGCGGCCTTCGGGCCAAGTTCTGTGATAGCGCATCCGCGGGCATTTGCCAACTTTAATCCTACCTGTGTCAGCAGATTACACACGCGTTTTGGTTCGCCGCCTGCTTTGACGACCGCTTCGAAGAAATCAGCGACCTGACGGTCATTGGTCAGTACGCCCGCGTCGTAATCATTCAAACTGTATTCCCTGGTATATCGCATCCGTCTCGAAAGAGGCAATTCGCAAAGCCGGGATTTGATTTCGTTAAGCCACTGCTCATTGACCCGCACAGGCACCAAATCCGGGTCGGGGAAGTAACGGTAATCGTGTGCCTCTTCTTTTTCTCTTTGCATGACAGTAACTTCTTTATCGCCGTCCCAGCCGCGTGTGCTTTTGTTGCCCATCTCCATTGTTTCGCCGGTTTCGAGGAACCGGTCGAGCTGTCTGCCGATTTCATAGTCGATACTGTTTTCGAGTGCCTTGAAACTGTTGAGATTCTTTACTTCGACGATTGGCGTTTTGAATTCCTGGCCGGCACGATTAATTATGAGATTCACATTCGGCTCGAAACGCATATGTCCTTTTTGCATATCCGCTTCCGATACGCCAAGGTATCTGACAATCCGCTGCAATTCTTCTGCCAGCTCTCGCACCTCGATTGCGGTGTTCATATCCGGCTCGGTAACAATCTCCAGCAGGGGGGTGCCCGCGCGATTTAAATCCACCTGCGAAAAGTTTCCGGCCGTATGCAGATTTTTACCCGCGTCCTCTTCCAGGTGTGCCCGTCTTATCCTGATTTTCTTGAATGACCCGTCTTTTGCCGGTATTTCGATATGGCCGTTTAACGCCAGAGGCAAATCATACTGGCTTATCTGGTAATTTTTGGGTAAATCCGGGTAGTAGTATCCTTTGCGGTCCCATTTGGTGAAAGACGGAATCTGGCAATTAAGCGCAAGTCCGGCCAGTATCGAAAATTCCACCGCCTGCTTATTCATAACGGGCAGCGACCCGGGCATACCGAGACACACGGGGCAAACCCTGCTGTTCGGCTCTGCGCCGAAGGCAAGCTCGCAGCCGCAGAACATCTTCGTCCGCGTGTAAAGCTGCACGTGAATTTCCAAACCTACCAAAACTTTATAATCTACATTACTCAAATCAATGGTCTCTTCTTGTGCCAGTCAGTTTGCTTTTCATACATCTGCGCTATTCGCAGCAGTTTTTCCTCACTGAACGCAGGCGAAAGTATTTGCAGGCCGATGGGCAGTTGCTTGTCGTCAAAGCCGCAGGGGATGCTTATGCCGGGTATGCCTGCTAAATTCGCCGCGATAGTGTAAATGTCCGACAGGTACATCTTCAGCGGGTCATCGACCTTTTCGCCTATTTTGAATGCGGTAGTGGGGGCTACTGGCATCATAATGCAGTCACATTTTTCAAATGCCCGCACAAAATCTCCTCGTATCAGGTTACGCACCTTCAGGGCCTTCAAATAGTAAGCGTCGTAGTAGCCGCTCGACAGCGCGTATGTGCCTAACATTATCCGGCGTTTGACTTCTTTGCCGAAGCCCTCGGCGCGGGATTTCGTATAAACTTCGATGTAGTCATTCGGATTTTGTGTCCTGTGCCCGTAATGCACACCGTCGTATCTCGCCAGGTTGCTCGATGCCTCAGCGGTTGCGACCATATAGTAAGCCGCTATCGCGTAATCAAGGTGGGGCATATCAATTTCTACTACAGTGCTACCTAGTTTTTTATAGGTTTGTATTGCCTCGTCGATTGCTTTTCGCACCTCCTCATCGGCACCGGCGTTGAAGCTCGACGCGATACCAATTTTTAAACCTTTCACCGGCTCATCCAATTTCGCGAGGTAATCAGTAACCGGCGAGGTTTTTTCATCGACGCTGGTGCTGTCCGCGGGGTCGTGACCTGCGATAACATTTAACATCAAGGCACAATCTTCAACCGTTTGCGTAATTGGCCCAATCTGGTCCAAACTCGAACCATAAGCGACAAGGCCATATCGTGACACGCGTCCGTATGTGGGTTTCAATCCAACTACGCCGCATAAACTCGCGGGCTGTCTTATCGAACCGCCCGTATCCGAACCGAGCGCGGCATAACATAATCCAGCCGCAACAGCCGCCGTTGAACCGCCGGAGCTGCCTCCCGGAACACGCTTTATGTCCCACGGGTTTACGGTTTGCTTCAGCCCTGAATTTTCGGTGCTCGAACCCATCGCGAATTCGTCGCAGTTGGTTTTTCCGATTATAATCGCGTCGGCTGTCAATAATTTTTCAACAACAGTTGCATTATAGGGTGCGTGAAAATTGGCTAATATCTTCGATGCGCACGTCGTCGTCCCGAACATCGTGCACATCACATCTTTTACCGCGACCGGCACGCCGGCTAATTGTCCGACTTTTTCCCCCGCGGCGATACGCTTATCAATCTCGGCTGCACGGGCAATCGCCTGCTCTTCGAAGGTGCTTATATACGCCCCGACAATCGGCTCTATCTTCGCTATACGCGCAAAGACCGCCTTCGTCGCCTCGACGCTGGTGGTCTGGCGGGCAGTAATCTTATCCCGTAATTGTTTCACGCTTAATTGGTTCATTGCGAATCCGTTACTTTGTCCTGTCACTTATCTTGTGTGACAAAAACCACTGATAAAGTTCCGGATTATTGTAGGTTTCCGTCCACGAGTCGTGGTCTGCCTCAGGGTAAATCGTCAGCTTCGCGTCTCCGCCTGCTTTCTTGACGGCATCGACCATTTCCTGCGACCTTACCAGGGGCACGGTATTGTCTTTTGCGCCGTGAAATGCCCAGACAGGGACTTTTTTAAGTCGAGGTCCGCTGTATCGCTCGCCGCCGCCGCATATCGGCGAGATGGCCGCGAACCGATTAGGATATTCCACCGCCAAAGTCCACGTCCCGAAGCCGCCCATACTCAGGCCCGTAAGATAAACCCTGTCGGTATCGACATGGTATTTTGCCTCGATTTCATCAAGCAAAGCTATCAGGACATCTGTCTGCTCAGGCCACCATAGGTCCTGGGGGCATTGAGGCGAAACAATAATAAAATCAAAACTCTTGCCCTGTGCAATCATCTTGGGCAGCCCCTGCTTTTTGAGGGCCTCCAGGTTGTTTCCTCGTTCTCCAGCGCCGTGCAAAAACAATATCAGGGGCCATTTTTTGTCGCCTTTGCCGTAGTCGGCTGGCAAATACAAGAGATAATTGCAATCTGCGACTTTTGTAATCTTTTTGTTGAGCGTCTGCTTACTCTGCTCGCCTGCCTTTTCGGATTTAGCGCTCATTGCCGTTCCGCACCCAACACAAACCATTAACCCCAAACACACCAAACCTTGCACAAACTTTCCTGTTTTCATATTGCGTTCTCATCTTTCAATCATAAATCATAAATGGTTACTGTTCTTCGAGAATCTTTGGCACTTTGAAAAATGCGCCATCCTGCTGGGGTGCGTTTGCAAGTGTTTTTTCTGTTCCTAAGGATTCTTTTATTATGTCGTCGCGGAAGACGTTATTTATCGGCAGGCAGTGCGCCATCGGCTCGACGCCTTCGGTGTTCAGCTTATTCATTCTTTCAACGTAGTCGATAATGGCGTTCAGCTGCCCGGCGAACTCCTCTATTTCCGCTTCGCTCAAATCCAGCCGGGCCAGTTTGGCGACCTTTTTAACCTGCGATTTGTCTATTTTTTTGTCCATACCGCCCAAACTAAATAAAAAAAGCGAGGCGCTGCCCGCCTCGCTCAGAAAGCTTCTTCGACCAAACCACTTCCGTTAACTGGCCTTCTTCTCGGCGGGTTTGTAGTTGCGTTTCAGCCGTTTTTGAACAAGCCCCATTTTTATTGCTTTGGTCGATACCCTTATCCGGGTTATCTTGCCATCGACGATTGCGTGAACCTTCTGGATATTCGGCTTGAACTTTCTTCTGGTGATGCCGGTAATCTTGCGACCGACGCCGCCTAAGTACTTGGCCTTACCACGACGGGCAATCTGGTTGCCGAACGATACTCTTTTGCCCGTATAAAGACATTCTCTTGACATCTAACATACTCCTTTGCGAAAAAACACTGCTATTCACACCTATACGCTCGTACTGCCTTTGAAACGAAGGATTATAGCAACTGCCGATATGTTTGGCAATGATGATTTTAAAGAAAACTTGCGGATTTGGGGTAATGAGCCATACAGTTGCATTACCTTTCGACTTGGTGTAAAATGCTCTGTATTGCGGGGTTGTAGCTCAGCCCCGTAAGGGGTGGCAAAGCCACTTGGCTTAGGGCGTCCCTTAGGGAAGGCCGCTGGTATTTAATGGTTGGTTCTAAAAAAACAATTGTATATTACGTCTATATCCTCCAAAGCCGGAAAAGCGGCAAACTTTATATCGGGCAAACTAATAATATAGACCGAAGAGTCGAAGACCACAATACCGAATGCGGTGGAAAATATACCCGGCAGAATGGCCCCTGGATTTTGGTTCATAGCGAACAACATCCAAACCGAGTTTCTGCGGTAATACGGGAGCGGTACCTTAAGAGCACTCGGGGCTCTCAGGAAAAGAAACAATTAGCCGGAATTATCGGCCAAACTTGCGAATAACGTTCTCTTGTGTTATATTATCCCCAGATTTATACGGGGTGTAGCTCAGCTTGGCTAGAGCGCTTGGTTTGGGACCAAGAGGCCGCTGGTTCGAATCCAGTCACCCCGATTTCACTGTACTTTCTAATTTTTCTGCGGCGTCCAAGCCGCTTTCCCCACATTCATTTCGTTTTTGAAGCACCATAACTTCTTTATCAATAACACTTTGCCAAACGCCACGAGCATCCCACAAAAGCGTTCCACCCCGAAGGGTAAGGTTCGAGCCGACTTTCCGCAGAAAATCCCATTGTACTGTACAATCGCCGCTGTCAGCGATATAACTCGCTTGATTAGAAGCTGTTATAAACCTTCTAAAAGGTTCGAGCCAAGAAAAAATTTTGGTCTCGAAAACTTCGAGATTTTCCTGAATTTCTCTTTTTTTGAGGATAATTTTGTTTTTGGTTTGCTTGTATTCTTCGGGGCTTAATGCTTCGTCGAGGAAAACATTCATCAAGCGAGCTAGGTGCGCATCACACAGGGCAATCTCTTGCCGGAGTTGATCTTGGTGTTTTCGAGACGCTTCGGCTTCCTCGGATCGGGTTCTATCAATTTCTTTAAAAAACCAGTCGGCCCATTCGTCAGGGATTGCCACCCGGCGAATTTGCTCGGATACCTGTGCGGCTACTTTTTCTTCGCGTAGGTACGGTTGAGAGCAGGGGCCTTTCTTTTGGGTGCAGCGTAGATAGTGATGGCCCTTTTGTTCCTCCATTGTGATAAGGCCTCCGCACTCACCACAGCGAATCAGGCCACGATAGAGGAAAGGTTTATACTTTGGTCTTTTAGGGTGGCTTTTGTTTCGCATTACCCCTTGGCACTTGTCAAAAAGTGCCTTTGAGATAATCGGTTCGTGCTTACCTTCATAAAACTCCCCCTTATATCGTAGGATACCGTAATAAATAGGGTTTTGCAGGGCATTTTGTACCGTTGAGATCGCTGCCGGTCTGCCGAATCTTCCCTTCAATCCAAGACTAATGAGAGTTTCACAGACTTGCTTTAAAGTGTAATCACCCGTTGCGTAAAGCTCGAACATCTTTTTGATCAGCGGCCCGTCCTTTGGGTCGGGAATAATGGTTCGCGTTGCTCGGTCATTGAGATACCCCACCGGCGCGCTCTCTGGCCAAATACCATCTTTTATTTTTCGCCGTTTGCCGCGTTTGACATTTTCACTGAGATTATCCACATAATACTTGGACTGACTCAGCATGATAGAGAGCATAAACTTGCCTTGAGCCGTCGGCTCAAAGCGAAAGGTGGGGAATTTCATATCGACAATTTTGCCGGTGTCCACCAGATGGATAATTCTCCCGCCATCAACGGAATTGCGGGCAAGGCGGTCAGGATGCCAAGCAATAATTCCACTCGCTTCGCCATTTTCAATTCGGCTGAGCATTTTATTGAACATTGGTCTGCCGGGCGATTTGGCTGTTTGACGCTCGATGAAAACATCGGCGATTTCCAGCCGCTCACGCTCTGCCAATTCTCTAACTTCCGCCAGTTGGTCGTTGATCGACCTTACTTGACGAGTCGTATCGTCCGTTGATTTGCGAGCGTAAATAAAAAAGCGTTGTCCATTCATAGTGTTTATTTTCTTGTGCTGAGTTTAGTTTTTGTTTTGCCGAATCGCTGGGCGTACTCGCGGACCATCGTATTGATAAGCCAACTGCGACTACGATCCTCTTTCTCGCCAAGCGATTCGAGATAGTCAATCACATCGGAATCGAGAGCGACACTGGCGATCAATTTTTTAGCTTTTTTGTTTTTCATGGCTGCATTATAACAGATATTGTTATTGATTGTTAAGAAAAAAATGACGAACCTTACCCTTCGGGGTGGAACGCTTTTGTGGGATGCTCGTGGCGTTTGGCAAAGTGTTATTGATAAAGAAGTTATGGTGCTTCAAAAACGAAATGAATGTGGGGAAAGCGGCTTGGACGCCGCAGAAAAATTAGAAAGTACAGTGAAATCGGGTATCTTGAAAGAGGCTCGAACCTTCTTCCAAGATAATCCCTTATGGGATTGATTGTACAATTACGTTTTTTTAATTCAAATAAAAAACGGGACTG